>PDWI01000471.1_pt1 | contig 83437 bp, 67 predicted proteins | sample 1430891 | NCBI WGS metagenome assembly PDWI01 (sample SAMN01162508, study PRJNA174530) | Oral metagenome, whole genome shotgun sequencing project. | biome: Marine environment; feature: Marine mammal; material: Swab sample of the gingival sulcus; isolation source: swab sample of gingival sulcus... | reverse complement strand
ATCATGCTCCTGATGATCCCGTGACTCGGTCTTCTTCAGGCTCACTTCTCGTTGGAAACCGATCCCCCGTTCAGGCTCATGTGTCGTTGGACAATGCTCCGTCTTGACAAACCTCGTTCGATCATGTTCACTTCCCTGTAATCGATGCGAAAGCAAGGTTCAGGCAGTACACAAGCCTGCACCCACAGCATTGATGAACAAGGATCGAGGGCGACGAAGTATTGACCGGCAATTTTCGCTGCCCGACTCATTCTGCTCGCCTGAGGACTTTACGTTCAGGCCTGAAGAGAAGAAACCATGGCAAATCGAAGCTATCTTTACTCAACGGACAATCTTCCCGAATCGGAGGAATGGACAAAGAAAAGAATCCTCAGAAGCCTTTCTGAAACAAACTATGATATCCCTCTTGTTTTCAAGCTGCTACTGTCCGGGAACCCGATCGCGGTAAAATCAACCATCTGGGAATACGATGGCAAGATAGCCATTGCGGGCGAGTATGAATCCGGACTGAAGAATCTGGAGGACTATCTGTCGCGGCTGCCTGCTGAAGCCGAGCAACTTGTGACCGAAGCAATGACCTTTCTTTCGGACAAGGCAAATCGTCGCAAATACTTCATTCTGGAATGTGGTGAAATATTCAACATGACGGAAGGCGATCTGGAAGAGAAGAATCTGGCGCTTCTCGAGGAGATCAAGGAACTGAAGAACAACATTCATGCCATTGACGTTCCGACACTACTCGAATCGAAAGACGTCAGCGATCAGAATGCACCACAAACGGATTTTGCCAAACAATTGCATAGAATAGGCCTCGGATACTGGGCAAATATACTATATTATCAGTTTGACGACATTTGACGTTTTCAAGTCGGTATTCGAAAGGCTGACGTGGTTCACAGCAACTTTCGGCGATCAGGCGGAACCTTGAATATCAATGGATTGCAAGTTCATGTCCGCTGGCTTTTCGTAACCGCTCCACGACACTCTGTTGTCGAACCCGTGCACAGCTGGTGATGCTCTGTTGCGGCATGGATCTTTCCCTGAGCAGCTGTGTCGGAGAAGTGCCCCAATCATCAGGACCACACAGCACATCAGCGATACCGCCGTCGCCAGACGCCTCGGCGGCTGTGTCGAGTGGCTCAGGTCTCTTTTCGCTGACGTGTCGGCGCTCGATGCCAGATCCAGCCCATGCCGGAGACTGCCTGCCTGCGAGCGCTTGATGATAGCCCCCGGCGTGGTCAGCTGCAGCGACTGCCGGGCGAGGTGAAGGAGCTACTCGAGAGCTTCAGGAAACCGGGGGTGGCGCGTGTCTGATTCGTCAGGTTGGCGCATATGGGCAGGGGAACCCACGGCCAGTAAAAATCAGGCCCGACAGGTATCCGTCAACACAACCCGCTCATCTGGCTCGCCGGAAATAACTGCCTGGTTCACACGTTGTCTTGCACAACGGCGAAGCCGTTGCCCGGTCCCGGTTCAACCCTGCCGCCAACATCATCCGGAAAGCCTGACTCCATGAATGGCCGTTTTCCGAGGTGGTATTCGGAATTTTCCGATTGCACTCGAAGCGCTCGATCCGGATACTGACAACTGTGCTCAGGAGGAGCACCGAGGTGGAGAGAACAGGAAGTTCCGTCTGTCACAAGGTAACGCGGGTATACCCTCCCCCGTGGTGACTGCCATCTCTGAAGGTCAGGGACGACCCTGGAAAAGCCCCGGCTGTTGGCGCACGCCGGGGCTTTTTTCATCATGATGGCAAAATGATGGCAATAGAAACTGCCGAGACCAGACAGCGGATTCATCCACGGACAAGCGCAGTCCGAGTGATTTCGTATCAAGCTCAGCGAATCGGTGGCGAGTACAGAAGCCCGCCATTCGTCCAGAGCGTGTTGACGCCACGCTCGAGACCGAGAGCGCTGTCCGGCCCGACGTGCTTGTCATAGATCTCGCCGTAGTTGCCCACTGCCGCAATCACGTTGGCGCACCAGTACTGTTCAACGCCGAGCAACTTGCCGGTTTCACCCTCGATACCGAGCACCCGACGGACTTCGGGAGTGGCACTCCGACTCAGCTTTCCCACGTTGCTGCTGTCGATGCCGAGTTCTTCTGCCGTGATCAGACAATTGACCGTCCAGCGAACGAGTGCAGTCCAGGCTTCATCACCGGGAGCGACCATGGGCCCGAGTGGCTCCTTGGAAATGATCTCGCCCAGAACGATGTGTTCCTGTGGATTGTCGAAACTCGCGCGATAGCCGGCCAGAGCGGAGCGGTCCGATGTCAGGGCAACACACTTGCCGTCCTTGTAGGCTTGCGCCGCATCGGCGCCATCCTCGAAATATACCGGCCGGTAGCGCATGTCGCTGACCGCGAAGAAGTCGATCGCGTTCTCTTCGGTGGTGGTACCGCGTGAGACGCACACCGTCTTGTTATCGAGTTCGAGTGCGCTTCTGATGCCTGTCTTCCGCTTCACCAGAAAGCCCTGACCGTCGTAGAAGGTCACACCCGCAAAATCACCATGGAGAACATCGCGCTCGAGCGTCCAGGTGGTGTTGCGAGACAGAAGATCGAATCGGTCAGCGTTCAACTGATCGAACCGTTCGGTAGTGGTCACCGGTACGAACTCGACCTTTGCATCCTTTCCCAACACCGTAGTCGCAACGGCCCGGCAGACATCGATATCGAAGCCTGAGTACTCACCGAGTGAATTCGTCTGGCTGAAGCCCGGCAGGTCAGCGTTCACACCACAGCGCAGCGTACCGCGGGCGCGAACATCGTCCAGCACGCCAGCCTGTGCAAACACGGGAAGAACACCGCACAGCACCGCAAAGGCGGCGCTGCCCAGACGTATCATTCGTCCATTCATCGTGCTGCTCCGGTCGGTCGGTAGTGGGTCAGCGTGATCGGTTCGGGAGACGTGTCCAGGGGATGACGGTAGCTGGCTCGAACACAGGGAGAGACATAGGTCGCTTCCGCCGCGATGCCATGACTTCTGAGTTCCTCCTCGACGCGTAGGGCTCGTTCCTGGGAAATGTCATTCTCGCCGTCCACATCGATGCAACCCGTGATCACGTATACATCGCCCTCGCGATGCTCGCGTGCCATCAGCGACACGGCCCGCTTGTTGCCATCGCCAAGGTACTCGGTATTGTCGCCTTCCATGATCAATACCGTGCGACGATACTTCTCGAGCCGCTCGAAATCAGGCGCTTCCTTTTCAAGCATTCTCTGCCGACGAGCCGCTTCGACGAGTGCCGATGCACTGGTGCGCTCGTCAGCACGGGCAGCACTGTAATCCGCCGAGACTTTCTCGTCCACTCCGACGATTTCGCCGCTGTCACCGAGCAAGACACCACTCACGAACGTGGCGTCACTGCCCTGTTCGGAAAAAATGACGTCAAGCGCCGCGACATCGGGCGAGTGGTCACTGCCGTCGATGCGCAGCAGAGAAGCCGGGTAGATATATCCGTCATCGTCGATACGAAACTGACGCTCGAGCGAGATGTCGCCGATGGCCAGGCGGAATTCGAGTACGTTGCCGCGATCGCCCTCGCCCATGTAACGCGAGTAGGAAACGTAGCGTGGCCCGAGATCAGTGGCGACCACGCGCAGGGCATAACCGACATCCTCGAAGGTCTTGAACAGGACGTTGCCGAAGGCACTTGTCGGGCGCTGCACCTGCAATACGGTATCGTCGGCATCAAGCGCCGGTATCTGCGCGGCCGCACTCACGAGATTGGTTGCCACGAGCGAGAGCCGGTGAAGCTCGAGTGGCGAACTCGTCTCGAGCGCTTCGGTGCCACCACTGACGTTGGGCACGAACGTCTCCCAACTCACTCCCGTCGGCTTCTCGATGGCACCTGCACCCGACGGCCGCGGGTTCGAGCCCGAAGCACAGCCCTGCATCAACGCACCGGCCAGCATCGCCAGCGCCAGCGCCACGCTCCTCGCCTTCACGCCTGATCTCGCCAGAGTTCGACGACGACACCACGAGCGGGGAAACGATCACCCGCACTGGTCGGTGCCCAGCAGCCCTCGTCATAGATGTTCCTGTCGGGGATGCCGAGTTGCGACAGCTCGTCGCTGACGCGTCTGGCACGCCCGAGGGCCAGCCCCTGATTGCCCATTTCGAGTGCGGTAGGGCCGTTGCTGCAGCCGATGACATTGATCAGATCCCGGCTCTCGTCGAAGTCACTGATGAAGGTCTTCAGGAAAGCCTTGTATTCATCACCGAGCACCAGGCTGTCGTCAGCGAAAATGATGACGTTCTTGCTCACCCTCTCGTGAGAGCCGAACATCGTGTCCATCACCTTGTTCTCGTCAACGAAATAGAGGTTGATGACTTCCTCGTTGCGGGCATTGACACCTTGCGAGGCAACATTGGACAACAGCGGGGCATTTTTCGGATCCGTCTCGATACCGCTGATGGTTGGTGCCACCAGTGCGATCGTCGGCGCGTTGTCCGGCGCCTTGAGCGATCGTCCGGTACGTTCGACATAGGTGTAGCTTTCGCCATCTGCCGGTGGAATGAGCATGCTGTCATCGAGCGTCACCTCGGCTGTCGTGCCGCTGAGCTGCAACGGCCCTCGAGGTTCGACGCCCTCGTTCGTGACTCGATAGCGACGTCGTGCCTCGACGTCACCGATGGCAAGCGCGTACTCCATCTCGTCGCCGGAAGACGCCTTTTCGATCGCAATGAGATAGGCTCCCTGGTCGGCACTGACCATGCGTACCGGGAAATGCTGATCCATCAGGGCGTCAACGACGTCGTCAACCAGTGGTTTGCCATCGTCGTCACGGCTGAGTTGCAGAGTGACCTCATCCACGGGGTCGAAGACCTGTCGCATGATCTCGACCAGGTTCGCTATCACGACCGTCTGCGGATCGACGGATTCGTTCGCAACCGCACTGTTCTCGTGAACCCCACGCCCCGCGCAGCCGCTTCCGAACAGCAACAGCGCGGTCAACCCGACCGCCCACACCCTCAACACACGGTGACATGTCACGACTTCTGTCTCCCTGATCCAATCACCGGGCTTCGCCCGTTCCCGACCCTCGCATCATGCAAGAAAAAGCACGATCAAGGACAGAGACGTAGCATACAGCAGGGCGTGCTTCTGCGGTAGGCCGACCGAAGCCGACCCACGACTCGTTGACGGCGAAACGAGCGGAGTCTGCCCTGCACCCAGGCTTGCATGCCATCGACTTGCAGGTATTCCGGGGCCGCACTCTCATCGAACCCCTTGCCGTGACTTCTCCCATGCATACCAGGCCCAGAGCGCCCTTGCTGCTACCGATCGCCAGGGGGACCAGGCCTTCGCCATCTCCCGTAGCGCCTTTTCCTGCGGCCGTTCCGGCAGTGCGAAGAGAAGACGCGCCCCTTCCTGAAGCGCCAGATCGCCCGGTGCGAATACATCGGCACGTCCGAGCGAGAACATGGCGTAGATTTCGGCGGTCCACACACCAATACCCGTCACGGCCGTGAGCTCCGTTACGACATCGTCAGTCGACGCATTGCGCAGCGCATCGAAATCGATGTCCGCTTCGGCGAGCGACTTCGCGTAGCGCGCCTTCTGTCGGCTGAGTCCGAGCGCGCGCAACGCCGCTTCGCTGGTGCCACGGATACGCTGCGGTGTGACCATCCCTGCGTCGGCAAGGCGCTTCCAGATCGCATCGGCAGAAGCGACGCTGAGCTGCTGACTCATGATCGCACTCAGGAGTTCGGTGAAGCCGTCGGGTTTGCGCCGCAACGGCAGCGGACCGCAATGGCGCATCACCTTCCCGAACGTCGGTTCGGTACGCACCAGCCACTCGGCGCCTTCGCGGACACAGTCGTCAGTGTGGATGATGCGTTCCCGAACGGTATCCGGCATGGTGTTGCTACTCGCGGCGATACAGGCGCAAGCGTACATCGCCCGTCAGTGACAGTGCCGAAAGCCCTTCAATGGCCTCGCGCCCCCGTCTGCCTGCACGATGCCCGTGGGGCGTCATCAACAGCAGGTCGCCGATCAGCTGTGGTTCGGATGCCAGCATGGCGAACCGGAACGGCATCTCGAGCGTACAGCGATAGCCTGCGGTCAAGGCCTCCTCATGCTCCGGCGCAGCGTGCATGCGCCGCTCGGCATAGATCAGTTCCCGCAGTTCGGCGAGATGATGCCGAGCGGCATCCACCACGAGAACGCACTGCCCGGAACGCTGCTGCTCACTCCAGTGCGTCCAGGCCTCGAATCCGAACAGGCTCGTGATCATGTCGATGCTTTCGGGTTCGAGCGGCAGACGATGATTCGATGCCACCACCCAGGCCACCTCCCTGCAGCGCGCGGCAGCAGCCTGTACGGCGGGTTTCGAGATGTCGATGCCGAGCACGCGAGCGTTCTCGTGCCGCGAGCGCAAGGCACGCGAAAACCTTGCCGTATAGCTGCCCTCGCCACAACCGGCGTCGACGAGCAGCGTATGCCGGTTCACGTTCACGTGATCGATCAGCAGCTCGCAGAGCCTGTCGATGAGTGGATCGAAAAGGCCATGATCCAGTACGCGACGCCGCGCGGCAATCATTTCCTTCGAATCGCCGGGATCGCGCGAGGCCTTGAACTGCACCGGCAGGAGATTCACGTAGCCCTGGCGGGCAATGTCGTAGCTGTGGTTGTTGCTGCAGGTGAGTGTTCGCCCCTGCCGGACGAGGGGCATGCCGTCGAGCGGGCAGATCAGTGGTATGTGATCAAGCAGCATCGGTCATCAGTGGCGACGCAGCGTTCGCCACTCGGGGGCTGTACAAGACATGGGTACCTGCGAAAATGCTGATGCTAAGCTCGGAGCCAGCGTGACCCGAGCGTACCGCAGCTCAAGGCGAGAGGAACAGTCAATGCAACCCGAACAACGCATGCGAGCCATCAAGGCCGACATTACCACGCTCGACGTGGACGCGATCGTGAACGCCGCAAACAATTCGCTGCTCGGTGGTGGTGGTGTCGATGGTGCCATTCATCGTGTGGCGGGGCCGCAATTACTCGACGAATGCCGCGGGATCGGCGGCTGCCCCACCGGCGAAGCGGTTCTGACCCGCGGCTATCAACTACCCGCCAGGTGGGTGATTCACACCGTTGGTCCCGTCTGGCACGGTGGCACGCAGGACGAGCCGGCGCTGCTCGCCGACTGCTACCGGAACAGCCTGGCCATCGCCGATGACGAAAAGCTCGACAGCGTGGCGTTCCCGGCAATCTCGGCTGGTGTCTACGGCTATCCGATCGACAAGGCCGCCGCCATTGCGGTGCGTACGGTCAGCGCATTTCTCGACGCACATGACCACCCCCGAACGGTGATCTTCTGCTGTTTCAGTGACGACAATCGTGCCGTGGTACAGGCGGCACTCGACGAGATTCTCGCCCTGCGCGCAACTGTGCCATGAGCGCTTCCGCCGCTCGGCTCAGACCGGCAATACCGTGCTTTCGAGCACCCGCCTCAGCGAAAACGACGACTGAATCCGCGCCACACCGGGGAGTGTGGCGATCTGCTTGCGGTGCACCTCGGCAAAGTGCTCCGAGTCCTTCGCCACCACCTTGATCAGATAATCGGCGGAGCCCGCCATCAGGTGGCACTCGAGCACGTCGGGCACCTGCAGGACAGCGGCTTCGAACGCGTCGAGCACTTCATCGGCCTGACCATCGAGCGTGATCTCGACGAATACCGTGGTGGAACGCCCGGCCTGCGCACGATCAAGCAGCGCCACGTAACCTGCAATGATCCCGACCTGTTCGAGGCGCTTGACGCGACGGAGACAGGCCGACGGCGAGAGATTGACTCGCTCCGAAAGTTCGACGTGACTCTGCCGCCCCTCACGCTGCAACTCGGCGAGAATACGGCGATCCATTTCATCCAGACGCTGATCCTGCATTGATCCGTCTCTCAATACATCTTTTGCGCAATATTACTGCGCATTGGCCTCGACAACAAGAAAAATACGCGCAATCCTGCCGGTTCGAGTTGCTAAGCTGTTGATGATGTTTCACCCGATACCAGACCACTTGAGCGTCGTGGACGGGTACGAAGCCATTTTCGCCTCACTCAACAAAGGACTACCACCATGCTGATCGGCTGCCCCACCGAAATCAAACCTCAGGAATTCCGCGTCGGCATGACGCCGGCGGCCGTCGCCGAGGCCGTACACCACGGTCACAAGGTACTGATCCAGTCGGGAGCCGGCCTCGGCACGGGCTTTTCCGACGATGACTACACCACCGCCGGCGCGACCATCGCACCCGACGCCACTGCGGTATTCGCCGATGCCGAGATGATCGTCAAGGTCAAGGAGCCGCAGGCCGTCGAGCGTGCCATGCTCAGGAAGGGTCAACTCCTCTTTACCTACCTGCACCTCGCTCCCGATCCCGAGCAGACGCAGGATCTCATCGCCTCGGGCGCAACCTGCATCGCCTACGAAACCGTCACCGACGCTGCGGGTGGTCTGCCGCTGCTCGCGCCGATGTCGGAAGTCGCGGGTCGGCTTGCGCCGCAGGTCGGCGCCTGGTCGCTGCAGAAGGCCAACGGTGGTCGCGGTGTGCTCATGGGTGGTGTACCGGGTGTATTGCCGGCCGATGTCGTCGTCATCGGTGGTGGCGTCGTCGGCACGCATGCGGCTCGCATTGCCGCCGGCATGGGTGCACGAGTGACCGTTCTTGACCGCTCGCTGCCGCGCATGCGCCATCTCGATGATGTTTTCGGCAATACCTTCAAGACGCGTTATGCCTCGGCAGCCAACACCCGCGATGAAGTCGAAAACGCGGATCTCGTCATTGGTGCCGTACTGATTCCGGGGGCTGCCGCGCCCAAGCTCGTCTCGAAAGCCGATCTGTCCAGGATGAAGCCCGGAGCCGCCATCGTCGACGTGGCGATCGATCAGGGTGGCTGCTTCGAAACCTCGAAAGCCACCACCCACGCAGAGCCGATCTATGAAGTCGACGGCATCGTCCACTACTGCGTCGCCAACATGCCAGGTGCCGTTGCCCGCACCTCCACCCTTGCTCTCGGCAACGCCACTTTGCCCTTCATGATCGCACTGGCCGACAAGGGCTGGCGCAAGGCCTGTGCCGATGATCACCATCTCGCTGCCGGACTCAACGTGCACGAAGGCGTGATCACCAACGCACCGGTGGGTGAAGCGCAGGGGCTGGATCACGTCAACCCGGCGGAAGTCATCGGCTGACAAGACAGGCCCTTGCAAGCATCGCGCGGTCTCGTCCAGAGGCCGCGCGAGTCAGCCTGTACAGGCACGGCACTCAACATCAAGGAAACACCGGCTCAACGCGCCAGCGCAAGCAGCCCATCCACATCCAGATGTGCCTCGCAGTGATCGGCGAGTTCATCGAGCGTCTGTTCAACGGCCGCGTCATGCAGGTAGGCGCTCGTCTCGGCCCCGAGGGACTCGAGCCAGGCGCGTCGGAACGCATCTTCCCTGAACAGCCCGTGCAGGTAGGTACCCGCAATGCGGCCATCGGGCGAGGTGGCACCATCGGCATCTGACACTTCACCATCCACGGAACGCACCTCCGTCGCGAAGGGTCTGTCACAATCACGGCCTTCGGTCACGCCGATATGCATTTCAAAACCGCTGACTTCAAGACCGGTTGCTGCGTGAACCGCGCGCATGCGCGTCAGTGTCTTGTCGGCGAGCAGCCTTGTCTCGATATCGAGAAAGGCAAGACCGTCGGACCTGCCGGCAGGGCCTTCGATGCCTTCGGGGTCGGCAATCGACCTGCCGAGCATCTGGTAGCCCCCGCAGATGCCGAGCACCCGACCACCCCGGCGCACGTGTGCCGCGAGGTCGATATCCCATCCCTGCTCGCGCAGGAAGTCGAGGTCTCCCCGTGTCGATTTCGAACCCGGCACGATGACCAGCTGCGCATCCCCCGGAACCGTTTCTCCCGGTGAGATCAGTACCAGATCGACGCCGGGTTCTCCTGCCAGTGGATCGAGATCATCGAAGTTCGCGATGCGTGACAGGGCCAGACAGGCCACCTTGACCCCTTCGCCGCGCGCACGCCTCGGCAGATCCAGCGCATCCTCGGCAGGCAGTCGGTGTGCCTGCCGAAACCAGGGCAGCACACCGAAACCCGGCCAGCCGGTGCGTGATTCGATGCAGGCGTAGCCGTCGTCGAAAAGGCGTGGATCCCCGCGGAACTTGTTGATCAGAAAACCCTTGATTCGCGCGGCATCGGCGTGGTCGAGCACCGCCTGGGTGCCGACGAGCTGCGCGATCACGCCACCGCGGTCGACATCTCCGATCAGCACCACCGGCACCTCGGCAGCCTCCGCGAAGCCCATGTTGGCAATGTCTCCCTCGCGGAGATTGACCTCGGCGGGGCTACCGGCACCCTCCACGATGACGAGATCGTGCGCCGCCCGCAGTCGCTCGAAACTCTCGAGCACCGATGCCAGCAACGTCGGCTTCAGCTGGTGGTAATCGCTGGCACGCGTTGTCGCAACACGCTTTCCCTGCACGACAACCTGCGCGCCCACATCGGTTTCGGGCTTGAGCAGCACCGGATTCATGTCAACGACGGGTTCAAGCCCCGCGGCCAGCGCCTGCAGGGCCTGCGCGCGGCCGATCTCGCCACCGTCGGCGGTTACCGCCGCGTTGTTCGACATGTTCTGAGGCTTGAACGGCGCGACCCGCAGGCCCCGCCGCCGTGCCCCCCGGCACAATCCCGCCACGAGCATCGACTTGCCGACGTTGGAACCGGCTCCCTGAAGCATCAGGGCACTTGCTCGTCTCTCCCCGTTCATGCGGCATGACCCTGAACCGCCGCAACGCGCGGCATGTCGTCGTGAACAAGCAACACTTCAGCAATCATGAATCTCCGGATTCGCAGATGCAAGCAACTTTCCTATATCAGAGAGTCCTTCGAGTACATCTTCCTTGCCGAATTGATAGATCGCATAGCTGATGGAACCAGTATTCCAGTTGAGCTGACCGTACTGACCGTAACTCGCATTTACCTTTTTAACCAGCACAGCCGGACAGTTCCCGATATTTTCATTGACGAACTCGGTTGTCAATGCAGCCGATCCATGATCCAGCAAGGTTTCTTCCATAACCAGCGTACTATTGTCGAGCCGGTTCCTGAATATTCTTCTGACTGCATCATGTTCAGATTGAAACTCAACTCCCGGCGGGTAGGAATAACCAAGATAATCATAATTATCACGGATGAACTGCGGAATAACGGAAAGACCGAAGGCCATATCAGCAGCACCCGTGTCTGTGCCAGCAATATTTTGCTCAACGGATGTAACAGACGCTGCGTACGCATCCTCCTCGACATCATATCCATTCCTGTTTCGGAACTCCAGGTCCGATGACATACGATCGCGCATTCCATCGGGCAAGTCCGCAATCGAGATGGTATTCCGGAGGTTGCCGGATTGAATCAAGGCAGTGGCCTCTTCCGAATAGCCAGGAGGAGGCGTTGATGTTTCAAGCTCTGCAATCGCTTGAGCCAGAAGAGCACCCGGCAATTCTTCTGGCTCAAATACGGGGACGCCTGCATCAGTTTCATCGACAACAGCTACCGGCGGGCCTTCGCCAGTCTTTGCATTGTCTGCAGCCGGACTCATTCCATCCCAGGCATTGGCACCATCAACAATGACAGTGCCCGTACTGCCCACTTGTCCTCCAGACGAATCCCTGTCGTCAACTGGCATCGGCTCAGACTTTGGCAAAGTGCCGTAAAAGATCAGCAAGAACGCCAGTAAAATCGCAAAGACTGCACAGATCGAAATGAACAGTACTCTAGCGACGTACCATGATTTCTGCATCAACTCAATCTTGAGGTTTCGTGTGCATGACAAGGTTCCAGCAGCAAATATGTACTCGTCGACAGCCCATGACATTGTACGCGATGCCGTACACACGATTGCTGCCGAAGCGTGGCCGCCGCGCGCTTCAGCGCCACCAAGACCGGACCAAGGGCATCGGCGACGTGTTTGCACTGATCGACAATCGTCGAGGCACCGATGGAAACGCCCAGCAGCAAGCGCTCGAATCGTGTCTGAATGCTGGGTGACTTCGTCACCTACACTCGTACCCAACGATCGCTATTCTTACCTGATGGTTAACACTCGACCGCGCCTGTGTGTCGCCCGACCTCATCTGATTCGTGTGCGACGACCCCACGGAGTCGAGTTCCACGCCTCTCCGCCAGCCCTGCTTCGGATGTCTTTCCCCATGCCATCAAGCGTCATGTTCAAGCTCGCACCGCCTCTCGCCCTGGCCCTGGTGTCTGCCTTCACGCCGGTCCGGGCGGATACCCTTCTCGAAACCGCTGTTGCCACACAGGTGACGGTGCCAGAGGTTCGCATCCTCGACGCCCGTATCGAGGCCGTCAACCAGAGCACGGTGTCGGCGCAGACCGCCGGTTCGATCGTGGAACTGACCTATGATGTCGGCGACACGGTGAATGCGGGTTCGGTCATCGCCCGTGTCCGCGCACGTACCCAGGAAGCAGGGCTGCAACAGGCCGAAGCCTCGGTCAATGAAGCGCAGGCAGCCGTGCTTCGAGCCGAAGCTGCCCATGAATCGGCCGTGGCAAGCGCCAACGAAGCGCGCGCCAACTTCCGGCGCATCCGCAGCATCTACAACGAAAAGCTCGTTTCGCGTGCCGAATACGATCGCGCCCATGCAGCCCTCACGAGCGCGGATGCTCAGGTCAGCGCGCAACTGGCAGCACTCGAAGCGGCCCGCGCAACCGTTGTTTCGGCCAGCGCCCGGCAGGATCAGGCCGGTGAGGAGCTGGCCTATACCGAAGTCATTGCACCCTACTCGGGCGTGGTCACGGCTCGCCTCGTCGAGCTTGGTGAACTCGTCACGCCGGGTACGCCGATCATGAGCGGCATGTCGCTCGATGCGCTGCGCGTCGTGGCCGACGTGCCGCAGCGCATGGCGGCACGCGTGCGCGAGTTCGGTCAGGCGGAGGTGCTGCCTGACGATGGCTCACGCATACCCCTCGGGACACTGACCATCTTTCCCTACGCGGATGCCGACAGCAACACCTTTCACGTACGCGGGTCCTTGCCGGCAGGCAGCGAGGGGTTCTTCCCCGGCATGAGTACGCGGATTGCCTTCGTGGTCGGCGAACGCGAGCGTTTGCTGGTGCCCGTCGATGCCGTGGTCTCTCGTGGCGAATTGAATGCCGTCTACGTGGTCGATGACGAGGTCGGGCCGCGCCTTCGCCAGGTACGCGTCGGCGACCTCGGGCCCGACGATACGGTGAGTATCCTCTCCGGACTTGACGAAGGTGAACAGGTGGCGGTCGACCCGGCCCATGCCACGCTTGTCCTGAAGCAACGCCAGACGGCGGCAGCCGAAAGCGCTCAGGCGCCGACTCACTGAGCAGCCCTCGATGAACAACAACGAGAACGGGAACGGGAACGACCGGCCTGCGGGCTCGGACATGGACAGCACCCTGAACGACCCTGTCGACATTGATCTCTCACACGAGCACACCGCTGCCGAGGGGGCGTCTGCCGAAGGACGCGGCAGTGAACGCCTCGGCATTTCGGGCCGCATCGCCAGAACCTTCCTCCTGACCGAGATCACACCCCTGCTCGCGCTGGTCGGATTGCTGCTCGGCCTCTTTGCGGTGCTGGTAACGCCACGCGAGGAAGATCCACAGATCAACGTCACCTTCGCGAACGTGTTCATCCCCTTCCCCGGAGCGAGCGCGAGCGAGGTCGAGCAGCTCGTCAGCACGCCGGCCGAACAGGTGCTCTCGGAAATCAAGGGCATCAAGCACATCTATTCGGTGTCGCGTCCTGGCATGTCGGTGCTGACGGTGCAGTACCGCGTGGGTGAAGACCGCAGCGAGGCCCTGGTACGGCTCTACAACCAGGTGATGTCCAACATGGACTGGCTGCCGCAGGATCTCGGCGTCGGCCAGCCACTGATCAAACCTCGCGGCATCGACGATGTGCCGATCGTGTCGCTGACCCTGTGGTCGCCGCAGGCCGACAAGCCCGCCCTCGAACTGGCCGAAGTCGCACACACCCTCGAATCCGAGCTCAAGCGCATCACCGGTAGCCGCAACATCTACACCATCGGTGCGCCCGAGCGTGTGGTGCACGTGCTGCTCGACCCGGCAAGACTCGCCAGCTACGGGCTTTCGCTGCCGGATCTCAGCCATGCCCTGCAACTGAGTGGCACGGCCCACGATGCGGTCTCGCTCGTCGATGACAACCACGAGATCCAGGTGGTGGCCGGTGAGCTGCTCTCCAGCGCCGAGGAGATCGCGGATCTCGTGGTGGGTGTCCACAACGAGCGGCCCGTGTATCTCCGTGACGTTGCCACCGTGCGTCTCGATGCGGATGCGCCGGAATCCTACGTGCGCTTCGGTACCGCAGGCAGTGCCCCGCACATCGGCCTCGACCCGGCGCTCGATGCCAGCGCCGTCACCATCGCCATCGCCAAGAAACCCGGCACCAATGCCGTGGAACTTGCCGACAAGGTGATCGCGCGTGTCGGGCAACTGGAGAACACCCTCATTCCCGATGACGTGGAGGTAACGGTCACGCGCAACTACGGTGCGACGGCTGATGCGAAGTCGCAGAAGCTCATCCAGAAACTCGTCATCGAGACCATCGCGGTGGTGTTCCTGATCCTCGTTGCGCTCGGCTGGCGCGAGTCCTTCATCGTCGGTGCGGCGGTCATCATCACGCTCGCAGTCACGCTGTTCGCCTCCTGGGCCTACGGCTTCACCCTGAACCGCGTATCGCTGTTCGCGCTCATCTTCTCGATCGGCATTCTCGTCGACGACGCCATCGTGGTGGTCGAGAACATCCACCGCCACATGCAGCTCGGGGCGAAGAACCTCATCGCGGCGATACCGCGTGCCGTCGATGAAGTCGGCGGCCCGACCATCCTCGCCACCTTCACGGTCATTGCAGCGCTGATGCCGATGGCCTTCGTGACGGGGCTCATGGGCCCCTACATGAGCCCGATCCCGATCAACGCGAGCATGGGCATGCTGATCTCGCTCGCGGTCGCCTACGTGGTCACGCCCTGGATGACGGCGAAGGTGATGCGCGGCGAGCACTTCCACGCACACGGCGAAAGCAACGACAAGCCGGGGCGAACACGACGCTTCTACGAACGCCTGATCGGCCCCTTCCTGCACGACCGTCACGGCGGCTGGCGGCGCTTCCTGCTGTTCGCCGCGGTGGCACTGCTGATCGCGGCTTCGGTGTCACTCGCCGCCATGAAGCTCGTGGTGCTGAAGATGCTGCCCTTCGACAACAAGTCGGAAGTGCAGGTGGTGCTCGACATGCCAGAGGGCACGACGCTCGAGCAGACCGCACGCGTCCTCGACGCAATCGCCGAGCGCGTGAGCGAGGTGCCCGAAGTCACCGACTACCAGATCTATGCCGGCACCTCGGCGCCGATCAACTTCAACGGCCTCGTGCGCCAGTACTATCTGCGCGAAGGCGCGAACCTCGGCGATGTGCAGGTCAACCTCGTCGACAAGCATTATCGCGACCGGCAGAGTCACGACATCGCGCTCGACCTGCGCGAGCGTCTCGCGGATCTGCAGACCGAGTACAACGCCAGCATCAAGGTGGTCGAAGTGCCACCCGGACCGCCGGTGCTCGCCCCGCTGGTGGCCGAGGTCTACGGCATGGATCACGATGGTCAGCTCGCCGTAGCCGAGGACGTGCGCAAGCAGTTCGAACAGGCCGCCGACATCGTCGACATCGATACCACCATCGAAGCACCGCAGGAGCGTCTGGTGATCCAGGTGGATCGGGCCAGGGCGGCACGGATCGGCGTCTCTCAGGCCGACATCACCCAGGCCATCAGCACGGCACTCGGTGGCCAGGACATTGCCTACCTGCACCGTGACCGATTCAAGTACGCCGTGCCCGTGCGGCTCGAACTGCCAAGCGCCAGCAAGGACGACATCGACACCGTCCTCGCCATTCGCGTCAAGAGCCGCAGTGGCACACTGGTGCCGCTGTCGGAACTCGTGTCGATCGAGACGAGTACGCGACAGCAGTCGATCCACCACAAGGATCTCCTGCCCGTGGTGTATGTCATGGGCGACATGGCGGGTGAGACCGACAGCCCGCTCTACGGCATGGCCGAGATCTTTTCCGGCATCAGGAATGCGCCGGTGGAACGCTACGGCGCGCCGATCGGCCAGCATTTCGTGAACCCGCCCGAAGACCCGTACTTCTACAGTGTGAAATGGGACGGTGAATGGCAGGTCACCTACGACACCTTCCGCGACATGGGCATTGCCTACGCCTTCGGCATGGTGCTCGTGTACCTTCTCGTGGTCGGACAGTTCCGCTCCTACGCGGTGCCGCTGATCATCATGGCGCCGATTCCGCTGACCGTGATCGGCGTGATGCCGGGACATGCCCTGCTCGGCAGCCAGTTCACCGCGACCTCGATGATCGGCATGATCGCCCTCGCCGGCATCATCGTGCGGAACTCGATTCTGCTCGTGGACTTCATCAACGAGCAGCTTCGCGAAGGCGTGGCCCTGAAGGAAGCGATCATCAATTCGAGCACCGTGCGCACCAAGCCGATCATCCTGACGGCGCTGGCGGCCATGGTCGGCGCCTTCTTCATCCTCGACGACCCGGTATTCGGGGGGCTCGCGGTGTCGCTGATCTTCGGGATACTCGTCTCGACCCTGCTGACGCTGGTACTGATTCCGATCCTGTACTACCTCTACCTTCGCAAGCGCGTGCACCGGATGTTTCCGCAGCAGGCCGCTCGGCAGGCAGCTTGACGCCCACCCGGCAGAGCCGCGTCAGTCAACCGGTCACGCCCCCGGAGTCTTGCCGGGGGTGTCACTCGTCCTCGTCGAGATCCTCCAGTTCCGCTTCCACGCGAGCCAGTTCCTGTTCGGTGACGCGCTGGATTTCCGCCAGTGTTTCAGCGTTCTCGAGTTCGGTGGCGCGTTCCTCGGAGTCCGCGCTGAGCCCGCGCCGATAGTCCTTGCTGATTGCCTCAAGCCGCCCACGCAGACGTTCACGTGCTGCTTCGAGTTTCTGGCGCTGGGTCATCTCGCTCATCTTTCCTCACTCCGAATGGTCGATATTTCAATGGTACACCGCCACCACCGATGACGACATACCGGTAATCCTTGTACTATCGGCAATTCCTGCACCGGGCACTACCGGGAAGTCGCTGCACCGGGCGGACGGTTGCTACAATTTTCGTCAGGTACCATGCTTCGGAGATCGACGACCATGCACCTGACGTCCCACAACCCGCTGCGCAACCGCTGCAGCGCGGCTCTCGCCACCGTCTTCGTGATCGTGGCCATGACACTCCCATCGCACACTCTCGCGGACGAGGATGCTGCCAAGGCCATTCCCACACCGGAGGAACTTGCGGCTGCAAACCCGGGCAGGATCGTGTATCTCGATATCTGGGCATCGTGGTGCGTGCCCTGCCGCGACAGTTTCCCGTTCATGAACCGGCTTGTTGCCGAGCGCGCCGGCACGGTCAAGGTCATTGCCGTGAACATCGACGAGGATCGCGCACAGGCTGACGCCTTTCTCGAACGCCATCCCGCCGATTTCGAAATCCTGCATGACCCGGACGGACATTTCGTCGCCAGCCTGAAACCGACAGGCATGCCGATGAGTTATCTCATCGGCCCCGACGGCACCATCCTCGGCAAGCACAGTGGTTTCAAACAGGACAACGCCGAAGAGATGCTCGCGGAGATCGATGCCATCGCCGCGAAAGTGCTGCCATGACCTCGTGTTGACACACGATCAGCACGCGCCTTGCAGTGGGTTCAGTCGGCCTCGGGCGCGGCCGCCAGACGTTCATCGAGCAGACCGGACAGAGCATTCACTGTCGGATAATCGAACAGATCGGTAATGTCCACGGTTCCGGGCCATTCGTTTTCGATCGAGTCATGAATCTCGGCCAGTGTCAGCGAGCTGATGCCGAGTTCGAACAGGTTGTCGTCGGCCCCGAACTCGACATCGCTGATGTGCGTGTTGCAGATGGCCTGCAGACGATCGCGTACGTCGCTCATGATCTTTTCCTGACCTTGCGTAAAAAGATGATGCTAGCTGTTTCCACTCGCTTTGTGTAGGCTGGTGCTCTGCCCCGCCTGGGCTACCTCTCCGGATCATCGCCGCAAGAGCCGTGTGCAGGAATGCCGGTTCCCGGCTGGCTTGGTGCCGCAGGCGCCTGATGCTGCCGCGCTTGCCCCTACTCCTTCGGCATGGCCATGATGGATCCCTCGAAGAACTGCCGGACGTGAATGAGATGGCCCTGACCGGCTGCCCGAAGCTCAATCACAGGGAATGTGCACATGCTTGATGCAGCGTCAGCAGCGGCCGAATCACCCGGCGCAGACCACGTCGCCGAGCCGGAGAGCCACTACCGCAAGGTGCTGAACCTCATCGTCGAGCAACTGGCTGCCGAGGAGAAACGGCGACCACTCGCCGAACAGGCCACCGCCCCGGGCATGGCCAGCCCCCTGCGCGTCTGCCCCGAAACGGGCGTCGCGCTGCCGGACGAACCCGTGTACGGCCCCGACGGCGAACGCCTGACCGGTGGCGAGAACATGCAGCGCCTGGAGCCAGAACCAGAGCGGCAGGCGCTGAGCCGCGCCGACGAAAACGCTTCCGGCGAAAACGGTTCACGTGAACCGTCAAAGGCCGGTTTCCGTGATGCCGGTCACGCTTCCGCGCCGAAAAACGGTTCACGTGAACCGCAAAGTGCCCGTTCCTGTGAACACAGTCACACTGCGGAAGCCTGTCACGACGCCCGTCACGACGACGCCTGTCACGAAGCCTGGCTTTCGCCCGGCGTCTCCGTCGCTCGCGAGACGGCACGCCGCCTCTGCTGCGATGCGCACGTCATTCCGCTGCTCCACCGGATCCGTCAGGTGTTGCCGGCCACGTTCCGTGGGTCCATCACCGCCACAAGCTCTCCATTCGCATATTGTTCGACGAGCGCGAAACGTTGCACCTTGCCGCTGGTGGTCCTGGGAATGCGCGGGGTGGGAATCACGGCCGATACCTTCACGCCCGCCTTCATCGCCAGCACGCGGGTAACGGTTCGCACGGTGTCGACAAATGCGTCGGTGTCGCCGCGGTGCTGCACGAACACGAGAAGTTCATCTTCGCTGTTGTCGGATGAGCGTCTGCTGCTGACGGCAAGCTTGCCGCGCTCGAGCGACGTGTCACGGATCAGCACGTCTTCGAGATCATGCGGGTAAACGTTCAAGCCGCTGACGAACAGGATGTCCTTGTCACGGCCCGTGATGTAGAGTCGCCCGTCGATGATGACGCCGAGATCACCCGTATCGAGCCAGCCGTCGTCGCTGATGAGCTCGCGGTTGATGTCAGGCGCATCGAGATAACCACGCGTGACGTTCGGCCCCCGGATGTGCACACGCCCCACATGCTCCTGCGCCAGTGCGATGCCATTCCGGTCACGGATCGCCACTTCGACGCCGTCGAGCGGCTGTCCAACCGACACCAGACGGATCGCGCTCTTCCCCGTCGCCTGACGCATGACCTGCTGCCCGACGCCAAGCTGTCCGCGATCGAGGCTTTCGACCTGCCAGCGCGCATCGAGCGGCGGAAAACTCACCGCAAGGCTGGCCTCGGCGAGCCCGTAGACCGGGAACATGGCATCGGAATCAAGCCCCGAACCGGCAAGACGTGTCATGAAGGCCTCGCACAGTTCGGCCGAGATGGGTTCGGCGCCATTGAAGATCAGGCGCACCGAAGCAAGATCGACCGGGCCGTGCCGATCCTCGTCCCAGTTCCTGAGAAGGTGCTGGTATCCGAAGTTCGGAGAGCTGGTGATGCTCGCACGCAGCTCGCTGACGCGCTGCAACCAGGCGGCAGGACGCCGCACGAAAAGTTCGGTGGCCATGAGCATGTTGTCGCAGTCGGCCAGAAGCGGCGTCAGGTGCATCCCGATCAGGCCCATGTCGTGGGTCAGCGGCATCCAGCTGAAGACGCTGTCGTCGGCGCTGATGGCCATGCCCTGCATGATCATCGCAAGGTTGGCGACGAGGTTGCCGTGTGTCAGCACGACACCCTTGGGAGCACTGGTCGAACCCGAGGAAAACTGGATGAAGGCGATCGAATCCGGGCTCGCCGGATGAACCCACGCGGGAATGCGCGACGGATCCGCCTTGCTGTCTGCGTCATCGGCAACCAGGGGTGCGGTCTCCTCGGTGTACACCACACGCGACTCGAGCAGTTGCCAGCGAGCCTCGTGCTCGCCACCGGCTGCCATCGCCGCGAGGCGCGAAGCGGCCTTGCGATCCACGAACAGAGCCGGTTGCGACAGCTTGCCGGCAACACGCAGGAGCTTCAGGCGGTGTTCTTCGGTGCTGCCCGCGGCAATCGGCACTGCCACGATACCGCCGAGCAGGCAGGCCCAGAACGCCACCACGAAGTCGAGGTTGTCCGTCACCGAGATGATGAGTTCGTCACCGGTGCCGATGCCCCTGTCGCGAAACAGGCCAAGCCTGTCCCTCGCAAGCGCGAAGACATCGCCGTAGCCGAGCACGCGATCGTCGCGCGAAGCGGCGATGAAGCGAACGGTACTGTTGCTGTGACGACGCGCCAGCAGCGCGTCGTTCAGGGTGTCGAATTCATGCATTCGCTGTTCCGGAATGGGCTTGCCCAGAGTAGGCCGGGTCGTTCGGAAGGGGTGTCTACGCTCAACGACGCTTTCTCGGTCGCATGAGAATGCTGTGGCGCGAACGCAGGTTCACATGCGGTTCGATCTCGATCGGCTTGTCGGGCACGTGTTCGAGTTCGAGCTCCTGCGACACCAGCGCCATGTGCAGCTGCATGTCGACCATCGAGAAGAACTCGCCGATGCAGCGTCTCGACCCGAGCGAGAACGGATAATAGGTGGCGCGATGACGCTCTGCCGACTCGGCCTTCGAAAAGCGTGCCGGACGGAACTCGTCGGGAGCATCCCAGAAGCGTTCGTCGTGATGCATGATCCAGGGACAGAGAAAGATGTTGCTGTCGGCAGGGATCTCCACATCGCGAAAGCGATCCGCGCCGATCGCCTTGCGTGTGAACAGCCACACGGGAGGATAGAGCCTCAGGGTTTCCTCGATGACCTGACGCGTGTACGCGAGTTCGGGCAGATCGGCAAAGGTGGGCTCGTGCCCGAGCGCGTCGGCTTCGGCGGCGACAAGTGCGCGCTCCTCGGGGTGTTGCGACAGCAGGTACCAGGCCCAGTTGAGCGTACCGGCCGTGGTTTCGTGGCCGGCGATGATGATGGTCATGACTTCATCGATGATGGCCTTGTCGGGCATCGTGGCGCCGGTATCCTTGTCGCGCGCAGCCATCATGTGGCCGAGAAAGTCTTCCTCTTCCCGCCCGCTCCCGCGCCGCCGGTCGATGACTGACTGAACCACGCTGCCAAGCTGGCGAAAGCGCACTGCGAGCTGCAGATCGCGGGTCAGATCCTCGGCGAGAAGATCGAAGGGACTCCGACCATGCCTCGCAACGAGCCAGTCGAGATCGTCGCCGAAGAGCGCGCGCAGGACCACCTCGAGAGACAGTTCCACCATGTCGAGCGTGAGATCGATCGTTTCCCCCTGCTCGGCCGCGCGATGCCAGCGATCCGCCTGGGCACGGCTGAGCCGCTGCATCATCACCGCCATGTTCTCGATGACGCGCTTGTGGAAGGCCGGTTGCAGCATGCGCCGCTGTGAACGCCAGAAATCGCCGTCACTGACGATGATGCCGTTGCCGAGAAGCATCTTCACGCGCTCGAAGCCAACGCCCTTGCGATAGTTGCGGTGGTTGCCGATCAGCACCTGCCGCACCACATCGGGGTCGTTGACCACCACCGAGGGGTTCCTGCGCCGCAACGGTGCAAGGGCGTAGAGATCGCCGTATTCACGGTGCCATTCGCGAAGACGCGCGAAACTTGCCTCGTCGACATTGATGTCGTAGCGTTCGGCCGGGCCGGGCAGGTCAATCTGGCAGGTTGCGCTTGGGGACACGTGGAGGGCTTGCGGCAGGGCTGGAAATGCGATGATTGTAGCGAGCTTCACCCCGGGATCCGTGAACAATCGGTGCAAGCGTCTGACGAAAGGCCTTGCGGAACGGTCTTGCCGAACGGTCTTGCCGAACGGCCTTCATGACGGATCCCGACTGACCGACGGAGAACCGACATCGCCACGCTACTCTCACGCGACACGCGTCGTCGCATCAAGAGCGTCATGCTGCCACCGGTGATCGAGCCGCTGTTTCGGCTGCTGTGGCGCACCTGCCCCATCGAGACCGTCGAAGGCAGGTCGCACCTCGAGGCCGCACTTGCCGATGACGGGGCCATCATTCCCTGCTACTGGCACCAGCAGCAGCTGTTCTGCGCACGCTATCTGATCGAAGAGGCACGGCAGCGGGACAATCTCACCCTGGCATGGCTCGTCAGCCCCTCGAATGACGGCAACATGGCCAGTCGTCTGCTCGAGAAGGAAGGCGTGGTGCCGATACGCGGTTCTGCAGCGCGTGGTGGCGCGCAGGCGATGCGTGAACTGTACCTCGCGGTACGCCGTCAGGGTCTTTCGCCCGTGATCACGCCCGATGGGCCGAAAGGGCCCGTGTTCCAGAGCAAGAGCGGTGTCATCGGCATCGCGAAACTCACGGGGGCACCGCTGCTGCCGCTTGCCGCGGGCATGGCCAGCGGGATGGAACTCCGCTCCTGGGATCGCTTCCAGCTGCCGCGCCCCGGCAGTCGCATGAGTATCGTCATCGGCGAACCACTCGACATAGCTCGCGACACCGACGAGACGATGCTTGCCACGGCAGCCAGGGAACTGGATGAGCGTCTGAATCGCGCCAGTGACCGCGCCAGGGAACTGGCCGGACGATCGAAAACCTAGGCCGGAAACCGCCTTGCGATGCTTCGACGAAAGTTCAGACGATGTCACGCCACGACGTCGCCATGCCAACGGCGGAAAGATGGATGAACCGCGTTGTCATCCCATGTTTGCGCTATCATGACCATGCGGCAATGACTACAGGCACACTGGGCGAAAGTAGAAGCCAGTTCCTGTCGGCGGCAATGAAACAGTATCCGACGACAGACAGAGAGTTGAACCAATGAAGCAACACAAGCAGGCAGTTCGGCCAGAGGCCCGGGCCAGCCGCATGCGCGCTCGGCCTGAAGGCCACCGCCGGGTGTTGTCATGGTTCCTGCTGGCGCTGGCGCTGCTCACCGTCGTCACGGTATCGCCGGATCTGCCGGCCAACGAGGTGGCGGAAGGTCATGCCGAAGCCCTGCCCGCCCCGGAAGGCGAGGTGCTTCTGGAACTGTCCGGCAACCTGAACCTGCCGAATGTCGAGGGCAACGAAGTCTGGCTCGATCGCAGGACGCTCGAGAACTTTCCCCGCGTGAAAGTCAGCTACACCTCCTTCGTCAGCGGCAAGCGCTCGCTGTTCGAAGGGCTGCTGCTGAAGGATCTTCTCGATGCGGTCGGCAGTGATTCCGACGAAATACTGGCCTACGCCGCCGATGATTACCACGCCACCCTCATGCTTTCGGCAGTCGACCTTGCTCGCTACCCGGTGATCATTGCCTATCGGGAGGATGATCGTGATCTCACCCTGCGTTCACTCGGTCCGTTACGCATCATCTTTCCCTTCGACGATTTCCCCGAACTCGTCAACGAAGCCAACCGGGCAGCAACGGTGTGGCAACTGACACGGCTGGAACTGCGTTGAATCGGCGCTGGCAGATCCTCCTGCCAACGCTTGCGGCCCTCGTCAGTGCCGCCATGCTGATGGTCGTTCTGGCACTGTCGGCGTCCACCCGCAACGAAGTGCTGAGCGACGGGCTGCTCGAGTTCCATTACGTGCAGCAGGTCGACCACAACCTCGATGCCTTTTCCCTGGCACTCACCAACTATCGGCTGCAGGCCGAGCGTGGCGACGGCAACGCCTCACCCGACGAGTACATACGCCGCTACGACATTCTCTACAGCGGCATCCAGCACCTCGGGCCACGCTGGCTCGGCAGCCTGCTCGACAACGCCTCGGCCTACGAACTGCAGCGGGACATCACGCGCTTCGTCAACGAGACCGAACCGTTGATGAACGACGATGACATCCCTTCGGGCAAGACCCTGACGCAACTGGCCAGCGATGCGAATGCGCTGTCCGAACGCGTCCACGAACTCGGCATCACGCTCTATCACCAGCGCACGCAACGCGCGGACAGCATCGAGGATCGCATTCGCTTGCTTACCTGGATGATCGTTGGCTTCGGCGCCTCGTTCATGCTCTTCTCGGCACTTGCCATGTGGATGCTCTGGCGCTCGAGCAACCGTGCCGTGGCGCTGGCCAGGGATGCCAGCGAAACCCATGATCGGCTCTCGCGCGCGTTGCAGAAAGTTACCAGCGGTGACAATGAACGCCGTGCCCAGACCCGCTTCATCGCCGCGGCGAGTCACGATCTGCGCCAGCCCCTGCATGCACTCGGTCTGAACCTCAACTCGCTCGAGCGCCACGTCAGTACCGAACAGGGCCGCAACATTCTCACCAACGTGTTTCGCTCCACCGAGGCCCTCAACGAACTGCTGGGCAGCCTGCTCGACATTTCCAGACTTGACGCCGGTGTCATCGGCGTCGATAGGCAGGTATTCCCGTTGCTGCCACTGCTGGTGCAACTGCAGGAGAACTTCGAACCCGATGCCGAAGCCAAGGGCCTCGAACTGCACGTGGCAGACAGCGAGCTCTTTCTCGATACCGACCGAATCCTGTTCGATCGCATTCTCGGCAATCTCGTCGGCAATGCCATCAAGTACACCAGTGAGGGCAGCGTCAGCATCACTGCCACGACGAAGAGCCTTGCCGGACGTGAAGTGGCCCTCATCCGAATCTGCGATACCGGCAGGGGCATCCCCGAGAGCGAGCAGCGCGCGATATTCGACGAGTACTATCAGCTCGACAACCCCGAACGCGATCGCAGCAAGGGCCTCGGTCTCGGCCTGTCGATCGTGAGTCGCCTCGTCAGGCTGCTCGGCATCGAACTCGAACTCGATTCCGCACCCGGCAAAGGCACCTGTTTCACCCTGACCGTGCCGCGCGGCAGCGGCGAAACGGCAGCCGAGGTGCAGGCAGGGAATGATCTCCTGCCCGGTTTCCCGCAACGAGACGACCAGAGCCTGCAGAAACGGAACATACTGATCATTGACGATGAACAGGATGTGCGCGATGGTATGTGTACCATGCTGGAGAGCCACGGCGCTCATGTCATCACCGCCGATTCGGCCGATACGGCGCGCGAGCGCCTGGTATCGGAGGACCTCGTGCCCGACGTCATCGTTGCCGACTACCGCTTGCGCGACCGGCAGACCGGCGATCGGGCCATCGAGCTGATTCGCGAGGAATTCAATACCGAGGTACCGGCACTGATCGTCACCGGTGATACCTCGCCGGAGCGGCTTCGTGAAGCGAAGGGCTCGGGTCACACGCTGCTGCACAAGCCGGTGGTGGCCGAGGAACTCGTGGCACGCATCGCAGCACTCGCCGACGGAGTACAGCAATGAACGTCTTGATGGTTGAAGATCACCGGCTGGTCGCCGACGCCATGCAGGTCTGGCTCAGGGAGATCGACCCGGACATCAACGTCACCACCTGCTACTCGACGCAACACGCGCTCACGGTGGCCGACTCGGGCGAGTGTTTCGATCTGGTGCTGACCGACCTTCTGATGCCCGGCATCGACGGGCTCGGGCTCCTCGTCGGGCTCAGGAACCGGAATGTGTCAGCGCCGGTGATCATCGTCAGCGGCAGCGACGATGACCGCTACATTCGCGCCGCCATGGATCAGGGGGCCGCTGGCTTCATTCCGAAAACCCTGCCCGGAGCCGAGATGATCGCGAGCATCAAGCGCGTGCTGGCCGGTGAGCCCTGCTTCCCCGATCGCTTCACGAACAACGGCAATGAAACCAGCAACCCTGCCGATGGCTACAGCGTCAATCGCGGCGACATGCCCAGCAAGAAGCAGTTGCAGGTGCTGCAACTGATGGCCGAAGGCCACTCCAACAAGCAGATTTCACAGATCGTGGGCATTTCCGAGGCCACCGTGAAATACCACACCTCGCAGCTGTTCAAGCTCTTCGGCGTGAAGAACCGCACCTCCTGTGTGCGCGAAGCACAGCGCCGTGGCCTTCTGCGCGGGTACGAGAGCAACGGCGTCACCTGATGCCCTGGTCATCATCGGGTTTTCCGACACGACCTGACGCCCTCGAACCCGCCGGACCGGCCCGGACTGGTTCGCGCTGAGCAGCGGAGAGGGCCGAACGAGCCTACGAAGTCGCCGGTGCGGCCTCGACCGGTGGGGCCCGGCGCGTGAGCAGCCGATAGACGACGATTCCCGCCGCAGCAACCATCCATTTCACCATGAGATCGACGGTGCCCCAGGTCGCCCAGGGAAGGCCGCTGCCGGCAAACGCGATCGAGAAGAACAGCGCCGTGTCGACCACGCTGCTCACGAGCGATGACACCGACGGCGCGATCCACCAGCTTCGCGCACGCAACGCATTGAAGACGCTCACGTCCGTGAGCTGGGCGATCAGAAACGCGGTACCCGAGGCGAAAGCGATGCGTGTCGGCACATCGGGCAGCACGAAGGACAGCACCACTCCCGTCGCAAAACCCACATAGACCACACGTCGCGCCGTCTCGGCACCGTGAAAACGGTTGACGAGATCGTTGACGAGAAATGCCAGCGGATAGCTCAGGGTGCCCCAGACGAGCCAGTCGTTGATGGGGTAATTCATGAGGAAGTTCGATGCCGTGACGACGAGTGCCATCGCAACCACCGCGTGCCAGGGGAATTTCATCTTGATCGGATCCACGAACGAACGAAAGCCGCGCATTATAGCGCGCTATCCCTGGCCTGTTTTCACGCCACTGCGATCAGTCCCCCCGGGGAGTGCCTGCGCCTTCAGACGAAACTGACCCAGCCGTAGGGGTCTTCGGCACGCCCCCATTGAATTGCGTTGAGCGTTTCGCGCAGCTCACGAATACGCGGCCCCGGCTGACCGGCGCCGACCGTGTATTCCCTGCCCTCGTGAATCAGCGTGCCGACCGAAGCCAGCACGGCCGCGGTACCGCTGAGCCCTGCCTCGGCATCGCCGTGCACGGCGCGCTCGAGCAACTCGCTGACGGAAAGCTCGCGCTCTTCGACGGTGTAGCCCCGGTCGCGCGCAATCTGCAGGATCGACGCCCGCGTGACCCCGTGGAGAAAGGATTCGTCCAGTGCCTTGGTGATGATGGTGTCGCCGTCGATGAGCAGAAAGTTCGCGGCACCGGTTTCCTGCACGTCGCCATCCGGGCAGAACAGCACTTGCTGTGCATTCACCGCCTCGCGGGCGCGCATGATGTGCTTGAGTGCACTGGCGTAGTTGCCACCACCCTTGACCAGACCATGATCGGACGGTGCACGTCCGCCATGCTCGGCGAGCAGCACGCGCAGGTTCGCTTCACCGCCGGCAAAGTAGTCGCCCACCGGAGAGAGCAGCACGTACAACAGCGATTCGCTCGACGGATCAGCCGCCTTGCCGATGCTGGCTTCGGTGCCGATGTGTGTCGGCCGGATGTACATCGACGCCGGCGGTGCCGGTACCTCGTCACGGAAGCGCGCCACCACCGAGGTAATCATGTCGGTGACCGTGGCCTGATCGATCGGTGGCAGATACAGCAGTTCGCTGCTCTGCGCAAAGCGCGCAACGTTGGCATCGATGCGAAACAGCGCCACGCGGCCGTCGTCGTGTCGGAAGGCCTTGAGCCCTTCGAAGCAGGTGCTGGCGTAATGCAGCACATGCGCGCCGGGGCTGAGTACGAGCTTGTCGGAGGGAAGGAACTCCACCTCGCCCCAGTGGCCGTCGCGGTAGCGGCACGCCGTCATTTCCGGCATGAAACGTGTTCCGAAATCACCTGCCATCGGATTCTGATCCTCTCGTGAAGCTGCTACCGGGCGCGCGCTCGGCGCCCGTCAGGAAAGTGCAGCGAGCACCGCACTGATGCTGTCCTTTGCATCGCCGAACAGCATGCGCGTATTCTCGCGGAAGAACAGCGGATTCTCGACGCCTGCATAACCCGTTGCCATCGAGCGCTTGGAGACGATCACGTGCCGTGCGTTCCAGACCTCGAGCACCGGCATGCCGGCAATGGGGCTGTTCGGGTTTTCCATGGCCGCGGGGTTCACGATGTCATTGGCACCGATGACGATGACCACGTCGACCTCGCCGAGTTCGTCGTTGATCTCGTCCATCTCGAGCACGATGTCGTAGGGGACGTTGGCCTCGGCGAGGAGCACGTTCATGTGTCCGGGCATGCGTCCGGCCACCGGATGGATCGCGAACCGGACATTCCTGCCGGCCGCCCTGAGCCGACTCGTCAGTTCGGCCACCGGATGCTGGGCATGCGCGACCGCCATGCCGTAACCCGGCACGATGACGACCGAATCGGCATCGCCGAGTAGCTCGGCGGTGTCCTCGGCAGAGATGCTGACGGCCTCGCCCGCCTGTTCGTCGTCACCGGCGGCGCCACCGCCCGAGGTCTCGCCGAAGCCCCCCATGATCACGCTCAGGAATTTCCGGTTCATGGCGCGGCACATGATGTAGCTCAGGATCGCCCCGCTCGACCCCACGAGCGCGCCGGTGACGATGAGAAGATCGTTCGCCAGCATGAAGCCCGTGGCTGCCGCCGCCCAGCCCGAATAGCTGTTGAGCATGGAGATGACCACCGGCATGTCGGCGCCACCGATCGCCATGACCATGTGCACGCCGAAGGCAAAGGACAGCAACGTGATGACGATCAGCAGAAAGGTGCCGAAGCCTTTGCCGGCGCCGAGAAAGACGAACAGCAGCAGCAGCGCGGCCACACCGATACCGGCGTTGAGCAGGTGCCGCGAGGGCAGGATCAGCGGTTTGCTGCCGACACGGCCACTCAGTTTTCCGAAGGCCACGACGGAGCCCGTGAAGGTAAGTCCGCCGATCAGGATGCCGAGGAAGATCTCGACATCGTGGATGGTCTTCTCGGCACCGCTGAAGTGTGCCTCGGGGTCGAGATAGGTGGCGAAGCCCACGAGTACCGCAGCCAGGCCGACGAAACTGTGCAGCATGGCCACGAGCTCGGGCATCTGCGTCATTTCGACGCGCCTGGCCATCGTGCTGCCGATGACGCCGCCGATGGCCACCGCCACGACGAGGATGACGTAGGCGTTGACACCCGGGCCGACCACGATCGCCGCGATGGCGATGACCATGCCGGCAATGCCGAAATAGTTGCCGCGCTGTGCCGTCTCCTGTTTCGAGAGGCCGGCGAGGCTCAGAATGAACAAGATGGCGGCAATGATGCAGGCCGCCGTGACCATACCCTGATTCATCGCTTCACTTCCTGAACATTTTCAGCATGCGCTGGGTGACGAGAAAACCGCCGAAGATGTTGATGCTCGCAATGAGCGTGGCAATGGCAGCAAGAAAGACCACGAGGCCCGAGCCCGACGAGATCTGCAGCAGCGCACCGACCACGATGATGCCGCTGATGGCATTGGTGACGCTCATGAGCGGAGTATGCAGCGCCGGTGTCACGCTCCAGATGACCTGATAACCGACGAAGCAGGCCAGCACGAACACGGTGAAATGGCTCATGAAATCGGCCGGTGCGACGCTGCCGACGAGAAGCAGCACGAGCCCGCCGACGATGGCCGCAACGAGCGTTCCGAAGCCCTTGTCCGGTTGGTCGATGTCGGCCGCGCCCTCGGTCGGCGCCATGGCCTGCTTCGCCGGCGTGGCGGGCTTCGGCTGTGCCGACAGTGTCGGCGCCGGTGGCGGCCAGGTGATCTCGCCTTCCTTGATGACCGTCGCGCCGCGGATGACTTCGTCATCCATGTCGACGTCGATGACGCCATCCTTCGCGGGCGTGAGATCGGTCAGGAAGTGCCTCAGATTGGTGCCGTAGAGCTGGCTTGACTGTGCCGCCATGCGGCTCGGCAGATCGGTGTAGCCGATGAGCGTCACGCCAGCGTGTTCGATGACCTCGTTCTTCTGCGTGAGCTTGCAGTTCCCGCCCTGCTCGGCAGCAAGGTCGACGATGACGCTGCCGGGCTTCATCGACTCGACCATGTCGGTGGTGATGAGTTCGGGTGCGGGCTTTCCGGGAATGAGCGCCGTGGTGATGATGATGTCCACCTCCTGCGCCTGCTCGCGGAAGAGCGCCATCTCGGCGGCGATGAATGCCTCGCTCATGGTTCTGGCGTAGCCGCCCTCGCCCGAGCCGTCTTCGTCCTCGACGTCGAGCATGAGGAACTCGGCTCCCATGCTCTCTACCTGTTCGGCCACCTCCGGGCGCGTATCGAAGGCGCGCACCACCGCGCCCATGCCGCGCGCGGCGCCGATGGCGGCAAGGCCGGCAACGCCCGCGCCGATGACGAGCACCCTCGCGGGTGGCACCTTGCCGGCAGCCGTCACCTGGCCCGTGAAGAAGCGCCCGAAATGGTTCGCGGCCTCGACCACGGCACGGTAGCCGCCGACATTCGCCATCGAACTCAGCGCATCGAGTTTCTGCGCACGCGAGATGCGTGGCACCGAATCCATCGCCAGCACGGTGATGCCGCGCGCTGCCAGCGCCTGCATGAGTTCCTCGTTCTGCGCCGGCCAGATGAAGCTCAGCAGGATGGTACCGGCCCGAAACAGCTCGACTTCATCGGCGTCGGGGGCACGCACCTTGAGGATCACATCGGCGCGCGCGTGAACCTCGGCAGCATCGGCCGCGATCTCGACGCCCGCATCACGGTAGCGCTCGTCGGCGAAATCGGCGGCCCTGCCGGCGCCCGTCTCGATCAGCAGGGCATGCCCGAGCTTCTGTATCTGCGTTGCCGTCTCGGGCGTGAGCGCCACGCGTCGCTCGCCCACATGGGTTTCGCGCGGAATGCCAATCAGCACTGTTGCTTCCTCGTCTTGAGTATTCCCGGCCACACAGGCCGTTGCATGGCACTGGCGGTTGCTGACGAACGGCAGGACTTCGGACTGCGGACGTTCCTGCCCACTTGAGCCACGACGTTCGCTGACGTACCATTGTCGGCGATCTGCATCACGATGACACCGTAGCAGCTCGTTAGTATAAAGCGATCACGGGTGGCATCACATCCTTGACCGAGAGAATTCCGAGGCGAACATGATCTGGATAGTAACGCTCTGCCTGCTGTTCGTGGCTGCCTGGCTCTTCTTCAACGCGATGAACGAGCGCGAATGGGTACAGGCGCACATCCACGACGACCTCGTCGCGGCCGACAAGGGCCTGTTTCCGGCACTTGACGGCCTCACCGGTGGTGCTGGCGCCGGGCGAACGGGTGACGCCCTGAGCCGTGCCGTCGACATGGCGAAGAACGCGGCCGACAAGCGCGGCAAGAGCGGCAAGACATCGAGCTAGATCCCTCACCCGATTTCCGATGACCCCGTGTCAACCTCGGATCAGCCCCAGAGAGCCGCTTCCGGCGGTTGCATGAGGCTGCCTTCGTAGCGAATCGCAGGGCTGCGGTCGCGTGCCAGTAGCAGCGGGCCGTCAAGGTCGACGAAGCGCGCTCCTGCGGCCAGCAGAAAGGCCGGCGCCATTGCCAGCGATGTGCCCACCATGCAACCCACCATGATCCCGAGTCCGGACTCGCGGGCCGCAGCGGCCAGTGCCAGTGCCTCCGTCAGACCGCCGGTCTTGTCGAGCTTGATGTTGATGATGTCGTACCTGCCTTCGAGTGCGGCCAGCCCGGCAAGATCATGACTCGCTTCGTCGGCGCACACGGGCAGTGCGCGCTCGAGACTCGCCAGGGCTGCATCATCACCCGCGGGAAACGGCTGCTCGACCATGGCCACGGCATTGTCCAGCAACAGTGGCGCAAGACGCTCGTAGTCGGCCACGCTCCAGGCTTCGTTGGCGTCGACGATGAGCGTCGATTGCGGCGCGCCGGCGTGAACCGCTGCCACACGCTCGACATCATCGGGGCCACCCCCGAGCTTCAGTTTCAGCAGTGGTCGTGAGCATTCGCGTGCGGCTGCCGCATGCATGGCTTCGGGACTTTCCAGCGATAGTGTGTAGGCGGTGACGGTCGGTTCCGGTGCGGCAAGACCCGCCAGTTGCCATACCGGCACCCCTTTCTGGCGCGCCTCGAGGCTCCAGAGTGCGCAGTCGAGCGCGTTGCGTGCCGCACCCGACGGCAGTGCCGTCTGCAGTTCACGGCGCGCGCTGGCCGCATCCGTCGTTGCCGCCAGCACCTCGGTAAAACCGTGGATGTCACGGATGACGCCGTCAGGCGATTCACCGTAGTGGGCATAGGGAACACACTCGGCCTGCGCCTCGACACCAGCGGCGGCAAGCCGCACGTGCACCACCTGCTGCTCGGTGCGTGAACCCCGCGAGATCGTGAATGCGCCGTCGATCGGAAAGGACTCGCCGGTGACGTCCAGGGCTATACCCGCGCTCATGCGCCTTGCCTCCATTGCAGCGTCGCCCGGAAGACGCCGACAGGACGCTTGATCATGTTGCTTCGTTCCCGGTGCCGGAAATCAACTCGGCAGGGCATCGACCAGCCGCCCCGCACCCTGCCGGTACGGATCGACGGCAGGCAGTCCGAAGCGTGATTCCAGCTCGCCGAGGAGTGTCTCGGCCGCTGCCTCGTCGAGCGCCGCGGTGTTGACCGAAATGCCCGTGACCTGACAGTCCGGATTGACGCGCTGCGCCAGCGACAGGGCGATGTCACGCAGCTCCTCGAGGCTCGGCAGCGTGTAACCGGGCAACCCGCGCATGTGCGAGCGTGTCGGCTCGTGGCAGAGAATCAGCGCATCGGGCGAGGCTCCGTGAATGAGTGCAAGCGTCACCCCGGCGTAGGACGGGTGGAACAGGCTGCCCTGACCTTCGACGAGATCCCAGTGCTCGGCCGCATTCGGTGGCGTCAGTGCCTCGATGGAGCCAGCCATGAAATCGGCCACGACCGCGTCGAGTGGCACGCCGTCGCCGGTAATGAGGATGCCGGTCTGGCCGGTGGCTCTGAAGGTGGCGGGCAGATTGCGCTCCTGCATCGCGCGCTCCATGGCGAGGGCGGTGTACATCTTGCCCACCGAGCAGTCGGTACCCACGGCAAGGCAGCGCTTGCCGCTGCGACGCTCACCGTGGGCAATCGGGTATTCCTCCTGAGGGAGACGTACGTCGACAAGCGCCCGTTTGCCGGCCTCGGCCGCGGCGACCAGGCGTGGATGATCGTTGAGCAGATTATGCAGACCCGAGGCGATGTCGAGCCCTGCTGCCAGCGCCCGTTCGAACACCGCCAGCCAGCCCTCGCCGATGACCCCACCGCGGTTGGCGACACCAACCACGAGGGTTTTCGCGCCGGCGGCGACCGCGGCATCGATGTCGAGTTCGTCGAGACCGAGATCCGCCTGGCAACCCGGCAGGCTGAATTGACCGACACAGTGTTCGGGCCGCCAGTCGTGAATGCCCTGCGCCACCTTGGCCGCGAGTGCGTCCGGTGCATCGCCGAGAAACAGGAGATAGGGAGTCTGCAGCATGGGTCGTCGATGGTTGTCGAGGCTCGATGAAACAGGTAGGAGTCTACCGCCACGCCGCCGTCAGTGCAGCATCCAGACAGTCACGGCAGGATCGGCAGGATCGGCAGGATCGATCCACTCAGAAGGTCGACAGGCCGGTCGCTTCCATGAACCGGTACTGCATCTCGAGCCACGGGCTTTCGTCGGCGCGGGCGGCGTAGTCGAGCGAGCGCTGTCTGCCGTCGCCGTTCTGCCACTGGCGTTCGAACCACGCGAGCATCTCGCCGACCAGGGCAGCGGAGGTGGCGGCTCTGACCTGTACGTCGAGTTCGAGGTTGAAGTCGTCGAGATTGCGCCTGGTCAGGTTCGCCGAACCGATGAAGGCATCGGCCCTGTCACCCTGTCGTGTCATGAGCCACTTTGCGTGGCACTGCTCGCCCTGCGTTGCGCACCAGCGAACCTCGATGCCTGCGGCGGCAAGCTCGGCAGCGACCGGACGATTCGGCACACCGTTCTTCTCGCGGCCGAAGGCATCGGCATTGATGTCGAGCAGGAGACGCATCTCGGCGCCACGCCGACGGGCTGCCACGAGCGCCTCCACGATGTCACGGTCGGCAAGATAGAACATGGCCATGTCGAGCCGATCGCCTGCGGCAAGGGCGTCGATGCGCTCGAGCATGGCCCGCTGTATCGCCGATTCGCCGAGCACGCGTATCCCGGCGGCTTGTCCGGCATCGTCCGGGCTGGGTGGCACGCCTGTCGGTGCACGCTGCACCGTTGGGTCGAGAAAGCCGTCGAGTCGCGCCAGCGCCTCTGCCGCACCACAGCTGTCGAGCAGCGTTGCTTCGTTGGCGAGCAGTTCCTCCACGGCATCACCGGCAAAGCCCAGCGCCACGTTGCGGTGCGCACTGCTGCCGTCGTGCGGGTTGGCCGACGTCACCAGCGCCACCAGATCACCCTTGCCATCATCGGCGATCACGAGCTTCCGATGGTTGGCCTTGAAGTTCAGCAGCGCGAAGTAGCTCCGCAGCGAGACACGCCCGGCACCGAAGGGATTGGGCAGCAAGCTACCGGGGGCGTTGCCGAAGGGCGCGATGGCAAGCCGGTAAAGGCCGGACCAGGCAGGGTTGCTGTCCTGCAATGTGTCGAGACAGGTGCGCACCACGGACACGCCGGCCGCTTCCAGTGCCGCGATGAGTGTCGAATGCATCCCGCCGTAGACCTCGTTGATCGGGTCGGTCACGAAAACCACGGCAAGATCGGGCTCGCGTTCACGCGCCGCGCGCAATGCCTCGACAAGTTCGGCCGACAGCGCACGATGGGTTTCGGGTACCGGCCCCTGCCAGTCGTTGAACAGGAACAGATCCAGCACCACGAGTTCGCGCGCTGCGGCAATCATCGCGAACAGCCGGTCGAAGATTTCCTGATCGACCCGGCGTTGACCTGTCGCATCGATGGCCGAGTCATCGGCCAGAAATTCTGCATCCACCAATGGGTGCCATAGCCCCTCGAAACCCACCGATGACGGTGGTGGCACCAGGGCACGAACCAGCGCCGAAACCAGCAGGTAGCCAATCAAGAGCGTTGTGAGGATCGCCGCAAGGCGTCGCATGGCTTGTGGGAATTCCGAGGAGTTGTGAAACGCGTTGGCAATTACTGCAGGCGAGTGCCGTGACGAGCGCTATATTAATGGTACGTCACAAATCTCGCGCTGTGCCTTGTTACAATTCGCCTGCGCCACCGGCCATGCGATTGTCAACTCGTCGCGTTCGTCTACGCTCCCTGCAGGCCGTGCATCAGGACCGGTGCGGCAGCGCCGCATCCGTCGTCGCGCTCCGGCCACGTACAGACCTTCGACGACGCCGTCGACCCAGCCAGAACGGCTACCTTATCGCTCATGAAAACCATCAACGACCCCGTTCACGGCACGCATGCCGGTCAATACGCCACCGTACCCGCGACCAGCGATGCCAAGGAATACCTCCGCCTGCTCGGCCGTCACAAGTTCGGACTCCTGCTCACGCTGCTGCTCGGTCTGCTGCTGGCATGGCTGTACCTGATCAGCACCGACAAGGTCTACGAAACCTCGTCGCTGCTGCAGGTCAACGAGGTCGAAGGGCCGCTCAACGACAACACCGGCCAGGTGGTCGACTGGAACCCGCCGAGCATCCGCGAGGAAACCAACCTGCTGCGCTCGCGGCGCGTGCTGGCGCCGGTGGTCGACGCCTACGGCCTGCGTATCCAGGCCACCGAACGGCGCCTGCCGGTACTGGGTGACCTCACGCGTGAACTGCCCTGGCTGGGCGATTTCGTCGCCGGCACCGGCCTGCTGTCGCACGTCGCCTGGGGCGATGCCGACATCGAGGTGGCCGAACTCGACGTGCCGCGCGCCCTGGAAGACAAGCCACTCGTGCTCAGCGTGGTCGATGAAGGCGCCTTCAGCCTGGCGCACAAGGATCGCATACTGATCGATCGCGCGGAAGTCGGCCAGCGCATGCGGATCGACATGGGCAACGGCGAAATACTGTCGATTCTCGTCAACCGGCTGGACGCGCCCGCCGGCGTGGAATACGACCTCGTCAAGGGTTCGATGAACACCACCGTGGCCGACATGCAGAAGGCCATGGCCACCGAAACCACGGAATCCAACTCGCGCATGATCGCGTTGAAGCTCCGCGGCAAGGACCCGGTGAAGATCGCCGACATGGCGAACTCGATCATCAAGGAATACGAGGTGGTCAAGCTCGGCTCGCAGAATCGCGAAGTTGAATCGGAACTCCGTTTCTTCGAGGAGCGCCTGCCGCAGGTCGAAGCCGAACTGCGAGACGCCGAGCAGCGCCTCGCTGAATTCCGTCTCAACCGGAACTCGGTCAATCAGGAAGAGCAGAACCTCCTGAAACTCCGCCAGATCGACAAGCTCGAAACCGAGTTGCTCGATCTCGAGGTGGAACTGGCCGACTATCTCAAACGCTACACCATCGAGCACCCGACGCCGAAGCGCGTACAGAAGGAAATCGACGTCTACAACGCCAAGCTCACGCAGCTCCGCGGACAACTCGTCAGCGCACCGAACACCGAGCGTGAACTGACGATACTCGAGCAGGATGTGGACTCGAAGCGCCTGCTCTACACCGAAATGAGCGAGGACCTGCAGAAGCTCCGTGTACAGATCGACGGTGCCATCGGACCGATCCAGGTCATCGACAACGCACTCGTGCCACAAAAGCCCGTCTCCCCGAATCCGCTCCTCGCGATCGTCGGCGGCATGCTTGCCACCACCTTCCTCTACCTGCTGTGGCTGACCCTGCGTTCGGCGCTCTCGACCACCATCAACGATCAGCACGACCTCGAGCGCGCCAGCGGCCTGCCCGTGTACATGAATGTCCCGAAGAGCTCGGCACAGAAGCGCCTGCCGAGCGCGGCCCCGCTGGATTCACGGCGTCTGCTGCCCGGCAGGAAAGGCGACGACGACCCCGACCGCACCAGCAAGGCCGTGGCCAGTACCGTGCTGGCATTGAGCAAGCCCGAGGACTATTCCATCGAGAACCTCAGGGGCCTGCGTTCGATGCTCGACGATCTCATGTCCAGCGCCGACAACAACGTGCTGATGTTCACGAGCCCGCTGCCCGGCATGGGCAAGTCCTTCCTGAGCCTCAACCTTGCCGTGCTCGTGGCGCAATCCAGCAAGCGTGTGCTGCTCATCGACGCCGACTACCAGCGTGGTCAGTTGCACAAGTCGCTCGGTCTCGATACCGGACCGGGGCTTCCCGAAGTGGTATCCGGCAGGAGTGAACTGAAGCAGACCGTGCGTGCCACCACGGTGCCGAACCTCTACTGCATCCCGCGCGGCTTCGGCGGCAACGGTTTTCAAATGCCGAGCGACAAGGAATTCGCCGCCTTCGTCGACGTGGTCGCGCCGCGTTTCGACATTGTCATCGTCGACACGCCACCGGTGCTGAGTGTGTCCACGGCTGCCACCCTCGGCAAGCATGTGGGTTCCACCATCATGGTGGTCAGGGAGGGCGAAGTGAAGGAACCACAGCTCAACGAAGCACTGAAACGACTCGGCTATTCCGGTGTGAGAGTCAGCGGCTGCATCATGAACGGCACGTCGGCACCGACGCCCGGTCACTTCAATTACTACCGCGAAGCGCTGGACTGAAAACAGACAACGATGTCCTGCCGAATGACCGCAGAACAGCTCATCACATCACGAATCACAGCAGCATTGCGAACCATTGGCGGGTTCTCGACAGCCAGTACCGATATACTGTCGCCGATTCCTCATACGTGTCCTATATTCATGCGGCACGCTCAGTCTTCATCCGATTCCGCCAACGCCTGGGAGATCCTCGTGGCAAGCGCCAAGATATCCGAAACCACAACCGCAGCCGTATCGCTGGATCAGACGAGTGCCAATGCGCCCGTCATCGATGCGGGCAGCAAGGCTCAGTGGCGATCGCTTGTTTCGGTCGAGAACACGCGACTGCCCGCCATCACCGGGGTCAGTGCTGCATTGAAACGCCTCGAGGACTTCGTCCTCGGTTCGATCGCGCTGGCCATCCTGTTCCCGCTGATGGCCGTCATTTCCATCCTGATCAAGCTGGACAGTACAGGCCCGGCCCTGTTCTGCCAGTCGAGAAGTGGCCGCAACCGCGAGATCATCAAGGTGTACAAGTTCCGCACCATGTATCAGGACGGCAACGCCGAGTTTCGCCAGGCGCAGAAGGACGACCCGCGCGTCACTCGCATCGGCGGTTTCCTCCGTCGCACCAGCCTCGACGAACTGCCGCAGCTGTTCAACGTCATCCAGGGTTCGATGTCGCTTGTCGGCCCGCGCCCGCACCCGCTCAAGCTCGACGAAGAGTTCCGCTACATCATCCCTTCCCTGAATTCACGTTATACCGTCAAGCCCGGCATCACCGGCTGGGCTCAGATCAACGGCTACCGTGGTGAAACCCGTCGCCTTGGCGACATGGTGGCGCGCATCGAACACGACCGCGAGTACATTCGCAACTGGAGCCTCTGGTTCGACATCAGGATTCTCGTGCTCACCGTCTTCAAGGGCTGGGTACACAAGAACGCCTACTGAGCCTGTCACCCCACCATCCGGGGAAGCGTTCCCGGTTTTCATCACGAGCACGGCTCACACAAGGACGGCCTGAGCAGACACGCCTTCCGTGCGTTCGCGTCGCGGCCCACGACATGCCGTGAGCCTACCCAACAGAATCAGGCCATGGCCCCCCAACCCTCTCCCGCTGCCTCCGTGCTGTCGGAGGTCGAGATGCTCGGCTTCACGGCGCATCCCGGCACCCTCGAAGACTACCTTGCACTGATCGCGCGTTCGATCAGGGAATCGGCGTCGAGCACGGTCTTCTACCACAACCTTCATTCGCTCTACAGCTACTACAGCGACGCCTCGCTGCGCGCGCACTACAGTGGCAAAACCGTGCTGGTCGACGGCATGCCGATCATCTGGCTGATGCAGCTTTTCGGCCTCCGGTCACTCTCCCGCGAACATCGCCTCACCTACGTCGACTTCATCTTTCCGATGATGGAACTCGCACGCGACAACGACTGGCAGGTATTCCACGTCGGCCAGAATGCCGAAGTGCAGGCGCGCGCCATGAACATCATCCGCGAGAAGGTGCCGGGCATCCGCATTGCGGGACACGATGGCTACTTCGACCAGAGCACCGACTCTGCCGAGAGCCTCGCCGTGATCGACGAGATGAACCGCCTCGACACGAAACTGCTGCTCGTCGGATTCGGCACGCCACGGCAGGAAGCCTGGGTCGCCGCGCATCGCCATCGCATCACGGCCCCCGCCGTGTTCACCTGCGGTGCCTGCATGGAATACGTGGCCGGCGAAGTGCGCACCCCGCCACGCTGGATGGGTCGCCTGGGCCTTGAATGGAGTTTCCGCCTGCTCGAAAACCCGCGCCGCTTTGCCTTTCGCTATCTCGTCGAACCGGTGCTGCTCGGCTTTCATTTTCTCGGCAACGGCCTCAAGCGCGGTTTTCGCGCACGTGTCGAGCATCCGGCAATTCCCCCGGCTGATCATGGCGAGAATGACTCGAACCGCCCGAACAGCCCGGCGTGAACACTTCCGACAGATCCATGGCCGCATCAGCACACTCGCCTGTCGGGCGCATCCTCTCCCTGCTGCGTTCGCGCCTGCTGCTGTCGGTCGGCGCGCAAGGGCTCGTCAGCGGGTTCCACTTTGCCCTGAACATCGCCCTGCTGCGCCTCGTCACGCCATGGGAATACGGCATGTTCGCCTTCGCCTTCGTGCTGGCGATGTTCGCGGGCGCCGTCAACAACGCCCTCATTTCGACCCCGCTGACGGTCTACACACCGGTCCTCGCCGACGCGGTGGAACGTCGCTCCCAGGAAGCCATGTTCAGCACACTCAACGTGCTCCTGTTCGTGGCACTGCTCGTTGCCGGCCTGGTAGGCAGCGCTCTCGCCGGACACGATGCGAGCCTCGTCATCGGCATGGCGGTGTTCGTGGCCGTCTACGCGGCAAGGCAGTACAGCCGCAGCGTCGGCTACACCCACATGCGGCCGCTCGTCACCGCGGGTGGCGACATGACCTACGTGGTAGCCGGCAGCCTGCTGATCGCTCTCATGGCGCTGTTCATGCGCCCGCTCCCCGTTGGCTACGTGCTGCTCGGCCTTGCCGGTGGCAACCTCGTGGCCATGCTCTTCGAGCGCAGCCGCATCGAGTCCCCGGCGCGCGCACTCCTTCAACTCGCCCCCTGCGGCCACTACGGCAGGGTCTGGAAGGCCTCGAAGTGGGCGCTGGCAGGGTCGCTGACAACGCTCTTCCTGATGCAGGCGCACAGCCTCATCATCACCGCCACCAACGGCGCCGACGCATTCGCGCCGCTTGCGGCAGGCGCGGTGCTGTTCGGACCGGTACGCGTGGCACTGCTCACCTGGCAGAACATGGTCAAGCCGGAGCTTGCCGTCCAGCTCGCTGCCGGTGAACTGCCGCGGGTCGGCCGCACCGTCCGCATCACGTCCCTCGCCATGGTCGGGGCGGTATGCCTTCTCGGCGCCTTTCTGTGGCTCGCCTGGCCACTGGTGTACGAGATCATGTACGTCGAGCGCTATGCCGATCGGCCCATGGCCGCCATCGTCGCGCTCTGGACCGTCATCACCCTGTTCGCCGCCTCCTACAATCCGCCGAGTGCAGCGCTGCAGGCGATGAAGGACTTTCGCATCCTTGCCATGGCCAGCATCTACGGCGCCGTCATCAGTGGTGTGCTCGTGGCCCTGCTGCTCATCTTCACCCGCCCCGAGTGGACCTTGTTCGGCATCCTCGGCGCCGAGGCCTTCATGGCGGTGTTCATCGCGAGGGTGCTGCGCCGGCGGCTCGCGGACGGCGTGCGTTCAGTGGACGTGGACGAGTTCACTCCGGACACGAACGAGCACAGGCCGAACAATCGCACGCCGGGCGCGCTGGCACCGGCGGCCGGCAACGAGGCCGAGAGTGGCAGCGCCCGCGCATGAAAGCGGTCATTGCCATCTGCACCTTCGAGCGCCCGGACAGTCTGCGGCATCTTCTGCAGGCGCTACGTACCCTCGCATTCGACGGGCAGATCGAGATCGTGGTGGCCGACAACTCAGCGGCACTCGAGGGTCTCGCCGTGCTCGACACGCTGCCCGCCGACTACCCCCACCCCACGCATGGCGTGGACGCCTCGGCACGCCCCGGCATTTCCGAGAACCGCAATCGCGCACTCACGCGCGCACTCGAACTGTCACCGGATGTCATTGCCTGCATCGATGACGACGAGTGGCCCGAGCCCGAGTGGCTGGCCGAACTCGTACGCGTGCAGGACACCACGGGTGTCAGTGCGGTCGGTGGCCCGACACTGCCGGCATTTCCGGTTTCCGCAACCGACGCACAACGCCGAAACCCCTATTTCGGTGCCGACATGAATCTTCCGAACGGCGCCGCATGCACGCTGCAGGCAGCCGGCAATTTCCTGATTCTGCCCGAGGCGCTGGCCGGCATGGGCCCCGAATTCTTCGATTCGCACTACGCACACAGTGGCGGCGAGGATCTCGATTTCTTCGCCCGACTGGAGCAGGCAGGTCATCGCATGGCCTGGGCGTCACAGGCCATCGTGCACGAACCCGTGATTGCAGCACGCCTCTCGCACAACTGGATGAAAGCGCGCATCATCAACATCCACAGCACACGCGTGCGCATCATGCAGAAACTCGAACCCGGGTTCGGCGCATCGCTGGTGCGCAGCGTGAAGACCGCCGGACTCGGCGCCGTGTCGCTGCTCTATACGGTGGTCGGGCTCTTCAGCCGCCCCCTGGCCGAAGAGGCTCGCCTGCTGCGCTGGAAATTCCTCGGCAAGCTCGCGGGGCATCGCGGCAGCGAACGACGCCGGACGGAAACATCATGAGACACTCGCGGTCACCGGCCATTTCACGCGCGACCCCATCAGCAATCCCGCGAAGCAGGACATGAGCACAACAGGCAAGCCGCCCCGTTTCTCGATCATCGTGCCCTGCTACAACCGCGAGCAGGCGATTCGCGCGACCATCGACAGCTGTCTCGCGCAGCGCCAGGGCGATTTCGAACTGATCATCATCGACGATGGTTCTTCCGACAGCAGCGTGGCAGTTGCCCAGAGCTACGCTGACGCCCGCATCGTGGTGCGCGAGCAGGCGAACGCCGGGCCGGCCGCAGCGCGGAACCACGGCATGCGTATCGCCAGAGGTGACTACCTCGCCTTTCTCGACTCCGACGATGCCTGGTACCCGGGCTTTCTCGAAGCGGTCGACAAGGCCCTCGTCGACAATCCCGAACGCCTTGTCTACGGCCCGATCATCGTCGATCGCGGTGTCGGGCGTTACTGGGTCAAGCCCGATCGCGCGATTGCCACCGGTGAATCCATCTACGACTACCTCTACGTACACGGCGCCTTCATCCAGACCAGCACCATGGTGATTCCGAAGGCGCTCGGCGCATCGGTGCAGTGGGACGAAGCCATCACCTTCGGTGACAATGACCAGTTCGCCATCGACTGCTGGCACACGGGCATCGAATTCCACATGCTGGACAAGCCCTGGACACTCTACGATGATGTCCTGAGCGACGACGCACTCTCGCAATTGCCGCTGACCGCGGGCCGCTCACCCCGACACCTCAATTTCCTCGACTGGATGCACGGACAGCACGAGCACATGTCGGATGCCGCCTGGGCGGGCTTCCGCTCACATTTCGAGTCCGTGGGCCTCGCCCGCGAAAACCCGAAGGCGGCACTCGAACTCATTCTTGCTGCCCGTCGCGAGGGTGTGCTGTCAGCAAAAGGGGTGCTCCGTCAGAGTCTGCAGAGCTTTGCCCCCCGCTTCTACCGTAAACTGGTCGATCGCTTCGTCGCACTTCGCGGCAGGCCGCTCGAATCCATCGAGCCCGAACCCCGATCGACCATCCGAACCCCACCCGGAGTATTTCGATGAGCAACGTGAACATGAGCAGGAAGGTTCTCGTTACCGGCGGCGCCGGCTACATCGGTTCGCACATGGTGCGCCTTCTCAAGATGCAGGGCTACACACCGGTTGTCTACGACAATCTCGAACGTGGCAACCGCGATGCCATCGGCGATACCGAACTGCACGTGGGCGATCTTGCCGACCGGAGCACGCTCGACAAGGCACTCGCCGCACACGACTACGATGCCGTCATGCACTTCGCGGCGCTGGCCTACGTCGGCGAATCGGTGTCCGAACCCTCGCTCTACTACCGCAACAACGTCGGCGGCAGCCTGTCGCTGCTCGATGCCATGAGAGACGCCGGTGTCAAGCGTCTCGTGTTCTCCTCCACCTGTGCCACCTACGGTGTGCCGGAGACGCTGCCGATCACCGAGGCAACGCCACAGGCACCGATCAACCCCTACGGTGAATCGAAGCTCATGGTGGAGAAGATCCTGGCCGACTATGCCGTGGCCTACGGCTTCAGAAGCGTCGCGCTGCGCTACTTCAACGCCGCCGGCAGCGCCGAAGACGGCAGCATCGGCGAACGCCACGACCCCGAAACCCACCTGATACCGCTGATTCTCTTCGAGGCCCTGCGCGTCAGGAACGGTGGCGATCCGAAGGCAACCTCACTCAAGGTATTCGGCAGCGATTTCCCGACACGCGATGGCACCTGCATCCGCGACTACATCCACGTCAACGATCTCTGCTCGGCACACACCGCGGCGCTCGAACACATGCTGGCGAAACCCGACGGCGGCGCCGAACGCTTCAATCTCGGCACCAACCACGGCTTCACCGTACTCGAGGTCATCGAAGCCTGCCGCCGCATCACCGGCGTCGATTTCGAGTACCAGCTCGTTGACCGCCGTGCGGGCGACCCGCCCGAACTCGTTGCCGATGCCTCGCTCGCCATGCAGACCTTCGACTGGACGCCCGCCTACCCGGATGTCGCCACCAGCATCGAACACGCCTGGCGCTGGTATCTCGACAATCCGCCGAACCCGCAGGCCTGAATCGGCAACGCCGATTCGGGGAACCTTGTACCGGGCCCGGCGTCTGAGATCCATCGCCTGAAGCCGAGGCCGGCGTCCTCCGCAATCCAGCGTCCGAAACCGGAACCGGCAGCCATTCACGCCGTCCGGCAGCAAACCCATCTTCCAATCGAGTTCCGCATGAAGAACGCCGCCCTAGCTACCTCGACCCTCCTGTTTGCCGGCCTCGGACCTGCCTTGCCGGCCGTTGCCGGGCCGGCGGTTGCCGCCGAAGCGCCTCTCGACGATGCCTGCTGGGAACTGACCTTCGACGAATCCTTCGACACGCTGCGCCTCGAACACAGTCCCGATGCCGATGACACCTATCGCTGGAAGACGAGCTACATCTGGCCGCGTGATGTCATCATCAACGAAGAACTTCAGTACTACGTCGACCCGACGAAGAGCAGTTACCAGCCTTTCTCGGTGGACGACGGCATTCTGACCATTCGCGCCGACCGCCGCCCGGCCAGCATCGCCGCGGAAGGCGTCGAAGAACAGGAATACCTCTCGGGGGTACTGACCACCGAAAACGGCTTCAGTCAGCAATACGGGCGTTTCGAAGTCATGGCAAAGGTGCCGAACGGCCGCGGGCTGTGGTCGGCCTTCTGGCTGTTGCCGAGTTTCGAGCGGTGGCCCAAGGGGGTGTCGATCCTGCCTGAAATCGACGTCATGGAGCATCTCGGTCACGCGCCGCGCACGTTCTACACCACCCTGCACACCAATCAGGCAGGGCAACTCGATTCGTACTCGAGCGAACACCGGATGAAGGTCGATCTCAGCGAGGATTTCCACCTCTACAGCGTTGTCTGGGATGAAGACAGCGTCGACTGGTATTTCGATGGTCGATGGCTGTCGTCGGAACCCACACCGAAGGATTACACCCGTCCGGTGCACTTCCTGCTGAACCTCGCCGTCGGCGGCAACTGGCCCGGCGCGCCGGATGTCAGCACGGTCTTTCCGGCCGAATACCAGATCGACTACGTACGCGCCTGGAAACGCAAGCAAGGCTGCTGAGGCCTGCAGGGCCCGCAGGCCTCGTGACAAACACAAGACCCTGCCGAACCAACGCGGCTACTCGGATCCGACCACGCGGGATCCGACCGCGCGGGATCCGACCGCGCGGGATCCGGCCACGCGGGATCCGGCCACGCGGGATTCCGCTACTACTCGGTGCTCACGCCGATTTCCTCGAGCGTCTGCAATCGCATCGTTCCGCCACCTGTGCCACCTTCCGTGCCATCGGCGCCATCGCTGGCCTTGTCATGCGCGTCATCACTGGCCTTGTCACCTGCCGTGGCACCATCGGCATTGTCGGCCGCTGCAGCTTCCGGCTTCGCCGTACCGCTGTCAGCGCCATCTTCGACTTCCGGCGACGGAGGCAACAGCTTGCGCAGTGCCGTTCGCGGCGTGTTCACCGACTCGTGAAATCCGGCGAACAGCACCTTCCAAGCTGTATTCATGACCAGTTCGTTGACGAGCGGGTTGTCGCTGATGCGCGCATCGGCAGGTTGCAGCGGCGGCTCGCGCAGATCAACGCGTGACCAGAGCGCCAGCACGCACAACAGACCGCCTGCCACGAGGATCGCGACGGCCTGCCAGGTGGCCACGCGATAGCGAAGGAAACGGAGCACTTCGAGCCTGAGGCCAAAGGAAATCAACAGCATCAGCACCAGCAGAGCGCCGACACCGAAGGGTATGCCGAACTGTTCGACCGCCGTGTTCAGTACCACCGGACTGCCGAGTTCGGTCAGGCGCGGCAGGTCAGGACGCACGCCGGCGCTTTCGAGAAACCACGGCGTGACCAGTTCGAGGCACAGCACCAGGGCAAGGCTGCAGAACAGAAAGCCGTTGATGAACCAGCGCGCCGTGCGACGCGTGGCCGTGGCCATCGAAAGTGACGTGCCGAGCACCACGGGAAGCAGCAGCATGCCGCCGATCAGCGCGAGATCAAAACGCAGACCATCAAGAAAGAAGTCGGCCAGCGTGGTCGAGGCATCGATGCGTTCGAAATACCACAGACCGTAGCCTGCTCGCAGTACGGTCAGGCAAAGCAGTGTCGTCAGTCCGAACAGCGTGAACTGCCGAAGCAGATGTGTGCCGCGCAGTGAATAACTCATGGGTAACGCCGGCAGAAATTTCCATTCAAGTATGACAGCGAGCCAGCATAACGGAATGCGCGGCCACGCCAAGTGAATGACCCGAAGGGTCGCTGTCCATCATATCGGCATCTGCGGCAACGACTTGAACGGCACCCGCGGTGTCGAGCAGCACTTCCCAGCGGCCCGGCACCAGTGCGGTGCTCGTGAGCGGGAAGTCCACCGCTTCGGCACCACCGTTCCAGAGAATCAGCAGATGGTCGCCGCTCTCGAGCCGTGAGGACGGCGGCAGGGCATCACCCGGAAGCTGCAGTGCAACGAAGCGCGCGCCGTGCACGTGCCAGTCCGCCTCCTGCATGCGCTCGCCCGTGGCGGAAAACCAGTCGACATCGGGCAGCCCCGTGGACAGCGAACGGAACTCACCGTGCAGGTGATGCGGTCGGCGCAGCACGGGTTGCGAGGCACGCAGGGCGGCCAGCTCACGCACGAAAGCCAGCAATTCGGCCTCATCGGGCCCGGGCTCGCTCCAGTCCAGCCAGGTCAGCTCGTTGTCCTGGCAGTAGCCGTTGTTGTTGCCCTGCTGGCTGCGGCCGCGCTCGTCTCCGCCGAGCAGCATCGGCACGCCCTGCGAAAGGAACAGCGTGGCGAGGAGGTTCTTCCGTTGCCGCAGTCGCCGTGCGCGCACGGCAGGATCGTCGCTCGCCCCCTCGACGCCGTGGTTGTTCGAGAAATTGGCGCTGTGTCCGTCACGGTTTTGTTCACCGTTGGCGTGGTTGTGCCGGTGCTCGAAGCTCACGAGATCGGCCAGGGTGAAACCATCATGCGCAGTGACGAGATTCACCGAGGCCGCCGAGCCACGCCGGTGCCAGTCGAAGGCGGAACTCGTGCCGAGAATCCGGTCGGCGAACTCGGCGAGAAGATCATCCTGCGTGAGCCAGTAGCGGCGCACCGTGTCGCGAAAACGATCGTTCCACTCGCTCCAGCCGGGTGGGAACCGGCCGAGCTGATAGCCGCCCGGGCCGATGTCCCAGGGTTCGGCGATGAGGCGTGTGCCGGCAAGGGCCGGATCCTGAGCCACGGCATCGAAGAAACCCGCACCGGCATCGAAGCCATGTGCCTCGCGACCGAGGATCGACGCCAGATCGAAACGGTAGCCATCGATGTGAAAGCGGCTCACCCAGTAACGCAGACTGTCCATGACGAGGCGCAGCACCGCCGGATTCTCGAGCTTCAGCGTGTTGCCCGTGCCGCTGTCGTTGAGATAGAAGCGCCGGTTCTCGGCAAGACGGTAGTAACCGAGGTTGTCGATGCCGCGATAACAGAGCGTCGGACCGAGATGTCCCCCCTCACCCGTGTGGTTGTAGACCACATCGAGATACACCTCGATGCCGGCCTCATGCAGTGCCGCCACCGCCGACTCGATTTCGGCGAGCGGGTCATCGGTGGCCGCATAGCGTTCCGCGGGTGCGAGAAAGGCCATCGACTGGTAGCCCCAGTAGTTCACGAGCCCCTTGTCGATCAGGAAGTCATCGTCGACGAAGGCATGGATCGGCAGGAGTTCCAGTGCGTTCACGCCGAGCGAACCGAGGTATTCGAGGATGCCGGGCGTGGCCAGCGCCGCATAGCTGCCGGCCAGCTCACCGGCACTGGCCAGGCCTTGCGTGAGACCCTTGACGTGTGCCTCGTAGATGAGCGCATCGTTGCCGAGCGGCACCCGCTTCGGCAGCCGACGAGGACGATGCCGTTCGGAGGTAGCGATTACCATGCTCTTCGGCACGTAGGGGGCACTGTCGCGGGTGTCGAAGGACAGGTCGGCATCGGCGTGGCCCCGGATGAAACCGTAGAGTTCATCGCGCCAGATGACGTCGCCGACCAGCCGGCGAGTGTAAGGGTCGATCAGCAGCTTGTTGGCGTTGAAGCGATGACCTTCTTCGGGCTGGTAGGGGCCGTGTACACGGTAGCCATAGCGAAGGCCTGGTGCCGCATCGGGCAGAAAGCCGTGGCGGATATCGCCCGTGCGTGCAGGCAGGGGCAGGCGCTCCAGCTCGCGCTCGCCGTGCTCGTCGAACAGGCAGAGTTCGACCGCCTCGGCATGCGCCGACCAGAGGGCGAAGTTGCAGCCGCCGTGCCCGGGATCTGCCCCCAGGGGCCAGGGACGGCCTGCCTCGAGCGTCTTGCCACTCACCGCGCGAACCTCGTGTCACGCCCTGTTGACCGGGCCTCTTCGCCACCCATCAGACCGTGCCGACCGGATCGAGATGCCAGATGTCGCGGTTGTATTCGCGCATGGTGCGATCGGTACTGAAACGGCTGCTGTGCGCCGTGTTGAGAATGCTCTTCTCGAGCCACTGGGCCGGCTGCTGCCAGAGCGCTTCGACCTTCTCCTGTGCATCGAGATAGGACGCGAGATCGGCCACCGTCATCCACGGATCATGGGCACTGAGAGCTGCCGAGATGACCTCGCGAATGGTGTCGGGATGGCTGCCGTTGTAGCGCCCGTCATCGAAGGCCTGGAAAACGGCCTGCAGGCGCGTGTCGGCAACGATGAACTCCTGCGGATCATAGTCACGCCTGAGTGCTTCGACCTCTTCGACGGTATGGCCGAAAAGGAAGAAATTCTCGTCGCCCACGGCTTCGCGGATTTCCACGTTGGCACCATCGAGCGTGCCGATGGTCAGGGCACCGTTCATCATGAATTTCATGTTGCCGGTGCCCGAAGCTTCCTTGCCGGCCGTGGAGATCTGCTCGGACAGATCGGCCCCGGGGGTGATCTTCTCCATCGCCGAGACGTTGTAGTCGGGGAAGAAGACGAGTTTCAGTTTTTCCTGCGTGAGCGGGTCGTTGTTGATGACGTCGGCAACGCTCGTGATGAGCTTGATGATGGCCTTGGCCATGTGATAGCCCGGCGCTGCCTTGCCGCCGATGAGAATCAGGCGCGGCACCTTGTCGTTGCCGCGGCGCAGTTCGAGATGGCAGTGCACGGCATGCAGCGCGCAGAGCAGCTGACGCTTGTATTCGTGAATGCGCTTGACCTGCACGTCGAACAGCATGTCGGACTTGACGTCGATGCCGGTACGCTGCTTCACCAGCGCGGCAAGGCGCGTCTTGTTGGCGATGCGCACCTTCTGCCAGGCAGCCTGCAGGCCTGCATCGCCGGCTTTCGGTGCGATTTGCCCGAGCCGTTCGAAGTCGTCGAGCCAACCCTCGCCCAGTTCCGCATCGAGAAGCGTCGCGAGACCGGGGTTGCACAGCGCCAGCCAGCGGCGTTGGGTGACGCCATTGGTCTTGTTGTTGAAGCGCTCGGGCCAGAGTTCGTTGAAGCGCGCGAAGAGGCCGTGCTTCAGCAGTTCGGTATGCAGCGCTGCCACGCCGTTGACCGAGAATGAACCGACGATGGCAAGATGCGCCATGCGCACGACGGGCGCATGATCGAAGGAGATGATCGACATCTCGGCCTGGCGCTGCACATCGCCGGGCCAGGTGGCCTCGATGAGTTTCAGGAAACGGCGGTTGATTTCCTCGATGATCTCGACGATGCGCGGCAGCAGGCCACGCAGCAGATTCAGTGTCCAGGTTTCGAGCGCCTCGGGCAACAGCGTGTGGTTGGTGTAGGCCATGACGCGCGTGGTGATGGACCAGGCATCGTCCCATTCGAGATCTTCCTCGTCGATGAGCAGGCGCATGAGTTCGGCGACCGCGATGCTCGGGTGGGTATCGTTGAGCTGAAAGCAATGCGTCTCGGCAAAGGTGGCAAAACCGGCGTGCGAGTGCTTCCAGATGCGCAGTGCGTCCTGAAGGCTCGCCGAAACGAGGAAATACTGCTGACGCAGCCTCAGTATCTTGCCGTTCTCGCTGGCGTCGTTCGGGTACAGCACCATCGAGATGTTCTCGGCCGACGTCTGTTCGGCGACCGCTTCGGTGTAGCCACCGGCGTTGAACTGACCGAGGTTGAAGGCGTGGGTGGCGTTCGCCGACCAGAGTCTCAGTGTGTTGACCACACCGTTTTCGTGCCCCGGCACGGGCACGTCGTAGGGCACCGCAAGCACGGTTTCGGCAGGCCGCCAACGGCGACGCGAACGACCATCGGCAGCACCGTTCTCGACCTCCACATGACCGCCGAAGCCGACCGTCTGGGCAAGTTCCGGGCGCTTGATTTCCCATACCGGGCGACGTGCCAGCCAGTCGTCGGGCTGTTCGACCTGCCAGCCATTCTCGATGCGCTGACGAAACATACCGTAGCGGTAGCGGATGCCATAGCCCATCACGGGCAGTCCGAGCGACGCGCAACTGTCGAGAAAACAGGCGGCGAGACGACCCAGACCGCCATTGCCGAGACCGGCATCGGTCTCGAGTTCGGCGATTTCCTCGATCTCGGCGCCGAGTCGATGCAGGGCTTCACGCACTTCGGTATCCAGACCGAGGTTCGCCACCGTGTTGCTGAAGGCACGGCCCATGAGGTATTCGAGCGAGAGGTAGAAGGTACGCCGCCCGTCGCGTCGTTCCATGGCGACACGGGTTTCACGCCAGCGATCACTGAGCCTGTCGCGCACACCGAGTGCCACGGCCCGGTAAAGGTATTCCCCTGCGGCAACATCGATGTCACGCCCGAGCGTATGCGAAAAATGGCGCACGAACGACTTCACGAGTGCATCCGTATCCTGGTCGATGCCGGCTGCCTCGCCCTGCCAGAGCACACGCTTGTCGGCGTCGACGAGCTCGCGTGCTCGCCAGGTCGTCGTCGTCGGCGTCTGAAAATCGTGTTTCACGGTTTCTCCATGTCTGTTGTCGGATCGGAACCTGCGGCAGGAACGGATCCTGAAAGGAAGCCATGCGCTGCGATCTGCGCTTGAAACCCTTTACCGATGAGGGCGCTGTCGGTAAGCTGAGAGCCTGAACCACATCTCGAAGGGAATACCGATGGCACAAGTCGAAGAGCGCAACATATCCCGCCTGACCCCCGAAACCGTGGCGCTGATTCTCGCCGGTGGTCAGGGTAGTCGGCTCAGGGAGCTGACCACCTGGCGCGCCAAGCCAGCCGTGCCCTTCGGGGGCAAATTCCGAATCATAGACTTTGCCCTGTCCAATTGCATCAATTCGGGTGTGCGTCAGATCGGCGTAGCCACTCAGTACAAGGCCCATTCGCTGATTCGCCATATCATACGCGGCTGGTCGGGGCTCAAGGCCGAACTGGACGAATTCGTCGAAATCTGGCCCGCCTCGCAGCGCGACGGCGAACGCTGGTACGAGGGCACCGCCGATGCGGTCTATCAGAATCTCGACATCATCCGCAACCACAACCCGCGCTTCGTCATGATCCTCGGTGGCGACCACATCTACAAGATGGACTATGGCCCGATGATCCAGTTTCATCATCGCAACAGCGCCGACATGACCGTCTGCTGCGTCGAGACCTCGGTCGACGAAGCCAGGGGCGCCTTCGGCGTGGTTCGCGTGGACGAGAACTGGCGCGTGCTCGAATTCCAGGAAAAGCCCGAGGAGCCTGCCGAGATTCCCGGCAAGCCCGGTCGCGTGCTGGCCTCCATGGGCAACTACGTGTTCAACATCGACACGCTCTGCGAACAGGTCATCACCGATCACGACGATCCGAACAGCGAGAACGACTTCGGCAAGAATCTCGTGCCACGTCTCGTCGAGTCCGGCATGCTCGTGCAGGGCTTTGCCCTCGGTGACGATCGCCCGGGAGAAAAGGTCTTCTGGCGCGATGTCGGCACCCTCGATTCGTACTGGGAAGCGAACATGGAACTGGTCGAACTCGAGCCCGATCTCGATCTCTACGACGAAGACTGGCCCATCTACACCTACCAGGTACAGCTGCCGGCAGCCAAGTTCGTGCACGACGAAGGTGACAGACGCGGCAGTGCCGTCAACAGCCTCATTTCCGGCGGCTGCATCGTCTCGGGAGCATTCATCGAGAAATCACTGCTGTTCTCCGACGTGCATGTGCACTCCTACAGTCACGTTGCGGAATCGGTGATCCTGCCCGGGGTCGACATCGGCCGCCACTGCACCATCAGGCGCGCCATCATCGACAAGGGCACGCGCATCCCGGAAGGCACCCGGATCGGCGTGAACCACGATGAGGATCGGGAACGCGGCTTTCGGGTCAGCGAGAAAGGCGTGACGCTGGTCACCCCGGACATGCTCGGCCAGGATCAGCATCAGTTCTCCTGAGGCTTCCGGTCTGCCCGACCGGGCTGCCAACTCACGGCATCAGCGATTCGCTTCGTCATCGAAATCAGGGCCCATGAGCGACACCCACAGATCTCTGCACATCGTCATGCTGGCGGCCGAAAACGATGCCCTGCCCGGTGGCAAGGTGGGTGGCATCGGCGATGTGGTACGCGACATCCCCGGCGCGCTGGCCGCGCTTGGCTGCCGAGTGACCGTGGTGTTGCCGAGTTACGGCGTCTTTCAGACCCTGCCCGATGCCGAATACCGGTGCGACGTGTTCGCGAGTTTCCGCGGTCGTCAGGAACGGCTCGAACTGCACGCCTTTCCCGAAGATGCTTTCCCGCGTCGGGAACCAGGTCGCGGCAAGCGCGCCGACCGCAGCGACGGCAAACCATCCACACAGGGTGGCAGCGTGCAGCAACTCATTCTTCATCACCCCCTGTTCGCTGCCGGCGGCAAGGGGCGCATCTACTGCAACGACACGCCCGATCAGCCCTTCGCCACCGATGCCAGCAAGTTCGCACTGTTCAGCCGTGCCGCCATGAGCGCCATCGCGAACGGCTCGATCAATGGCGTGGACGTGCTGCATCTGCACGACTGGCATGCCGCCCTCGCCGTGGTGCTGCAGAAGTACGATTCGAGCCTCCATGGCATCCGCGACATCCCGACGGTCTTCAGCATCCACAATCTGGCGCTGCAGGGCGTGCGGCCCTTTGCCATGCACCCGTCATCCTTCGAGGCCTGGTTCCCGCACCTCTGGTACGAGCACGCCGTGCTCGCCGACCCACGCTGGCCCGACTGCGTGAATCCCGTGGCCGCGGCCATCCGGCTCGCTGACCGCGTGCACGCCGTTTCGCCGACCTACGCCGCGGAAATCCTGCTCCCGAACGATCCGGCGCGCGGATTCCACGGCGGCGAGGGGCTCGAAGGCGATCTTGCGAACGCCGCAGCCGAGAACCGTCTGGTCGGCATCATCAACGGCATTGCCTACGACTCGCCGCCGACAGCCGACACGAGTTCCACGAGCCGCCGCAAGGCACGGCGTCGAGGCCGGGCGTCCGGCAGCGCAGCGGCTCCCGGCAACGGCGTTCCACCCACTCGAACGTCTGTCACGACCCGCAAGCGCCTGCCCTGGCCACAGTTCATGCACGGTCTCGCCGATGCCATGCTCGCACCCATGTGCCGCCAGGGTGACACCATACGCGGTGTCGACTACCTCGCCCATCAGCGTCTGCTGTCGCTGGCACGCGGCCAGCGGCCGCGCCACGTACTGACGAGCGTCGGTCGTCTGACCGACCAGAAATTCGCGCTGATGCTGACGCCGCTCGACGATGGCAGCGTGCCACTCGCGCGCCTCTCCGCACAACTCGGCAACGACGGCCTCTGCCTGATTCTGGGTTCGGGGGACGAGCAGCTCGAGCGCCAGACGGCGTCGATCGCGGCGCGCCACGACAACATCGTCTTCATCAGTCTCTACGCCGACGCCATTGCAGAGCTGCTCTTCACCGAGGGAGACCTGTTCCTCATGCCGAGCTCCTTCGAGCCCTGCGGTATCAGTCAGATGCTGGCGATGCGCGCAGGCCAGCCCTGCCTCGTGCACGACGTCGGCGGCCTGCACGACACCATCGACGATGGCGTCGACGGCTTTGCCTTCCGGGGCGATTCGATCCAGGCGCAGTCCACCGCGATGCTCGCGCGTCTCGACGACATCCTCGACTTGCGCAGGAGCCGCGCGGCGGAGTACCGTAGGATCGTCGATGCGGCCCGCAGACGCCGCTTCACCTGGCGCGACAGCGCCGCACGGTATATCAAGGAACTCTACAAATCCGATGAGTGATGTCTCCGAAGTCGATGTCGACCTTGCACGTGCGCTGAACGAAGGGCGCTGCGGCGAACCATTCTCGGTACTCGGGCCACACGGACTCGTCATCCGCAGCCTGCAACCACGTGCCACGAACGTCAGCGTGGTGACGGAAGCCGGCGAGCGCCTGCCGATGACGCGCACGGATGGCGGCGACCTCTTCACCATTACGCTGGATCAGCCTGCCGGGCGCTACCAGCTCGAGATCGAGCGTGCCGACGGCCACCGCGAGGAAATCATCGACCCCTACTCCCTGCCTTCGCTCCTCGGCGACATCGATCGCCACCTGTTCGGCGAGGGCACACACCAGCAGCTCTATCGCATTCTCGGTTCGCATCTGCGTGAATTCGCCGGTGTCGAGGGTGTGCACTTCGCCGTCTGGGCACCGAACGCGAGCCGCGTCAGCGTGGTCGGCACCTTCAACGAATGGGACGGCAGAACACACGTGATGCGCGCACACCCGGGCAGCGGCATCTGGGACATCTTCGTGCCGGGCATCGGCGAGGGCACGCTGTACAAGTACGAGATTCTCGACCGCAACGGGCAGCTGCTGCCGCTCAAGCACGACCCTTTCGCCGATTACTTCGAGCAACCCCCGGGCAACGCCTCGATCGTGTTCCGCAGCCGCTTCATCTGGAGCGACGGAGATTATCTCGAGGAGCGCAGACACAAGGACGCGCTGACACAACCGATCAATATCTACGAGGTACACGCCGGCTCCTGGCGACGGAACCTCCACGGCAACTCGCTCACGTACCGGGAACTCGCCGAGACCCTGATTCCCTATGTGCGCGAGAACGGCTACACGCACATCGAGTTCATGCCGATCACCGAGCACCCTTTCGACGGGTCCTGGGGCTATCAGCCGATCGGGCTCTATGCCCCGAGCTCGCGTTTCGGCAGCCCCGATGACTTCCGCCACTTCGTCGATGCCGCGCACGCCAGAGGCATCGGCGTGATCATGGACTGGGTACCGGCACACTTCCCGACCGACGCCCACGGACTCGGCCTCTTCGACGGCACGCACCTCTATGAACACGCCGACCCTCGCCAGGGCATGCACCAGGACTGGAACACCCTGATCTACAACTTCGGGCGGCGCGAAGTTGCCAACTATCTCCTCAGCAATGCCGTCTACTGGATTCGCGAGTTCCATCTCGACGGACTGCGTGTCGACGCCGTTGCCTCGATGCTCTACCTCGACTATTCGCGCAACGAAGGAGAATGGGTGCCGAACCAGTTCGGCGGACGCGAGAATCTCGAGGCCATCGATTTTCTCAGACGCATGAACGAGCTCGTGCACGCCGAAGGCGGCATCACCTTTGCCGAGGAATCCACCTCCTTCCCGCAGGTCAGCCATCCCGTCTACAACGGCGGGCTCGGCTTCACCTTCAAGTGGAACATGGGCTGGATGCACGACATCCTGGACTACATGCACCGGGATCCAGCCTACCGGAAATACCATCACAACGACCTGACCTTCGGCCTCGTCTATGCCTTCAGCGAGAATTTCACGCTGCCCTTCTCGCACGACGAAGTGGTCTACGGCAAGGGCTCGATGATCAACAAGATGCCGGGTGACGACTGGCAGAAGTTCGCCAATCTCCGCACACTCTACGCCATGATGTCGAGCTATCCCGGGAAGAAACTGAACTTCATGGGCAACGAGATCGCCCAGTACGAAGAATGGTCGCATGACGACAGCATCCGCTGGGACCTGCTGAAGGAACGCAAGCACTTCGGCGTACAACGGCTCGTGCGCGATCTGAATTTCCTCTACAAGCACCGTCCCGCCCTGCACCGGGCCGACTGCAGCGCCGATGGCTTCGCCTGGATCGACTGCGAGGATGCCGACCACAGCGTCATTTCCTGGTACCGCCACGACCGTGAATCAGGCGACGCCATCGTCACCATCTGCAACTTCACCCCTGTCGTTCGACACGGTTACCGCATCGGCGTGGATGAACCCGGTACCTACATCGAACTGATCAACACCGATGCAAACGACTACGGTGGCAGCGGTCAGGGCAATCTCGGCACCCTGGAGACCGAGAATGAACCTTGCCACGACCGACCGGTTTCACTGTCGCTGACACTTCCACCGCTGGCGACATTGATATTATGCCGCTCGGCCTGACGTATTCAGGCGCGCTGGACACGATCACCGCATGAAATCACTTGTCATTCTGCTGCTGGCCGGGCTGGGTCTTGGCGGCGCCTACTGGCTCACCCAGAAGCCCGGCGCTTCCACCGACGAGATGCAGGCGCATCTCGCCAGCACGGGAAATCGACTGCAACGTGGTTTCGCGGCGGTCATGGACAACGGTGAGGCAACTCTCGCGGCACGTGTCGATACCGAATCCGTACAGCGCGTTCTCGGTGAGGAACCGACCACCATCGACGAGCGTGTGGCAGCCCTTTCCGAGCGCATCGACGCCGTCAGCCGTCAGAGCGATGATCTTGCCGACCTGCAATCACAGTCGACCAGCGACATCGCCGCCATGGAAGAACGCATGGTGTCGCTGTTGCGACGTATCGACGCGGCCGGAGGTGGTGACAATGCAGGCAGCAACAGCGACGCGCTTGCCGATGCCGAAGCACACATCGCCACTCTCACCAAACAGCATACCGCTTTCGAAGAGAGCCTCGCACGGCTTGAAGCGGGCCTTGACCGACTCAATGCCTCGAGCGACGGCGAGCGTCTCATCGAACTCGAGAGACAGATCGCGGCACTCAAGGCGAACACCGCCGGCCACACCCCTTCCACCGGCAACAAGGCCAAGACCAAGGCCAACGCCGACACCAGCAGCAGCAGCAACATCAATACCCACACCGATACCGACAACGCCGTCCCCACCCGCGAAAAGCTTCTCTCCCGGCAGCTCGACAAATCGGTCGAATACAAGATCTACTTCGAACCCGACAGCCGCGAAATCAATGATGCGGCGGCGCAGGTGCTCGATTCGCTCATCGTGCAGGAAAAGAACCGCACTACGGGCATCTCGATCTACGGCTTCACCGACCGCCGTGGTTCGGCGAGCTACAACCAGCGCCTCGCCCTCGCTCGCGCCACGGCCGTGCGCTCCTACCTGATCCAGAACGGAGTCGAATACAAGCTCATCCAGCAGGTGGCAGGCCTCGGTGAAGACTCCGCCGCAACGCTGATCGACGATAATGCCGAAGATGCCGAAGATGCCGGGCAGCGCATGGTCATGATCTTCGCGGCGCAGCCTTGATGCGGTGAACCGTCGGGTATCATCGACGCCATGAATACATCAGCCTTCAAACCCGCCGCGGGTGACTGCCTTCTCGTCATCGACGTGCAGAATGATTTCTGCACCGGCGGCGCACTCGCCGTGCCCGAGGGGGAAGCCGTGGTGCCCGGCATCAATGCGCTGATGGCCGAGTTCGACAAGGTAGTGCTCACCCAGGACTGGCACCCGGCGGGCCATTCGAGCTTCGCCAGCGAGCATGCGGGGCAGGAAGCCTTCGGCACCATCGAGATGCCCTACGGCCCGCAGACGCTGTGGCCGGATCACTGCATCCAGGGCACGCACGGCGCGGCCTTTCATCCCGATCTCGACAACCGCCCGGCCCAGCTCATCATCAGAAAGGGTTTCCGCAAGGCCATCGACTCCTACTCGGCCTTCCACGAAAACGATCACAGCACCAGCACGGGTCTCGCCGGATGGCTGCGTGAACGTAAGGTGCAACGCGTGGTCTGCGTGGGCCTCGCGCACGATTTCTGCGTGCGCTTCTCGGCCGTTGATGCACGACGCGAAGGTTTCGATACCGTGGTCATCGAGTCGCTGACGCGCGCCATCGATCTCGATGGCTCGCGTGATGCCGCTCGGGCGGCGATGCGCGAAGCCGGTGTGGTGCTGATCTGATCCGCGCTCCCGACGCGGCTTCAAGTGTTCGGTCTCAGCCCGGGTCGACGGGAATATCCTCGAGCAGCGGCAAGTCTGCCCCTTCCCTCGAACAGGTGATTGCCGCCGCATTCACCGCGAAGGTCAGCATCGCCCCGAGATCCAGTCCGTCGAGCTTCAACTGCCCGCCCTGCATGGCACCTTTCCCGGCCAGCCAGTAGAGACTCGCGGCCTGGAAGCTGTCGCCCGCGCCCACGGTATCCACTACGCCGACCGTCACCGCAGGCACCTGTACGTGCTGCCCGTCAGCCGTGAAGGCATGCGCACCGGCGTCGCCCCGGGTGACCAGAACCAGTGACGCCCCGAGCGCGAGAGCATCGGCAGCGAAGGCCTCGATATCGACCGACGACCTGCCGGCGAGAATTGCCAGGTCCTCGTCACTCGCCTTCACCAGATGTGCAACCTCGCCGAACGCCTGCCGCGCCTCGCGCCACACATCGAGATCGGGCTCCACCGAAGCACGCACGTTGACATCATGACTGATGATGCGATCGGTGCCTTCACGCCTTGCGAGCGCGAGAAGCGCCCCGGCAACCGGCTGCCTGACCGTGGAATAGGAACTGAAATGAATCGCGCGCACGGCATCATCGAGCTTCTCGGGAAGCTCGCTTTCCTCGAGCGAGACATCGGCCGATCCATCAAGGTAGAAGGCGTAGCTCGGCACGCCATCGGCACCGGTTTCGACGACGGCCAGACTGGTATTGCGATCGGTATCGACGACCCATCGCGTATCGACCCTGTTCGCGACCAGGCACTGGCGCAGACGCCGGCCGAAGACATCGCCCGAGTTCTTGCAGAGAAAGGCCGACTCGGCGCCGAGTCGGGCAAGACCGAGCGCCACGTTCAACGGCGAGCCACCGACCCGACCGTGCAGAGCGATGCTGCCGGCCTCGCTCCGAGGTGCGGCAAAGAGATCGAACAGGGCATCACCGCAGGAGAGAAACACGACACCGACTTCCTTCTTGAGTCAACCCGGCTCATTGTAGCAACGGCCGTGTGGTAGTTTTACCCGGATCACCACCAGGCTCGGCGACACCCACCCGAACGAAACCGAACGAGCCCGAACGAGAAACCGGCCGCATGAAACGCTCCGACATCAACGCCATCATGGCCGAAGCCGACGCACTCATCCGTCATCATGGCTTCACCCTGCCGCCCTTTGCCTACTGGTCACCCGAGGAATTCAGGGCGAAGCAGGACAAGGTGCAGCATGTCATCGATGCGCGCTGCGGCTGGGACATCACCGACTATGGCCAGGGGCGCTTTGAGGAACTGGGGCTGTTCCTGTTCACGCTCAGAAACGGCCGCCTTGCCGATCTCGAAGCCGGACGCGGCATGTGTTACGCCGAGAAACTCCTGATCTCGCGTGAAAACCAGCTCTCACCGATGCATCGGCACGTGGTCAAGGCCGAGGACATCATCAATCGCGGCGGCGCGACGCTCGTGGTCGAACTCTTCGGTTCGGACGAGCACGGCAACTTCAGTGCCGACGCGGGCGGCACCGTCAACTGCGACGGCATCCGCCGCGACTTCGCGCCGGGCGAGCGATTCCGCTTCGCACCGGGCGAGAGCGTGACCCTGATGCCGGGTGACTGGCACGCCTTCTGGGGAGAAGGAGGCGACGTGCTCATCGGCGAGGTTTCCACCGTCAACGACGACGAAACCGACAACATCTTCCGGGAACCCATCGGTCGCTTCGCCGACATCGAGGAAGATGTCGCACCGACGCACCTTCTCGTCAGTGACTATGCACACTGGCTGAACTGACGAGTCAGTGACTGTACACGCTGGCGGAACACGATCCGAACGCCCTTGCACCATGAACGACACTTCTCCGCTCACCAGGCCCCGCGAGTTTCTGACCGCCCTGTTTCACGAAGCCGTGTCGGTTGCCGACCCGATGCACGTGGTGGCCGAACACCTCCCGGAACCCGAACCCGGTGGCGGCAGGCTCGTCATCATCGGCGCCGGCAAGGCCAGCGCGCGCATGGCCGAAGCCGCCGAGGCACACCATGGCCCGGGCACGATCGAGGGTTTTGTGATAACCCGCTACGGCTACGCCCGCCCCTGCCGCGATGTCGAGATTGCAGAAGCGGCCCATCCCGTGCCGGATCAGGCGGGCGTGAACGCTACCCAGCGCCTGCTCGAGCTCGTCGCCGAACTCACGGCAGACGATCAGGTCGTGGCACTGATCTCCGGTGGCGGCTCGGCCCTGCTCTGTGCGCCACGCGACGGACTCACGCTCGACGACAAGATCGCCGTCAACGACGCCTTGCTGGCCTCCGGCGCTCCCATCGGCGAGATGAACGTGGTACGCAAGCACCTCAGCCGCATCAAGGGCGGACAACTCGCCGCCGCCTGCTACCCGGCGAAACTGCGGAGCCTGATGATTTCCGACGTCCCCGGCGACAACCCGGCCATGATCGCCTCGGGGCCGACCGTGGGCGATTCGAGCACCGCCGCTGACGCGCTCGCCATCCTCGATCGCCACGCGCTGACCGTGCCCGACAGCGTGCGCGATGCACTCGGCAAGGGCTCCGGAGTGCTCCCGGAAGACGATCCGCGCCTCGCGCTGGTCGACAACCGCATCATCGCCGCCCCCTCTCGCTCGCTCGAGGCAGCAGCAGCCATGGCGCGACGCGCGGGCTGTGATGTCGAGTTGCTCGGCGATGCCCTCGAAGGCGAAGCGCGGGAGGTCGCGCGCGCCCAGGTGACGCTGGCACTCGGCAGGCGCGCCGCGGTGGCCGATGCCGGCAGACCGCTGCTGCTGCTCTCGGGTGGCGAATGCACCGTGACCCGCCACGGCAACGGCAGCGGCGGCCCCAACGCCGAATTCGTGCTCGCAGCCGCACTTGCCCTTGATGGCGCGCCGCACATCCATGTGCTCGCGGGCGACACCGATGGCGTCGACGGCGCGGCCGAGGTCGCCGGTGCCGTTGCGGGGCCACACACCCTCGAACTCGCCGCGCAGCGCGGCCTCGACCCGCGCGCCGCGCTCGAGAACAACGATGCCCACGGTTTCTTCGAGCGCATCGAATCGCAACTGCTGACAGGGCCGACACTGACCAACGTCAACGACTTCCGCGCGATTCTCATTCAGCCATCCACCTGAGCGACCGAACATGACCACCACTCTCATTGCCGTCGACTTCGAGGCCGACGACGCCGCCGAACGATTCACCGCCTCGCTCCGTGACACGGGCTTCGGCGTCCTGCAGAACCACCCCATCGATCAGGACAAGGTCAACCGCATCTACCGCGAGTGGAACGCCTTCTTCACCTCACCCGAAGCCGACAAGGAACGGTGGCTGTTCGACCCCGCTCGCCACGACGGCTTCTTCCCGCGAGCCAAAGCCGAAACCGCCAAGGGCCATGGCGTGCGCGACATCAAGGAGTACTACCACTACTACCCCTGGGGGCGCGTGCCGGAACCGCTCGCGGAAGCTGTCGAAAACTACTACCGATCCACCGTGGCGTTCGCGTCCACGCTGCTGTCCTGGGTGGAGCAACACAGCCCGGCGGACGTGGCGGCAAACTACCGAGAACCGCTGTCGAACATGATCGAGGGCAGCGACCAGTCTCTCCTGCGCATCCTCTACTACCCGCCGCTGCACGAAGACGAACAGCTCGAACCCGGCGCCATCCGCGCCGCCGCCCACGAAGACATCAACCTCCTGACCGTGCTGCCCGCCGCCAACGAACCCGGTCTGCAGGTACTCGACAAGGACGGCAACTGGCTCGATGTCCCCTGCGAATTCGGCAACCTCATCATCAACATCGGCGACATGCTGCAGGAAGCTTCCGGCGGGTACTTTCCCTCCACCACCCATCGCGTCGTCAACCCCGCTGGCGCCGATGCCTCACGCGCACGCATCAGCCTGCCGCTGTTTCTGCACCCGCGCCCCGAAGTCGTGCTGTCGGATCGGTATACCGCGGGCAGCTATCTTGCCGAGCGGCTCGAGGAACTGCAGCGTTCGGACAGGCGCGACACGAGCGACACGAGCGACACGAGCGACACGAGCGACACGAAGACAGACTAGCCTTTGGCAACCACGCACCGGCCTCATACCGGTCGTTCATCCATCTCCTGATTGCGCCGCTCGGCTTCGAGGCGCTCCAGCGATTCCGTGCCACGCAGGTGCTCGAGCGCGGATTCGGCGAAATCCCGCCCGACGCCGACGTAGCGATAGTAGGGGTGATAGCCGAGTTCCTCGATCGATGCGTTGTGATCGGGATAGCGGGTGGTGATGGCCATCTCACCCTCGTAGCCGAGATCCCTGGCAAGTTTTGCCACGAGCAGATTCTCGGCATGATTGCTGAGGCTGACGAGTATCATCTCGCAGTTGACGAGTCCGGTGCGCTCCCAGAAATCGCGGTCGGAAACATCACCATGCACCGCGTTCCAGCCGTTGGCAATCAGTGACTGTACGAGGTTGTTGTTTTCCTCGATACCCACGATGTTGTCGAAGCCCTCTTCCTTGAGCCTGTCGAAGGCCGCGCGGCCGATGCTGCCCATGCCGAATACCGCAATCGTGGCCCCGCCTATCGAGCCGATGTGTTCTTCCGGCAGCAGCTCGGACGACTCGTATGCACGCAGCTTGTCGGCATTCGCACGATAGAGTTCGTGAGCCTTCCGGTTGACCGGGATGGCGATGAAATAGGAGAGCGCCATGGCGAGTGCCAGGGTGGTGATCCATTCATCACCGATGAGGCCGGCGGAACCCGCGATCGAGGCAACGATCAGGCCGAACTCGCTGTAGTTGAAGAGACTCAGACTCGTCAGCCACGCCGTGCGGGCGCGCAGCCGGAAGCGCGTCAACAAGGCGAAGTAGATGATCGGCCGCAGCACGATCAGCACGGTCAGCACGGCTGCCACGACCAGCAGTTCCAGCTCGGGCAGCCCGTAGTAGCCGATCTGCAGAAAGAACCCGATCAGCAGCAGATTCTTCAGGCTGCTGAGTTGTACGTAGATCTCGTCGGCCTTGCTCTTCACCGATTGTGCGACCAGCATGCCGATCAGCAATGCACCGAGCCCGCCCTTGAGATCAACGGCTTCGAACAGCGCTGCACCATCGAAGGCGAACAGGATGCCGGCAAGCAGCAGCAGCTCACCGTGACCGACCATCGGCAGCACGCGCGCAATGAGCGGTTTCGCCAACGGCAGCAACAGCAGCAGCAACGCCCAGGGCGACGGCAGGTACCCCGACACGGCCACCAGATAGATGACGGCGAGAATGTCCTGCACCACGAGCACGCCGATGGCGATGGTGGCGTAGAAGGCCGCGCCCTCACCGCGCTCGTCGAAGAGCTTGATCGCCAGCACGGTGCTCGAGAACGACAACGCGAAGGCCAGCGTCCATGGGGCCGCATGGGAGTCGAAGGAGAGCGGTTCGTAAACCATGCCCACGACGTAGAGCACCGCGGTATTCAGCAGCACCGCGACCACCATGTGCAGAACGGCCGAGCCCCAGACGTAGCGTGGTGCAAGGTTCTTCGGGTTGAGCTTCAGACCGATCGTGAACAGGAGCAGGATGATGCCGAAGTCGGCCAGAGGTTGCAGCCCTTCCTTGCTGCCCCAGTCGAGCCAGTTGCCGACAAACCCCGCGAGCAGGTAGCCAAGCAGTGGCGGAAAGCCGATGCGGCGGAACAGGAATCCGGCCACGAAGGCCAGCAGGATGATGATCGGATCCATGAAGCTCTCTCGCTCTGGCTCACGGTTGTCGTCAGGTCACACCATACGCACTGGCGCATGCATGGCGAACCGGCGGAAACGGCTGGCCTGACCCACGCTAGAGCTTCGGCTGGTACTCACCACCGTGCGCTTCCGACCAGCCGATGGGGTCGGCAAGGAAAGCTTCGACGCCGGCATGCACGCTGTCATCGAAATGCCCGGCACGCCGGGATTCCGCAAGCACATCGTGCCAGGTGGCGAGGTAATGCAGCGTGATCCCGGCATCGCGAAGCGCCTGCTCGCTCTTCTCGAACACGCCATAGTTGAACACCACCCAGGTGTGCTCGACCACCGCACCGGCGTCGCGGAGCGCTTCGACGAAACCGATCTTGGAGCCCCCGTCGGTGCTGAGGTCTTCCACGAGCAGCACGCGCTGCCCCTCCTCGATTTCCCCTTCGATGCGTGCGCCACGACCGAAACCCTTCGGCTTCTTGCGCACGTACTGCATGGGCAGATCGAGCCGTTCGGCAATCCAGGCCGAAAACGGAATGCCCGCCGTCTCGCCACCCGCGACCGCATCGAAGGCTTCATAGCCTGCGCCACGCACCAGCGAGGTGGTGGCAAAGTCCATGAGCGTGCTGCGAATGCGCGGGAAGGAAATGAGCTTGCGGCAATCGATGTAGACCGGACTCGCAAGACCCGAAGTCAGCCTGTAGGGCTCGCTCGGGCGAAAATGCACCGCAGCGATTTCGAGCAGCATGCGCGAGGTCTCGCGTGCGATTTCTTCCTGACTGGCGAAGCTGGTTCTGAACATGGGGCCCTGGGTGTCCTCGGTTGATCGGTACTTGACTAGACCACGCGCCAGTGAATCGGTTGCGCCGGATCGAAGGGCACGATGCGTTCGTCACCCGCGCCCACCACCACCGGCTCGGGCAAGGGCAGCGGCGCGTCGCTGCGCTCGAGCGTCACCTGCCCTTCATTCAGCGGCAGACCGTAGAAACGTGCACCGTGTTCCGACACGAAAGCCTCGAGCCGATCCAGCACACCCGCTTCCTCGAACACGGTGGCAAGACAGGGCAAGGTCATTCCGGCATTGAAGACGCCGGCACAGCCGCAGGCGCTTTCCTTGTCGCCCTGTCGGTGCGGGGCGCTGTCGGTACCGAGGAAGAAACGCGGGTTGCCGGAAGTCGCCGCCGCCACCAGCGCTTCGCGATGGCGCTCGCGCTTGACGATGGGCAGGCAGTAGTAATGCGGGCGCACACCGCCGACAAGGAGGTGGTTGCGGTTGAGCATGAGATGGTGCGGCGTGAGCGTGCCTGCAATTTCGCCGCCCGCCTCGCGCACGTAGTCGGCACCGTGGCTCGTGGTGACGTGTTCGAGCACCACCCGCAGCCCCGGCACGCGCTCTCGCAAGGGATGCAGCACGCGCTCGATGAACACCTGCTCGCGGTCGAAGATGTCGACATCGTGGTGCGTGACTTCACCGTGAATGCACAGGATCACGCCGGCCTCGGCCATGGCCTCGAACACGGGCATGACCTTGTCGATGTCGGTCACGCCTGAATCGGAGTTCGTGGTGGCACCCGCCGGATACAGCTTCACCGCATGAATGATGCCCGCTGCATGCGCCTCGATGACCGCTTCCGGGCGAGTCCGATCGGTGAGGTAGAGCGTCATGAGCGGTTCGAACGCGGCTTCCGTTTCGTCGGCGCCATGCCCTCCGGGCGTGCGCCCGCCGTGGGTCAGCGCCTTGTCGTGCGCAGCGAGAATGCGCTCACGGTAGCTTGCTGCCATCGCACCATCGACAACCGGTGGCACGAGGTTCGGCATGATGATCGCGCGTGCGAAATCCCGCGCAGTGGCGCCGATCACGGCTTCGAGCACGTCGCCATCGCGGAGGTGGAGATGAAAGTCATCCGGGCGGCGAAGGGTCAGTCGTTGCATTGTCGCTCCTTCATGATGCGGTCGAATGCCATGAGGGTTTCTTCCGATACATGGTGTTCGAGACCTTCTGAATCGATGCGTGCCGTTGCTGCCGACACACCGATGGCGAGCAGAAAGCGATAGACGGCATCGTGACGATGGCGACTGGATTCGGCGAGTGCCTTGCCCTTGTCGGTCAGGAACACGGCGCGGTAGGGTTCGCTCGTCACGTAACCCTCACGCTGCAGTCGCGCCACGGTCTTGCTGGCGCTCGGTTGAGAGACGCCGAGGCGTTCGGCGATATCGACGAGCCGCGCCTCACCCTGATTTCTGATGAGGTCGTCGATGAGTTCGACGTAGTCCTCGGTCAGTTCCATCTGATGCGCCTGGCGCACCACGGCAAAGGCTTCCGCCTGAGTGCCGGGATCATCGAGGGGACGTTCGGCTGCGGCCGCTGCCTTGTTGCCACGCTGATGTCGCATGCCGGCAATTATGCCATGCGCCTGCGCTCTCATACGACGCTATCCGTTGCCCGACGCTGACCCTTCGCCACCACAGCTACTCCCCACCACCACAATTGCATTCTGCGACCACAGCTACTCTTTGCTACCATCGCCAAACGTTTTAGCCAGGCCTAACTTTTCATGTGCGGTGCATCTCTTGCCGTCGCGCATCACCCTCGCCCATCGGACAGCAGACCTATGTTCCATTCCTCAAACCGCGCCGCGTCCAGCCACGGCACGTCCCGTCAAACCACTTTCGGCCGCACCACGTCACGTCGCAGCATCCTGCTCGCGCCGCTTGTCGCCGCCGCCCTGCTGCTCACCTCCTGCGGCGGCGAGGCACCCCAGTCCGAGGGTGAAGCGGACGCCGACAAGGCCGCCGCGTCATCAGCGAAACCCGTCGCAGACACCGGCGCGGGTGAGCGCCTGCAGGTCGCCACCACCTTCACCGTTCTCGCCGACATGGCAAGCGAGGTGGCAGGCGATCATGCCGACGTGGTATCGGTCACCAAACCGGGTGCCGAGATCCACAACTACCAGCCCACGCCACAGGACATCGCCCGCACTCGCAATGCCGATCTCCTGCTCAGAAACGGATTGAATCTCGAACTCTGGTTCGAGAAGTTTCTCGCGCGCCTCGACGGCGTGCCGGAGGTGGTGCTCAGTGATGGTGTCGAGCCGATCAGCATCACCAGTGGCCCCTACGACGGCAAGCCGAATCCGCATGCCTGGATGAGCCCGGCGAGCGCCACGATCTATGTCGACAACATCGCCGAGGCGATGGCCGCAGCCGATGCCGACAACGCCGACTACTATCGTGCCAACGCCGAACGCTACAAGGGCGAAATCGAAGCCACACTCGGTCCCTTGCACGAAGAACTCGACAGCATTCCCGAAGACAAGCGCTGGCTGGTATCGAGTGAAGGGGCGTTCAGTTATCTCGCTCGCGATCTCGGCCTCAAGGAACTCTTTCTCTGGCCCATCAACGCCGATGCCCAGGGCACACCGCAACAGGTCAGGCATGTCATCGACACGGTGCGTGCGAATGACATTCCTGCCGTTTTCAGCGAAAGCACGGTGTCAGCCAAACCGGCCCAGCAGGTCGCACGAGAAACCGACGCGCTGTACGGCGGTGTTCTGTACGTCGATTCACTCAGCGAGGCTGATGGACCGGTACCCAGCTATCTCGACCTGCTGCGCGTGACCACCGAAACCATCGTTGCGGGTCTTACCCGCGGACTCGAACAACAACAACAGTCTGCGTCACAATGAATTCCGCCACATCGACAGCGCAGACCGCACCGAGGGTCGGTCTGCGTACAACGAACCCCGACGCCGTGCCCGGCATTTGCGCGGACGAGGTCAGTGTCATCTACCGGAACGGTCACATGGCGCTCGATCATGCCAGCTTCGCGATACCCAAAGGCAGCATTGCGGCGCTTGTCGGGATCAACGGCTCGGGCAAGTCCACGCTGTTCAAGGCCATCATGGGGCTCGTGCCCCTGGCCTCGGGCACGGTATCGATCCTCGGACAGGCCGGCGGCAAGGTCAAGCGCAACACCGTCGCCTACGTGCCGCAGAACGAGGAAGTCGACTGGAACTTTCCGGTGCTCGTCGAAGACGTGGTGATGATGGGTCGCTACGGTCACATGGGGCTTTTCAGACACCCCACGGCCATCGATCACGAAAAGGTCGAGCACGCACTCGAACGCGTCGGCATGAGCGACTACCGAAAACGCCAGATCGGCGAGCTTTCCGGTGGACAGAAAAAGCGTGTCTTTCTTGCCCGGGCGCTCGCTCAGGAAGGCGAGGTCATACTGCTCGACGAACCCTTCACCGGCGTCGATGTCACCACCGAAGATGCCATCATCGCGCTGCTCAGGGAACTCCGCGACGAAGGACGGGTGCTGCTGGTCTCCACCCACAACCTCGGCAGCGTGCCCCAGTTCTGCGATCAGGTTGCGCTGATCTACCGCCGCGTGCTCGACTACGGCCCCACCGAAACCGTGTTCACCCAGGCCAACCTGCAACAGGCCTTCGGCGGCACATTGCGCTTTCACGAACTCGGTGGCCCCGAACTGCACGAAGATGACGACCAGCGCCGGGTCACGGTCATCACCGATGATGAACGTCCCGTGGTGCTCTACGGTGAAGGCGAAGGCCGGGACGCACCATGATCGAGACGCTGCTCGAACCCTTCACCTACGACTACATGGTCAATGCCATCTGGTGCTCTGCACTGGTCGGGGCCATCTGCGCGTTCCTGAGCGCCTACCTCATGCTCAAGGGCTGGTCGCTGATCGGCGATGCACTCTCGCACTCGGTGGTGCCGGGCGTCGCCGGCGCCTACATGCTGGGCCTTCCCTATTCGGTAGGTGCCTTCATTTCAGGCGGGCTTGCCGCGGCCGCGATGCTGTTCATCTCCGACCGCTCGGCTCTCCGAACCGACGCCGTGATCGGCCTCATCTTCACGGGTTTCTTCGGTCTGGGCCTGTTCATGGTGTCGCTCTCTCTCACGTCCGTGAACATCCAGACGATCGTCTTCGGCAACATCCTTGCCATCACACCTTTCGACTCCACGCAACTCGCCATCATCGGCTGCGTCACGCTCGGTGCCTTGCTGGTGTTCTGGAAAGACCTCATGGTGGTGTTCTTCGACGAAATCCATGCGCATTCGATCGGTCTCCGTACCACTACCCTGAAGATACTCTTCTTCACACTGCTGAGCGCGTCGACGGTCGCTGCGCTGCAGACGGTCGGTGCCTTTCTCGTCATCGCCATGGTGGTGACACCCGGCGCCACGGCCTACCTCCTGAGCAACCGCTTCGATCGCGTACTGCAGATCAGCGTGGCGATCGGTGTCGTGTGCAGCGCGCTCGGGGCATGGGCAAGCTACTTCGTCGACGGTGCGACAGGTGCCATGATCGTGCTGCTGATGACGGCGGTGTTCGTGGCCGCCTTGCTGTTTGCGCCCGAACATGGCCTCATTGCCACACGACGACGCGCGGCGAAACGGCTGGCCGAACATGATCGCGACGCGCCGGACTACGCCTTGCCCGGAGGAGGAGTACACGCGTACGACACCCCCGGCAGCGAAACCGGTGACACGCCTGAAACGAGGCTGCCCTGATGCTCGAATTCTTCATGGAGCCGCTCACTCCTGACTACATGCGTCAGGCACTCCTGATCGGCCTGTTCGTGTCGGTGCCGGCCGCTGCGCTTTCCTGCCTGCTGGTGCTCAAGGGCTGGTCACTGATGGGTGACGCCGTGTCGCACGCCGTTCTTCCGGGCATCGTCATCGCCTGGATGCTCGGCCTGCCATTCAGCATCGGTGCCTTTGCCAGCGGCCTGCTCTGCGCCGTCGCCACGGGCTACCTCAGCGAAAACTCACGGCTCAAGGAAGACACCGTAATGGGTATCGTGTTCAGTTCGCTCTTCGCCCTCGGGGTGTTTCTCTTCACGCAGATCGAGACCGAACTGCACCTCGATCACGTGCTGTTCGGTGACATGCTCGGCGTATCCTGGCGGGACTGCCTGAACACGGCAGCGCTGACCCTGCCGGTACTCGTGATCACGCTGGTGCTGCGGCGCGACCTCATCCTCTACGTGTTCGACCCCCAGCATGCCGGAGTCGTCGGCCTGCCGACAACACGACTTCATTACCTTCTGCTCATGATGCTCTCGCTGCTGATCGTTTCGGCCATCAAGGCCACCGGCATCATTCTCGTCATCGCGGTGCTGATCGCCCCGGGTGCCATCGCGTTTCTCATCACCCATCGTATCGAACACATGCTGTGGGTGGCGATGCTGGTGGGCGCCCTCGCGACCACGCTCGGTGTGTTCCTCAGCTACTACATCGACAGCGCACCGGCACCCACCATCGTGGTGATCATGACCGGCGTCTTCCTGTTCGTGTTTCTGTTCTCGCCGCGCCACGGCATCCTCATGCCTTCCAGAGGCCGAGGCCGAATCAACCCCGCTTCCTGAGATAACCCCACATTTCATGTGTTTTAAACGCTAGTGGTTCGCATTATCATTGTCGGAGTCAGTCAACCCATCAACGCATTCCGACATCATGTTACGCAAACGCCTGTTCCAGCTCGTCTCGACCGCCGTCCTCGCCCTGAGCACCGTTGCTCCGGCTATCGCCGCCGAGGAAGTCAACGTCTACTCCTACCGTCAGCCCTTTCTGACCGAACCGATGTTCGATGCCTTCACCGAGGCCACCGGCATCAAGGTCAATACCGTGTTCGCCAAGAAGGGTCTGATCGAACGCCTCCAGAACGAGGGCAGCAACAGCCCCGCTGACCTTGTGCTCGTGACCAACGCAGGCAACCTCGCGCTCGGCAAGGAAACCGGCGTCAGTCAGGCGGTCGAGAGCGAGGTACTCACCGAGGCCATCCCCGACAACTACCGCGATCCCGAGAATTTCTGGTTCGGCCTCACCCGCCGTGGGCGCATCATCGTGACTTCGGCCGACCGCGTCGAAGAAGGTGCAATCAAGTCCTACGCCGACCTCGCGAAACCCGAATGGAAGGGTCGCATCTGCACGCGCAGCGGCAAGCACGACTACATGGTGGAACTCATTGCTTCGGTCATCGCCGCCGAAGGTGAAGAGGCCGCTCGCACCTGGCTCGAAGGTGTCCGGGACAACCTCGCAAGAAAGCCTCAGGGCAACGACCGCGCTCAGGTCAAGGCCGTCGCGGAAGGTGAATGCGACGTTGCCGTCATCAACACCTACTACATGGGTGTGATGCTCAGTGACCCCGAGCAGGCACCGGCCGCCGAAACCGTGAACATCGTCTTCCCCAATCAGGATGATCGTGGCACCCACATGAACATCAGCGGCATGTTCATGACCAAGGCGGCGCCGAACCGTGAAAACGCGCTGAAACTCATGGAATTCCTCGCCAGCGACGAAGCTCAGTCCATGTATGCCTCAGTCAACCACGAGTACCCGGTCAACCCCGGCGTGCCTGCCTCGGAGCTCGTTGCCTCCTGGGGCGAATTCAAGGCCGATACGCTGCCGCTCTCGGAAGTCGCCGCCAACCGCAAACGCGCCAGCAAACTCGTCGATGAGGTTGGCTACGACGACTAGGAATGTCGATTGCCATGCGCAGTCGATCGAACGAACGAGCCATCATCGGCCGCGTCGGCAACATCCACGCCGACGCGGTCGCTGCACCGACTATCCACCGGGCGCCCTCGCCCCTTGAACCGGGCGTCTCCGCCGATGAGCGGAAGGCCTGGCGACGAGCGGGCTTCTGGACCGCGGCGCCTACCCTTGTCGCGCTGATCGTCGGTCTGCCGATCCTTGCCGTATTCTGGCTGGCGCTGAACCCTTCCGACAACATCTGGCCGCACCTCGTCTCGACGGTGCTGGGGCACTACATCACCACCACGTTGCTGCTGATGCTGGGCGTCGCCATCGGCACGGTGGGCATTGGCGTGTCGACGGCATGGCTCGTCACCCACCACGAGTTTCCGGGGCGGCGGATCCTTTCCTGGGCGCTGCTGTTGCCCTTTGCCGTACCGGCCTACGTGATCGCCTATCTCTATACCGATTTCCTCGAGTTCGCAGGCCCTGTCCAGTCCACGCTGCGCGAGATCTTCGGCTGGCAACTGGCGCGCGATTACTGGTTTCCCGACATCCGCACCCTGCCGGGCGCGATCATCGTCATGACGCTCGTGATGTACCCCTACGTGTACATCCTTGCGCGTGCCGCCTTTCTCGAACAGAGCGCGTCGACGCTCGAAGCGGCGCAGGCACTCGGTGCGAGCCAGTGGCAGAGCTTCCTCCGCGTCGCCTTGCCGATGGCGCGCCCGAGCATTGCCATCGGCCTGGCCATGGTGATGATGGAAACGATCAACGACTTCGGCACCGTCGACTACTTTGCCGTACGCACCCTCTCACTCGGACTCTACGACACCTGGCTCGGCATGAACAACCTCGGCGGCGCGGCGCAGATCGCCTCGCTGATGCTGCTGATCGTGGCCCTCCTTGTCGGACTCGAACGGCTCGGTCGTCGTGGCCAGCGCCAGCATCAGGCAAGCGGCAGTCGCTTTCGTGCCTTCGAACGTCTGCCGCTCGCCGGCCGGGCTCGCCTCGGCGCGACGCTCTGGTGTGTCCTGCCGGTGCTGCTCGGCTTCGCCGTGCCGGCCTTCCTGCTGACACGGCTCTCGATCCAGTACTTTGCCGAATCCTGGACACCGGACTTTCGCGAAGCTGCGCTGCATTCGCTGTTGCTGGCGGCGATCACCGTGCTCTGCACACTCGTCATCGGTATCCTGCTCGCCTACAGTCGGCGCCTTGCCGGCAGCCGCTGGCTGGATGCGACCGTTGCCATCTCCTGCCTCGGCTATGCCGTTCCGGGCGCCGTGCTCGCCGTCGGCGTGATCATCCCCTTTGCTGCCGTCGACAACCGCCTCAGCGATCTGGCCGAACACTGGTTCGGCGTATCCACCGGCCTGCTGCTGAGCGGTACGGTGTTCGCGCTGGTATTCGCCTACACGGTGCGTTTTCTCACCGTTGCCCATGGTGCCGTCGACGCCAGCATGAAGAAGATCAGTCCGAACATGGACGACGCGGCCCGTTCGCTCGGCCACGACGCGGGCAGCATCCTGCGGCGCATTCACCTGCCGCTGGTGCAGGGTGGTGTACTGACCGCGGCAATCGTGGTGTTTGTCGACTGCATGAAGGAACTGCCGGCAACACTGCTGCTGCGCCCCTTCAATTTCGACACGCTTGCCACGCACGTCTACCAGTATGCGTCGGACGAACTGCTTGGTCAGGCGTCACTCGGTGCGCTGCTCATCGTTGCGGCGGGCCTTCTGCCCGTCATTCTCCTGAGCCTGAGCATCGATCGCTCTCGTGCACTGGCCAGAGAGTCGGTGAGCGACTCGGACAGAGACTCGACACCGCAGGCTTGCAGGTGCGCCCATGCCTGGCCAACGCACCTGCAACCATCAACCGGAAAACTGCACCGGAACCTCGGTAGATCGGAACCTCAGTAGATCGGAAAACGACCGGTCAGCGCGGTCACGGCTTCGAGCACCTCGGCTTCCACGGCCGCATTGCCCTCCTCGCCATTCGCCGCCAGCCCGTCGAGGACCTTCAGGATCAGTTGCCCGACGTCGACGAACTCCGCCGTGCCGAAGCCACGTGTGGTGGCCGCGGGCGAACCCAGACGAATGCCCGACGTCACGAAGGGCGACTCGGGATCCTTCGGAATCGCGTTCTTGTTGCAGGTAATGCCGGCGCGACCGAGCGCCGCTTCGGCCAGCTTGCCCGTGACCGACTTCGGCCGCAGGTCAACGAGCAGCACATGCGTGTCGGTGCCGCCCGAGACGAGATCGAGACCACCATCGGCAAGCGTCTTCGCCAGCGCCTGCGCGTTGTCGATGACGGCCTGTTGATAGTCCTTGAATCCGGGCTCGAGCGCTTCGCCGAAGGCAACGGCCTTGGCCGCGATCACGTGCATCAGCGGCCCGCCCTGAAGGCCCGGGAACACTGCAGAATTGAATTTCCTGCCGAGATCGTCGTTGCGCGAGAGGATCATGCCGCCGCGCGGGCCGCGCAGGGTCTTGTGGGTGGTGGTGGTGACGACATCGGCGTGGTCGAGCGGGTTCGGGTGCTTGCCCGCGGCAACGAGGCCGGCGAAGTGCGCCATGTCGACCATGAGCATCGCGCCGACTTCATCGGCCACGGCACGGAACTTCGCGAAGTCGATCTGGCGCGGGTAGGCCGATCCACCGGCAATGATGAGTTTCGGTCTTTCCGCGCGGGCACGCTCGGCCAGCGCCTCGTAGTCGATCTGATGCGTGCTGTCGTCGACACCGTAGGTCGCCGCCTTGAACCACTTGCCCGAAAGATTCACGGGCGAGCCGTGCGTGAGGTGTCCACCCGCGGACAGATCCATGCCCATGAAGGTATCGCCGGGTTGCAGCAGCGCCAGGAACACTGCCTGGTTGGCCTGTGCACCGGAATGCGGCTGCACGTTGACGTAACTCGCAGCGAAGAGCGCTTTCGCGCGCTCGATGGCCAGTTCCTCGGCCGTGTCGACGTGTTCGCAGCCACCGTAGTAGCGCTTGCCGGGATAACCCTCGGCATACTTGTTGGTCATCACCGAACCCTGTGCCTGCATGACGGCGCGCGAGACGATGTTCTCCGAGGCAATGAGTTCGATCTCGTGGCGCTGGCGGCCGAGTTCCTCGTTGATGGCCGCCTGGATGGCAGCGTCGCGGTCGGACAGATCGCCGGTGAAGAAAGCGTTGTTGGACATGGCGGGAATTCGCGGTGTGAGATGACGGAAATCTAGTGAATGAAATGACAGTGAACAACCAGGGGCATCGTGATGACGATGCCGATGACGTTCAGACGCGCTCGAACAGCAAGGCAATGCCCTGACCACCGCCGATGCACATCGTGACCAGCGCGTAGCGTCCGTCGATGCGCTCGAGTTCGTACAGCGCCTTGATGGCAATGATCGCCCCCGTCGCACCGATCGGATGGCCGAGGGAAATGCCCGAGCCGTTGGGGTTCACCTTGGCAGGATCGAGCCCCAGACCGCGGGCGACTGCCAGTGCCTGCGAGGCAAAGGCCTCGTTGGCTTCGATAACGTCGAGATCGTCAACCGACACACCCAGCTTGTCGAGCAGTTTCTCGGAAGCCGGCACCGGGCCGATACCCATGAGGTTCGGATCGACGCCAGCGTGCGCGTAGCCCGCGATGCGTGCCATCGGCGTCTTGCCGGCAGCCTTCGCCACGTCTTCCTCCATGAGCACCAGCGCCGCGGCACCATCGTTGATGCCGGAGGCATTTCCGGCCGTGACCGTGCCCCCTTCGCGCTTGAAGACAGGCTTGAGGCCCGCCATCTTCTCGAGGCTGGCATCGGCTCGTACGTGCTCGTCGGTGTCGAAACTGCGGGTTTCGCGCCGCGTGCTGACATCCACGGGCATGATCTGGTCACGGAAACGCCCCGCTTCGATCGCCGCCGCTGCGCGCCTGTGGCTCTCGACGGCCAGCGCATCCTGATCCTCGCGGCTGATGCCGTACTTCTCGGCCACGTTCTCGGCCGTGACGCCCATGTGAATGTTCGCGAAGGGATCGTGAAGTGCGCCGATCATCATGTCGCGCATGGTGGCATCGCCCATCTTGAGTCCGGTTCGGAACTGCTGCGTGGCGTGCGGTCCGCGGCTCATGACTTCGGCCCCGCCGGCTATCGCCACATCCGTGTCGCCGAGAAGGATGCTCTGGCTGGCCGAAATCACGGCTTGCAGCCCCGAGCCGCAAAGACGATTGAGCGTCAGCGCCGGTACATGATGCGGCAGTCCACCCTCGATGGCGGATACGCGAGAAAGATACATGTCACGTGGTTCGGTGTTGATGACATGACCGAACACCACATGCCCGACGCGGTCGGCGTCGATGCCGGCGCGCGACAGGGATTCGGTCACCATCGCCGCTCCGAGTTCGGTAGGCGCCTTCCCGGCAAGGCTGCCACCAAAGGTACCCACTGCGGTGCGAACACCGGAAACCACCACAACCGATCGCGACATGACACCAACTCCTTCAGGTTTGAACACTCGAGACACTATACCTGCAAGCGTGGCCAACTGCTCCGTCCCTGCATCAACTTCCTTCTTCGAAGGCCTCCAGCGTCATCTTCGCGCTGCAACCGCCGGTACCCATCGATGTGACGTAAGGCTTGTACCAGCCTTCGCGACCGTCCTCGGCCAGCGACCCGGTGTACACGTACACCGCCTTGCCGTTGCCGGGCAAGGTGCCTATCCTTCCAGTAGCCATCTTGCCGGGGCGTTCAAGGTGGAAGCGACCATCGCCGGCGACCGGCGTGTTGAATTCGTTACGACTGTCACGCCTGAGCCGGATACGGCCATCCTCGACGACAAAACGAACCTCGAAGGGCTCCCAGTCGCACTTCGTGTACCAGCTGCCGGAGAGTTCCACACGACTGGCCCGAGGTTCCGACACCCGGCCGACCCACAAGCCGTCGTATTGGCCTGTGGTATCGCGCTCGGACGGTTTGATGGCCGAACTGCCACAGGCGGCCACCAGGTGCATAAGGGTTGCCGAAGCCACAACAGCCAGCAAGGAATGCTCTGTACGAATCATGTTGAATACCCTCTTGCGTGCAAGGAAAGGAACACCTTTCATTCGAGATCATGTTCGCATACCCAAGGAGAGCAAACGTTGTCTCAGGCGCTATCCGAGCGTCCCCAGGGGAAAGCTCAACCCGATCAGCACCTCGGGTGACCGATTGCGGACCACAGGCGAACCGCCGTGCGCCCGTGCCACCAGCGCCACGATCTGCAGTCCGAGTCCGAGGTGCACTTCCTCGTTTTCATTGTCGTTCTCATCGGCAAGGTCTCGCCGCGATCCCGCACCCGTGTCGAACAGGTTTGCGATCTGCGCGTCGGGAATCGCTTCACCACGGTTGGCGACCAGCAATTCGATCAACCCATTCTCGCGCAAGGCAAGCTGAAGGGTGACACGACCATCCACCGAAAAATCGACGGCGTTGGCAAGCAACTTGTCCATCGCCTGACGCAGCAGCAGCGGCGCGAAGCGAATGCGCCTTGCCCGCAAGGGCTCGTCGATGACGACAACGATCTCGACATCGTCAGCGGCATGAAGTGCACGATGATCGGCAGCCACTTCCTGCAGCCAGTGATCGATGCGCAGGTTGTCGAATACCGCGCTCTGCATGCTCTGTTCAAGCCGCGTGGATTCGAGCAGCGACGTCACGGTGGCATCAAGCTGAGTCACGCCGCGTCGTGCCCTGTCCACGAGGGTTGCATGATCGTCGTCGCTGGACTCGATGTTGTCGAGCGACGAACGCACGATGGCGAGCGGCGTTCGCAGCTCGTGCGAGAGTGTTGCCGACTGCCTTTCAAGGTAACGGTTGTAGCCCGCGCTGCGGCCGAGCACCGATGCCAGACCGCGCGACAACTCGCCGATCTCGTCACGCGCATCACTTGGCTCGAAACTCACCACCCGTCCCTGGTCCGACACGGCTTCGTCGGCAGCCTTCGCGAGCCTGCGAATGCGTCGTGAAAGCACGGCTGCAAAACCGAGGAGGCCGAGCCCCACCAGCAGACTCACCAGCATCAACAGAAGGAAAAGCCTGGCAAGCTGACTTCCGGCATAGGCGGACGCGTGTTCCTCGTTGGCTTCGAAAAGCAGGTAACCATTGCCGCTCTTGCGCATCGAACCCAGCACGCGATCATTCTCGCGTGTGACATAGCGCCGGGTCTGTCCCGGTTCGAGCAGGCTCCTGTCCATGAGCAGCGTTGGTTCTGCCCGCCGTGATTCGGGCAGCAACGGCAGCTCGCCGGCGATGAAGGCCGCAAACAGTCGATACAGAATGGCATCGAGGAGTGACGACTCGGCATCGGCATCGCGTTCGTAGAGCCGATCGACATCGGCAAGCAGGTGGCCCTCGACATCGTAGTATCTGAGGCGCGTACCCGGTGTCGCCCACTTGTTCAGTTCATGCTCCATACGCGGCACGGTGGACTGCACACGCAACAGTGCCTCGTCGAAACCCGTCGTCGAGACTCGGATGCGCGCACCATCCGCACCGCGGTCAACATCATGATGCGACAGCGCCAGCGTGGCGCCGTTGGCCGGAGCCGGCAACGAGACCTCGAGCTGATATCCGTCGCCCGTATTGACCCAGGCTGCCTGCCAGTCATGAAGGCGCCTTGCCCGCCAGTCCCGGCCACGATCCATCACCGGAAAGGTGCCCGGCGCGATCGCCCTGAGCAGACCGTACTGCCATGCCGGCCTTGGCCTTGTCGAACCGGAACGCCTGGCGCGACGTATCTCGACCGCATCGCCATTGCTCAGCATTTCCTCGGGGTCGGGGCCTTCGTTCTCGCCGTAGTCGGTGCGAGGTCGTGGCGGTTTGTGAAACACGACATCTTCATCCTCAACCGTAATCAGCAGATAGAGCCTGTCGTCGTGTTTCGCGCTCTGCAGCCGCAGGTTTCCGTCACCAAGCCGGAGCGTTGGTGCGATGATCTCGCGCCAGTCATCGGCGTAGCCATCGACGGCGAGTGGATGATCGATCGCTTCGGCATAGAGAGTGGCTACGGCGTTCGACGCGTTCGGCGCGGGCAGCGCCTGCGGCGGGGATGGATCCGTTGGATTGCTGCCGTCACTGCCGTCACTGCCGTCCGTCAGGCTATCCGCATCTTCGGCCAGCAGCAATGCCAACCGATCCGCTTCGAGTTGCTGGTCGGCCACGCGCTGCTCCTTGAGGCCGAGGTAGAGCTGCCGCGTGCCCTGCCAACCGACCAGCGGTATGCTCAGGCTCAGAAGGGAAGCAACGACCAGTTGTCCACCGAGTTTCATGAATCACCGCCAACCACCCAGCGATAACCAACGCCGTAAACGGTACTGATGGCATCGAATTCGGGGTCGATGGTCGTGAAGGAGCGTCGCAGACGCTTGATGCGAGCAGTGATGGTCTGCTCGTCGACGGTCCGCCCGACGGCATCCATGAGCTGCTGACGCGACTTCACCTGACCGGGACGTTCGGCCAGTGCTCGCAGCATGGCAAATTCTCCGGGACCGAGATCGACGCGTTGCCCACGCCAGCTCACCGTGAGCGATGCCACATCCAGCACCAGCTCACCCACGCGAAGCTGCGCGGCGCTCGATGCGTCGTGCGGAACCTCACGGAGTGCCTCGACACGACGCAGCAAGGCGTTGATGCGGGCGAGAAGCTGCGGCAGGGAAATGGCCTTGGAGAGGTAATCGTCGGCACCGAGGCGCAACCCGGAAATCTCGTCGATCTCGGAATCCCGCGCCGTCAGGAACACGATCGGCAACGAGGCCGACATTGCGCGAAGACGCTGACAGAGCTGGAACCCCGCCTCACTGTCGTGGCCCAGTCCGATATCGATCAGGGCAAGATCGGGCAGTTGCCGCTCCGCCGCCGCGAGCGCAGGCTCGGCACTCATGCAGGATTGCACGCGATAACCCGCCCGTTCGAGTGCCATTTCGTAGTTGGCGAGGAGGTCGGCATCGTCCTCCACCAGCATGATGAGCCGGCTTGCAGGAGCTGCTGTCATGATTCGTCAGAATTGGTCTCGGCACCGTCCGAATTCATCGTAGCGGCGCCCTGGCAACCGGTTTCAATGTGCCTCGACACGATAACCGAGAAACGCACATGAAACTCGTCACAACACCGTTTTTCCGCATGGACTGCCTGACGCGGCTGACACCACCGTCATGGTCGGTACTGCCGCTTCAAAGGATCACCTTGTTCCGGCTTGCAGCTTCGCTCGGTCTGCTCGGCCTGCTGACACTTGCTCTTCCGGGCATGGTGCTTGCCCAGCAGGACGGAACGGACTCGCCCGATGGCGCCAGCGCCGAACTGCTCTTCAGCGATGGCGAGCAATGGTCGCCAGCGGTCATGCTTGACTCCCATTTCTCCCTCGACGTCGACGGGCTCATCGCCAGCCTGCGTCTGGTTCAGACCTTCAGAAACGCCGACCGGCACTGGCAGGAAGCGGTCTACCGCTTTCCGATGCACGAAGACAGCGCCGTCAGGCAGCTCACGATCCACATCGACGAGCGCGTCATCAAGGGCAAGGTCGTGGAAAAGCAGACTGCCCGTCGCGAATACGAAGCCGCGAAACGCGAAGGCAAGGTCGCGAGCATCGTCGAGCAGTCAAGGCCCAACCTCTTCACCGTGAAACTCGCCAACATCGCACCCAATGCAGCCATCCGCGTCGAACTGGATGTGCTGATGCCGATCGACATCGACGGCAATACCGCAAGCCTGACCCTACCCTCGACCATGACACCACGATACGTCAATGCCCTGGTGTCCGACCCGGGTGATGTGATTTCGAGCATCGCGACCAGCACCACTGCCAACACCCATGCCCTGCCCTTCGCCACGCTCGAGATGCGCATGAACCCCGCTGATGCGCTGGCCAGAGTGCGCAGTGACAGTCATGAGCTGCAACTGCTGCAGGATCGGGTTCTCGTGAATCGTACACCGATGGATCGTGACTTCCGGCTGAGCTGGCCCTGGAAGACCGTCGCGGCGGGCGCAGCGCTCCATCACGCACGAGAGTCCGACAGCACCGGGGACTACCTGCAACTGCTGATAACACCCGGCACCCGTGAATCGACGCCGCTGACGCACCAGCCTCGCGAACTCGTGCTGATCGCCGACAAGTCGGGTTCGATGGCTGGCGTGTCCATGATCGCGCTCAGGGAGTCGCTTTACCGTGCCATCGAAGCACTGACGCCCGAGGACCGTTTCAACATCATCGCCTTCGATGACCGAAGCCACCCCCTGTTCAGCTCTCCACGTCCCGTCGACGATGCCACACTCGGCGCAGCACGAAACTTCATCGGTTCCCTGGAGGCCGAGGGCGGCACCGAAATGCTGCAGGCACTGGAAATCGCCATGCAGGGGAACCCGCTGCCGACAGATGCCGATACCGATACCGAAACCGATACCGATACCGATACCGATACCGATACCGAAACCGAAACCGAAACCGGAACCGGAACCGATACCGGAACCGACGCCACACGATTGCGCCAGATCGTCTTCCTGACCGACGGCAGCGTCGGCTACGAAGACCAGATCATTCGTGCAATCGCGAAATCGATCGGCGATCAGCGGCTCTTTGCAGTCGGTATCGGATCTGCGCCGAACCGCTGGTTCATCGAACAGGCAGCACTCGTTGGCGGCGGCGCGGCCCTGTCGATTCGCGACGCCGCAGATGCACAGGACGCGCTGACACGACTGCTGGATACCCTGAGTCGCCCTGCCCTGACCGACATCGAGATCGAATGGACGGGGGCAGATGCCGAAATGCACCCGAATCGCATTCCGGACCTCTATGCCGACAACCCGATGCTGTTGCTCGCGAAACTCGACCCGTCCACCACCGGGCTGCGCATCAGCGGCAGCCTGCAAGGTGAGTCCTGGGAGAAGGAAGTCCGTTTCGACGCAACAGCGATGCCATCAGGTGACGACGACGTTTCGCCTTCGCTGGCGGATTCGAGCACGATTCCGAGCACGACTTCGAGCATGGCTTCGAGCAAAACTCCTGGTACGGCTCCTGGTGCGACTCCCGGCACAGCCTCGACTTCCGGTGCCCAGGCGGGTTCCGACACAACCATGATGTCGGCTACCGGCCTTCTCTGGAACCGCTTCGCGATGCGCACCCTGCTCAACGAGCAACGGCTGTCGAGTGATCCGGAGCTGCACAAGGAAGCCATCACCGAGATTGCATTGTCTGCTGGCCTCGTGAGTCCGTACACGAGCTACATCGCCGTCGAACAGCAACCGGTTCGTCCGGCCGATGCATCACTCGGCCAGAGCGAAGTCGTCAATCGCATGCCGGCCGGAAACCAGATGCAGAGCGTGATGCTGCCACAAGGCTCTGCCGGTAGCGACACACTGAAATGGCTTGCCCTGATCAGCGCAATCATCGGTTTTGCCCTTCTGTACATGAGCAGTCTGAGTGTCTACGCCCGCAACGAGAGGCCCACGGCGTGAAGCGTCCGGAATCGAGCCCGACAGGATCGGTCCCGACAGGAGCGCCATTGAAAGGAGCACCATTGACAGAGGCAACGCTGGCGTCAACGGCCCTGACAGGATCCAGATTGCTCGCCATTACATTGTTGCTGCTGGCGCTCGGCAGCGCCGGCAGCGCATTCTGGATCGACGCCAAGGCCGTTGTTGCGCAGCATCTCCTCGCCCTCGCCTGGCAACGCGGAGTACAGGACGGCGACGCCCCACCCCCCTGGCCCTGGGCCGATGTGCGACCGGTGGCACGCCTTGCCGGCGATGGACTCGATGATGCACTGATGATACTCAGCGATGCCTCGGGCGAAGCCATGGCCTTCGGTCCGGGGCTTGTTGCCGGCAACCCGCAAAGGCTCACATCGGAGACCATCGTGCTCGGCGGCCACCGCGATACGCACCTCGCCTTCGCCGAACACCTTGCCATTGACGATGTACTGGAAGTCGAAAACCTTTCCGGCAGGACGCAACGCTATCGCGTCGACGATCTGCAGGTGGTGGATTCACGCAGCAACACCGTCGCCGTCAGCCGCGATCGGCCCGGACTGGTACTGATTACCTGCTACCCCTTCAGCGCGGCGCAAACCGGCGGACCACTCCGGTATGTGGTGTCGGCCAGCGCCATGCCCGAGAGCGTGCAAACTGTTGCCCGATACGAAGGTGGAATGTGATGCTTGACGACCTCTCCGCGGTGGCTGTTCATGAAAAATCAACAATTTACAGCTGAAAACCTTTCCGCGGAAGGCCGGAACAGGGACGGATCAACGACCGGCGAGTGGAACCCTTTCCGCGGCGGGGCGTTTTCCACGGCGTGGGCGGGGCCTTTCCGGCACTGCGTCACAAAATCGGCATCCGCAAAGCAATTCATGAAGCATGCTTCCACTGTATAGCCGTCTTTATGAACAGTTCTGTATTAATGTACTCGCATGACGGAACGACCACCACCCTCCGACGACACGGCCACCATTCGCGAACTCGGTGACGCTCTCCGCAGCCACGCCAGCCGCATCAACCGCCACACTGCCCGCATGCTCGATGATGTCTCCCGCTTCGAGGCCATGCGCGGCTGGAAGCACTACGGGGCGCGCTCCTGCATCCAGTGGCTCTGCGCCCACTGCAACCTCGGTTTCAGTGCGGCAGGGGAGTACAAGCGCGTCGCCATCGCCCTGCGCCAGCTGCCGCTGATCAGGGCGTCCTTCGGCAAGGGCGAAATCAGCTATTCGAAAGTGCGTGCCCTCACCCGTGTCGCAACACCCGAGCACGAGGCCGATCTGCTCGAGTGGGCACTCGACACCCCGGCTCACGTGCTCGAGAAGGACATCAGCCGCATGCGCTTGCGCCACAGGCTCGACGCCGCAGGCCTTGCGGACAGGAGCGAGGCGGAACTCGCCCGATATCAGTTCGAACGCCGCTCGGTCACCTGGCACTGGCGCGAACACGATGGCTGCCTGCACCTCAAGGCCATCCTCCCACCCGAGGACGGCGCTCGGCTTCTCGACACGCTGCAACGGGAATCGGCACTCATGGAGGAAGCACAGCAGGAGCGCGCCCTCGGCGAGGAAGCCACGGCCCCCGGCATGGCCAGC
>PDWI01000252.1_pt1 | contig 83547 bp, 78 predicted proteins | sample 1430891 | NCBI WGS metagenome assembly PDWI01 (sample SAMN01162508, study PRJNA174530) | Oral metagenome, whole genome shotgun sequencing project. | biome: Marine environment; feature: Marine mammal; material: Swab sample of the gingival sulcus; isolation source: swab sample of gingival sulcus... | reverse complement strand
TAAATAATTAAAGATGTAGTGCAGGTAATTTTTTTTAATAAGCTATAAAAGGCTTAGATAAAGGGTTTAGTTGAAATTGATGGCAAAGATGGGTTAATTTGTTTTTGTGTTGATACATGCTTTAAATACCTATTGTTATAGGGATTAAGCTCTGCGTAAGCTTTTTTTGATAAAATTTTGCCAATGAATGTCAATTCAGCCTCATAAGCCGGAGGTCGAGAGTTCAAGTCTCTCTCCTGACACCAGACGCGTTGGACTTAAAATCCAATTCCGGTTTCGGAGTGTCGGTTCAATTCCGACCATTCGCACCACTATTATAGTTCATTATTAATTATAGTAACTTCGTTATATTATAGAGAGTTGACAGAGTTGGTCGAATGTACCGGTTTTGAAAACCGGCGAGGGTCACACCTCCGGGGGTTCGAATCCCCCACTCTCTGCCAGAACCCCATAACAAAGGGCTTTAACGGTTGTTTTAACAGTTTTTTACATAGTAAAATGCAAAACTGTCCAACAAGTGTCCAACACGATAACAAATATCTTTATAAAAGAAATAATATATACTACTTTAGTAAGCGAATAAAGGGTAAACCTACTAAATTGTCTCTAGGGTCTTCTAATTTAACTTATTGTAGAATGTTAAGAGATAAACTTTTAATTAAAATTCAAGAAGAAGATACAAAAAATATGAAAAAAAATTTAACTAAAGATGAAGAGATAGAAAAACTTCAAAAAGTTGTAAAACTCTATAATCAGACCCTTTTGGGTACTTACTATATTAATCAAAATAAAGAATTAGAATATATTAGAGAACAAAAAAAAGCAGTAAATAAGACGAAAGAAACAATAGATAAATATTTAGAGCTATCAAGACTCACTATGGCTTTAAAAAGAAAAATTGATAATGATAAAAATATCAATGATCAAATAAAAGAAACTATAAACAAGCAATTTGAAAGTGAACAAATAGCAAAAACAATCGAAGAGCAGCTAAAAAGTTTTAAAGATATGCAAATATCACAAACAACACAAGATAAAACAGATACTACAGCTGATATATATGAGAATTTAGATAAATATTTTGAAGACTACTTAAAATACAGAGAAAATCACAATAAAGTCAGTGCTTCATCTCTAAGATCTTATCAGGGTAGTTTAAATTATTTAAAATATTTTATAACAAAAGATACAGAACTAACATTTAAATTTTTTAAAGATTTTCAATCGAAATTACAGTTACTACCTGTTAATTTTACAAAATATAAGAAGTACTACACATTGAATTTTGATGATTTAATGAAGTTAAAGGAAAAAGAAAACTATACAACACTAAATAAAAAAACTGTTAATAAACATATTAATTTCTGTAAGATGTTCTTTGATTTCCTTGTTTATGAAGAAATAATAACAGATAGCCCCTTGAAGAACATAAAAAGGCTTGAAGAAGAAACGCTTACAAACAAAGAAGAATACACAGAAAGCGAGTTAATATCTATATTTAATAGCAATATGGATATTGAGTATAAGAACTTATGTAAGTTTGCATTATATACAGGGCTAAGGATTGGAGAAGTGTTATCTATTAAGAAAGTAGATGTGAAAGATGGACTTATACATATACAAATGGCGGATACTAACAATAAAAAGCACGAGCGGATAATACCTATACATAAAAATCTATTGAATGTTATTAGTTATCAAAATAAGCATAATAGCGGTATTTACCTGTTTTTCGATGGTAATTCAGGTAACGAAGTTGGCAGGGTTGGAAAGCTGGTAAATAGAAGATTAAGAGAAATAGTTAATAACCAGGATAAGTCTTATCATAGTTTCCGTAAGAATTTTAGTCAAGAGATTGAGTTAAGCACAAATGCAGAAGAAAGTATAAAGAAATATTTAATGGGTCATAGCCAATCCAAAAATATTACGCATATGATTTATAACAGGGGTAAAGTAAATTTAAATAAGTTACAAAATTGTATTAATCAAATAACCTTTAAATATTAAGATTAGGCTATAATTTAAGAAAATGTTAAGGTTAAAAAATAGCCAAAAAACTCTTATAAAGCTAGTGTTTATAGGTAGGGGGTACTTTTTGTTAGTTAGACAAGAAAAGGGCAGAAATAGCTCCCTTTTCTATAATTCAATTCCATTGTATTTTTTTATTTTTCTAACTTGTTCACTTGCTTTTTGAATATTATCTTTCATTTTTTCTACATCATTAACTTGTTTTGCTTTTTCAATCCTACTCATATAAGTTTCCAAAGTTTTAGTCTTAAATTCTAACTCAGTAAACTTCTCATAGGCTTCTCTTAATTTATTTTCTTCTACTTCTAACTCTTTTATATCTTCATTCAAGATCTCTTTTTCTCTTTTTTTATAATCTATTTGTTCATCTAACGATTTTAGCTCCTCCTGTTTCTCTTCAATTTCCTTACTTACCTTATATACTCCTATTTTTTGTCGCTTCTTGGGTCGATTTGCTTTTTCAACATCATATTTATTTAAATCTAAATTTAAAAATTTAAGAGCTAAATTATTATTTAAATTCTTCAATAGATAAGAATATTTCTTCTCTGTTATATTTATTTTTTTGTTTTTAATAATATATTTTTCCTCAACAGATGTAAAAAGCCCATCATTCGCAGGCTTTACGATATGTTTATTAGGAATATAATGTGGCAGTGTTAGATTTATTTGTGTTTTACTCCCTGTATCCTTTAGGTGTACATTTGCATATACTAAGCTTTTATACTTTAGATAACTTTGTTTATTATATTGTAAGTTATTCATCTTACATATAGTGATATAGTAATTTTTTATAAGTTCATTTGTGTATTGCTTTAGCTTTTCTTTCTCTTCTATTTTATAGGGAAAATTAATAACTACACTTACACCCAAGCTTGATGATGGGCGACCACCTTTGTTTTCAACGATTTTTTCTAAGTTTGCTTCATTCAAAATTCTTAAATTGCTCGCAAGCACCTTTTTGTAATCTATCCCAAAATCTACGATCTCGTGTCCATCTCCAATATGATTTCGGTGCTTCTCATCATTTAAATACTTCACATAAGTCAAGTACCCCTTTTCCTTATGTTTCAGCGATTTAAATGTCACAGTCCAGTTTTTCAACATATTTTTATCCTTGTATATTTTTATAATAATTATAAAAACATAAGTAAAAATATTATTTGTATATATAAATATAAAAAGATAAACTGACTTTAGTTCAAGATAGCAAAACCTCCCTGCGGAGGATTTTATCTTGTAAGGGGAGTATACCCCCTTTAAACCCCCAAAATGATTCTCTCCTCCATTTCCTTTTATTTAAAAATAAAAAGAAATAACCGTCCAGAATCAACTCTTTTTTAAGAAAAAAGAGTTCTTAAATTCGAGGAACTCTCTTCAATCATTTCATACATCAGCTCAAAGTCAGCCTTATTGTATATTTCCATCTGCAATAAGTTATCCCAAATTCTCATACCTATTATTTTTGTTTTTTTTACAATAGGTTTATTATATATTTTTTTTAATTTATCCCATTCACTTTTTATTCTTGTTAAATTTATAAAATATTCTTCTCTTCTACACTCTTCATGTTTATTTTCAAAACTATAACGATAAAGAAAATTATACATATCACATTCCGTTTCCAATTTTTCTATTCTATTTTCTAACTCTATTTCTATCTCATCAAATTTTTCATTAACTTCTTCTATCTCTTCCTTTTCAACATAAACACTAAATCGTGCATTATCATTTTTTAATTTAATTTTATCCTTAATCACACAGCCACTTTCTAATGTTTTTACATATATATTTATATTTTTTCTACACCATGTCAGGGAGCTTAAATCTCCTGTTTTAAAATTTTTAGGTAAAAAGTTATACAATCTATTAAAAATATAGTTCGGGACTATATTATCACTACAAGTTATTAACCTTATTTTGTTATATTTCTTCCAACCGTCCAATCTATAAGGGTTTTCAAGGTAACTTTTTCGTAAATACTTAAGAAGATAAGCCGAACCACGACTTTTGTCTTTTATTTCTTCCACTTCAACTCTACCAATCCCATTTCCACCCACAAGCATATTTTTTATATTTCCATCTTTCTTTTGAATTTTATGTTTGCTAACAATATTAATTTTATTACCTATTATTTTTAATAGATTATTAAACTCTTGTTTGTTTTTGTAGTAAAATAACGCGTGCAAGTGGGGTGTGAATGATTTATGCGGTTCTAATGCTTTAAGATACTTAAACTCTATTTTATCGCGGTATAATTGCTTGTGAATTGCTTTAAATGTTTTATTTAATTTTAGGTATCCATCTTGAATAGTCGCTGTATTCCACTTTTTATTTTTTATATGTTTACCAGAAGCACTTGTGTATTTATGATATTGTGAGTCTAAGGTGAGTGTAACAAATGCACAGCCACTATAGTCTAATTCATCTGTTAAATTGAGCAAATCAATAGACCGCTGCGTCAGATTGTAATAAATTTTTTCAACATCTTCAACAAGATCGTATTCTATATTTCTTATTTCACCTGTTGTATTATTTAGAATTTTTAAATGTTTTACGAAGTTTTTTCTTGATTTTTCTTTGCGTTTTGAATAATTTATAAAGAATTTTTCACTTTTTTCTCTATAATAAATTTTTTTTTGCATTTTTAGTATATAATTAGTGTTATAAATTGTCTGTCAAAACAATCTTAAAGAGAACTTTTTAGCGAGGGTTCTCTTTTTTTTTTACTAACTAAACTCCTTTTAATCAATTTATTTTCCTTTAATTATAGAAATAAATTAGAATAAAAGATTTTTGCCTACCATTTTCACCCCCCCCCTTTATATTAAATTATTATAACAATTTGATAAGTTTTAAGTTCTAATATTTAAGCAATAAAAAGATATTATTAAGTTAATTTTTAGGATATTTGTCCAACATCTGTCCAACACAAAAAGGATTAAGAAATGTCTATAAACACGATAAGTATAAGCTTTAACAAGAATTATAAGAGTTTCAATTACGACCTTTGTGTATCCCCCACTCTCTGCCAGAATACGATAAATACTAGGCTTAACGACTATTTTCACAGTTTTTTACATATTAAAAGTGCAAAGTGTCCAACAAAATTATGATAGCAAATATTTATATAAGCCTGGAAATATATACTACTTTAGTAAGCGAATTAAAGGCAAACCCATTTTATCAATTAAATTTTCTAAATTAAACTGATTTTTACTCATATATTTATCTATTTATTATTTCTCCTTACATTAACATATTTTTATAGGCACAACTTTATTTTTAGTTCCCCGAAAAGAAATACAACTTTGTATTGTTCATCCTATGCCTGCACTCTCTTTGAGAAATTAGCCACAACAATGGATTATTATATAAAAAATGGCTTTGTTAGTGAATGTAAGAGGGATGAAAGAATTGATAATTTATTTATATAAAATCCTTAGTATGCGAAGAGTTTTATATATTTGAATGGTTGATTTTTATGCTTAAGCTGAAAATGGGATAAGTGGTGCAAAATTTATATACTAGTAAGAATTTCATTTATATATTTCTAATTTTTTTCTAGAAAAATTCTTTTACATTGACATTTAAAGCTTTAGCTATTTTATATAAATGTTCTAAGTTAAAATGTTTATCATATTTATTATTTTCACAGTTAGAATAAAAAGCCACAGATTTGATACCTATATCTAGTGCTAAATCTAGTTGAGTTATATTTTTACTTTCTCTTAAATTTCTTATTTTTTTTGAAATATTACTATAAAAAAGTTTTATTTCATCTTCTGAAGAATTACTTAAATCATATTTCATTATTTATCCTATAGAGTTAATTAAATGTTAAACTTTATAGTTATATAACGTAAAAATCTTTATCCTATAGGATAAATAATAAAGGTAAGAGATGAAAAAAGAACAAGAAAAATTTTACTCTATTTCTTTATTATCAGTATATGTTTATATGAGAAACGAATATGATGATTTAGGTAGTATAAAAAAAGAAGAAGATTCAAAAGACAATATTGAATCTATAAATAAAATGTTATTGAAACTAGATAAATATGCCCATATTAGCAATCAAGAATTAATACTAAAACAAAGTTATGAAGATTTTTTAAATCATATATCTGAGGGGAATATTGATGAGGAAGTTTTTTTTGATAAAATAAAACTTACAACACAAAATCTTAATCGTGATGAAAAAGAATATATCTTAAATAGTATTATATTTATTGCTAATGAGGATAAGATAATATCAGATAAAGAAAAGAAAATCATCATTCAAGTAGCACATATTTTATCTTTAGATACAGACTTTAAAAAGATACTTAAATCTTATAAATCATCAGAATTTGTTCCTTCTATATCCAATAAAATTATTTTTAGTACAATAATTTTATTTTTTACCTTAATTTTGGTAAGTATCTACTTTTATTATACTTATTCAAAAAATGATATAAATATATTTAATAAACATAGAGTAGTATTTTCAGATGTATCTTTTAATAGATTTGTTGTTTACAAAAATAAATACAATGTTGAAAATGATTATTTTAAAAAACAAGCAATTTTTTATATAAGTGGAAAAGCTGAAGTAGGTTTTAATCCTCAGAATATTTCTTATAATAAAATTAGTGAAACTCTTACTTTATCTTATAAAGAGGATAAATTTTTTGAAGTTAAGCCTATTTTTAACCCACTTCTAGTTGTAGATAGAGTCAATCCTAAAAGTATAAGTAAAGAAGATGCAAAAAAAGTAGGTGCCGTTGTAGGTATAGCAGGAGCAATAGGTGGAGCAAAAGCTGGAAATACTCTTGGAAAAGTATTTCCTAAACCATATAATTTTGTAGCTACTGGTGCGGGAGCTGCTATAGGTGGACTTACTGGATTTTTTATAACATCATCTGCTTTAGAAGGTATGAAAATAAGTAAAGATATATCTCCAAGAGAAGAGGATGAAGTCTACAAAGCTTCAAAAGTACTTATTACTGAATTACTAGCAAGAGACAAAAAGTTACAAGAATTGTATAAAGAAAGATTTGAAAAATATATAAAATTTAAATATTCCTTAATAGGATTAAAAATAAAAAATATAGACTATAAGGAAATAAAAAAATGATAGAATTATTAAAATTAAAAACAAAACTTACTATATTTCAAATAAAATCGCTTTTACTAGCTTTTGTTTTATGTATTATTATAGTTACCATAAGTTTATATTATTTTAAATCTATGGGTACTAAAAATATGGCACTAAATATTAATAAAATGTCTAAACAAGATAAAATATACTCTTATAGTGTGTACAGTGATTTTTTTTATAGGATAAGTAAATATGATAATGAAGGTGAAAAAGTTGATGAATTTGCTAAAATTGTACCATTAGAAACCTCTATAGGGTATGATTTAAAAGAAGAAATTCCTAAAATAAAATTTTCAACGAGAAAATATGATGAAAAGGCAATGCATTTAACAGATAAAAGTGGAGCAGAGGTAAGAAGTATTAATAAAACTTTAGATAAATTTTCTAAAAAATATAGTGAAATGATTGTTGTTCAAGACCAAGATTATTTTAATGAAGCTTCAAAAAGTACACAAGCTATGATAAAAGAATTATATGGGAATAGTAATATAAAAATTCCTACAAAGTCTATAGATGAATATTATGAAAAAGAGATAATATTACCAATATCAAATTTAGAAGTTAAGCCTTATAAATTGAAAGAAATTTTGAAAAATAAAAAAAGTTTTAAACAAACAACAAAGGATAAATGGTATCCAAATTTAATAGAATGGAAGTTTGGGGAAGAAGATAGAATATATTTACAGTATTTAGGAAAAGCAGAAAAGACAAATTTAGATGAATATATTAAAAAAAGAATTGATAGAAAACTTGTAAAAAATAAAATTGTTATTAAAACTACAAAAATAAATAAGAAAAAAATAAGAAAATTCTTTTTTGAAATAGATGATTCAAAAAATAAAATAACTAGCTATAGTATGGATACAAATGGTTATATATATCTTTTAATTTTCAAGGCTAATAATACCAAGTCATTTGACAAATATTTATTTGATTATTTAAAAATTGCATTTGGTATAAGTTTCAAAGATAGTATGAATTTTAATAATAAATATGCTGAGGATTTTGATAAAATACAAAAAGCCTTTAACATGTATAAAAAGTTAATAAACTACCAAATAAAAATAGATAAGAATTTAGAAAAAAAGGGTTTATTAAAGCATTTTTCTTTAATAAAATCTTATGTTCCAAGTAATGTAGTTTTGGATGCACAATTGGAAGAATATAAAGAATATTTTAAAGAATATCCAAATAAAGATAGTATTATAGAAAATATTGTGGAAAAAGAGATGATTCTTTGTGTAGATAAAAAAATGTCAGGACTTTTTTATGATGGTAAAAGTTTAGAAAAAAGTTGTAAAAATATTAAATGTGTAAAAAAATTAGTAAATGAGAATTATCCTAAGTGTAGAGAAAAAATATTTATAGATAAATTAAAGGAAATAAATGAATAAAATTGATATAAGAAATATAATGAAATACTTGTTGCTAGTTTCTTTAGCTATTGGAATCAGTGCTTGTGGGGATAAAAAAGAATCTGAAGTTGAAAAAATTAGTCATGAAGTAGAAAATAGATAGAATAATATTACCGAATACAGAGAAAGTTTATATGAAGCTAAAAAAGATTTATCTAAGTGGTATAAGAACTCCTTCAAATAATGATTTTATAATATTAAGAAGCTATGAAAAAGCAGTGAGAGAGATATAGAAAATAGAGGTATTCCACAATATATTTCCTTTGACCATGATTTAGATTGTGATGAAAAGGGAAATATCCTTCCTAGTGAATTTGACTTTACAAAGTATTTGGTTGATATGGATATAGAAAAGAAATATCATTTTTCAATTAATTTCAAAGCTAAATATAGTAATAAAAAATAAATTAATATTTAAATATTTGTGTGATACAATAAACCCGACTAAAAGAGAGTGTCATTTAGGTTTTAAAGCCTATCGAAATTTAACATAGCGAGGTTGGTGTAATAATGGAGCATAGTTGGTTTTTAGAGTATGAAAATGGTAAGAAAGTAGGTCCTATTTCTTTAAAAGAAGCTCAGGAAGAGGTTTTAAAAGATAACGATGGTTACGCTTGGACGCAGGGGTTTAATAATTGGAAATCAATTCGTGATGTACCAGAATTAAATACAACTCAAGAAAGTTTGTATACAAGAGCTTTTACACCACCTAATAGAGATTTTTCTCATGGTCTATTAAAAGCAGATGAGATTGACTATACTATTTATGGGGAAGATATTCAATATGTTGAAGTAGAACTTGATCCAGATGAAAGTGCCATCTCAGAAGCTGGTGCTATGATGTATAAAGATAGTGATATTTTTATGGATACTATTTTTGGAGATGGAAGTGGTTCTCAAGATGATCGTGGGGGACTTTTTGATAAATTAGTCGGTGCAGGGAAAAGACTTATAACTGGAGAAAGCTTATTTACAACCGTATTTACCCACAAAGGAAATGGTAAAGCAAAAGTTGCTTTTGCAGCACCTTATCCAGGAAGAATCATTCCTGTTGATTTATCAAAAGTAGGTGGAACACTTATTTGTCAAAAGGATTGTTTTTTATGTGCAGCAAAAGGTGTTTCTATAGGAATTCATTTTCAAAAAAAGATATTAACAGGACTTTTTGGAGGTGAGGGTTTTATTATGCAAAAACTTCAAGGTGATGGAATGGCTTTTATTCACGCAGGGGGAATGCTTAAGGAGATTGAACTAAAATCAGGTGAAAAACTACATATTGATACAGGATGTTTGGTCGCTATGGAGCCCAATATACATTTTGATATTGAACAAGCTGGAAATATTAAAACTTCATTTTTTGGAGGTGAAGGATTTTTCTTTGCAACTTTACAAGGACCTGGAAAAGTGTGGGTTCAATCGTTGCCATTTTCACGATTGGCAGGAAGAATGTTAAGTGCTGCTCCTAGCGGTGGAGGAGAAGATAAAGGTGAGGGTTCTGCTCTTGGTATATTAGGAAATTTTATAATTGGAGATAAAAGATAAGATGAAAAAAAGATTATTTATTGTTTTTGTACTTTTTTTAGGATTGGTTACTTTTGCAGAAGCTAAAGTAAAAAGATATGATGTAAAATCTGCTAAAGTTTTTTATAAAATAAATGGTAGTGGTAAAGTATTAGGTATGTTTAAAACATCAATTGTAGGTGAGGAGAAATTAGTCTTTAAAGAATGGGGAAATATTGAATTAAGAGATAAAAAAGAGAAACATTCGGGTATGAAAAATGAAGATATCCATAACCTTATCAAACTTGATAATGGAATGACTTATTCTGTTAATTTTAAAGAAAAAACTATCTATAAAGCGAAAGATTTTTTAATGAGTTCAAATGAAGATGAAAATAAAGATTTGCAAAAACAGGGTAAAGAGATGCTGGAATCTTTAGGTGGTAAAAAAACTGGTTATGGTAAATTTTTAGGATATAAATGTGAAGTTTGGGAAGCTACAGGAATGAAAATGTGGTTATATAAGGGAGTACCTTTAAAAAGTGTTTCAAATATTCTAGGACTAAATCTTACAATTGAAGCGACAAAAGCAAAATTTAATACCTATATATCTAAAAAAGATTTAGCTTTACCAAATTTTCCAATTGTAAGAGTTGAAGATGTGCAAGAAAAGTTAATAGAACAAGAGAATCAAAATAATAGAGTGTCTCAAGAAAAAAAAGAGCAACAGCCATCTCATAATAATGTGCAAAAAGCTCCAGAACCAGAAGAAGATATAAGTAAAGATTTAAATAAACTTATAAAAGGGGTTGGTCAACTTTTTGGAAACTAATATATAGATAGGACTAAAACTTATTTTAAGTAAAATTTTAGTAAAATACAAAACTTTTTTCGAGAATATATTATCCCTTTTCGAGATTAGGTAGTATCTAAAGTGATTAATATTACTTTAAAAAAGAGAAGCGTGAACTAAGCTTTATAGTTCAAACCAAATTATATAAAGGAATAAAATGCCTACAATTAATCAGTTGATTAGAAAAGAGCGAAAAAGAGTTATTGAAAAATCAAAATCTCCTGCTTTAGAGAAATGTCCACAAAGAAGAGGAGTATGTACAAGAGTGTACACTACAACACCTAAGAAACCTAACTCGGCTTTAAGAAAAGTTGCAAAAGTTAGATTAACAAGTGGTTATGAAGTTATTTCATACATTGGTGGAGAAGGTCATAACCTTCAAGAGCATTCAATTGTTCTAGTTAGAGGGGGTAGAATTAAAGATTTACCTGGTGTTAAATATCACATCGTTAGAGGTGCTTTAGATACTGCTGGTGTTGCAAACAGAACTGTTGCAAGATCTAAATATGGTACTAAAAAACCAAAAAAATAACTAGAAGGATTAGATAATGAGAAGAAGAAAAGCTCCCGTAAGAGAAGTAATGGCTGATCCAATTTACAATAGTAAATTAATCACAAAGTTTATCAATGCAGTTATGCTTGATGGTAAAAAATCTATCGCACAAAAGATTATGTATGGTGCAATTGCAAACTTAGATGCTAGAGGTGAAGATTCTGGTTTTGAGCTTTTTGAAAGAGCTATTGAAAATGTAAAACCACTTTTAGAGGTAAAATCTAGAAGAGTTGGTGGTGCAACATACCAAGTACCTGTTGAAGTAAGACCAATAAGAAGACAAACTCTTGCATTAAGATGGATTGTTGATATTTCTAGAAAAAGAAATGAAAGAACTGCTGTTGAGAGATTGGCTAACGAATTATTCGAAGCTGCAAATGAAAGAGGAAACTCATTTAAGAAAAAAGAAGATATGCATAAAATGGCTGAAGCAAATAAAGCTTTTGCACATTATAGATGGTAATCTCATAGTTTAATAACTTATGTTTCAAATCAAAGGGGGGAGTATTTATTTACTTCCCCTTTTTTTTTATAATTTTTATATATACAAAAATTATCCTATATTTGAAATTTAAGTAAAAAATAGATATAATCACAAAAATTTTGATAAATTAATTAAAGGAACATATTAAATGGCAAGAAAAACACCACTAAATAGACTTAGAAATATTGGTATTGCAGCTCATATTGATGCTGGTAAAACAACAACTACAGAAAGAATTTTATTCTACACAGGTGTCGAACATAAAATTGGTGAGGTACATGATGGTGCTGCAACAATGGATTGGATGGAGCAAGAGCAAGAAAGAGGTATTACTATTACTTCTGCTGCTACTACTTGTAACTGGACTCACCCTAAAACAAATGAAGAGTTGATGATTAATATCATTGATACTCCAGGTCACGTTGACTTTACTATTGAAGTTGAAAGATCTATGAGAGTTTTAGATGGTGCTGTTGCAGTATTTTGTTCAGTTGGTGGGGTACAACCACAAAGTGAGACTGTTTGGAGACAAGCTAACAAATATAGAGTTCCAAGAATGATTTTTGTTAATAAAATGGATAGAACTGGTGCTGATTTCTTTAATGTTGAAGCACAAGTAAATGAAAGACTTAAATCAAATGCTATACCTATTCAAATACCTATTGGTGCGGAAGAAGATTTTGCTGGTGTTGTTGACTTAGTTCAAATGAAAGCTATCGTTTGGGATCAAGATGCTGCTATGGGTTCTAACTACCATATAGAAGAGATTCCTGCAAACTTACAAGAGCAAGCTGAAGAATATAGAGAAAAAATGGTTGAAGCTGCTGCTGAGGCTGATGATGAATTAATGGAAAAATATCTTGATGGTGTAGAATTAACTGAAGATGAGATTACAATGGGTCTTAAAAAAGGGTGTTTAAATATGTCTATTACACCTATGACTTGTGGAACTGCATTTAAAAATAAAGGTGTACAAACTTTACTTGATGCTGTTGCTATGTATTTGCCATCTCCACTAGAAGTTGAAGATATCAAAGGTGAAACACAAGATGGTGAATCTGTTATTGTACCATCAACTGATGATGGTAAAGTTGCTGGACTTGCATTTAAAATTATGACAGATCCTTTTGTTGGACAACTTACATTTACTAGAATTTATAGAGGTATTTTAAAATCTGGTACTTATGTAATGAACTCTACAAAAATGAAAAAAGAGAGAATTGGTAGACTTCTTAAAATGCATGCTATTAAAAGAGAAGAAGTTACAGAGCTATATGCTGGTGAAATTGGTGCGGTAGTTGGTCTTAAAACAACAATTACAGGTGATACACTTGCAGATGCTGACGATCCAGTAATCTTAGAAAGAATGGACTTCCCAGAGCCTGTTATTTCTGTTGCAGTTGAACCAAAAACAAAAGCCGATCAAGAAAAAATGGGTATTGCTTTAGGTAAACTAGCTCAAGAAGATCCATCATTTAGAGTTGAAACAGATGAAGAATCTGGTCAAACTATTATCTCAGGTATGGGTGAACTACACCTTGAAATTCTTGTAGATAGAATGAAAAGAGAATTCTCTGTTGAAGCTGAAGTTGGTGCACCACAAGTTGCATACAGAGAAACAATCAAAAATGGAGTTGATCAAGAGTATAAATACGCTAAACAATCTGGAGGTAAAGGTCAATATGGTCACGTTTACTTAAAAATTGAGCCTATGACTGCTGAAGAAACTAATGAAGAAGGTTTTGAATTTATAAATGAAGTAAAAGGTGGAGCAATTCCAAAAGAGTATATTCCTGCAGTTGAAAAAGGTTGTAGAGAAACAATGCTTGGTGGAGTTCTAGCTGGTTATCCATTGGTTGATATTAGAGTTACTTGTTATGATGGTTCTTACCATGATGTAGATTCATCTGAAATGGCATTTAAACTTGCTGCTTCTATGGGATTTAAAGCTGGTTGTAAACAAGCAGCAGCACAAGCTGTTATTCTTGAACCAATGATGAGAGTTGAAATCGAAACACCTGAAGATTATATGGGTGATGTTATTGGTGATGTTAATAAAAGAAGAGGACAAGTTCAATCTATGGATGATAGAGCTGGAGTTAAACTTGTTGTTGCCTTGGTTCCTTTATCTGAAATGTTTGGTTACTCTACAGACTTAAGATCGATGTCTCAAGGAAGAGCGACTTATTCTATGATTTTTGATCAATATATGGAAGTTCCTAAAAATGTTGCTGAAGAGATTATGAAAAAGAGAAACGGTTAATATTTATTTATTTTGTTCGAAAAGCCCTACTTCGGTGGGGCTTTTTTTATCTACCTTTTTCTATAACTCAATGCTTCAATTATATGAGAGGTGTCAATCATCTCTTTTGAGTCTAAATCTGCAATAGTCCTAGCAACTTTTAATGTTTTATTTATTGCTCGGAAAGATAATACAAATTTTGAAATAGATATATCCAAAATATTTTGTGCCTCTTTTGTTAAAAGACAATATTTTTTTATCTCTCTATCACTTAACTTTCCATTTAATTCTTTTTGACCTCTAAGTTTTTGTAATTTAAAAGCTTCTATAACTTTTTGATGTAACTCTTGAGATGTTACGTCACTTATATCATCTTTTGTAACTTCATTCATAGTTACATAGAGATCTATGCGATCTAAAAAGGGATCTGATATTTTATTTTTATATCTTTGTATCTCTATAGAGGTACATCTACACTCTTTTGATTGAGCTAATAAATTACCACAAGGGCATGGGTTCATAGCACAAACAAATAAAAACTTTGTAGGATATTTTATCTTACTATTAACGCGTGAAATTGATATTTCATTATCTTCTAAAGGTTCTCTCATCGCTTCTAAAACAGTTTTTGCATAATGTGGCAACTCATCAAAAAATAAAATCCCATGATTTGATAAGGCAACTTCTCCTATTTGTGTACCTCCTACAATAGAAGCTTTTGTAGAGCTATGATGTGGCGATACAAAAGTTCTTTTAGGTCGAAATAAAGGTTGTACAGACTGCAATGATTCCATTTTTGCCATATCTAAAATCTCTTCTAAACTCATAGGTGCTGCTATATCTCTTAGTCTTTTAGCAATCATACTTTTTCCACAACCAGGACTGCCTTCAAAAATAATATTATGATTTCCAGCAGCACTAATAAGTGCCGCTTTTTTTGCTAAAACCTGCCCTTTAACCTCTCTAAAATCATTTATATACTCTTGTATAAAATAATATTTATTGCCATTAATATTTATATTGTCATATTCAAATATTTGATTTTCTATTTTATACGCTTGTTTCTCTTTTGAGTGAAAAAAAGTTATAGCGTCCTTAATATTATCTACCGCATAAATATTGATATTTGGGATAGTTGAAACTTTTGATACAGACTCTTTTGGGACTAAAACATTTTTTATCATGCCTTGTCGCACCAATGAAAGAATAAGAACAAAAATAGATTTTGTATCTTTAATATTTCCATCTAATCCCAACTCACCAAAAACATAAAAATCCTCTAAATCTATTTTAGTTTCTTGTAAGGCAATAAGCAAAGCAATAGATAAATCTATATGACTCCCTTTTTTTGCTACTTCTGAGGGTGAAAGGTTGATTGTGATCCTTTTAGGGGGAAATTTAAAATCATTTGTTAAAAGTGCAGATTTAATTCTATCTTTTGATTCTAAAATAGCTGTATTTGCCATACCCCCTATACTAAAATTCGGCAAACCTTTTGTAAAAGTAGATTCAACCTCAATACTTATAGCATCTATTCCATCTAATGAAGCACATTTTATTGATTTCATACTTATAATCCTTCTATTTATTTTAAAAATAGTACTATAAAAATATATTGATCTACAAAAACATTACATTTTGTTAACTATTATAAAATATTATTTTAGATTATCTCAATTTCTACTTCTAAATCGATATTAAATTTTTCTTTTACTTTATTTTGGGCTAAGTGTATCAACTCAATTGCTTCATCAAATGTTCCATTGCCCAAATTTACTAAAAAATTTGCATGTATTTGACTAAATGACATATCTCCTAGTTTGTATCCTTTTAAACCTACATTTTCGATTAAATACCCAGCACTGTACCCCTTAGGATTTTTAAAACAACTTCCTGCACTAGGAAGATTTGGTTGGTTCTCTCTCATTTTATTAAATATTTTTTGTTGCTCTTTGTTATACCCTTTTTCAATCATAAATGAAACTTCATAGATGATCCCATCTATTTTGGTCTTCCTATAAGAGTGTGCTATGTTCTTTTTTAAAAATATTCCATCTTGAGTTCTAATAGAATGTAAATAATTAAATATCTCCCATTCTTTTAATCCTGCATTCATTTTAACTAAGCCCCCCATGCTCCCAGGTAACTTTGCTAATAATTCAAAATGTGCAATATCATTTTTTCTACAATATGTTAAAAGTTTACCACTTGAAGTAGCAGCACCTACTTTAAGTAAACCATTTTCTTCTTTGATATAATCAAAATTATCACCTAAAATGGCTAATGGGGGAGGATTATTTGATAGAAGTAAATTATTTCCTCTACCCAATATCCTATGATTAGGATAGCTATCTATTTGGTTTATTATTTTTACTTCACACTCTGTACCTATGTGAATAGAGGTATATTTTTTAAAATTTATTCGTTTAGTCATGGTTTATTATAACTCAGATATACAATAAAAAAGGTTAAGTTTTCCAACTTAACCTTTTTTTATTTTGAAAGATTTTATTACTAAAATTATTTATCAGATATATCTATATTTATACCACTTTTTAGTAAATCTTTTTGTCTAGGCTTTAAATAATCTAAATACGATTTATATTTCATATACTCTTTATTACTGACAAATCGAAACATCTCTTTAAAATGAAAACTATAAAGAAGTGAATCAATTCTTGCTTGTTCTTTTTTATCATTAAAAAGAATTATCCCTGGTCGATAATCTAAACCTAAATCTTTTGCCCATTTTTTAGGTGTGCTTACTGTTCCATCTGGAGTAACAATTTTACTTTGAGAACTTGCATCTAATCGTACTACAGTAAACTTATTCATCTCTTTTAATACATCTTTATTTTTTAATGTTGTATTATGTAAATAATCACACTGAGTACAAGCTCCATCTTCAAATATTACAGCTAAAGGTTCTTTAATATGAGATAAATCATTGATATTTTTAAAGAGTTTATTTTCTTTTAAAGTATAGAGAGTTTTATTTTTTACTTTTTCTAAATACTCTATAAGTGTCATTTTTTTATATTCTTTATTCTTAACAAAATCTAAAATATATTTAAAATTTTTTGCTGATCTATATCCATTTACTCTTACAACTATTTTACCATTTTCATCAAAGAATAAAATAGTTGGAGTTATCTGAACATTAATCTTTTTTGCATACTCTTGTTCTGTAAGAGTAGTATCTTCATCAAGAGTTACCTCTTTATTTCCTCTTATATCAACAGCAACCACATCAAAGTTTTTTTGGATATATCCTTGCAATTTTGCATCTTTTACAAAATTATCCTTTAACATTTTTGTACAATATGGACAAAACTTCAAAGTCATAAATATCATTAAATGTTTATTGTTCTCTGTAGCTTCCTCAACATCTTCATGTATATCCATGAAACTTTGTTTAAACCATTCTGGTATAGAATGCTTCAATCCACCTGTAAATTTACCTTGTGCTGCTTGAATTTGTGTACAACTACTTACAATAAACAACAAAAGATATAATACGACTAAACTTTTTTTCATATTTTTCCTTTTCATTAAAATTCAAAGATGAGTATATAATAATAGAGTTAAAAATAGTAAATATTCTTGAATAAAAAGTGTAAGGAGTACAAATATTAAGAGTTTCGTAACTCTTTGTACTCACTAGGGATAAGATAATTTTGTGATTTAATCAATTCAGTATAAAATCCATGTTCATATCCTAAACTATAAAGTTTATCCAGGGCTTTATATTGTAATTGATTTAACTCTATGGAATCATCATTTGCATAAAGATTTAAATATCTTTGAAGAGTATCATAATCAACTCGAATCAAATCACGCTCCTGTAACATATCAGATAATAGCAGTTTATTTTTTGTTGCAACTTTAACTGCTTTGATAAGCGTATTTTCATAATCAATAGCTTTATTTAGGGGAATACTTCTTCGTAAACACATACCCCCCAATGGTAAAGGCAAATCTTCTCCTGCTAACTCTTGCCAAATATCCCACAATTCACTTTCAACTTCTAACTTATCATCATACGTTAAAATAGATTCATGTATTAGAACTCCAGCATCTACAGTCCCATCTAATACAGCTTGTTCTATTTCAAGAAAATTCATATAACTTATACGCGCTTGGGGATATTTTATTTTAAATAGTAAAGCATTTGTAGTATATTTTCCACTTAATGCAACTTTAAAATTTTTTTTCAATTTTGTAGCTTTTTTTCGTACTAACTTTGGACCGTACCCATCTCCAAAACTCACAGCAGTTTTTAAAAGTGCAAAATCTTTTTTTACAAAAGGGTATAGTGCAAAACTAATCGCACATATATCATATTGTCCTTTTAAGGTTGCTTGATTTAAGGTTTCAATGTCAAGTGCGATATTATCAAATTGGGTATCTTTTAATGTCACCCACCCAAATTTAATCGCATAATACATAAAAATATCATCTGCATCTGGCGAATGTGCTACCAAAACTTTATTCAATTTACCTTCCTTTTATTATCCTACTTATACTAATTTCTAAAACTTTAATATATAAGCGTGAGGATTTCTAAAATCAGATATTATTTTATCCAACTTAGCTATCGCAACTGACTTTGTTTTATAGGAACCTATTAAAACTTTATTATACATCTTACCTTTTATCTTCACTCTGTAAATAGTAAAAGAGTACCCTTTCTTTAAAATACTATCTAACAATTTTTTACTTGGTGCTTTCGTAAAAGCTCCTATTTGTATATAATAACCTTTTAACGATTTTGCATTACTAACAAAACCTTTTTCTTTTTTTGCTTTTGATACAATTTTAGGTTGCTGTACTTTTTGAACAACTTGTTTTTTTATTTGCTTTTTTTCTGCTTGCTTTTTTACTGCTTGCACTTGTCTTTGTTTTTCTTCTTTTGCTCGTTTTTCTTCTGCTTCTTGCTTTTCTTTTAATACTTTTTGAGTTTTTTTATCAAGTTCAAAAAGATCTCGTTGCTGTCTAACTTCTTGCTTCGGTGTATCTAAAACTAAAGGTACATCGCTTACTTCTTTTTCAGGAATTATGATTTCATTTATCTCTTGTTTTTGCGTATCTATCTTTGATTCTTCTAATGCCTTTTCTTTTTCTATCTTTTTTTGATACTCATCATTAGAATCAATCTTATTTAAAATATCTTCTTTTATAACTTCTGTTTTGTTGGTATTAATATCATCTAATTTAGCTTCTATATCCTTATTTAGCACAACACGAATTACTAAAATAGTAACAATAAATAATAAAATAAGAAGAACACCTAACATAATATATTTTTTCTTATTATTCTGTGTTGAAGTATCTAAAATAATGTCATCAACACTATTACCATTATCTTGTGGTGGAGAATCATTTCCAATCGATAAATCTACAAAAGCAGATTCATCGTCCTTTAGTCCATTATTATCTATATAATTTTTTTCACGTTTTACAGATGCTCTTTTTAGTTCTTCCAACTTTTTTTGTTCTTGAATGAGTCGCTCTTTATCTTGTTCTATCCCAACATTTCTAAGAAACTCTTTCCCATCTACTTCCATGATTCTCTCCCCTTATTTTAAATTTCTTATTAATACGTTGATTTAGAATAAATAACAAAATCTTGGGCAAGTTGAGACAATTCAGATTTTACTTTGTTTTGTAAATCTATATTATTAATATCATCTAAAACATCTGCAATTTTATTTGCAATAAATTCAAACTCTTTCTCTTTCATTCCACGCGCTGTTAGTGCTGGACTTCCTATTCTTATACCACTTGTTACAAAAGGACTTCTTGTCTCTCCTGGCACTGTATTTTTATTTACTGTAATACCCGCATTTCCTAGGGCAGTATCAGCATCTTTCCCTGAAAACTCTTTATTTAAAAATGATACTAATACTAAGTGATTATCAGTCCCACTAGATACTAAATCATATCCTCTTTTTATAAGAACTTCACCTAGTACTTTTGCATTTGCTTTTACTTGTTTCGCATATTCTTTCCAAGAAGGATCTAAAATTTCTTTAAATGCCACTGCTTTTGCAGCGATTACATGTACAAGTGGACCACCTTGAATACCTGGAAAAATTGCTGAATTTACTTTTTTCGCAATATCTTCATCATTACTCATAATCATACCACCTCTAGGACCTCTCAGTGTTTTATGAGTAGTTGTTGTTACAACATCTGCATAAGGAAATGGTGACATATGTTCCCCAGCTGCAACAAGTCCCGCTATATGAGCAATATCTGCAAATAAAATAGCACCAACTGCATCAGCAATTTCTCTAAATTTTTTAAAATCAATCTCTCTTGCATAAGCACTTGCCCCACAAACAATAATTTTTGGTTGCACTATTTTAGCTATATCCATAACTCTATCGTAGTTAATTCTTCCATCAAGTTCAACACCATAATAAAATGCAGAGTAGTTTTTCCCAGAAAATGATGGTTTAGATCCATGAGTAAGATGTCCACCATGAGATAAATCCATACCTAAAATTTTATCTCCAGCTTTTAACAAAGCTGCATAAACTGCACCATTTGCTTGACTTCCTGAATGAGGTTGTACATTTGCAAACTGACATCCAAATATTTCACACGCTCTATCTATAGCTAATTGTTCCACCTGATCTGCAAATTCACATCCACCATAATATCTTTTATAAGGATACCCTTCTGCATATTTATTTGTAAAAATAGACCCCATAGCTTCCATAACAGCTGGTGATGTGAAGTTTTCAGATGCTATCATCTCCAGATGATTTGTTTGTCTCTCTAGCTCGTTCTCAATCATTCCAAATACCTCAACGTCTGCTACAGCTAAATTATCACTACTTAAAAAACTCATATATATACTTCCCTCATTATATTTTAATATTTTAAAGCTATCATATCTAATTTTTACTAAATTTAAAAATAAATAAAATTATTTCAAAAAAATTATGCAAGATTTAAAGCCCAAATGCAATTTTTCAAATTTCAGTAATATAAATTAATATATTTTTAATCATTTAAATAATACTCAATAGTAGAAACGACCCTAACTTTTTTTATATAAGGGGTATTTTTATCTCTGTCATTTATAGAAAATTGCCCTTGTCTTGCTTTTTTTATTTTTCCTAATTTACTATTAGAATCTTTTGCGAATTTTAAAGCTGTTGCTCTGGCATTTTTAGTTGATTCTTCTATCATCAAAGGTTTTACCTCATTTAATCTTGTAAAAATATAATCAACTTTTAAATCATAATCATTTATTTTAAAAATAATACCTTTTTTATTTAATTCTGTGATTTCTGTCATAAGTTTTCTTACCTTATCAACATTTTTTGAATAAATATTTATGGTTCTAGAACCATAATATCTGTATTTTATATCTCTTGTTGCATAATCATTTGCTAGTTTATCAACTACAACTGGAGTTAATAAAGATATTTCATCTTTCTTTATACCATTTTTACTTAAAAACTCAATAATATGATTACTTTGTGACTCTATTTTTTTATTTAATTCAAAAAAATCATTATCAATAACCACAAATTTTATAGGCCAAAGTACAATATCCGCTTTAAACTGCTTTTGAGAAAGCCCCTTTACAACAACGCTCCTATCATATTGTTTAAAAACATTTACCGACTGAACAATAAAATAACCCAAAACTGATAACCCTAAAAGTACAAAAACTCCTAAAGTAAACATAGACTTTGTATTTAAATTTGACATGATTTCCCCTTTTCCCATAATGTGTGCACATTATACATAAAAAAATATTATAATTGTGAAATAAAAAGATAATATCTTAAAAATAACCATAAAATGCTAAAATCATAGGAATATAAATAACTAAAGATATTTCACAAAAATATTATTAATAGTAGTTTTTTTAAATAAATTCTATGAAATTTTAAGCGATTTTAACGGGAAAATACAAAAAAGTTATACTTATGGCTTATGTATAGTGACTAGATGTGTGAACAAAGATTAGATCCCTTATATTACGATAAAAAAGTAGTATACTAAACTTTGAATATATAAATCTTTTAGTATAAGCACTAAAAGATTTATATAATTTTTATTCTTTTTCTTCTATATCAGCATATAAATCAATCTCTTGATAAATAGGTTTCATCGCTGGAAATAAAAGTACATCTCTAATACTATGTTGATTTGTTAACATCATTACAAGTCTATCGATTCCTATACCTTGTCCAGCAGTTGGTGCCATACCATAAGATAGAGCATTTACAAAATCTGCATCCATCTCGTGAGCTTCATCATCCCCACTATCTTTAGCAGCCATTTGTCCTTCAAATCTTTTTAGCTGATCAATAGGGTCATTTAATTCAGAAAAAGCATTGGCTATCTCTTTACCGCCAACAAATAATTCAAATCTATCTGTTAAATGTGGCTGTTCATTATTTCGTCTAGCTAATGGAGAAATTTCTACTGGGTATTGAGTAATAAAAGTAGGATTAATAAGTTTATCTTCAACATATTCATCAAATAATTCCCCTTGTAATTGTCCTAAGTTCATATTAACATTTGCTTCTAAGTTATTTTCTTTTAAGAATGCTAAAATTTTATCTTTATCTTCTGTAATATCAGAGGGTACTCCACCAATTTCACTCAAAGATTTTATCAAAGGAATTTCAGTAAATTTAGAAAAATCTATCTCTATATCCCCATAAGGTAAAATAGTAGGTAAATTTAAATGTTCAAAAAGATATTCAAAATACTCTTTTGTAATGATAATCAGATCTTTATATGTTTTATAAGCCCAATAAAACTCTATGGAGGTAAACTCTGGATTATGTGTAGCATCCATACCCTCATTTCTAAAACATCTATTTATCTCAAACACAGCTTCAAATCCACCAACAATTAATCTTTTTAGATATAACTCAGGTGCTATTCTTAAAAATCTATCAACCCCTAAAGCGTTATGATGTGTTGTAAATGGTTTTGCATTCGCTCCACCTGCAATTGGGTGCATCATTGGAGTTTCAACTTCCAAAAACCCTTTATCTTCAAAAAATCTTCTTGTTAAAGAGATCACTTTAGATCGAATATGAAACGTCTTTCTCACTTCACTATTCATAATTAAATCTAAATATCTCTGTCTATATCGTAACTCTTTATCTTGAATACCATGATATTTTTCAGGTAACGGCGATATAGCTTTAGTAAGTAAAGTTAATGCAGATACATGAAGTGACAACTCCCCTTTTCCTGTAACAAAAGGATATCCCGTAACCTCTATAATATCACCAACTTCTACCATTTTTTTAAATACAGTATTATAAAACCCTTCAGGAAGATTATCTCGACTTACATAAATTTGTAAAATTCCACTCTCATCTTCTATTTTAAGAAAACTAGCTTTCCCCATAAGTCTATAAAATTTAATTCTCCCTGCAACTATATAAATTCTATTTTCATCTCTTTTCTCTTCTTTTAACTCAATATCACTATTAACATTTATAAATTTTGCTATTGTCGTATTTCTTTTTGATTCATTTGAATATGGATTCAATCCAGCTTCTCTTAAATCTTCTACTTTTTGTATTCTTTGTTGTATATATTTATTTTCAAACAATTCTATCTATCCTTAGTTGGTTTTATTTTCTTTAGCTTGACACTCGCTACACATACCAAATATTTGCATAGTATGATTAGTTATCTTAAATCCATGATCTAAAGCTATCTTTTCTTGTTTTTTTTCTATAGATTCATCTAAAAATTCTACTATCTTCCCACATGATGTACAGATAATATGGTCATGATGTTTACTACTGGTACTTTCGTACTTTTTACTCTCTTTTCCAAACGATATAGAAGAGATAAGATTCACCTCTTCTAAAAAGTTAAGCGTTCTATAAATAGTAGCAATTCCTATTTTATGTTCTGGATATTTCTCTTTGACTATTTCTAAAATCTCTTCAGCATTTAAATGGTCATCTACATTCAAAAGTATTTGTAGAATAATAGCTCTTTGCTCCGTATATTTCATACCTTTTCTTTTCAGCACAGTTTTTAAATCGTTTAGAACAGCTTCATTATTTTCCATCATTTAATCCTTCTCTTTGTTTATTTACTTCTGAAGCTCGATTTACTAACTCTTCTTTAGCAGTCTCTTCTATACTTTGCTTTGTAGTATCTACAACTTCATCTAATTTTTTTGAAACTTCTTTTTGAATATCGCTTGTATCTAACTTAATAATATACTTTCCAGCTTCTTTTAAAATTGGAAACACCATACTAGTTTGTAACTTAGGCTCTAAATTATCATTTATCACCTTCACTTGAGACACAGCATATGAGATGATGGCAAATAATAAAAATATTTTACCCGCACCAAAAATCAAACCTAATATTCTATCAAAAATACCTAAGCCACTCATTTTAAACATCTTTTCAAGAACAGTACCTAGAAAATAAGCAATAATCCAAACAATAATCAACACAAGTACAAATCCAGCTAATAAGATTGTGTTATCATTTTCCATAGGAATAAAACCATTCACCATTTCACCAGTAGTCTTAGAAAGTCTTGATGCAATAAATACACCCCCCACAATACCTACTAAACCAAAAAATTCCTTAACAAATCCGCTAAATAAACCCTTTAATCCGAGCACAACTATCAAAAAAACAACCACTAAATCAAAAATATTAACATTTTCCACAATTACCTACTATTATTTATATATTCTTGAGATATTATATCTTTTTTTAAATAAAAATATCTGAAAAAATCCATCACATCTACATCTATTCAAAGTGTTTATTTAATTTAATATATATGAGTGGAATTTTTTGTTACTATTCTTTCATAACAAAGGATAAATATGTATGAAAATATTCTTGCAGTTTCAATTGATGATAACGAGCAAAATTTAATGCTCTTAGAGGCATTTGCAGATCAAATAGAATTAAAAGTAACAAGTTTTTTAAATCCAATGAAAGCATTAGATTTTATACTAAATAATAATGTTGATATAATTTTTATAGATTATATGATGCCTGAATTAAATGGATTGGACTTAATTAAAGAGTTTAGAAAAGTAAATAAGGCAACACCTATAATCATGATAACAGCCGCAGGAGAAAATATAAGATCAGATGCACTCCATGCTGGTGCAACTGATTTTTTAAATAAACCCCTAGATTTGCCTGATTTTACTGTTCGTACAAAAAATTTACTCGCTTTAAGAGATGCCCAAATACAATTAGCTAATAGAGCTAAACAATTAGAAAAAGAGGTTGAATTAGCTACAAGAAGTATTGTCCAAAGAGAACATGAATCATTAGTTATTTTAGGGAAAACAGCAGAATATAAAGATCCAGAGACAGCTTATCATATTGAAAGAGTTTCTCACTACTCTAAATTATTAGCAAAGAAGTATAACTTAAGCCAAGAGATGCAAGATATTATATACTATGCTGCCCCTTTTCATGATATTGGAAAAGTTGGAATAAAAGATAATATTTTATTAAAACCTGGAAAATTAACTGACGAAGAGTTTGAAATCATGAAAACTCATGCAACCATTGGGTATGAAATACTAAAAGATGCCAAAAGTAAATATTTAAAAATGGGAGCAAGTATAGCTATTTCTCATCATGAAAAATATGATGGAACAGGATATCCAAATAATGTAAAAGGATCAAATATCCCTATAGAGGGTCGAATCGTTGCAATAGCAGATGTATTTGATGCACTTGTTTCGCATAGACCATACAAAAAAGCTTGGAGTTTTGAAGATGCTGTTAGTTTCTTAAAAAAAGAGAGTGGAAAACATTTTGATCCCAAATTAGTTGACTTATTTATTGAAAATATTGATGAGATACAAAAAATATACGATAGGTTTGATGAATCAAAGATCTAATTTTTTAATAATCTCTATCTCTTTTACTAAAGCATCAAAATCTTTTTTTAGAGAAGTGTCTTCTTTATTACTCGATTGAGTTTCTATATTTTGAGTTATTTGTGATATTTTTTCCATTCTTAAATTTAAAGATGCTCCTTTAATTTTATGAGAATAATTTTGAATCTGTTCAAAATTATTTTGTGTAATAGCCGCGTGTAATTGCTCCATATCATCATCAATATTTTCAATAAAATTAGCTACTATTTTTTTTAGTACCACCACAGGTAAACCAGATAAAGCACTTACTTTTTCAATGCTAAATGGTTCATCTGTAGATTCCACACTATTTGTATCTGTAGTTTTTCCATTTTCAACTGTTAAATATTTTGTAAATATTTCATCTAATTTTATCTCATCAAGTGGTTTTAAAAGATAAGCATCAAAACCAATTTGCATAGTTTCTTCTCTATCTGTTTCTATAGCGTTTGCTGTAAGTGCAACAATAGGAGTATGTTTTAAATTATTTTTGTTTTCCAACTCTATAATCTCTTTTGTTGCATCTTTACCATTTTTAATAGGCATATTTATATCCATCAATATCATATCATATTTTGATGAATGAAATAAATCAACCGCTTCTTGTCCATTATTAGCAAACTCAAATTCAATACCTCTTAACTCTAATAACATTGAAATAAGTTGTTGATTTACTTGATGATCCTCTGCTATTAAAACTTTACCTTTAAATTGTTTATATGAAATCTCTTTTGCACTATGATTTGAATATGATTTATCAATAAAACCAACCAAAATATCAAATATAACTGATCGATTAAATGGTGGATTTAAAATAATACTATTTTTCAATTCTTGATATTTTGTTTCCCTTTTTGAAAGAAGTATAACTTTACTTGTACTAAAATTATCTATTTTTACTATCTTATCAAAAGGTTGACTCTCATCTAAAAGAATAATATCTTCATCTTCTATATTTTCTATAGTATCTATATCTTGATATATAGTTACACTGACGATAGAATCTAAATATATTTTTAATTCATCATAATCGTATTCATTAATCTTATCTGATAAGATTATTCCTACTTTTAAATCTTTTAATTCCTCTAAGTTTTTACTGTTCTCTTTATTGATTTTATACTCCAATGTAAAACAGAACTCACTTCCCTCATTTTCTTTACTTTTAATCTCGATTTGAGAACCAAGAATATTTATAATCTTATTACTAATACTTAAGCCTAAACCAGTACCCCCATACTTACGACTTGTACTCTCATCAGCTTGGGTAAAATCTTCAAAAATTGTTTTTTGTTTCTCTTTATTTATACCAATACCATAATCTCTTACGCTAAATCTTACTTTACATGAGTTGAAGTTTTGAGAAACTAAGCGTATTGTTAATTCAATTTTTGAATTTTCTTTAGAAAATTTAATAGCATTAGAAACAAGATTTGATAAAACCTGCTTAATTCGCAAGGGATCACCTATTAGTTGTTGTGATATTTTAGGGTCAATTACGGTGACAATTGTTATATTTTTTTCTTTTGCTTTAGCAGAAAATAGATCACAAATAGCATTAAACTCTTTAAATGGATTGAACTCAATATTTTCACAGACTAAACTCCCATTTTCTATTTTAGAGATATCTAAAACATCATTGACTATACCCAATAAATTTTCAGCACTCTTATCTATAATATTAATATAATTTAACTCTTTTTTATCTAATGCTGATTTTTGTAATATTTTTGTAAATCCAATAATAGCATTTAATGGTGTTCGTATCTCATGAGACATATTCGCTAAAAATAAACTTTTTGTATTTTCAGCTCTTTGGGCTTTTTTAAGTGCCTGAACTTGTGCTGTTATATCATATCTTAGTGCCATATATTCTATAATCTCATTATGTTCATCTAAAATAGGGATAATTGTTGCTGCTACAAAATAAGGAGTACCATCTTTTTTTCTATTTTCAATATTTCCATACCATATTTTTTTAGATTGTATAGTGTTCCACATCTCTTGAAAAAAACTTTTTTCACTATTTTTACTTCTTACGATATTATGATTTTTATTTATAAGTTCCTCTCTTGAATACCCCGAGATATTTACAAACTTATCATTAACATAAGTTATTCTCCCTTCTGTATCTGTTTTAGAAACAATTGTTCCAGCATCCACTGCTTTTTTATATTGTGCCAATAGATTATTGCTTTTTTCTAATTCGGTAATATCTATCATGGTAATAATAATACGGCTATACTTTTCAGATTTTTTTGCTTGAATTGTATAAATATAATATTGATTATTTTTAAGTATTTTTACTTTATGTAATAAATGAGGAGTTGCTAAAATATATTCAACCCAATTTTTATCATCAAAATCATAAAGATAACCATCCTCTTTTACAAAAAAATCACATATACAATCATGTTGTTTTTGAAAATCGTCTAATGATTTAAATTGATCAAAAAAGACAAAAAAACTATCATTAACATCCAATATTTTTTTAGTATCATTAATAATAATAATACTACTTTGAGAACTTAGTATATCTTTCATATACTCCTGATTTTTTTTCATTAACTCTAGTAAAGTTTGTGATTCTTTTTCTCTATATTCAATAGATTTTGTCATATTATTTACATTTTCTATGAGTAAATCAATCTCATCTGTATCATATTTTTTATCTATATAATTATATTCTCCTTTTGCAATGGAATCAAAATGTTTCAATAATAGATCAACCGGATTTTTAATATAGAGTTTTAGTACTACAATCATAACAATAATTAAAATAATTAATAAAAAATATACAATACCCAATAAAACATTTTTATTATAATTTAAAATCTCTTGAAAACTTGATATATCTAATAAATATACAATATCCCATCGCCAAGGCTTAAAAGAGTGTTGCAATATTTTATACTCTTTTCCTTTTATCATAATAGTTTTTTGATCTTTTTTTATAATCTCTAATAATGTTTCTACTGCTAAGTTTTCAGGAGAAATTTGTATATATCTATTTGCATCAACAATATAGATAATATCATTTTGATTTTTATTAAATTTTTTTAGTTGAAGAATAATATCTTTTTTTGCAACTTCCATTTCTACTTCATAATCAGCTGCTGAAGTTCCATATAAATAAAAAAGAAGTTTAAATTCTGACTCTATAAGATCGTATGTATGGTGAATTTTATTTTCTAATTTTTGTTTTATTTCATTATTAATATTATTTTCAATAATTGAATTTAAATAGAGATATCCTATATATGAAAACACTATACCTATGACTATAATAGGAGTGATTATTTTTGTAAATAGATTAAACCTTTTCATATTTTATCATCAACCGGAATCGTTACTTTTTTAAGTGCTTTATACACAATATCATACGCATCTTTTTTTGTTTTTATAGCACCATATTTTGTATTGGTACTCCACCTTTTTACAATCTCTTTATCATCTTTATTTTCTAATGGATTTAATTTTAAAATTACTCTTTGTATATTTTGTATCTGCTGTTGAGATACATTTTTTGTATTCGCTATAAATGCAAAACCAGGTATATTAGCAGATTGTCCTATTTTGTGAAAATCAAAATGTTTATATTTATTTGCAACCGTTGATTTTACTGTTCCTACTGTATTTTCTTTTAACAATACATTTAATAATACATTTGAATGGGTACCAACATAGTGATAATCAAAGTTTTCTAATGTTTCATTGTACTTATTAAATACAAACTGAGTCATCAAATACCCACAAGTAGAAAGTTTTCTTGTAAGAATAATTTTACTTTTTACTTTTGTAGTAAATAGATCATTCATATTTTGAATATTTTTATTAGTGGTTAAAATATCACAACTATAACTAGCTTTTCCCTCTTTTGATTTAAATGTCAAAAAAGGTTCAGCATAGGTATAAATATCTTTTAACTTTACAAAAGGCAATGGTCCTAATTCTATTATATCGATTTTACCATCTTTGAAATTATCAATTAACTCTTCATATGAAGCAGAATAGATAAATTCAAATTTATACCCTGTCTCTTTTTCTAAATATTTTAACATATCATTATATTGTATAAATATTGTAGATGCTTTATCCATAGGCAAAGGAGAAAATTTAATAGTATCAGCAACAAGATTTATAAATATAAATACAAAAATAAATAAATATCTCAATTTTTTTCCTTATATAAAGCACTATTGTATAATAATTTAGCTAATATTTACGTTATGATAACAAGATATAAAACAAAAAAAATATATGTAGGTGGTGTAGCTATTGGTGGAGATGCTCCAATTTCAGTACAGTCTATGACCTATAGTAACACTCGCGATATAAAAGCAACAGTTGAACAAATAAATAGACTTCATTTTGCAGGGGCCAATCTTGTGCGTGTTGCTGTACCTCAAATGGAAGATGCTTTAGCATTAAAACAAATAAAAGAACAAACAAGTTTACCTATAGTAGCAGATATCCATTTTCACCATAAACTTGCACTTGAAGCTGCAAAATGGGTTGATTGCATACGATTTAATCCTGGTAATATAAATAATAAAAATAAAATTTCTGAGATTATAAAAGCTTGTAAAGAAAGAAATTTACCTGTTCGTGTCGGGGTAAACTGCGGTAGTTTAGAATCTCAATTTGAAAATAAATATGGACAAACTGCAAAAGGTATGGTACAGTCTGCTATGTATAATATTAAATATCTTGAAGATTTAGATTTTACCGATATTAAAATCTCTTTAAAAGCAAGTGATGTTCAAAGAACAGTTGAAGCGTATAAAATGCTTCGCCCTATGAATCATTACCCCTTTCATCTAGGGGTAACTGAAGCTGGAACGCAATTTCATAGTACCATTAAATCTTCTATTGCATTAGGTAGTTTACTACTAGATGGGATTGGGGATACTATGAGGATCTCTATGACTGGTGAACTAGAAAAAGAGATAGAAGTTGGTCGTGCTATTTTAAAAGATGCAGGAATTATAAAAGAGGGTCTAAATATCATCTCATGTCCTACTTGTGGAAGAATAGAAGCTGATCTTGTATCTGCTGTAGCTGAAGTGGAAAAGGCTACCGCTCATATAAAAACACCTCTAAATGTTTCAGTTATGGGGTGTGTTGTAAATGCTCTTGGTGAAGCAAAAAGTGCAGATGTTGCTATTGCTTATGGAAAAGGAAGTGGTCTTATTATTAAAAAAGGTAAAATCATAGAAAAACTATCTACAGATAAGCTACTTCCTAGATTTTTAGAAGAGGTGGAGAAAGAAGCAGAATTACAAAAGATCTAATTTTTTTTGTAGCTCTTAAAAGGGAAAGATAAATGACTTACAAACCCCCTTATGAAATAAATTCAAATATTATAGATTTAATTAGTAAGATAAGTTTAAATATAGGAAAATTAGAAGCTTTAGAACATAAAACTTCTCTTGTAATACTTAGAAAAATAAATCAAAACTATTACAGGAACTTTTTGAAAGTATTCTCAGAGATAAGCAAGAAGAATATTAGAAATATGTGGAAACGAAGCTCAAAGTACTGCTTTTATAGAGTTTGTACTCCAATCTATTTTAGAAGCCATAGACAAGGTCGGTAATAAAGACGGTAATAGGGTCGGTAATCTAAGTGAAAATCAAATAAAAATACTAGAGCAAATAAAATATAACAATAAAATCTCATCAACAAAACTTTCTGTTATAGTAGGTATTTCAAAAAGAAAAATTGAAGAAAATCTAGCAAAACTTAAAAAACAAGGTGTTTTGCAAAGAGTTGGTGGCACTAGGGGTTATTGGGAAATATTATGATAAAAGCTATATGTTTAACAACTTAATAAATGAAGTAAAAAAATGTAGAAGTCATCACTAGCTCTTAAATTACTTATAAATATTTTTTCTATGTCCTACACTTAAAGCAAGTATTATTAAATTGTCATCTTCAATATGACAAATAAGTCTATAATCTCCTATTCTATATCGCCATTTGCCACTTAAATTTGAACTTAAAGCCTTACCTTTTAATCTTGGATTTTCACAATTAATTAGGTTTTTATCAATCCAAGCTTTTAAAATCTTTTGCGTATATCTATCTAGTTTTTTAAACTCTTTATCAAATCTCAATGTTGTTCTTACTTGATAAGTCATAAGTCTAATTCATTCCATAAGTTTTGAATAGGCTGAGATTTTTTATCATTTTTTATATATTCATCATAAGATTGTTCTGCAACACTTATGTCATATTCTTCTTCAATTTTTTCAAATAAAGCTTTTTTAAAAGCCTCTGCCATACTCATAGAGTGAAGTTTTGCATAAGAATTTGCTAATTGTCTTTCGTTTTCATTTAGTCTAATTGAAAAAGCCATGATGATATCCTTTTATTATCTCGTAGTTTATTGTACTACATTTATAAATATTTTGTCAAATTTTTTAATTTCATTCTAGTTTAAAAGTAATACTTATTATAACAATACATAAATAAATTATTTTAGAGTACACAATTTTTATAGAGTTTGTTCTCAAATCTGTTTTAGAAATCATAAATAGGGTCAGTAATCTAAGTAAAAAGCAAATAAAATTTCAGCAACAAAATTAGTCCAGACTATAGGTGTCTCAAAAAGAAAAATTGAAGAAAGTCTAGCAAAACTTAAAAAACAAAGTATTTCATTTTTTACTTTAATTTATGAAATACTAAGCGATTATTATAGTACGTTTTCAATTTTTGATATTAAAAATGAAACTAATATTTTGTACCATATCTCTTGGACTAATAGACTTCACATTTGAATATTATTTTACTATATCTCTTCCCTTTCATAAAAACTTCTTAGTTTTCTATCCAATGGATACATAAATTTATAAATAGCAGGAACAACTAAAAGGGTTAATATTGTAGAACTAACAAGTCCACCTATAATAGCCAATGCCATAGGTGCATTTGATTCACTTCCTGCTCCTGTTCCAAATGCAAGAGGAATCATAGCCCCTATCATAGCAAATGTTGTCATCAAAATTGGTCTTAATCTTTTCTTTCCTGCTTCTAAAAGAGCTTCATCAACACTTTTCCCAGTTTTTACCTCTTTATTTGCAAAATCTACTACCAAAATAGCATTTTTTCCAACCATCCCTAGTAGTAATATAATACCAATCATAACAAATAAACTAAAATTATTCCCTGTTAAATAAAGAGCAACCATAACCCCTGTAAAAGATAAGGGCATAGAAACCATAATAATAAATGGTTGAATAAGTGATTCATACAATGCAGCTAAAATAAGATAGATCAATATAACAGCTAGAAGTACAGCTCCACCAAAGGCTGCATTTGTTTTTTTCATATTTTCAACATCACCTGTATATCTATAATTATATCCAGCGGGTAATATATCAACTATTTTCTCATCCACTTTTTTTACAATAGCATCTAAACTCTCACCAAATAATCCACCTGTTACTAAAACTTTTCTTTCTCGATCAAATCTATTAATCGAAGCGGTGGCTGAACTTTCTTCAAAATTTACAAGTCCTTCTAAGGATACTAGCGTTCCATCGGCACTTCGCACCTGAAGTTTTTTCATATCATCAATAGAACTTCTATATTTATCATCAAACCGTAAGGTAATATCAAACTGCCGCCCTTTATCTTCATAATAAGAGATAGCTTGACTACTGCTATATGCACTAGCTAAGATACCTGCAATTTCAGCTGCACTTACTCCTGTTAGTTGTGCATTTTGTCTTTTTATATCAATTTTTATCTCTGGTTTTCCAAATTCAAAATCTCTATCTATATTTGTTACACCTTTTATATTTGCTAACATATCCATCACTTTTTTAGAGGTAATATTAAGCACCTCTAAATCATCACCTGTTAAAACTATCTGTATAGGAGCATTTGAGCTTCCTGTATCAAATGCTGCAACATCTTCAACAGTAATAACCATATCTTTTATAGATTTAAATTTATCCGTATATTTAACAACCAACTCCTCTTGAGTTAATTTTCTTTCTTTTTTCTCTTTGAGTTTTACATAGATTTTTGCTTTATGTATCTCTTTTGCACTATTATATCCAATAGAAAGGAGACTATAGTCAACAGATCTATCACTATCTATCTGTTCAAGTAAAGGTTGCACCTTTTTCTTCATCGTTTCTAAGTTTGTACCAACGGGTGCTTTTATAAATACTTGCAATTCCCCATTGTCCTCCATAGGTAAAAAATCCATACCAACAGTGAGTTTTGTAGATGCTATTAGAAGTAAAACTGTAGCAATAATAGTAAGTGTTTTAAAGCGAAGAAGTGGTTTTAAAAGTGCTATATATATTCTATCTAAGGCTTTAAAAAAAGGCTCTGTTAAATAAAAAAATTTACTCTCTTGACCCCCCAATACTCTAGCCCCAACTGTAGGTATAAACATAACGGCTACAAAATAGGATAAAAAAATACCCGCAGCTACTGTCATAGCAAAAGAATTAAAAAACATCCCAACAATCCCATCCATAAACGCAACAGGGATAAAAACTGCCAGTAAGACAGAAGAGATAGCTAAAATAGAGAAGGCAACCTCTTTGATCCCCTCAAATGAGGCTCTAAAGGGTTCCATCCCCTCCTCCATCTTTTTGGTTATATTTTCAATAACAACAATAGCATCATCAATAAAGATACCAATAGCTAAAGTAAGACCAATCAGAGTCAATCTGTTGAGATCATATCCCATTAAATCAATAATAGCAAATGTACCTATAATCGATGTAGGGATAGCCAAAGCAGATACTAATGTAGCTGTTATATTTCGTAAAAAGAAAAATACGATAATAATAGCTAAAATAGCTCCATAAACAAGATCAAATTTTACATTATTAATATTGACAAGTATCTTTTCACTTTCATCTTGAAGCAACTTTAAATCATATTTATCTCCTGCAATTGCTTGTAACCTTGGCATAATCTTTTTCACATTATTAATAATATTTAATACATTTTCACCCGAAATTTTTTTCACCTCTAACATCACACCTTGATTGCCTTTAAAAGAGGAAAAACTGCTTGTATCACTTAAGCCATCTTCTATTGTAGCGATATCTTTTAGCTTTAAACCTGGTTTAATTAAAATATTTGCCAATTCATCGACACTTAGTGCATCTGCTTTTACTTTTACAATTATCTCTTGATTATTATTGATAAGTTTTCCAGCACCTTGTGAAATATTTTGACTTGAGATTATCTGTTCTAACTCTTTTGGGGTAAGATTGTATTTATTTAATAAAAAAGGATCAATAAAAATACGCACCTCTCTATCTTGATACCCAATAATATTTACCTCACCCACACCTTGTATTCTTTGCAATTTTGGTTTAAGTTTTTCATCAGCAAGTCTCATTAAGGCTACAGGATCATTATTTTTAGAAGCGATAAAAAGATTGATCACCGCCCCACTTGCTCCTAACTTTTTCACCCTTGGTTTTTCAACCTCATCTGGTAATACAATTGTCCCTATTTTATCTCTTACATCATTTGTAGCTACATCTAAATCTTTAAAAAGTTCAAAGACAATAGTAACAACTGAAAATCCATCATAAGAGCTTGAAAACAGTTTTTCTATACCATCGATTCCACTAACGGCTTCCTCTATTCTATCTGTAACTTTTGTCTCAACAGTACTTGCATCTGCACCATTGTATGCTGTTTGTATAGTAACAACTGGAAAATCAACATTTGGAAAGAGATTTACAGGCATAGTTTTATATGACATAAGTCCAAAAACTATAAAAGTTAATATAGCCATCAAAGTTGTAATTGGCCTATTTATGGCAAATTTATACATATTTATCCTTTTATTTTAAATTTCTTATTTTATATCATTTATAATACTTATGACTAAGCAAAATTTATCAAGTGCTACAGCTATAAATTGTAATGGTATTCAAATTTTACTTCTATTTTGATATATTTCTAAAATAACTTCCCAATTTTTCTAAAACCAAACCAATAAAGAAAGATACCAAGTATCAGAACACCAGAAAAATATGGTAATAGATCGACAAAAGAACTCCCTCTAAAAAATATACTCTCACTCCCCTCTATATAATATCTCAGTGGTGAGATTAAAGAGAGTTTTTCTAAAACAGGATGCATAGCATACACAGGTGTCCATGCTCCACTTAAAAATATAATAGGCATAACAATAAGTATAGTTAATTGTGCGATTTGAATAACTGTTGTACTAATCGTCAGTATCAGTAGAACCACCACAAGAAGCAGAATGTGCGATTTGAATAACTGTTGTACTAATCGAAGCTATAAATAATCCTAATCCCGTTGTAGTAGCCACATATAAAAATGTTAATAAAAAAAAGTGCCATATATTTCCATTGATAGGGAGGTCAAATATCCCAAACAATACAAATCCTATACTTAAAACTACACCAAACATTATAATTATAATTTGAGATAAACTCTTTGCTATAATAATAAGCTTAGGATCTGCAGGCATTAACAACATAATATCCCAAGTACCGCTCTCTTTCTCTTTTACAAACACCACAGCACTTAATATTACAGTTAAAAGTGTTATTACAGAAAGTAATTCACTTAGAGACATAAAAAGTTTTGTATCCGCATTTTCATTAAAAAGTTTGTGCAATTTCAATTCAAGGGGCATAGAAACTTTATTAAAATCAAATAAAATATTTTGTAAATATGCTATAGCCATAAAACTTTGACTAGCTGTTGTACTATCTACGAGTATATTTATATATGGGTTATGTTTATTATAATAATTTTTTTCAAAATCTTCATCAAAAATAAGCCCCACCATTATCTCTTTATTAAAAATAGCATCACTTAATTGTTTTTGCGACTTATAGTATATCGCCTCTTTAAACTCTGGTTCGTGTAAATTTGTGACTATTTTTTTACTAAGACCCCCTGCACTTTTATCAACTATTCCAACAGCTACATTTTTTGCTTCTATATTTACACCCTCACCTGCTACATAAACCTCAACGGTGAAAAAATATATCACTATAAAAACTAAACCGAAAGAGCGAATAAAACCTAAGAGTTCTTTAGCTAGTATTGCAAAAAACTGTTTCATTATCTTATCTCTTTTTTTAAAAGATATATTGATAAAACAAAAAAACCTATAGCATAAGCTATAAGTAATCCTAAATAAAATATCACTTTACTAGAATCAAACCCCTGTCCTATAAGAAATATATCATAAATAATATGATTATAATACATTACAGGGTAAATATGTGCTATAACATAAGCTTCAGACCCCATAGAAGATATAGGCATCAGCATCCCTGAATATAAAAATCCTGGTAAAATAGTCATCAATAATGTAACAATAACAGCCACAATTTGGGTAGATACTAAAATAGAGATAACAAACCCAACACTTAAGGATATAAAAATATATATCTCATTAGTTAAGATATACAATAAAAAACTCCCTCTAAAAGGTATCTCAAATAGATAAATCACAAGTAAAAGCAATAAAAATATATTTAAAGAAGAGAGTGTAAACACAGCTGAGAGTTTTGCTATAACAAACTCCACTTTTGTAACAGAAGATGAATAGAAGTTAAATATTGTACCTTTTTCTTTCTCTTTTGCTATCAATAAAGCAGTTAAAATAGCAGGAGACACCAGAAGAACTAACCCAAGGAGTCCAGGCACTATCATCTCTTCATCTCTTAAGGCTTGATTAAATAAATTCCTATTATTAAGTGTAATCACATCGTTATCTTGTAAATTTAACTCATTTGCTAAACTAAGTATAACACCTTGAATATAGCTTGTCATTATTGAAGCCCGTGAGGGAAAAGATGCATCTACAAAAACACCAATTTCACTTTTTGTATTTTTTAAAATATTTTTTTCAAAAGATGAAGGGATAATTATAATAACATCTTTTGAAGCTTGTTTGATTTGTTTTAAAGCCTGCTTTTCACTTATATTTCCTACAGTTGTATTAAAATATTTTGAATGTTCAAACTTCGATATTAAAGTATTTGATAAATTTGTTTTATCATTATCTATTATCTGTACTCTTACATCTGTAACCTGCATCTTTATACCATATCCAAATAATACAATAATTAAAAATGGTATTAAAAAAGGCATAAGTATCATTTTAGTTCTTATAAGTTCTATTATCTCTTTTATAAAATAAGCTTTTATAACTCTATATCTCATCTAAAGTACTCCAAAAAGATATCTTCAAACTCTTTTGCATTTGGATGTTTTGCATACAAATTTTTTATTGTATCATCTGCTATTTTTTCACCACTTTTTAATAATACCACTCTATCACAATATTCAGCTTCACTCATATAATGCGTAGTAATTAATATAGATATATTTCTATTTGTTTTTAATATTTTTAAAAGCTCCCAAAATTGTGCTCTGGCAATGGAATCCACTCCACTAGTTGGTTCATCTAAAAATAATAAAACTGGCTCATGTAAAATAGCAACTGCTAAGGAAAATCTTTGATTTATCCCTAAAGGTAACTCTTTTGGAAAAGACTCTAAATATTGAATAAACCCCAATTCCTTTGAATATTTATCTATTAAAAGGTTTGCTTTTTGTTGATCAATACCGTGCATAGACGCAAAAAATAACATATTTTCCCTAACGCTCATATCATTATAAAGTGCAAAATGTTGACTTACATATCCTATTTTACTTTTTAACTCTTTTCTATCTTTTTCATTTTTTATATTTTTACCCAAAAGATATAACTCCCCACCATCTATAGGTAAAAGGCCTAAAAGCATCTTTATAAAAGTGGTTTTTCCAGCTCCATTTGCACCTAAAAGTCCCATTATCTCTTTATCTTTTAACTCTATATTTACATCTTTATTTGCTACAAAATTACCAAATACCTTTCTAAGATTATTCGCTTTTAAAATAAGATGATTATCTGTTTTTTCTTTTTTTATTTTTGGTATATCTAATTTTGGTAAAAGTTTATCTTTTTTTAGTGCATTTATAAAAAATAAAGAGTCTAAAGTTGGTACCTTTTTTTTACTCTCTAAGTTTTCTAAACTATAAGTAGTATCCCCCACTGTTAAATGTTTTTTTTCACTATTTGTTTTTTCATATACAAATGGTTCTACAGTTTTTAAAAGATTTTGACTTGTATCTTGTGCTATTATTTTTCCCTCATCAAAAAGTAATATATTGTCCATCTTTGAAGCTTCTTGCATATAAGCTGTGCTAGTTATACAAATGGTACCAAACTCTTTTGAATTTTGTTTGAGTATCTCCCATAATTCTATTCTACTAAGTGGATCTACCCCTGTTGTTGGTTCGTCCAATATTAAAAGTGATGGTCTATGCAACATAGTACAAATTAAAGATAATTTTTGCATCATACCACCACTTAGTTCTTGTGCTTTTCTATTTAAAAAATTTTCAAGATTTGCCATATTTAAAAGATGTTTTTTATACTCTATAAACTCTTTTGTATTATTAATATTTCGTATATTAGAAAAAAAGTCAAAATGCTCCTTAACAGTAAGTGTATCATATAAAACAAGACCCAAACCTTGAGGCATATATCCTATATCTTTTTTAATAAATGTAGCTTCTTTGGGACTTGTGTATCTATATTGGTTATATGTTATTTTTCCATCAAAACGTATTACACCACTTAGGGCATTTAAAGTTGAACTCTTTCCCGCACCATCAGCACCAATAAATCCAACTATATCACCCGCTTGTGCGTCAAAAGAAACATCTTGAATTGCTATTTTATTTTTATGCGATACACTTAAATTTTCAACTTTTAAACTATTCATATTATATTTGTGGAATATCACTTAATGTTGATGGTAAATCTTTACCATCTATAGATATCACACCAATAGCTGGAATACCTAGTTTTAAAATAGGGTCATATTGTATTGGTTTTAAATGTACCGCAAACACTCTTTGTATTCTATCACTTCTTACACTTACCTCTTTGGGAGTAAATTCCGCTTTTGCTGAGATAGCAGATACTTTTGATTTGATTGGTTTATTTGGGTATGCATCTAAAAATATAACCGCACTATCGCCTATTTTTACTTTTCCATTTTCCATAGTATCTATAAAAAGTTTTAAATAATAGGTATTTGTATCACTTAGCGTTACTATTGGTCCACCACTTCGGACTAATTCACCCACATTTGCTATTTTTTCTACAACAAATCCATCAATCAAAGAGTTTAAACTCAACTCTTTTATCATAGCATCTACCTCTTTTTTTGAAGCTTGTAGTTGTTTTATTTTTGACTCTAATGAACTGTTTTTTATCTCCAATGCCTTGATATTATTTTTTGCTATATCTATCTTTTTTAGATTATCTTTTTGTATTTGTAATTTAGTTTTTACTATTTTTAGATTATTTAAAAAGTTTTTCTTTTCTATTTTAAACTCTCTTAACTCTTTTTTATTACTTTGATATTTTAGTTCTATAAGTTCAAACTTATCTTGGCTAATAGACTTACTTTCATATAATTTTTGATTTCTCTTATAGTCTTTTTCACATTTTTTACACTTTAACTCAAAGCGGTCTATTTTAATATCAATCTCTTTTATGGAGTTATTTAATTTTTGTAAATTCTCCTCTTCTATTAATACTAAATTTGGTAAAGTTTTTTCTAAAAGCTTTAATTCTAATTTTTTTGCTTGAAGTGTTTTTTCAAAAGATAATTTTTCCTCTTTTGCACTTTGTATTGCATAAAGAGAAAATTCCTGCTTTGATTTGAGTTCATCTGATTTTAATAAAGCGATTTTTTGACCCTTTTGAATAGACTGCCCCTCACTTACAAAAATTTCATCCACCCTTGCTGGATATTTACTACTTATAATAACCAAATCCCCATCAATTCTACCACTACTTGAGATAAGATTTGAAGATAAAGTTTGAGGATTTATTTTTATATATATAAAATATCCAGCCACTATAAACAATACACACAATAAGATAAATACCTTATAATTTTTAACTATATTTTTCATAAAATCCCTTACTTACTGATAATATATCCATCACCAAATAAACCTACAATAATATCTTTTGTAAGAACCTCAGCCTTGATTTTTCTTGTTTTTGTATCTGCATAAGGATATATTTTTCTTATAACCCCTGTATATATGGTCTTGTCACCATCAATATGATAGTTATACTTATCTCCTACTTTAACTATTTTATGATATTTTTGATCAAATTGTAATATAAGTTTTCGTTTATTTATACTTTGCAATTTAAATGCAGTTTTTGCCATTTGCCCACTTACTACATCACCACTTTCTATCCCTTTTGAGATAACAACAGCATCAAAGGGAGCTTTTAAAATAGTTTTATTAAGTATCGCTTTTTGGTACTCAACCTGTGCTTTAGCACTCTCATATACACTTTCATACTTATCAAATCTTTCTTTATCTATTATATTTTTAATTTTCACTTGTCTATCATAATCCTTTTGGGCGTATTTTAGTACTGTTTCTTTAATATGTAACATAGCTTTTAAATCTTTATTCTTTAATATTGCTAATATATCACCTGTTTTTACTACACTACCTATATCTACAAAAACTTTATCTACAATTCCACTACTATTAAAAGCAACCTTTGCACTTTTTTGGGCTTTTACATCAAATGTAGCATATATAGAATCTCCAAACAAACTCATTGCAAAAATCAAACTACCGATTACTATTTTTTTCATTTCACATACTCCCATACATTTTTACCACTATGGTAAATAATATTTGCTTTTTTTATCTCTAAATCATATTGTGCTTTTTTTAAAAAACTCATGGCATTATATTTTTCACTTAATGCTTCTAAATATGCAACATTATCAACTAAACCATTTTGGTATTTTTTTTCTACTGTTTCATATGTAGACACAGAAGCCTTTAAAGCTAAAGTTGCAGAGGTAATTTTTAACTTTGTAATATTATACGATTTCATAGCAAGCTGTAGATCTACATTTGCTTTATTTTTCTCATACTCATATCTCATTTTTAAAGCTTTATATTTTTTATATTCACTCTCATATGCATCACGCGTTGCACCAAAATCAAAAATATTCCATGCGAGATTAACTTTAAAAACATTTTGGGTATCGACTGAACTACTTTCATATATTTGATTTTCATAATTTAAATCATACTTACTAAAAGTATTATCTAAACTTAACATCGGATAGTTTGTACTTTTTACAGCCCTTGCATTGAATAATATACTTTGCATATCATACTCTAAGGCTTTTATATCAGCCCTTTTTGTATCATCGTCTAACTCTATATTATCTATTGTTGAACCAGGATCTAAGCGAACCCCTTTGGCTACTAAATAGTGTAAATGGTGAATGACTGTTTGGATATGTAGTTCTATTTCATGGAGTGCTACATTTGCATTTTCTACACGAGCTACTATTTTATCAATCTCATCACTTGTTACAGTTCCCACATCTAAAAATCTTTTTAATCTACGATATTGGGCTTGTAACTGCTCTATCTCTTTTTGTTTCGCCTCTTTTTGTGCTAAAAAAGAGAAATAATTAAAATAGTAAGTTATAACTTGTAGTGCTACATTGTTTTTTAATATTTTTAAATTTTCCTTTGCACTTTTTATACTATTTTCATACCTTTTATAAGTAGCATTCTTTTTACCACCATCATACACCACATAATTTATATTGGCATAAGAAACCAATCCATTATCAGGAACACTTGGAGTTTCTTTATTTGTATCACTATATATTGCACCTATTGTTACCTTTGGTAAATATTTATTCTCTACACTACTATATGCACTCTTAAGAGAATCAACATCTCTCTTTTTAGATTCTATTAATTGATTATGCAAGGATAACTCAAGTAATTCTCCTAAATTTTCACCATATAGATACAATGGCAATAAAAAACATAAATATAACTTTTTCATTATTTCCCTTCTTGAAAAATTGCTTATTAAACCTAGTTCATACTAATACATATTAGTTTATAGCTCTATTAATCCAACGATTACTATAAAAAACCCTACTGATACTTTTGCACAAGAGATTTTGTTATCTCATAAAGCTTTATAGCAGATTTTATTTCACATCTTTCTCGAAAAGAGTGGGGAAAATAGATATTTGGTCCTATTGAACATACCTGAATATTGGAATATTTTTCTTTAAATATTGCACACTCCAATCCTGCATGAATAGTATTCAAAGTAGCATCTGGTATAAAAGTTTTATATACTTCCAAAACATCAATATTAAATTTTGAATGTTCTGGTTTCCATGCTGGATATTTCCCTTGCGTACTTACGCTAAAACCTAAAATCTCTAAAAAACTTATCGTTTCATTTTTTAAACTCTCTAACTCATCATTATCCATACTTCTAGCACTTAAAGATATCTCAAAGTTATCAATATTATTTTTTACAATCGCTAGGTTTATGGAACTCACTACCCCATCTAGTTCTTTATCATACCCCCTTACCCCATTGGCAAAAGTATATAAAAAATTAATAATATTTTTATCTAGTTTTTTATAGTGTTGAGTATCTGATTCTACTTGAACAATTGTCATATTTTTATGAGAACTTACAGGCACATTATTTTTAGGAACTGCTATAATAGCTTTTGCTCTTTTAGGAATAGAGTTAATTCTCTCCCCACCATTTAAATCTAATAGATCTGCGTCACACTCTTTGATCGTTTTTGCAATAAGTTTCAAAGCGTTTGGAATATTTTTATCAATATCCACACCACTATGTCCACCATCAAGATCTTTTATCTCTATTTCATATAACACTTTATTATCATCATTACAAATATATTCTTGTTTTGAAGTTTTTGCAAATATATCTACCCCACCTGCACAACCTATACATATCTCCCCTTGTGCTTCACTATCAAGATTTAACATATAAGATGATTGTAATTCAAAATCAATATTATTTGCACCTATTAATCCTATCTCTTCATCACAAGTAAAGAGGTATTCACAATTTTTATTCTCTTCCATAAGTGCTAACATATATGCACACCCTATTCCGTTATCAGCACCAAGTGTAGAGTTTTTCGCTCTTAGATATCCATCTTCTTCTATAATTTGGGGTACTACTCCATCTGATAAACATACGATATCATAGTGAGATTGTAAACAAAGATTAACTTGTGTATTCTCTTTAAAACATAAAATATTATTTGCACTATCGATTTTACAGATAAAATTATTTTTTTTAGAAAACTCTTGTATATAGTTGATAAAAGGTTGGTGAGTTCCACTACATCGTGGTATTGTTGTTATCTCTTTAAATAGTTCGATTACTCTCATAATTACTCCAAATAACTAAATAAATAGTTAATAAATTTTGGAGCAATTATAGCTAAAATTATATTAGAATGAAAATTTCTTTTTTAGTTGAAAAAATAATATTACTGTTTTATACTGAATATAAACAAATGGTACCATCAACACAAAATAAGCAATAGAGTATTTATCAACCACTCCATTGAGTACCAATCCCATATTTATAAAAAACATACCAAAAACCATAAATGCAACACCAGGACAAATCAGTGCAAAAGATACTGCTGATTTTTCTTTTCCTTGTATATAATTTTCAAAATAATTAAGCTTTTTCATCACGCTATATCCTAAAAGTCCAAAAATAACTTGTAAAGACACAACAAATGCTGTCAATGAAAATAATGATGCTTTTGATAATGGCTCTTGAAAATGGTGGTCAAAACCAAATGTTATTCGTACAAATGTGATCCCTAAAAGGGTGAGTATAGGAATAATAATCCACAATGTTGGCACAGTTTCAGCATTTATTCCATATTTAAACATCCCTTTGAAACCTAAAACAAGCTTCAAACCAAGTAATAGTAATGAGATTGATGCAAAAAATATCGCTCCAAATATACCTATGGCATTTATTTGGACATAGTGACTCATAGCTCCTGGTGCTGCAAACCCAACTGCTACCATAGAAAAAGCAAAGATAGATATCATTTGAGAAAAATTGTTATTTTTTTCAAAATCAAATTGACCAGTTGTTAAAAGTCGTGAAAAATATCTCATAAAAATTTTAATAGCAAAATATCCAGCAACTGTAAAAGCGATTAATGCAAATGGAAACAAATACTCTACAACGCCCCATAAACCTGGGACAAAAACAGCACCTAAAACAAAGCATACATTAACACTCATAGCAAGAGTGAGTGGTATAGTCATTAAACTTACTTCTGCATTACTATTGAGTAACTCATCAAAAGCTTTTGTTGTTTTAAAAGCGTTATATTCTTTTATATTCCAAATCAAGAGTTTAAAGTGTAATATAGCAAATACTATAATAAATACAAGAGAAAATGATGATATAAATGATAGCCAAGTACCCTGTAATAATACAGGATAAACAAAATCAAATGTTGCTAGAGGGACACCTTTGTGTGGTACTAAAAACATTAGATACATAAAAAAGGACACAGATAAACCACCTGCCCCTAATGAAGATAAAAAGTATATGGGAGTATATTTTTCCTTTAACATATTGTTCCTTTTATGAAAATTTCGTGATTATAGTAAAAGTAATATTAATTATAAATAAGTCTTATTAAATACAATTTATATTTTACTTTAAAATATCTTATCAAAATCAAACTCTACATATTTATCAATTTTTTCATCATTCTTTTTTGATTTATTGTACAGATAAAGTTCGATATTAAAAGTAAAGTTATCATTTTTAAAATTTTTGTCTTTAAATATTTTCTCATATCCTTCTATCTTATCTTTAATGTTATAAACTCCTTGTTCTAAGCCTTTAGGATCAATAAACTTGATAAAATAATCATCACCTTTTTGTAACCAAAAAATAAAATCTGGATAAAAATTTGATATTTTAGATTTATCATAATCTATATATGGAATATAAATTTTATCTGTATTTTCTTGTATTTTACTAAAATACCATTTATCATATTGATTTAATTTATTATCACTCTTTTTTAAATACTCTTCTAATTTATTAATAAATTCAATTTCACTTGGTTCGCTTATAATATTTCTAAAATAATCATTTTCATTTTTATCTTTTAATAAAATAGGTGTATAGAAATGCTCTTTTAAATATTTAATATCAATAAGTTTTCCACTTTTAGGTATAGAATTTAAACCTATTTTTTGTATTTCTTCCATAAGTTCATCAAGTGTTATTTCACCTTTATCAAACTTTTGTTTTAAAAGTAGTTTTTTATCTTCTGCATTTGATTTTCTCTTTTGTATATCATCTTCAATATCTTTCTTTTCTTCTAAAGATACTTTTTTCATATTTACTTTGATATTAGAATAGTGTTGTATTTCATCACTTAGTTCAATAAATGTATCAACATCTTGTAGTTTTGCATTAAAAAACTTATCTATTTTATTTATTAAATCTAATTCATCTATACCCCTATCATCAAAACCATTTAAAACAAAATATTTTTCTACATCTTTATCTAAGATTTTATCAATAGTATATTTTGCTAAATTTTTATTTTGAGTTTTATCTAGGAGATTTAGTAATAAGATATTTAAAGAAGAATTAGAGATAAATTTATTTATTCTTTCATATTCCTCTTTAGGTAAATTATATTTAAGGTCTTTTTTTTCTAGGAGTTGCTTATATTTTGGTATATATAAGGGCATATTTATATATTTATTTTTATGAATACCGATTAATTTTTCATATTGTTCTTCACTATTAGGTAGTTCTTTAAAAATTGAATCAACATCTTTTTTTGATGTAGCAAAGATAAATAATGTCTCTAGTGCAGTCGCATTTTCTAATATCTCATTTTGATTTTCAAATTTTTCTAGTTTTTCAAAAGGTACAGAAGATATTCTTTTTCTTTCATCAGGTATAGGTTCAACTCTCACCCCACGACCTACTGTTTGCATCACATATTTTTTTGCATTTGCACTACCGATATTTAAAAAATTGATTATATTAGGACGATTACTATCCCATCCTTCACTAAATATTTTACTACCCATTAAAATATTTATAGTACTTTGCTTTTTATTAATAGTATCAAAATAACTTACATCATCAACATCTTCACTTATATCATAGCCATATAAGATTCCATTACTCCAACTACTCACATCAGATATTTTAAGCATTGCAAAGTACCCATTATTTGATGATGTTTTTATTTTAAATAATAGCTCATCTTTTATATTTGTCTTTTTACACTCTATGATACCTTGACTTTCAGAATTAAACACATATTTTAGTATATCTTTATAACTTATAGTTTCTATTGTATTTATAAGCTTAGTATTTATCTTTTCTTCACCAAAGATATATTGTCTATTATCATCTAATTTACTTGCTAATTGTTGTTTTAAAATTTCAAAATTTTTAGGTTTTTGTTTTGCTATTTCTAAAAGACTTAAAAAATATAGTTTTAAATCTGCATTTTTTATATTTACGGTATTTGCAACAGTTATCATAAGGGGATTGTGATATAGATTTTTATCTATTTTTTTTAGTTTTTCATACTGCTTTTTTTGTGCTGAAAATAAAATACAAGATTTTAAGATAATATCTTTTTTATCATCAGTTGAAAGTTCTAATGTTTTTTTATTAAAGCCTTTAAACTCCTCATCAACTACTTTTATATTTTTACCATAACCAGCTTCATTAAACTTAGATAGATTAAAATTATATACAGTACTAAGCTTATCAATACTATCTACAAATGTTGCTGAAAAATTAAATATAAAGCCGTTTTTAGCCATCTCATTGTAGTAGTTTTTTTTAGTACTTAACTCATCTTTTCCTTTATGGGCTTCATCAAGAATAATATACCATTTTCCATCATTTATATAGTTTTCATAATTGAGTCTTTTACCCTCATTTGTTTTACTTACATTGCTTTGATTATCTATTAAATCACTTCTATAATAAAATATATTTATATTATCTCTTGTAAAAAGATTTTTATCATTTTTTATTTTTTCATACTCTTTTAGTGAATGTAACTCTAAACTAAAATTTGAGTGCTTATTAAACTGAACTATATGTTGTTTAATTTGATGTAGTATCTTATTAGTAGGTGCTAGTATTAAAATATCATTTTTATCTATATAGTTTTTATCTACCATTTGATAAAGTACTTGCATAAGTTTTATCATAACGATACTTTTACCACTTCCTGTTGCCATCCAAAAAGAAGCCCTATTTAAAAGCTTATCTATATTTAATTTTTCTTTTTTATACTCTTGCTCAAAGCCTTTTTGAATATAGTAATTTTTTAAAGTAATTTTATCTTTAAAATATAAATCAAGTATAACAACAACATTTTTAAGTGCCTCTTGCTGATACTTAAAAAGTGATATATTAGATGAAAAAGTTTTTAAATCTATTTCATTATTTATATCTATTCTATGGTTTTTATGTTCTAGTAAATCTTGTGCTATTTTTTGTAGAATGTTAGTCATACGGCTTCTTTTATCATTTGTAATTTATGTGATGTATTACAATTCAATTCTGCGCAGGATAAATCACTTCTATCTTCAAATTTTAATTTTAGTTTTCTTGTTGTACCTTTTGCAGGAATATTTCTTGTACTAAAAACTATAGCTTTATACACAATATCTTCTTTTTCAATATTTAATTCAGAAAAAATATTTATTTGATTTATTAAATATTGAGAAAAGTTTTTTCCTGCTTTTAATTGCTTTAAATATTGTCCTAAATTATCAGATTTAAGCTCAATTAATAGTACTATTAATTGATTGTTTTTTAAAAAAAATAATATTCCATCATTCTTTTTGGTATATTCTTTAATTGACCTATTAAAACAAGAAAAAGGTTCTAATCCTTTAATATCTAAACTCAAAGCAAATACTTTTCTACTAGTTTGAATAATTACTTTTTCACATTTTCCTTCAGAAACCTGCTTCTCAATAAAAGTAATATTACCACCACTATTGGATAATTTAAAGTTTGGATTAATAATTTTGTCTAATAATGAAATAAATTGAATATATTTATCTTCACTCAACATCTTCTTTATCTTCCATTTTTGTATAATAAATATCATCAGATGAACTATTTAAATTATTAACAACCTTATCAAATGTATCTGCGATAATCCCCTCATTTTGATTTATCTGCATAGGTTCAACCGTACCGCCATCAATCAAATATGCACTAACATTATTTATAGAAAGAAGTTCACTTTTATCATATTCGTATTTTTCCATTAAAGTATTTTTATTTTTAAAATCCTCATTAAGCATAATTAAGTTATTTAACTCTCTAACAATATAATCGCTATGAGTAGATAAAATTACATTAACACCTCTATTAACTATTTGCGAAATAAGTCTTGCTATATTTCTTTGATTATCAGGATGTAAATTTAACTCTGGTTCATCTATTATTAAAAATGCTCCCTCTTTTGCAATGTGTTCAAGGTAAAACTCTAAGGAAAAAAATGTTTTAACAGTAGATGATGCCATATGTAACTCTATTTTCTTGTGATAATTTCCACCTTTAAAATATGTTTTATACGGAAGAAAAGAGATAACTCCATCTTTATCAACATGATACTTACCTTTAATAATTTTATTGTGTAATTTATTATTAAGGTCACTAAAAGTACTTTTTCTTTTTTTATAAATAGATATTTTATTTAAAAATTCAATATAATCAGCTATTGGCTGAGGATAACTAGATAGCATCATATTTCGTAAAATTTCAATAGGATTAGTTTTATTTTTTTGTAAACTATTTATTAAAGCATTTCTAGTACTATTTAATTCTTGATAAAATATATTAAGTCCTGTTCTTTCTGCTGGAAGTAAAAATGTATCATTTACTAATTTAGAAAAAATATTTTTAAAAAATATTTCATTTATAAAGTCCATATACATATCATTTGGTAAAGAACTATCAATAACAACAATTACGATATCTTCACTATTTTTTTCTTTTGAAATCTCACATACTACATTTTTATGTTTTCCTATTGCTAACTCATTTGAAAAACTTTTATTAATTAAAAAATTTTGAATTTCCTCCATATTTACTAATAACTCAAGTTTAAAATTATTAAATGTTTCTTCTTTTGCACTAAAAAACCTATCTAAACTTTTTGCAAATTCATTTTCTAAATTACTTTTTAATTTATCAAAATGATTATTTAAAAAATCTTTTATATTAACAGTTTTTTTACCCTTTTCTTTTGCTTCTTTTAATATATCATTATAAATAGTACTTTTTAATGTAAAATTATTATCTAAAAGTGAATAAAGTGCATAATTAAGATATGTTTTTCCACTATTATTCTCTCCTACAAATATAGTAAGTTTATTTAACTTTATATTTGCATTTTTTATATTTCCTAAATTTTTAAATCCAACATTTAACATTATTTACCTCCACCAAATAAGTTTTCTTAAAAATGGATACTTTGCAAATGATAGATTATTTTTATCTATTATTATCTCTTTATCCTCATCTAAAAATACACATTTATTTTCATATAATTTTTTGATTTTAAAACCTGTGATATTTGAAATCGTTTCAAAAATATCTATATCATTATAAATATTTTCAATATCTATTTTTATAGTTTCATTATCTTTATTTATCACCTTATCATTAGCTAATTTTTCACTTTTGTAAAGGTCTATTAAATTATCACTATTTAGTGAATACTTAGCCTTAGATAAAACATCTTCATAGCTTTCTAACTTATAGTATTTTACTATTCCACCTATTTTTAGTTTGTTCTCTTTTTGTAGTTCTTTACTTATACCACTTATTACACCTGCTAATGTTTTTTTGGTTCTTCCTTTTATCCCTATTTTCTTTTCTTCATTCTCAAAATAAAAATCTTCAAAGTGTTCCCCCATATCTATACCTATGTATTTTCTACCTAGTTTATGTGCTGTGTTTATTGTTGTACCACTTCCGCTAAAAAAATCACAAATAATGGAGTTTTCATTTGATGAAGCTTTGATAATTCTTTCTAAAAGTTTTTCAGGTTTTTGAGTTTGAAATCCAATTCCCTCATGATGTAATTTCCCCATATCTGCTATATCACTCCACCAATCTTCTATAATCTTGCCTTTTGCATCAAGCATCTCAAGAGTTGCATCATCTTTTTTTCCAGCAAGTGATGTTTTTCCTCCGCTTTTCATACTTTTAACAAAGGCTACCCTTATGTTATCACTAAAGAAAAAAGCTTTTTTTGATTTTACATATAACGAAATTGAATCATGCTTTCTAGGAAAATTATTTTTTTGATTTGTCGGTCCAGTGTAGCACCATGCAATCTCATTTCTAAAATTCTCTTTTCCAAGCACACCATTTAAAAGTTGTCTTCCCATATAATTTGCATTATGATCTAAATGCAAATAAAAACTTCCCTTATCACTTAATAACTTTTTTGCTAAAGAGAGTCTATTTTCCATTAAAGTAAGCCAAGTACTATCTTGAAATCTATCTTTATAAGCAAAATCACTCCCTGTGTTAAATGGTGGGTCGATATATATCAAATCTATTTGTTCATTATATTTAGGAAGGATAGTATTTAAAGCTTGAAAATTATCACTTTTTATAAGTACGCCATCTGTGATCTCTTCTAAATTTTCATAAGAACTTAGTATTTTATATTTTAAATCCATATCTAAATACTTTGTATCAACTGGTAAATAAATATTTTCTTTATCTAGTTCTAATTCTTTCCAATTTTCTTGTAAATTTTTATTATTTAATATCTCATTATGAAATTTTTCATCTATTCTATCTAAGCTTATGATATAGTTTAAATCCCTTACAAACTTTGGTTTTAACCACATAGCTTTTAATTCATCTTCAAATTTTGATATAAGTTCAATGATTTCAAATATAAGTTCTTTGATACTTTTAATCTGCTCTAATCTTTGGGTATCCCAATCATTAAACTTGATTTCACTATCATTAAATAAATAGTTGTACATATATAAATTAAACTGTTCTTTTAAAAAATGACTACTATCTTTATGTATAAAAAAATCTATCTCTTTTTGTTTTTTATATGTATAAATAGCCTGTGCTACTTCACTTGAAGATATTTCTAACTCATAGTCTTTTAGAAGTTCATCAAATTTTTTCAGATTTGCTTTATTTGAAGATATAAGTTCATATTCTTTTTCATTCATCCGAGAATTAAGCTCAAAACTATAATCACCGCCTAAATCTATTTTTTGATCTTTATAAAGCACTAAAAGTTCTATAAATTTATCTTTTTTTGATAAATCTTTTAGTATAAATTTTAATTCTTTTTTTTCATTTGTAGATGTGTATTTTAGCTCATTACAAGAAAAAACAACTGTACATCTACTTAACTCTTCATTTTCCTCTTTTATCTCATACTGGGCATCTGATGGAACACTATCACTTTTTACATAGTATAATTTGCTTGTTTTATAAAATAGTGCTGTATCTTCACTATTAGTATATACTTTTTCATAAAGATTTTTATAAAACTCTGTTTTATTAAAATATGCACATCCTGTTTCATTTAAATAACTATCAAAAAAAGTATATGCTTTATCATAAAATTCATCTTTTTCATTAGTGTTATTAAAACTTTTATCAATATCTTGTTCTAGTTTTTCTTTTATCTGTTGAAAATATTGTGCCTTAATTGATAAAAGATTACAAAAACCACTTTTACCTTTAAAGTTTTCAAGTTCACGACCTGCAAACATTGTTTCTACTTGTGAAAAAAAAGCTTGTTTTTTTTGCGATAAGCTAGTACTATCCATTTTTCCCTCATAAGGTATAAATTTTTAGGTATGATATCTAATTAGATTTTAATAAGCTGTTAAATTATCTTAGTACTAACTTATTTTTTTCTTAGAATATTATTCTTTTAGTAAAATCTTCTAAACTACTTAAACTCTTACTAAAGATCTTAATATAAAATCTAATATAATAACAAATGAGATTGGATAAATATATAACACAAAATTATAAGATTCAAAGTAGGAACAAGGTAGTAGAACTTATAAAAGCACAAAAGGTTTTAGTGAATGGTAAAATTATTACTAAACCATCATTTCCTATAGAGGGTGATGAAGCTATTACTATTTATGAAGAAGATTTTTATGTAAGTCGTTCAGCATATAAACTAAAATATTTTTTACAAGATAATAGCATAGATTTAAAAGATAAAATAGCTATAGATATAGGTTCATCTACAGGTGGATTTACACAAATCTTATTACTTAATGGTGTAAAGCAAGTTACTTGTCTGGATGTAGGTACAAATCAACTCCATTCTTCTATTAGAGATGATAAAAGAATTATTGTTAAAGAAAATACCGATATACGTAACTTTAAACCAGACAATAAATATGAACTTGTAACTTGTGATGTATCTTTTATAAGTATTTTAAATATTTTAGATCACATAGATAGAATTAGTTCAGATAAAATTATTATTCTATATAAACCTCAATATGAGGTGGGAAAAGATATCAAAAGAGATAGCAATGGTGTTGTTTTAGATAAAAATGCTATACAAAAAGCAAGATCTATTTTTTTAGAAACTACCTTAAAACTTGGCTGGAAACTTGTTGTTTCAAATGAGAGTAAATTAGCTGGGAAAAAAGGAAATATTGAGGAGATTTTTTATTTTGAAAAGTAAAATTTTTTTATTTTTATTCTCTATTTCTACCCTTTTGGGAGATTATTATTCTGATATAGGAGATAAAAACTTTAGTCAAAAAAATTATAAAAAAGCAGTTGATAACTATGAAAAATCAAAAGATAAAAATAAAAGCAAAATACGATATAAGCGTATTCAATGCTATATCAACTTAGGCAATAACTTTTCTACTATCAGAGAGTATAAAACCGCTTTATACTGGTATAAAAAAGCAACGATATTAGATAAAAATATAGCTTCGATGGAGATCTCAAAAGTATATGAAAAACTTGGTAATAGATATAGAAAAGTCCATAAATACGAAAAAGCTTTACAATTTTATAAAAAAGCTTTACAAGTACGAGATAAAACTCTTCAGCAAAAAATAAAAGATTTAACTAATCTATTGGAACACAGAAATAATTTAGCTAATGATACAAGAAAAATTGTCACAAAATCTTCCCCTGCGTGGACACACTGTGTGGGTAGATTAATCATCCCTACGCAATTAAAATTTACAAGTGCAAAAAGCTATAGTAAAAAAAGAAAAAATTGTTCAGCTACTTTAGTAAACCTAACAAAAGAGAAAGACTCACAACTTATCATAACAGCTGCACATTGTTTAACTCAATTTAATCCTCAAGCAGGATCATTAAAATTTATTATAAAAGGGACCTCAGATGAAGTGTTCCATAGAAAAGCATCTATTGAGTTTCAAAGCAATTTTAATATAAAAAAATTAAAAACTACTACAGATTTTGCTATATTATCTTTAGATAAACCTATATCAAAAAAAGAGGTTACTCCAATGATCTTAACAAAAGATCCATTTTATAGTTTACAAAAAAAGAGTATCAAAAACTTTGCTTCATTAGTTGGGTTTTCAAGTGATATTGCACAATATGGTTCAAAACTAACCTACGATCCTATTTGTAAACTCAAACGACATACAAAGATGTATGGGGCAAGTACTTGTTCTGGATTTAAGGGAGCGTCTGGTGGTGCAATTATTTTATCAACAACAAATGACAATAAAACATATAAGCACCATTTTGTTGGTGTAGTTTCCCACTTTAGAAATAAAAACTATAAAAACATCTACTTTGCACCTCATCATCTTTTTTTTGATAAGATAGAAAAAATATCTAAGGGATTATAATTAAATCCCTCCAGCTATCATCGCATCTGCTACTTTTTTAAATCCAGTTATATTTGCACCATCTACATAGTTACCTGACATACCATACTCTTTTGCTGTTAAGTGAACTTGTCTAAATATAGCCCTCATTGTATGTTCTAGCTTATGTTCAACTGTTTCAGAACTCCATTTTACCATTGCAGCATTTTGTGCCATCTCAAACTCACTTACAGCAACTCCACCAGCATTGGCAGCTTTTGCAGGGGCAAATAGTATATTATGTTTTTGTAGTAATGTAATTGCTTCTGGAGTAGAAGGCATATTTGCCCCTTCACTTACAGATATACAACGATTTTTGATTAAATTCTTAGCATCAACTTCAGTAAGTTCATTTTGTGTAGCACAAGGAAATGCACAATCACAAGAGATAGTCCACACAGCGTGTCCACCTTGGGGATAGTTTTCCACTTTTGTATAGACAGCTTTTGAATGTTTCTTTATATACTCTTCCAAAGAAACTCGTTTTTGAAATTTTAACTCTTTTAGTAATTGTAGATCAATACCTTTAGCATCATAAATAGTACCCTTACTATCACTGCAAGTAACAGGGATAGCACCTAAAGCATAGAGTTTTTCTATAGTATGAATAGCAACATTTCCAGCGCCACTTACAGTACAAATTCTCCCTTTAAACCCCTCTTTTCCTGCATATTTTAACATCTCATCTGTAAAATAAACACAACCATACCCAGTAGCTTCTGGACGCATTAAACTTCCCCCAAATATAAGTGGCTTTCCTGTTAAAATACCATCATAAGAAGCTGTGATTTTTTTATATTCACCAAATAAATACCCTATTTCTCTACCAGCAACACCGATGTCACCCGCAGGTACATCCGTACGTGGTCCAATATATTTATATAGTTCTCTCATAAAAGCGCTACAAAATTTCATAATTTCAAAATCTGATTTCCCTTTAGGATCAAAATCACTTCCACCTTTTCCTCCCCCTATAGGAAGACCCGTAAGTGCATTTTTAAATATTTGTTCAAATCCTAAAAATTTTAAGATACCACTATTTACAGTAGGATGAAATCTCAGTCCTCCTTTATATGGACCTAGCGCGTTATTAAATTGTATTCTATATCCTGTATTTACTTGAATATTATTATTATCATCTACCCATACAACTTTAAATTTTACCTCTCTATCTGGACTAGTAAGCCTCTCCACAATTGCATGTTTCTTATATTTAGGATCACTGTCTACTACTGGCTGAATACTCTTTAATACCTCTTCGACTGCTTGAAAAAATGTCTCATCTGTTAAACAGTTAGCCCTTTTAATTTTATTAATTAAATCATTTGATACACTCATTATTATAATATCCTTATCATCTTTATATCCGTGATTATAGCTAAAATATCTTATTCTTTATATTTTTGATTTTAATGGCAATGATTAAATAGACATATTACAAGTGGAGTGAAGCATGGATTTAAAAGATAAATATAAAGGAAATATTAAGTTTTATTCCCTAAATGGGGTCTGACCCCCTTTAATAGATTATTTAATAAATAAATAGTAGTATAGAGGTAAAATAAGTATAGGATTTTGTATGAATAAAAAAACACAAATGCAGTTTAATTTAAATGGCTTTTTACTCTCACTATCTACTGTTTTAGATATTGCCCAAGAAAATAGATATGGTCTTAGTCAAAATCATTCAAAAAAAGTAGCTTTTTTAAGTTTAAAGTTAGGTGAAAAATTAAATTTAACGCAAGAAGAGATGTCTGATTTATGCTCTTATGCTCTTACTCAAGGTCTAGGAGTCAATAATGATAATAAAAATAGAGAAAAATTTCCTTTTTTAGACAAATACAAAAATATATTACAATGTCAAAATGAGGAGATCCCTCTTTTAGCTCAAATAGTTTCTTTTTCCCATTTTTTAGATGAGAAATTTAACTTAGCAAGTAGAGATATTGAAAATAGAGAAAAAATAATCTCTTTTTTAAATACAAAGAGAGGAGTTCTTTTTTCTGCAAAAATAGTCGATATTTTTTTAGAAATATCTTCAAATCTTGATTTTTGGCTAGATATTCAAAATGAAAATGATATTTTATATTATATTTTTAGCACTTTAAATGACTATACTATGGTACTAAATTTTGAAGATATACTCAAGTTTACAAAAACTTTTTTAGATATTGTTGATGGTGATACAAAATTTTTAGATATGTGTGAAAAAATGTGTGATTTTTATAATTTTGAACATAAAGAGAAGCAAACTTTTTTAATTGCAGCTAGTTTATCTAAAATTGGAAAATTGGCAATACCTGACGAAATTATTCATAAAAATAAAGCTTTAAGTAAAAATGAATATGAGGTGATAAAATCTTATCCTTACTATACAAAAAAAGTATTAAATAATATTATAGGTTTTTCAGATATAACAAATTGGGCTTGTCGAATACAAGAACGATTAGATGGAAGTGGCTATCCTTTTAAACTATCTGGAAAAGATTTAAGTTTAAAAGATAGACTTATGGCTATTTTAAGTGTTTATCATGCTTTATTAACTAAAAAGACTTATAGAGATGCTTACGGTAAGGAAGAGATTTTTCAAATATTAAGAAAAGAAGCAGAACAGTCAAAACTAGATAAAGCCATAGTTGAAGATCTAATCGAAGTTTTTAATATATAGCTGGTAAAATTATTTACTATTTTGGGGCATTGGGTAAACCTAGCCCAAAATGATTATTTGTCTGTAGTGTTTATAATATGTACTTCTACCTTTAATGTGATGATTTTATTATCATAATTATAAAAAAATCATATAACTTTTACATACCTATCAATTTTATATCCTATACCTTTATAATTTTGAATAAAATCTTCTTTTAAAACTTTTCGTAAACGACTAATCTCAGTTCGTATCGTTGCATCACTTACAAGATCAGATCCCCAAACATATTCTCTAAAGAGATCAAAATTGATAATAGAACCAATATTTTTACATAAACACTCTATAATATAAAACTGTTTTTTTGTAAGTGGTTGCACCACATTGTTATATAAAAGCTTATTTTCTTTTTTTATATAGCTATAGCTAGGACTTAAAAGGATATGTTCCCTTTTTATATTTTCTATCTCATACGATAGTTTTTGTAAACGATACCCCAACTCTTTAATATGAAATGGTTTTTTTATATACTCACTTCCTCCCATATCAAAAGCTTTTGAAATAGTTTCTATATTTACTAAAGAACTAATAAACATAACAGGTGTTGTAAAATTTTTTTGCTTTAAATCTTCATATAATTTTAAACCATCATAATTTTTAGGATCAATATTTAAAATAAGTAGATCACAAACCGTATCTTCTAAATAATATTTTGCATCTTGAATATATAAAAATGTAACACAATGATGTCCTAAGTTGGTTAAATACTCTTTTATAGTACTTTGTAATACTGGATCATTTTCTAATAATAATATCTTCATTTAACCTCACTTCTATTTCGCGAATTATACCATTTTTTTTATTTAGTAAAAATATATTTTCATCCTAATAACTCCAATAGTTCATCTCCTGTAAACTTCATATCCTCTTGTTGTTTATTTTCATCAAAAATCCCATCTTGTAAAACTTTTTTTCTCTCTTGTAACTCTAAAATTTTTTGTTCTATGGTATTTTCTACTATTAGTTTATATACAAACACTGCTTTTGTTTGACCTATTCTATAGGCTCTATCACTTGCTTGATTTTCAACAGCAGGATTCCACCATGGGTCATAGTGAATAACAGTATCTGCTTGAGTGAGATTAAGTCCCACCCCACCAGCTTTTAAAGATATCAAAAATATATCAGCATCTCCATTTGTAAACTTTTCTATACTCTCTTCTCTATTTATAGTTGTGCCTGTTAATTTGGAGTAGCTTATCTCTTTTTCTACAATTTTTTCTTCAATTATTTGTAACATCGATGTAAATTGTGAAAATACAAGTATCTTTCTTTTTTCACTTAAAAGTTCCTCTACTAAATCTAAAAAGAGTTCTAGTTTTGCAGATTCTTGTACTTTTAAGGCATCTTCAATTTTTACTAAACTAGGATGACAACATACTTGTCGTAATTTTAATAAAGCATCAAGTATAGTGATATGTGAAGATCCTATCCCTTTTTCTTGAACCGCTTGGCGTACTTTCTTTTCCATCGTTACACGGATAGATTCATAGAGTTTTGACTGTTTTGATTCAAACTGTGTATATTTTACGATAATAGATTTTTTTGGTAATTCATCTGTTACTATCTCTTTTGTGCGTCGTATAATAAAAGGCTTGACTTTTTGATTTAAAAGCTTTTGGCGTGAAAAATCATTCTCTTTTTCTATTGGATTTTGGTAGTAGCTTCTAAAAAAAGATAAAGTGTCTAAAAAATTTGGCATCAAAAAGTCAAAGATACTCCACAACTCCCCTAAATGATTTTCTATGGGTGTTCCACTTAAAGCTAGTCGATATTCACTTTTTAACTCTTTTATCGATTGTGTCATTTTCGTTTTATGATTTTTTATCTTTTGTGCCTCATCTAAAATAATATAGAAAAAATTCTCTTTTAGGTATCTCTCTTTATCTCTTACTATTAAAGGGTAAGTGGTCAAGACAATATCATACTCTTGCAATTTACTAAAATTTTTATTACGATTGCTTCCATGTAAAGATAAAACAGATAGATTTGGAGTAAATTTTTTTATCTCATTTTTCCAGTTTGCTATAAGAGAAGTTGGCATCACGATAAGAGATGGTTTTAGTAACACCCCATTCTCTTTTAATCTTGAAAGATGAGTAAGGGTCTGGATTGTTTTTCCTAGTCCCATATCATCAGCCAATATTCCACCAAATTTATATTCATATAAAAAATTTAACCAATTTATACCATCCTGCTGATATTCTCGCAAAATGGCACTCATACACGATGGAGGTTCTACCCTTGTAATACCATCAAAATTTTTAAGTTTTTTTGATAATGCAATAAGTTCAATATTTCCTTGAACCGCTACACCCTCCATATTATCTATTAAATGAGCTTCTCTTGATGATATAAGGATATTTTGATCATTGTCTTTTTTATTATTTAAAGCCATGATTGTATTTAAAATAGGTTTTAATAATTTTGATTCTATAGTCACATAGTTATTCTCTTCTACTTTGATATTTATTTTTTCAGGCAAATTTTCAAAATCATCAAATTGTTCAATAATACCACTTACTAAAGGAGCTATAGGAAATATACGATTTCCAAACTCAATATTAAATGAGAATTTAAACCACTCATTTATCTCATCTTTTGATATTTTTATTGTAGGGATTACCTCTTTATAATTTTGTTCTAATTCTAAAGGGACTTTAAATAGTTCAAAATTACTATTTTTTTCTATCATTTTACAAACATCAAGTACTTTATCTTTGGGAATAGGAGGAGCTTTTAGAAGCTGTTTTAAAAATCCACTTTTCATATATGTTTGTATTGTATGAATTGTATTCTTTTTTTTATCTATTGCTAAAAGTGGTTGGGTAAATATAATGTGTAAATCATCACTATTGTGTAAAGTAAGTATATAATTCTCTTCAATTTTTTCCCAAGAAAAATCTAATTTTTTAGAGATATTACTAAAAACTAAAGGCTTGGAAAAATCATCAAAAAAACATCTTTTTGTTTCAGTAAGTTTTTCAATAACTATATACCCTAAAGTTCCCTCAATTTTTGTAGTTTTATTTCCATATTTTTGAAAAAAGCCCCCACAAAGTTCTGCTATATTCTTATCATCTTCAAATTTATATTTATCATACAGAGTAGAGAAAAGATATTTATCACTATTTAAAAGGGTTCCTTGATTTATTTTTCCATTTTTTAAAAACTTGTTTTGATAAAACTTTAAATCATTTGTATCTGTTCTTGTATCTTTACTAAAAAGTCTGTAGGTGATAAATGGTTCAGATTGATGAAGTTGAAACTTTTTTCTATTTCTATTTAAAGAGATACTCTTCATCCATTTTTCAAATTTATTGATAGGATTTTGTTCTTTTTGATCTTTGATATACTGTAAACAAACTGCTACTACATGTTTACAATTATCTCTGACAGGACAAGAACACCTTCCTAGGAGTCTTACAATATTATTTTTCCAAATAATATCAATATTTTGTTCATAAATAAAACTCCCATTAACAGAAGCTTTTAAGCTTACAAATTCAGGGCTACTTGCTGTTATTTCATACCCAATAACATCACCATCATTAAAATAATGATACCCACGATTATACGCACCATTCTCTACATTTTGCTTTATATCCTCTTTTGTTATTGTCATAAAATTGTATCTCTAATCCAACATTGTTAATGATATTTTATTTTTTTCACGATCAATATTTTCTATTTTGATATTTTTTACTTGTTGATTGATGCTTAATACATCCATCAAATGAGACACCCTTTTATGTGAGTATTTTGAGATATGCAACATCGCATCATTTTTTAAACCTATATCTATAAACGCACCAAAATCTGTGATATTTCTCACCACTCCATCTACACTATCCCCTATTTTTAACTCATCTATAGATTTTATATCTTCACAAAAAGAGACTTGTTCTAATTCATCTCGTATATCATATCCAGGTTTTTGTAACTCTACTATTATATCTTTTAAACTTTGCATTCCACAATCAAACTTTAAAGATAACTCTTTTAAAGTATCATTATCTGTATGTGATAAATCACATTTTTCTTTTAAATATTTTGCAACATCATAATTTTCAGGATGAATTCCACTATTATCTAAAAAACTCTCCCCATCTTTTATTCGTAAAAATCCTACACTTTGTTCATATACTTTTGCCCCTACCCCTTTTACTTGTAAAAGTTGTTTTTTACTTGAAAACTTTCCTATTTCCTCTCTAAATTCAATAATATTTTTTGCTAAATTTTGGCTAATACCCGATACATAAGATAAAAGCTTGTAGGAAGCTGAGTTTAAATCTACCCCTATTTTATTAACTAACATAAATGTTATAGTATTAAGCTTTTCAGTTAATCTTTTTTGGTCAACATCGTGTTGGTACTGCCCTATTCCCAATGATTTTGGATCTATTTTAACTAAAGTAGACATCGGATCACGAAGTCTTTGAGCAATAGAGATAGCACCCCTTATAGTGACATCAAGATTAGGATACTCCTCTTGTGCTATTTTTGATGCGGAGTATACTGAAGCCCCTATTTCACTTACAACTGCATAATTTATATTAAGATTATTCTTTATTTTTAAATCGTTGATAAAACTAGCTGTCTCTTTTGAAGCTGTTCCATTTCCTATAGCAATAGCCGTTACATTATATTTTTCAAGTAAAGCTAAAACTTTTTTTGAAGCCTCTTTTATATTATTGTCGCTTAATAAATATATCACAGTTGAGTCTAAATAATTTCCATTTTCATCAATAATAGCAAGTTTACACCCTGTTTTAAAACCAGGATCCATACCTAATATTACTTGATTTAATAAAGGTGGAGTTATAAGCAATTCTGTTAGATTTTTACCAAAAAGTTCAATAGCCTCATTGCTTGCTTTTTCTTTAAGATTTGCAAGAAGTTCCCTTTTTAAACTAGGAAGTAATAACCTTTTAAGTCCATCAATATAAGCTTCAATGACATATACCTTTGAACTTTGTGCGTGTTGGGGTATACGATACTTTTTTATACCATCTATAATAAAATTTTCATTAGCGACAACTTTTAAAGATATTTGCTTCTCCTTTACAGCGCGTAAAATGGCTAAGAGTTGGTGAGATTTAATATATTTTGCTTTTATATTTATAGTAGCTAAATTTTTATATAAACCATTCTCATCAAATATTTTTGTTTTTTTTGTTTCTAATCGTGCATGATTTTCAAGATTTTTCCTTACACCCTCTTTTGTTTTTAAATCTTGAGCGTATCGTAAAGCGATAATATCTTTTGCCCCATTTATTGCATCTTGAGTTGTTTTGATATTATTATTGAAAAATTTTTTTGCTTTTTGTTCTATCTCATCACTTCTATATCTCATAGTAGAGATGATATTTGCTAAATTTTCTAATCCATTTTGTATAGCAAAATCTGCACGCGTATTTTTAGTTCCCTTATATGGTTCATAGATATCTTCAAGAACTCTAAGCGTTTTAGCATCTTCAATAAGTTGTTTTAATTTATTTGTAAGATTATCTTTCTCTTTTAAAAGATGGATTATCTCCTCTTTTCTTTTAAGAAGCTTTTGAGTATATTCATATATCTCTTGAAATTCTAAAAGGGTTTCATCATTTGCATTGCCTGTACTATCTTTTCTATATCGTGCGATAAATGCTATAGTACTTCCATCTTCTAGCAACTCTATAATATTTTTTATATACTTCGTATCTAAATCTATTTTACTTTTTATTATCTCTACTATTTTATCGTTCATTTTTATTGTTTATATCTCGTACACACCGAACTCTACCTTTTTCAAACTCTTTAATAGATTTTTTAACAATACCATTTTCAAAATTTTTCACTCGTGAATAATCCCATATTTTATACTTATCTTGAAATGTCGTACTTGACCAATAAAATTTACCACCAAAACCATTATAAATTTTATCTTTATATTCATATAATTCATCTAACTCATCAATAGTTGGTAGTCGAAAATCATCATATTTTCCATATTGTAAATTTTCACAATATAAAAATGCTTGTTTCCAGTTTACATTTTTATTTGCAGCTTCTAGTGTATCTTCCCACATAAGATTATTGATATTAGAGGTATATAATCTTACCTCTTTAGGAATTTTAAGCAAAGTGTATTTTATAGTATTAAAAGTTTTAGCTTTTATATCTTTTGTAAAAGATATACTATCATAACCATTTACTAAGCGTATTTTCATATTTTTATCTGCATCAACTAAAATAACTCTATTTGAATCATTTAATTTCTTAATAAATTTATCATTTATATATAATTGGGCATCATCACCCACAAAAAATATTTTTGCCTTTGCTTTTTGAAACTGTAAACGAAGTGTAGGGATTGTTTGATTATTTACTTTTAGTATAGTTTTTATATCTTCTTTATAATACTCTTTATCTACTATGGCATCTATATAAAGAGTTTTATTTGGTGTCACTTTGTATTGAGTAATTGGTGTTTTCCCTATTTTCTTCGCATCTAAAAAAATTGTTGTATCTTTTACATTTGATATGATATTTATATAAGCATCTTTTGTCTGTGCACTTATATAACTAGCTAGTATAAAAAATAGTATAAAACATTTATTCACTTCTTATCCTTTATGTAAACCATGCAAGTAAAATTGTACCAAAAACAATCCTATATATACCAAAAGAGATAAAAGTAAAGTTTTCTAAAAATTTTAAAAATAATTTAATTGTTAGATATGCCACAAAAAAAGCACTTATAAAACCAACACCCAAAACTATAAAATTTGCCCCTATAAAATCTTGATAATGCTTTAATAAATCATAGCTAGTTGTAGCACACATAACTGGAAATGCTAACAAAAAACTAAACTCAGCTGCTGCTTTTCTATTAAGATTTACCAACATAGCACCAATGATTGTACTTCCTGCCCTACTTGTCCCAGGAATGAGTGCAAAAATTTGAGCAATACCGATATAGAAAGCTTGTTTATAAGACACTTTTTCTATATCATCAATATGATCTTGCGTTTCTTTATAAAAATACTCCACAAGTAAAAAAACTATCCCACCTAAAATAAACATAATAGAAACCACTTTTATATCAAACATCGCTTTTATTTGATTTGAAAATAAAAAACCAACAAGCCCAATAGGGATAAAAGCAAGTGTTATTTTTTTCCATAATTCTATTTTTTTTAAAGAAAATTTCTCTTTATAGTTTAAAACGACTGCTAAAATAGCTGCAAATTGGATAATAACCTGATATGCTTTTGTTACACTATTTTGTTCTATATCTAAAAATTTACTTGCAACTATAAGATGTCCTGTAGAACTAATGGGTAAAAACTCTGTAAACCCCTCTATAATACCCAAAAGTACCGATTCTAAGACCCCCAAATCATATCCCTTTTTCTTTTACTAATTTAAAAAATAATTTTAATGATCTTTTCTCTTTATAAGATATCTGGTATGAAATTTTTGAAAGATATTCCATAATTTGATCTCTACTTAAACCTGAACGCTGCATATATTGTTGTAGGATATATTGGGGTATCTTCACTTTTGTTTGTAAAAATTTATAAGATAATTTTTTTAGCATTTTTTCGTCTTTATTATAACAAAGCCGTGCAAATACAAAAGGTAAATTATATCTTTTTTTCCACTCTTGTGCTAAATCTATAAAATTTTTATCTTTTGAACTATGATAATATGCTAATGCCTTATCACCTATAAGAACTTTTCCCTCTATATCCAAAACTTTTGCTAAAGCGTTTGAAGTATCAGACTGATAATCTTTTTCATATTTTCCCAGAAGCGATAATACAGAAAGAACCTCATTTTGTGCTACTATACCTATATCTAGCCCTTTTTCTTCACGCGAAGCAATAGAACTTATAAAAGCTGCATCAATTATTCGTTTTTTAAATTTTTTATTTATGGCTGATGGATATGATTTTTTATACTGAAGTATTTGCTTTATCTGTGAAGATTGAATATTTTTTTTTGTAAATACATAAAAAGGTAATAAATTTATAAAGTCTATCTTAGCAAATATCATCTCTAGCCTATTGTTTTAATAAAAATAGTTTTTATTTTACTTAATTTATCTTATAAAGAAGATAAAGCATTAAAGTAGTGGATAATAAATAGCTATATTATAAATAAACTATAATGCCCCACTCTTTCAAAATCATCACGCAGTGGTAGTCAAATTTTATATTTATCATATATTATTTATTAATACCCTCTACCATGTAACTCAGAAGCATCTGCTATAACTAAAAAGGAGTCTTTATCATATTTTTGTGCAATTTCTCTTAAAACCTGTATTTTAGATGCATCAATAACTACTAAAATCATCTCTTTATTTTTTTTCTTATCCAATTCATACCCTTGTAAAATAGTTCCATAAGGTCCAAAGTTTTCTATGATCTCTTTTGAAATTTCTTCTATTTTTGAACTTACTAAATGAACTGTTTTTTTAGTAGATCTTCCTGATAAAATAACATCTATAATTTTTGTTGTAGAATAAATACTTATTACACTAAATAAAACCTTATCAACATCAGAAAAAACAAAAAAAGATAATAAAATAATAATAACATCAAAAATAAATAAAACTTCAGAAGCTTTATAGTGGCTTTTAGAAGATACAATGGCTGCTATTATAGTTGTGCCACCTGCTGAGGATTTAGCTTTTATAATAAGCCCCAATCCCATCCCTATAAAAATACCTCCAAATATTGCACTTAAAATATCATTTGAAGACAAAGCCGATAAATGTAAAAATTCTTTTGCGATATCTATAAAAGCAGATATTATAATAATAGTGATGATACTTTTAATAGCATAAAGTTTACCAAAATACTTAATACCAAGAAGTAATAGAGGTACATTTATTATAATCATCCAAACACCAATAGTAAAAAAACTCATAGAGTGATGCAACAGTAATGAAAGTCCTGCTGTTCCACCTGTAACCATATTATTTGGTACTAAGAAAGAAACAAGACCTATTGCTATAAACACTGAACCCAAAAGAATAAAAATACTATCTACAATATGCGAAAGTGAAAAATTGATTTTCATTTTTATCCTAATTTTAAATTTTTTTAGATTATATCTAAAGTTAAAGCTATCTCATCACAAATTGGGAAATGCTTACATTTAATACAATCAGCCCAAATTTTGCTATCTGGTAAAGATCTCTTATCTATCTCAATAAAGCCAAAATATTCAAATAACTTTTTTTTATATGTTAAGACAAGGAGTTTTTCTAAATGTAAACTTTTAGCTTCAGCTATAGCTTTTTCTATAAGATATTTAGCGATATTTTTTCCTCTAAACTCCTCTTTAACAATCAAGCTTCTAATTTCTGCTAAAGTTGTAGTATGAATATGAACAGCAACAAAACCTATAAACTCATCCTCATATTTAACAGCAATATAAGAACGTATAGTAGTAGCCATCTCATTACTATTTCTATCTAAAATATTTCCATTTTCTACATCCAAAGAGACCAATTTTTGCATAGCTTCTATGTCTAAGACACTTGGCTTCACAAATACGAGTTGTTCCAATTTACTCTCCAAATAAATATGTAGCTATTTTTTTTTCTAATTTATCAATACCTTTATTTTTAAGATTACTAATAAATATTCCATTAGGATATTCTCTTTTTAATTTTTGAAGCTCCGTTTGTTTTAGTTTATCTATTTTTGTAAAAGCATTAATAATAATTTGATCACCCCTTTTAATATGGTGTAAAAATTCATCAACACTTTTATCTATATCCAAAGAGGAATGACGAGAATCAATAAGATGTATAAAAATCTGTAAAGAGGGGCGTTTTTCTAAAAAATCAGTTAAATTTTGATGCCAATTTTTTTTTAATGATTTAGAAACCTTAGCATATCCAAATCCAGGTAGATCAACAAATCTTGCATAATAATTTGATTTTTCATCTGCATAATCTTTAAAAGTTATATTAAAATAGTTTATTAACTGTGTTTTACCTGGAGTTGATGAGGACTTTGCAAGCGATCTCTTTTTTGTAAGTGAATTTAATAAAGAACTTTTACCAACATTACTTCTCCCTAAAAAAGCTATCTCTGCCTTATCTGGTGATGGAGAATCCTCTAATTTTTGGGCAGAAGTCATAAACTCTGCTTGTACTATTTTAAGATTTTTCACTCTTTATCCTTATTTTTTGTTTCATCTAAACGCAATCTAAATTTTATTGGCTTATTTTTCCCACCATCAATTTTAGTTTGCCCTGTTAATTCATCAATATAAATTTTTTCAGCAATTATCTTTTTCCCCTCTTTTGTATCTTCTAACAAACCATTTCCAATAATTTTATACTTTTTCTCTTTTGGATAATAGTGAACAATATCACCTTTTCCTTTAAGTATATTACCTGCTGTATATAATACAAAAGAAACATCACCAGTAGCTGTATAATCTTTAGGTACCTGCTTATTTGGATCTTCTATTGAGGTTTCAGTGTTAATAACTAATTTTTGACACAATAATATGTCTTTATTTTTAGTCATTTTTACATCACCTTTAAAATATAAAATATTTTTTTGTTTATTTGCCTCAAAATGTTTTGCATCAATATTTAAATAATTTTCTTCTGCATGTAACAATACAATATTTAATAAAAAAAATACACACACTTTTATCATAAGGAATTTATTCATTTGGTTTTACCTTCATTCTAAATTTTATTTTTTTCGCTTTAATATCTTTTGTCACAGTATTAAAAAATAGATTTTCTCCATAAAAAGTATTATTATTCTGTGTAATAGAAAAAGCAACATCATTCCTTGCAATCTTACTTCGTAAATCGTAATATAATTCTTGGGTTTTTATATTAGTTTCATTAGAAACAAGTAAATTAACACTATCTTTAAAAAAAACTTTATTCTCTTCTTTTATCATATATTTACTACTTATTGTATTGGTTTTATAGTGATCTTTTTCTGATCGTAACACTATCGTAGCATCAGTTAATTCCTCTTTTTTATTTTTAAAAATATTGGCTTTCTTTGATTTGATAATTTGTCGTACATTTTCTTTTGTAATTTCATACATCGTAGAGTCATAAAAACTAGCTGTCGGTTTTACTGTATTTGTAACTTTTTGCTCTTTTTGCTCTTTTTTGACAAATAAAAATAGTATTGTAATCATAATTAATGCAATAATAAATTTATTTATACCCATAACTCTTTTAGCTCTTTTTCATTATTATGTTTAAGTATATATTCTATCATCTCACGCACAGCACCATCTCCACCATTTTGTATACACACAACATCGCATAAAGATTTTATCTCCTCTGCTGCATTTGCTACACTAAAAGAAAGCCCCACTTTTTGTAACATTTTATAATCATTTAAATCATCACCAATACCAGCTGTTTCCTCCCAAGTAAGATTTTCTTCATTTAAAATATTTTGTAATATTTCATCTTTATTATCAACCCCTTGAAAAAGATGTGTAACACCTAGCTCTTTTGCTCTTATCTCTACTAACTTAGATTTTCTTCCTGTGATAATAGCAACTTTTTTATTTAATTTTTTTATCCAAGTAGCTATTGCTAAACCATCTTTTACATCAAAATTTTTTATCTCATCACCATTTGATGTATAGATAATTTTACCATCAGTTAGCGTCCCATCAACATCTAAAACTAATAATTTAATCATTTTATAATACACCTTTAGTACTAGGTATTCCTAATTTTTTATTCTCTTTTAATGCTCGTCTTAGGGCAACCGCAAAAGATTTAAATGCTGCTTCTATAATATGATGTTTATTTTTTCCTCTATCTTGAATAATATGACAAGTTATTCCACTATTCATAACAATTGCATGGAAAAATTCCTCTACTAATTCAACATCAAAAGTACCAACTTTTTCGCTTATATCAACTTCATATACTAAAAATGGTCTATTACTTAAATCCATAGCACATGTAACACTTGCTTCATCCATAACAACAGTTGCGTTTCCGTATCGTTCAACATTTGATATAGGAAATATCTCTTTTTTTAATAACTGCCCAATAACAATACCACAATCCTCAACACTATGATGATAATCCACATATAAATCACCCTCACACTTTAAGCGTAAATCAATTGCACTATGTTTACTTAAAGCCTCTAGCATATGATCAAAAAAACCTATTCCTGTTTGTATATCTGACTTACCTGTTCCATTTATATCTACTATACAAGAGATATTTGTTTCTTTTGTAGTTCTATTTAACTCTTCCATTTTTTCTCCTTATTGGGCTATTATCATAGCTTTTGTAAGATTGTTTCTCTTTTTGAAATCTTGTGCTTCTTTCTCACTTCGAAAACCACTTATCCAAACTCTTTTTATAACTTTATCCTCAAGTTGACCATCTTTTAAAATCACTTTGTAGTTTTTATCTAATACCATTTCAAACTTTCGTTTTATTGTATTTGCACCCTCTATTTTTGAAAATACTCCAACTTGTATATAATAATTTGACACCGCATATACTTCATTTTTCTCTTCTATTGTATTAGCTATTTTACCATTAAATCCTAAAACAGTTATTTTTACCTGAGCTGTTCCTTTTTTCACCATATCTATCTCATGTGCTGCTTTATTAGATAGATCGATAATCCTTCCTGCAACAAAAGGTCCTCTATCATTAATTCTTACTATTGTAGATTTTCTATTTTCTAAATTCTCTACTTTTACTATTGTATTCATGGGCAGTGTTTTATGAGCAGCTGTGTTAGCATACATATTATATATTTCCCCATTACTTGTTGTTTTTGAATGAAAATTAGGACCATACCATGAAGCAATACCCCTAAACTCATCATCAACTCTAGCAATAGTAGGATAATATTTTTTACCAAAAACTTTATAAGGACGCATGGTTGCACGATGCATTGCTGAACTATTTTTTATTTTACTATTTGTATTAGTAAAATCTTGAGTACCCGTAGAAGTATAACTATTTTCATGATAGCTTTTATTTGTATAAGCATACTTACTACTACAAGAAGATAGCATAAGAAGAGTCAAAAGAGCAAATAAAATAATTTTACTTAATTTGAATAACAAGCTTATCCCCTATGTTTATTTTGCTTGTTTTTAGATTATTATCCTTCATTAACTTTTTAAATGTAGTATTATGATTTGAAGCAATTCGTGCTAATGTATCTCCCACTTTTACAGTGTACTTTAGAGGTTTTTTATAACGTTCAGGATCAATAGGGATCATCAATAACTGATCTACTCTTATTAAATTATTTTTTAATTTATTATGTCTTTTGATCACATTATAATTTAATCGAAACTCTCTCCCAATAGAAGCTAAGCTATCACCTTTTTTTACTTTATATAACTCGTATTGAGTAGATTTTAAATTGCCTTTATTTAAGTTATATCGTGATAGTTTTGAATAAGGAATATATAATCTATAAGTATCCTCATCTAAAGGTAATAGATCCCTTTTAATATGCAAGTTTAACTCTTTTAATTTCTTTTTATTAATCCCTATAACTTCTGCTACATTTCTTAATAAAACCCCACCTTTTACATCAATACTCGCAATTGGATCGCTTATACCTCTGTTTAATAAATGTGTATTATCATCTTTAATTAAAAAATCACTATTATTCATCATAGCTAGTGAAATAATTTTTCGTATATAACTACGACTCTCTTCAGGAATATATTGTCTACTAATAGACTTTTGTACAATTAAAAGTTCATCAATATCAGGCTTATATTTCCACTTTTTTACTTTTTTATAGATTTTATTAATCTCATTAAATTTTACTTTTTTTGCTTGATACAATCGTATTGTTTTTCTAAACTTATTAATTTTTGGGTCTTTTCTACAAACTTTATAACCAACATCTTCACAGTGCATATCAATTGTAGCCCTTGTAAGACCTTCAATAACTCGACCCTCACCACAGTTATATGCAACAGCAGCAAGATACCATTTATCAAACATACTATGGAGTTTTTTCAGATAAGTAACTGCGGCTTTCGTGGACTTTACAATATCCATTCTCTCATCAATAAATTGATTTGTCTTAAGCCCATAATCATTTGCAGTAGGTGCCATAAACTGCCATAACCCCTTCGCACTTTTATTTGAAGAGGCATCTAAAATAAAATTTGATTCTGCCATTACAAGGTATAAAAAAGCAGATGGAATCTCATTTTCTCGTAATACTTTTTTAATTTGGGGTACAAATAGATGTGCATTATTTAACTTTTGTGCATATCTTTTTTTGCTAAATTTTAGTCTTTTTTGGAACTCTTTTTGTAACTTATAGTCTGTAATATAATTCGAACTTATATCTAACTCTTCTAATACCTTTAAATCATTATGTACAAAAGCAGTACTTACAAGTGTTGCTTGTGAAAGTGTAATAGTTATAAAGAACAAAACTATTTTAAAAAATAAATTCAAATAAACACCTCTTTATTAATTTTGTATTTATTCTATCTAAATTTTTATATTAAACTCTTTAAATAATTTTTTTGTATTTTTTCTTGTTAGATTTTCCACCTCTTCTAATGTTAGAGATAATAATTGTGCCACTTTAATAGCCACATTATTTGTATATTTTGGTTCATTTCTTTGACCTCTAAAAGGGTGAGGAGTTAAATAAGGACTATCTGTTTCTAAAATAATTTTTTCTCTTGGAATTTTAGGCAAAATCTCTACAAGTTTTTTAGCATTTTTAAAAGTAACAACGCCACCAATTCCAAAATAAAAATTATGATCACTTAAAGGAAGAAGATGTTCACTTGCATTAAAGCAATGTAAAACACCACCAACCTCTTTTGCATTATTCTCTATTAATATGATTTTACTATCATTTGAAGCTTCTCTAATATGTATTATCAAAGGTTTTTTTACCTTTTTTGCAAAATTAATCTGATCTATAAAAACTTTTTTTTGAAGTGCAATATTTTCTTTTCGTTCTGTCTCATCATCTGGTAAACGAAAATAATCTAAACCACACTCCCCTACTGCTATACATTTTGGGTGTTTTGCATATTTTTCTAATATTTCTACATCATAATTTTCACAATCATAAGGATGTACCCCAACAGCAAAAAAAACCTCATCGTATTTTTCTGATAACATCTTTGCCCTTGGTAAATCTTTTGGATCTGCCCCAGGTATTAAAAAAGCTTCTATACCTTCAGAAAGTGCATTTTGAATAACCGTGTCCACATCATCTTGATACTGTATATTATCAAGGTGACAATGAGAATCAATAATTGACATTTTTACTCTTATAATCCCATTCTATTTTTAATTTCATCTAATAATTCAGGTAATTTTCCTAAATCATCTCGTTTAATCCACGCAGTAATACCAAAGTTTTTAAAGGCATCATAATCACTTGGGTCATCGATAATAGCAATTGAAGTAAATTTATCCTTACACGCAGCGTGTTTTTTCTCTTCATAATCAAAAATACTATTGATATCTAATATGATAACATCTGCTTCACCATCACAACCACTATGGATAAAGCAAATTTCATAACCCTTTGCTTCTATATCTTCAAAACTTGTAATTTTCATATTGTTCTCCATATTAAAGTGGATTCATTTTAACAAAATAAATCTTAATATAACTATAAAACTATCCTACAGAATATATCGCGCAGTATCTTCATTTTGTACAATATTTTCTAATTTTTCTTTTACTAATTCTTCATTTACAACAATAGTTTCTCCAGAATGTTCATCTGCTTCAAAACTAATATCTTCCAATACTTTTTCTATAACAGTATGCAATCTTCTTGCACCTATATCTTCTGTTTTTTCATTTGCACTTACACTTAAACGTGCAAAGGTATGAATGGCATCATCATCAAATGTTAAAGTTACACCCTCAACCCCTAATAATGCTTTATATTGACGTAATAGCGAATTTTTGGTATTTGTTAAAATTTTATATAAATCATCTTCCCCTAATGGATTAAGTTCAACTCTTAAAGGAAATCTTCCTTGTAATTCTGGTAATAGATCACTGGGCTTACTTACATGAAAAGCCCCTGCAGCTATAAATAAAATATGATCTGTTTTTACTTGTCCATATTTTGTATGTACTGAACTTCCCTCAACTATAGGTAATAAATCTCGTTGCACACCCTCTTTACTTGGATCTTGATTTTTATTATTACTTCCTGTTGCAATTTTATCAATCTCATCAAGAAAAATTATACCACCATTTTCACATCTTTTTAAGGCTTCAGTTTTTAAAGATTCTTTATCAAGTAAATTATCACTTGCTATACTTCGTAACAATTTTTTTGCTTCTTTAATAGTCACCTCTTTTTTGATTTTCTCTTTACCCATTTTTCCCATCATACTATTAATACTCTCAGAGATTGCACTCATATCCATGGGTAGATTACTATCAACTATCTCTACATGTGTTGTCTTAGGAAGTTCAATTGTGATCATTTTATCATCCATCTGTCCACTTTTTACTTTAGCTTCCATCACATTATAAGTTTTAATAAATGACTCCTGTGCATTTTGGCTTGCTGTTTCTGGTAAAGGTGGTACTAAAACTTCAATAATCTGCTTGATAACTTCATCATCAATAGAACCTTTTATTTGTTCTTCATACTCTTTCATTACAAGATTATAAGATTCATGCGCTAAATCTTTAATCATAGACTCCACTTCTCGTCCTACATAACCCACTTCTGTATATTTACTTGCTTCAACTTTAATAAAAGGTAAATTCATCATCTTTGCCATACGTCGTGCGATTTCAGTTTTACCCACACCAGTACTTCCTATCATTAAAATATTTTTTGGCATAATCTCATCTTGTAAATCAGAATCAAGTTGCATTCTTCTATATCTATTTCGTAGTGCAATCGCTATTGTTTTTTTTGCATCTTTTTGCCCAATAATATAATCATCAAGATATGCAACTATCTCTTTAGGAGTCATATTCATTATTTGTCTTCCTTATCTTCTAATGTTAATGTTTTAATATTTTGATTTGTATAAATACAAAGTTCACCAGCTGTCATAAGTGATTCTTTTACTAATTCTAAAGGTTCTAAATTTGAGTGTTTTTTTAAAGCCCTTGCTGCTGCAATAGCAAAATTTCCACCACTCCCTATTGAGGCTAAACATCCATCTTCTGGTTCTACAACATCTCCTGTACCACTTAAAATAAAAATATTTTTTTCATTTAATACAAGCATCATTGCTTCAAGTTTTCTAAGTGTTCTATCTTTTCTCCACTCTTTAGAAAAATTAATAACAGATTTTAATAGATCACCTTTTGTATTTGTAAGATGTTCCTCAAACATATCAAAAAGATTAAAAGCATCTGCTGTACTTCCAGCAAACCCAGCTAAAACTTTTCCGTTATACAGTGTTCTTATTTTTGTAGCATTGTTTTTTAATACAGTATCTCCAAAAGTTACTTGACCATCTCCTCCTATTACTGCCCTGCCATCTTCACTTTTATAAGCAAGTATCGTTGTTGCATCAAACATCTTCTAAACCTCTGCGATTACATCAATTTTAGCTATTGCATGTATCCCATGTCCTAGCTTACAATCAACTTCAAAAATTCCTATTGTTTTTATTTTTTCTTTTAAAGTAATTTGTTTTTTATCGATAGATATTTGAGCTTGTTCAAACATAATTTGTTGTATCTCTTTATTTGTAACACTCCCTATAAGATGACCATTTGCACCAACTTTATGCTTTACTGTAAACTTTTGACTATCTATTTTTTCTTGTATCTCTTTGGCTTCTTGTATCTCATTGGCTAACATCTCTTGTAATTTTTCTTGTTCTTTTTTCCACGATTCTATTACCTCTGGTGTTGCATGTTTTGCATACCCTTTTCCTATTAAAAAGTTTTTCCCATAACCATCTTTTACCTCTTTTATCTCACCTGCTACACCTAATGCTTTTACATCTTTTATTAATAATACTTTCATATTTTATTCCTATTTATTAAATTTATTGCGGATTATATCATATAACATCTTTAGCTACTTTTTTACCAAAAGTTTTTCTAAAATCATTTTTACTTTATTTTCCTCGATCGGTTTTTTAAGCCATGCTTTTGCAAGAATGGATCTACCCAACTCTTGTGATTCTTGATTAAAATTTGACAAAAGCATTACAATCGCTAAGTCTTTTTTATCATCATCATTTCTAATTTTTTCAACTAAAGATAATGAACCTTTATTTTTTTTTGAAATATCACAAAATAATAAGTCCACTTTATTGTTTTTGATTTTTTCCCAGCCATCTTTTTCATTATCAGAAGTGATAACATTGTACCCTTCATCTAAAGCTATTTTTTTAATAGTATATCTTACTAAGGCAGAATCTTCTATAACTAAAATAGTTTTTATCTCTTTATATTCATATACAGAACTTTTTGCTACTTGTATTTGATAATTAAACTCTTTGTCTAACGCAATAAATAGTTGTTCTACAGAAGAATCATCAAAAATACCCATAGAGATATTTTTGACAGCTAAAGAGATAAAATCTTTTAATTCAAAATAAAGATCACATATATCCTCATCGATTATTATCTTATCAGTTCTAATATATTCTAATAAATCCTCAGCCTTATGACTTATCGTTACGACATCAAAGAGACCCAATAAATCAGCAGCACCCTTAATAGTGTGTATTGCCCTAAAAATTTCATCTATATCCTCTTTAGCATAATCACCACTTCGTACATCAACTAAAGAATTTTCTAAAATGATAAGCTTACTTTTAAATTCATCAAAGAATACATTTTGTTCTATCTGCATATTTATATTTATCCATATTTGTTTCACTTATTATACTATGAAAAAGATTATATTTTTATTTAAGCTTAATAATACATAATTTCTAATATAATTACGTTCCAATTTGTTAAGGAAACTTTTCAGTTGAGATTATATACCGATCAGGAGGCCAAAATGGCTTTAGATTTGGACGTAAAACAAGCAATTGTTACTAAACACCAAAGAGATTCAAAAGATACAGGTTCTGCAGAAGTGCAGATAGCAATATTATCTGCACAAATTGCAAGATTAACAGAACATTTAAAAGAAAACCATAAAGATCATCATTCAAGATTAGGTTTATTAAAAATGGTTGGTAAAAGAAAAAGACTTCTTAAGTACTTAAGAAGAACTGACTTTACTAAATTTACACAATTAGTAGCAGATTTAGGTATCAGAGCTAAATAATTTAAAAGAGGATATTTTTATATATCCTCTTTTCATTAGTTAAAGCTTCTATAATTAAATTACGCGGGTTGTTAGTGTTCTATTCAAAGCATTTTGTATAGTAAAATCTAGGAAATAAATGTTATTAACTAAAAAAAGTGAATATGCCTTGCTTTCGCTGGTAATTATAGCCCAAAGTGATACTCCAAAAAATGTAGATGTACTATCGACTGAATTAAATATTTCAAAATCTTTTCTAGCAAAAATATTACAAAACTTGGCAAAAAACAATATACTTAATTCCTACAAAGGGACAAATGGTGGTTTTACACTAAAAAAGCCATGTGAAGAACTCACAATATTAGAAATTACAACAATTGCTGAACAAAAACTACCTACTGTTTTTGAATGCACTACAGCCCAAACAGTATGTGAAGGGAACAACGAAGGGCAATGTACCATTTTCCCATTATTAAATAATCTTCAATTTAAAATTAATGATTTTTTAGATCAACTTACTTTAAAAGATATCTTATAAAAAAAGAGATATAATCAGCACTCTTATTGATTTAATTAAATTTATATCATAGACATAAAGGATACTATCACAAAATGAAATTTTTTCATCTCTCACACACAGACCTAGATGGTTTTGGCTGTCAACTAACCACACAAAAAATATTTCCTGATGCTATATATTATAATGCAAACTATGGAATAGAAGTAAAAATGTTTTTAAAAGATGCACTAAAACAAATTGCAGCACTAGATAAAAATGAAGAGATTTTTCTTTTAATTACTGATCTAAATCTCACCACAGATGAGTCAAAACAACTCCATAGAGATATTACAAATCTTAATAATGATGGGTTTAATATTAAAATCCAATTATTAGATCATCACGGTACAGGACAAAAAAGTGCTGATAAATACGACTGGTATTATTTAGATACAAGTAGAAGTGCTACAAAAATTACCTTTGACTATTTTAGTGAAAATTATCCAGAATTTTTATCAAAATGTCCAAATAATTATGAACTTTTAATTAACGCAATTAATGCTGTAGATATTTGGTTAGAAGATGATGATTTATTTGAATTTGGAAAAGTATGTATGAGTATGATCTCAAAAGCATACGAAATAAATGCCTCTTTATTTAATACTCAAAGTAGAGATTACAAATTTTTTTTACTAACACAAGCACTTCAGTATATTACACAAGAAGATGGTCATATTTTATTAGATGAAAATATTTATAGGATAAAAAAAGAGTTTTTACTTACAGATGAAAAAAACAATACTCTTGATAATTTAAGTTCAAACTATTTAGTAAAATCACTAGTAAATAAAAAAGAAGAATTAACTGTTATGTATAAAGATAAAAAAGGTTTATTAACTTATAACCTAGGTGGAATTTCAATTCCAGCTAATGCCTTTTTAAAAGCCAACCCTGATTATGATTTTTTTATGGATATCAATCGTCGTGGTCGTGCAAGTTTACGAGCAAATAATAATCTTAACGTTTCAATTTTAGCACAAAAACTAGCAGATGGTGGTGGACATCCAAATGCTAGTGGACTTGCATTTAAAGATTTTAAAGAATCTGTTATATATGATGATGTTAAGCAATATGTTCAAGATAAACTCAATACTTGTGAATAACTGTATATATGGATGAATGAATTTATAGCAAAATCAGAAGAGTCAAAACAGATAATAAAAATTATTCAAGTCTCTTCACATTTACCTGTAAATATATTAATAAAAGGGGAGAGTAGTGTTGGTAAAAAACTTTTAGCAAAAAAAATTTTACCACAAGCTATCTCTTTTGATGCAAAATTTCTAGAAAATGCAATAATCAACAATAGTATAAATATTGAACAATATAATGAATTAATACTTACAGATATAGATCAAGTAATAAATAAAAAAGAGTTTCTTCACTCTTTAAAAAATATCAAAATAGTTGCTACCTCTCAAACTTATCTACATAATAGTGAAGAACAATTTCCTATAAAAATAAATATTTCAAATCTTAGCCAGAGGAAAGAAGATTTAGAAGAGATTGCAAATATTTATATTAATAATGCAAATCAAATTTATGATACAGATGTTAATTTAGATAGTATAAAAACAGATATCTCCGAAAACGGAAAATCTCTAAAAAAATCAATTTATAAAAATGTTTTTTTACATTCAATAAAAGAAGAAGATATTGAAATTATATTAGAAAATATTATTTCAAAAAAATTAGATGAAAAAAACACCTACAAAGATTTTTTAAAAATGATTGAGATCCCATTATTAACTGTTGCAAAAGTAAAATTCAAATCACAATTGCAAATGGCAAATAAACTCCATTTAAATAGAATAACTTTACGAAAAAAAATAGAACAATATTTTGGAGATAAACATGGATAATTTTTATGAAAAATTACTCGAATATGATTTAAACCCTTTTTTTATTTTTACTTCAATGGGAAAAATAAAAAACTTTAATAAAGAAGCAGAATTTTTATTAAATTATGTGAATGTTAAAGAATTATTCCAGTTAGCTGTTGATAACGCTAGTCATGATTTTGGATTTTCTCAAAAATATATTAATTTACAATTTAATAAACACGCCTATTATGCAATACTTGTGGGCTATGTATCAGAAGATGAGATCGCTTTACGACTATATAAAGTTGTTTCAAATCAAATACACTCTGTTGATAATAAAAAATTACAATTGGTAAATATTTTTAGTTTAATTGAATTATCTAAAACTACCACCCTTTTACATAATAATATAATTATAAATGAGATTTATGACATTTCACTTCCTGAAATGAAAATAAATATTAATGATTTTTTATTATGTTTAAATGATTGTTTTAAATATTTTAAAAAAGAGAAAGAACTCACATTAAATGTATATACTAAAATAGGAGAATATGAGATTATAGACAATAAAAAATATAAAATCGTTTCTTTAGACTTTACTACTACAAATGAAGTCACTTTTAACTCTTCATTAGAAAAAAAAGCATCTAAAGCAAATATAAATATATTTTTTACAAAAAACAAACTTAAATTAGAACTTCCTATTATTTTATAGTTGTATACTTTTTATACAACTTTCTTCTTTATTTGAAAAATCATTTATGTTATAGTACACCTCTAAAATTAAGGAATAACAATGACACCTGAGCTATCTTATATAATTGATACATTATTTATTATTTTTTCTTTTGTATTGATTATTTTTATGGTACCTGGTTTTGCTATGCTAGAAGCAGGCATAGTACGAACAAAGAATGTTACCTCTGTACTTATGATTAATACAATGATTTATGCCTTTGCTTCATTTTCATTTTTAATCATAGGTTATCATATTGCATTTGGTTCATTTGGAAATGAAAATATGAGTCAATGGGCATTTGTTTTATTTCAGATGGCATTTGTTGGTAAAGTAATCAATATAATAAGTGGAGGAGTTAGTGAAAGAGTAAGAATTATACCTTTAACTCTTTTTGCCGTTATTATGGCAGCCATTATATATCCTATAGTTGTTAATGTTACTTGGGGATTGAATATACTTCAAGAGACAATTTTTCATCTTAGTATGTATGATTTAGCAGGAAGTACTGTTATTCATTCAACAGGTGGATGGACTCTATTAGCAGCCATTATAATAGTAGGTGCTAGAAATAATAGATATTCTAAAAGTGGTAGAGTAAGAGTTATTCCTGCTTCAAACATACCACTTGTTACTTTAGGTGGATTTTTATTATGGATTGGATGGTTTGGATTTAATGGAGGAAGTGTTGGGTCAATCGCCTCAAAAGAAAATGCCGATTTAGTTGCATTAACAATCTTAAATACAAATACTGCTGGTCTTTCTGGGGCAATTATTGCTGGAGCTTTAATGTTAATTCGATATAAAAAACTTGATATTACCATGGTTTTAAATGGTGCATTAGGTGGATTAGTTTCCATTACAGCAGGTCCTGATTTATATAATATTTACCAGCCAATTGTTATAGGTGCGATTGGGGGAGCCTTAGTGGTATTTGCCGTTCCTATTTTTGATAAATTTCGATTAGATGACCCAGTAGGAGCATTATCTGTTCATCTTATAAATGGTATTTGGGGAACATTAGCAGTTGGTATTTTCGCATCAAATTCAGAAAAAGAGATATCATTTTTAGGACAACTTCAAGGTGTTTTAACAATAGGTTTATTCACTTTTATAAGTAGTTATATAGTATTATTTACAATCAATAAATTAAGTCCTCTAAGAATAGCACATGATGAAGAGTTAGAAGGTCTTGATGTAAATGAATGTGGAGTGGAAGCTTACCCTGAATTTAAAAGAGCATTTTAAAATCAAAGTATTAAAAATAGTAGGAGTACAAAATGAAAAGAATAGAAGCAGTGATTAAGCCATTTAAATTAGAAGATGTAAAAGATGCCTTAACAGATGCTGGTATTACAGGGATGACTGTATCTGACGTAAAAGGGTATGGAAGACAACAAGGGCATAGTGAACTCTATAGAGGTGCTGAGTATATAGTTGATTTTTTACCTAAAATTAAAATTGATTTAGTTGTAGCTGAAAATCAAGTAGATGAAGTAGTATCACTTATTTCAGAGTCTGCAAGAACAGGAAAAATTGGAGATGGAAAAATCTTTGTATCTCCTATAGAAAAGATTATTCGTATTAGAACTGGTGAAGAAGATGAAGAAGCTATATAAGTATTAGATCTACTTATATAGCTTTTTATCAAGCACCAAAAATATACCTTACAATCTCTACATCAAAGTATACTAGTAGTAAAAATAGAAGGCTACTTATTACAATTATTCCTGCAACTAATTGTGCCTTACAACCATATAATGCTGCAATATTTACATTTGTAACAGCTAATGGTGCAAATAATGAAATAATTAATATTGCTGATATCTCATAGCTTAAACCTATCATTAATGTAAAAATAACACCTATAAAAGGGAGAAATATGAGTTTTACAAAACTTACAGAAAGACTTAATGTATAGTGAATATTTCTTAGCCTTACTTCACTTAGATAAATCCCTAATATAATTAACTGAATAACAATAGCAGCATAAGCACCCATTTGTAAAATCAAATTAATTTGAGGATCTATTTTTATTTCTAAATAATTAAAAAATAGTGCAATAAAAGCAAACCATATTATAGGTATTTTTACCATTGAGATAAGAGATTCTTTTATATTAAATGAACTTTTAGCATAAAAATATATACCTATTGTGTATATAAAAAATATATTCGCTATGTTTATAATGCTAGTATAAGGGACACTGCTTTCTCCAAAAAGTGCAATACCTAAAGGGATAGATAAATTTCCGGTATTTCCAATCAAAGAAGCTACTATAAATATTGCTTTATCTTTTTCATTGGAAAACAAAAATCTTGATACAATTATTAATATTACCAATACAATTATTATAATGATTAAATATATCAAGGGAACATATAATAAATCAGCATTTAAATTGACTCTTGTTAATCCCCAAAATGTTAAAATAGGCTGTAAAAAATATACAGAAAATAAAATAAGTGTTTTTTCACTAATTTGGTTTTGAAATATTTTTTTTGCTAAAAATCCTATAAAAATAAAAAAATAGATGGAAGTAACTGCAATTAATGTATTCATATACGGAGTATATAAAAATCATTTTAATAAGTCAAATTTTAATTTTACTATTTTTAATGTATAATCTCGTTATTAAAGGATTGTAAATGTTTGAAAACATAAAGAAAAGTATCATACAATATATTTATAACATATCAAAACAGCCAGTAAAATTAAGTGAGTTACTAGAAGCAAATGCACTTTTTAACGAGGGGATGAATTTAGATGGCACAAGACTTGGATTTAGACTAAAAACAGGTAAAGCTTATCTTGTTTTTTTACTTTTAATTCAAATAATTCTTATCCCTCTATCTTTTATATTACATGAACTATTTGTAAGGCTTGATTGTCATGCATCTATTATTGTAGCAGTTATTGTTACAGCATTTTTATTTGGTATTTTTAATCTGTTTAAGGATTGGACACGAGATACTGTTACACATGAAAGAATTAAACAGATGTGGACTTTACATTTTCCGCATTTTCCTTACGATGAATTTAATAAAGAGGTCTCAAATATATATGAAAAATCAAAAGAAGATGATATTAAACCAGTTGACCTAGAACGCTACATTTTGGATAATTTATCCGCGTAGAAAAAGCATACTATAGATACATCAAATTAGAGAGTATCTATTTTTCACTACTTGTTAGTAAATTTTTCCCATTCAAAAGAAGAGATATTTTTTTCACTTTTAGAAAAAGTTATACCTACAAGATAGATATCACTCCCCTCATCTAAAAACTTCTCATAATATCTATTTTCTTTGATTTGTGCTAGGGCATTTGTATCATCTACTTTAAACTCACAAATATATCTATGATTATTTATTTTTATACTCATATCAAGTCTTCCTTGATTGGTGCTTTCTTCTACGCTTATAGGGAAACCTAAAGACGATAAATAAGCATAAATAACACTT
>PDWI01000556.1_pt1 | contig 83572 bp, 82 predicted proteins | sample 1430891 | NCBI WGS metagenome assembly PDWI01 (sample SAMN01162508, study PRJNA174530) | Oral metagenome, whole genome shotgun sequencing project. | biome: Marine environment; feature: Marine mammal; material: Swab sample of the gingival sulcus; isolation source: swab sample of gingival sulcus... | reverse complement strand
GAATTTCATCTGTTTTTTCTCGAACTCTACTAGCAGCATCTGTCATATATTCTTGCTCTTTAGCTATTGTTACTGTTTCTTCAGTAGCATCAGAGACGGATTTACTGATTTCGCCGGTAGATCTTGCAAAATCTCCAAGTATTTCATTTAGTTCTCTATCAAGTTCTGCTTTTTGATTCTTCATAAAAGTAACATCTTCAACAGCTCCTGCAACCAAAATAGGAATGCCTCCATCTCCTCTTATAGTTTTACCCTTTACTCTTACCCAAATAGTAGAGCCGTCCTTTTTTACCATTCTATTTTCTACATCATAAGGAGTTTGTCCGGTTGTATCCATAAGATGTTTTCCAAAAGCTTCTACAACCATCTGGGCATCTTCAGGATGGATACTGTTTGACCAAGAATTAAATAAGTTTGGAAAATCTTTTTCGTTTTCATACCCAAGCAGTTTTCTTAGCTGATTTGAATACCAAAGTGTATTATTAGGATTCATTGGATCTCCTTCTACTACTTTCATATGCCAAGACCCTTCTGTTAAGACTGAATCAATAAGCTCATATCTACTAATCGTCTGATCCATTTCTTCATTTTCTTTTATCTTGTCGTCAATATCTATAAATACTCCAAGAAATTCCTTAGGTTTACCAACTTCATCTCTTATAGTATGCCCTGCAGCTCTAAACCATCTATATGAATCATCTTTTAATTTAAGCCGATAATTTACATCATAAACAATTTTCCCACTAAAATCAGAAAGACAATCTTTAAAAGCATCGAGAGTACTCTTTGCATCATCAGGATGAAGTCTATCAGCCCAAGAGCTGAGCTTATTAGGAAAATCATTTTCATCTTTAAAACCTATCATTTTCCTAAAATCATCAGACCAATTTGCTTGTTTTATATTCATATTTGGATCTAATTTTATAGCCCATAATCCCGAATTTACGGAATCATTAATGATTTTTATTCTAAGATCTTGATTATTTAATTCTTGATTAAACCTATTGGTTAAAGAATTAATTAACTCAACTATTTCTTGTTGCTGATTAGTAAATGAATTTGTATTCAAAGAAATAAACTTATCATTATTGAGAAGAGCTGCGATTTCACCCTTTAAAGCATCTAGATTATTCTTTCCCAATTCTTTTATTGAAGATCTCTCTTTAGACTTAGTATCACCCTTAAGTTCAGTAATAAAAGATTGAGACTCTTCAATTTTTTTATTAAAATTCTCTATTAATGAATTAATTAAATCTGCTATTTCTTGCTCTTCCTCAGATCCTAAACTAATATTTAATTTTTCGAGTTTACTATCTTTTTGGTAAGAGTTTAATATTTCTTTAATTTTTTGCTTTAAAGTGAGAAGGTTATCTTGGTTTTTCTTTCTAAATAATCCCATCTTATCTCCCTATCTATTAGGTTTCCTTGACTAATAAAGTAAAAATCACACCTTCTGAGAAAGTGGCTTTGGTTTGCCCCTGAAAGGGACTTTAATAGTTTGTATTAAAAATCAAACTTTCTTTGATTATTCTCTACTATAAATTACATGACTAAGTTTTTTATATTTATTCATACTACAAATATAGACATATCCAACTCAACATTACCAACTGCAAAGCAGGTAGTTTTCGAAAATAAAATAAACATAAATCTCTTAAAAAACAAAAAAAATAATAGAAATAACTTCAAAGTTATTTCTATTATTTACAACAGTTATAGCGCTTGAAACTGTTGAGAAATCCAAGTTGTGATTTGCTTTCAATTTGTTATTTGACAATATTTACAACAGCTTAGACGGAACTAATACCTGGTTGGATTGAGTTGTATTTTTACCAATTTCAGTAAGAGGAGTTTCTTCGGTTATAAAATTATTTTTTATTAAAATTTCAATTAAATCTTTACGTCTCAATTTATAGCGTTGTAGATTACGTCTGGCACCACGCTTCAATGTTCTATCCGCATTAGTAGAAAGTGGTTTCCCTTTTTCAAAATTTGTTTTTTCATCAACAGTAAGAGGATTAATACGAACGCCTAATTTTATTATTTTTGACACTTCGTCTTCATTTACTGCTTCATCTACTAAAGCCCAACCAATACTGTTGGTCCCAAGGTCTAAACCCAATACTCTTTTCATAATTAACCTATTTATATTTGAAAATAAATTTTATTTTATTATTTTGTGAACGAAAGCAAATCACAATAAGGATTATTCCGTTGTGAAAACATTTAATGGGGCAAATGCTTTGCGTTTGTCCCATTTTTATTTTTAAAATACAATTTTAAAATAACATAATTTAATTTTTTTATAAAATTTGCTAAAAATTCTTTTTAGGTGTAACTTTACTAATAATTTAAAATTTGATTTTATTTTTATGTGCTCAATTTTTTTACTTCAGCAGACATTTTCAACGGTAACTTGGATTTTTTTAACAGGTATTCAAGTTTTAATTTTAGCGGCTTTTGTGTTTATGTTAGTTTTTTTTTGTAAGAAGCTAAAAGCAAAGCAACCCGATAAGAATAACAAAAAAACTTGTATTGTTATTTGGTTCCTTTCGGCGGTTGCTTGGTTTTTAATTGCTCAAATTGTTTGGATAATTACATCAATTCAGATGAGCGGAAGTTAACGGCGAAATTCTTCCAGAGGATCTAAATAAGTTAACTTAATCATTTTATATTTTTTAGTTGAATCCGAGTTACAGTTAAATTCTTGTTCGTACATTAAATCTATGTAATATACAATGCAATCCAAAGGTTTATCTAATTGGTACTTATAAGATAAAATAGCTTCATTAATCGGCTTATACAAAACCGTATCTATTTGGATAAAAAATCCGCAACCACCATTATCAAAATCTCCTTTCCATACAAGTTTTGCATTCGGCTCAATTAAAACTTCATTACCTTCATTGCAAGATATAACCAGAAAGGCAGCAAAGAAAAACAAAATTTTTAAATAATTTTTTTTCATATCCTTCATCAATTAATTATTATCATAATTTATTATCGTAAAAAGTAAAATACATTAAAATTAATAGAAATGTAATATAAGTTTATTGAATGAAATAATAATAAATATTAACTTTACAGTTAAACAATTTATAAATATAAACATAGGAGTGAAAATGTTATCAATAGGTCAAAAATTTCCTGACTTTAAAAAACTTGCTTGCGTTAGTATAGAATCCGGTAAAGAATTTGCTGATGTTACATCTGAAGAACATAAAAAAGCAAACAAATGGATGGTTATGTTTTGGTATCCAAAAGATTTTACTTTTGTTTGTCCTACGGAAATAGCTGAGTTTAATAATAAATTTGAATCTTTTGAAGGCAAAAATACAATTCTTTACGGTGCTTCAACTGATTCTGAATTTGTGCACCTTGCTTGGAGAAATGATCATAAAGATTTAAAAAATCTTAAATTTCCTTTAATTGCTGATACCTCTAAATCCCTTGCCGAAGATTTGGGAATTTTGGAAGAAAATGAAAAAGTAGCTTACAGAGTAACTTTTATTGTTGATCCCGAAGGAACTATCCGCTGGGTTAATGCTAATGATTTAGCCGTAGGTAGAAATGTTGATGAAGTTATTAGAGCTTTAGAAGCTTTGCAAACCGGTGCTTTAACTCCTTGCAACTGGGAACCGGGTCAAAATACTTTATAAACAATTTTTGTAATTTATTTAGTAACTTTAAAATGCCGATCCGTAAATTAACGGTTTTCGGCATTATTATTTTAAATAATCGAGATAAACTTATGCAAGAAAAATGGAATAACAAATTTGCTGATAAAAATTATCTCTTTGGGAAAGAACCAAATCCGTTCTTTAAAGAAGAAATAGATAAAATAAATAATAAAGGAAAAGCTCTTTTTATTGGCGAAGGTGAAGGAAGAAATTCAGTTTATGCCGCCAAGCTGGGTTGGAATGTTGATGCAATAGATTTTAGTTCTAAAGGGAAAGAAAAAGCCGAAAGGTTGGCTAAAGAGAAAAATGTTAAGATGAATTATCTTATAAAAGATGCTTTTACTTACAATTATCCTAAGAATTATTACGATTGTATTGCACTTATTTACTTTCATGTTGAAGAAGAAAAAAGAGAAAAATTTTACAAAAAAGTACTTGGAGCTCTAAAGTCGAATGGCACAATTATCAATTTGGTTTATGATAAGGAAAATCTTTCAGTAGGTTCTTCTGGTCCGGATAATTTACAAATGCTTTATACTTTAAGCGATTTAGTTGAAACTTTTATTGACTTGGAATTTTTAACATTCGGAAAAAATAAAATCAAAAGAAAAAATGATAAACATTCTGTAGTAATTAAATTTTCCGGCAGAAAAGAAATCTAACTACACATTTCTTATATTTAGGATTAAATAATTTAAAAAATAAAAATATGAGTACATCAGAATTAATTAGTGAAAACTTTTCAATTTACAAATACAAATTAGTTGATTTTCTTAAAGAACTTCATCAATTTACAATAAATGCAAAGAACGAGGAATTTGAAAAGGTAATTAGTAATTTGCGTTCTAATATAAATGAACCTTTTTTGTTTGTAATTGTAGGCGAAGTAAAAGCTGGAAAAAGTAGTTTTATTAATGCTCTCCTAAGAGATGAAGTTTGTAAAGTAAATGCTGCTCCATGTACGGATACAGTACAAAAACTTGAATATTCCGATATAAAAAATGAATCGTCCATAAACGAATATTACAAAAGAATAGGCTTGCCTGCAAAAATATTAAAATCAATAGCAATTGTTGATACGCCCGGCACCAATACAATAATAAAGCATCATCAAGAAATAACTGAAAAATTTATTCCGAATAGTGATTTGGTTCTTTTTGTTTTTCCGGCAAAAAATCCTCATACGCAATCAGCATGGGATTTATTGGATTATGTAAGCGATGATTGGAAAAAGAAAGTAATTTTTATTTTGCAGCAAGCTGATCTTGCACGTTCCGAAGAACTTGCAACAAACACACAAAAGGTAAAAGAATATGCAGTTCAAAGAGGAATTTCTTCACCGATAGTGTTTGCAACTTCTGCAATTTTAGAATTGGAAGGGAAAGAAAATAGCGGTTTCGATGAAGTTAGAGAGTTTATTAATAGTACTATTACCGGAGGAAAGCACTTAAAACTTAAGTTAAATTCCATACTTGGAACAACTTCGCAAATTGTAGAAAAATCAAATGAAAGTATAGAAACTCTTCAATCCAGATTGAAAAAAGATTTAACATTTGCAGAAAAAATTAAACAAAGATTAGAATCGGGAGAAAAACATTCCACTTACGAAATTAAATCTTTGGTAAATAGACTTGTTTCTAATTATGAAAAAATTTCCAACGAAGTAAAAAATGAATTTGAAGAAGAACTTTCGGTTGTTTCTTTATTTAAGAGAACTTTCGGTGCAATTTTTAATAAAGATAGTTCAATAAAACATTGGATAAACGAATTACAACAACGTTTCGAAAAAAAATTACAAAGCTCCTTTGAAGAAATTGCAGATGACGGAGCAAAACATTTTCTTAATGGAATTCGTCAATTACTTCAAAATTTATTAGATGAACTGGATATAAGAGAACAGCAAAGAATAAATAAAGAAGAGTTGTATATTAAAATCGGTGAGGAGCGTTTGCAGGTTATACAAGATGTTAAATCTAAAATTTCTAATCTACTGGCAAACGATTCTTTTACTACTTTTCTTAATTCAAATCCATCTAACTTGGCACCAACTGCAATGGGCGGAGGACTTCTTGCAATCATAGGTGCAGTAATTTTATCAACAACTCAAATTGCTTTCTTGGATATTACCGGGGGGATTTTAACGGGAGCCGGATTGTTAATTGCCGGCGGAGTTTTATTTTTTAGAAAATCAAAAATTGTTAAACAATTTAAAGAAGGTCTGGATTCTGGTAAAGTTAAATTTGAAGAAGAGCTTACGGAAAAATTAAACAACAAACTAAGTTTAATTTACAAAGACATTAACAGAAGTTTTGTTCCGTTTTACGAGTACACGGAAACAGAAGAAAAAAGATTAACATTTCTTTTTAAAGAAATTAAAAGCTTAAAATATGAATTGTTTAAACTTAAAAATGAAATAGATGCAAATTTATAAATAGTATCTTTTTATGAAAAAATTAGACTTTCAACCGGTTAAATCTAAACAAGATTTTAGAAAAAATTACAGACTACATGATCTTGCTGAATATCACGGTAAAAATTTATTAACTCAGTGGGGAATTGATTTTAAAGATTTTGGCAAAGACAAACGCTACGAAAGAGTTTGGGAAAAGGGAGATGATAAACCGGATATTGCGGCAGAGTTTGAGAATATCAAGTTTTTAATTGATTGGAAAGGAAAATCTAAAAACGATTATTGGGTAAATAAACGAGCTGTTGAATCTTACAAAAGATGGAGCAAAAAATTGAATGTCCCAATAATTGTTTGCTTTTTTATTTTTAACAAAGATAAATCATTACAAGGCAGAAAATTTGCAATGCTCTCTAAACATAATTACAAAGAAATGAATAATAAAGCTTGGGATAAAAATAATGTTGTTAAGTTCGAAAAAAATCTACCTAAGTTTGCAAAATTGGAATTGTATAACTCTCTTAATAATAATATCCAAAAGTAAAGTAAAAAACATAAGGACCTTTACTTAATATTCGTTCCGGTGAAGTATCCTTTAAGTATAAACTTTTACCAACAGAAAAATCAGCCCGTCCTATTGGAGTATTTACAGAAAGTGTTAAACCAAAACCATGCTTTAAATATTTAAGTTTAATCTTTTCCTGCTTACTCCAAGAAGAACCCAAGTCATATCGGAAACTAAAATAAGTATCGAAAAGTATATTGATAGGTATTTTATATCTGTAAGCAATAGAAGTAATAAGAATTTGTCTCCCTCGAAACTCAAATTCGCGATAACCCATAAAATTATTCTGTCCGCCAAAATTAAAATGCTGACTTAAAGGAAGAGTATTATCCGCAAAACCAAAGATAAATTTGGGTTGTATTGTATGTCTGTTTGCTATTGTAAAATGTCCGATATAATTGAAACTAAATTTGGCAAAACTAACATCGCTGCCAAGTGCTTCTTGAGCAGTTTCGTAATAAGTATTAATAAAAATTCCTTTGGTGGGATAAGGATATTTATTTTGGGAATCTATCTGTAATCTTAACTTTATACTTGTAATGTTTTTATCATATTCATTTTTTTTTGCATAGTTAGTTAACCCTTTAATTATATTGGTTTCATATTTTAACTCTGTTGTTAAAGTTCCTATTTTTTTAAGATGTGCCCCGACACCAATAAAGCCACCATAAAATTTTTGCATGTACTCGGAAATTTTTGATCGGGAGAATCTATCAACAAATTCTGAATTATCATCTTTGTAAATATTTACATCATTAAACTTGTAAAAAACTTGTGCTTTATATGTTAAATAAGTATCAAATATTCTATTGGATTTATGCTCAAGAACCAAATTCATATTTCTTTTTCCACCTGCAAGTGATACTCCGAGTTCGGAACCATTCCCAAAAAGATTTTCATTACGAATATCGAGAGCAGCTTGTGTATAATTTTCGTTATCGAATCTTACACCAAATCTTAATACATTTGGTAATTTTTCATCTAATTTTAATTCTAAATTTTTATTTGCCATAGAATCTTTTTTAAAACTTACCACAATGTTATCAAATAAATCCGTTGCAGAAAGATTCTGCAGGCTTTCATTAAAAGCATCAGAACGTAAATGTGTATTTAGTAAATTAGAAAACTCTCTTTCTATTACCGGAGGGATTGTTCTTAAATTACGGTCAAAAATTATATCCGAAATTTTGTTCTCATCAATATAAATATTAAGTTCTTGTGAAGCTTTATCATAAAAAATTCTATTTATGTTTGTAAGCATATATTTATTATTTCTATAATAACGAATAAGGTTTAGAGCCGATTTTAATATTTCAGGAGAACTATAAGGTTTATTCCTCAAATCTTTGAAGAATTTATTTATATCATTATCAGTTAATAATGTAATTCCGTAAATGTTTATTTTTTTTATTTTAGGATTTAGTTTGTAATTAATAGTTAAGATAGTTTCTTCGGAACACTTTAAGTTTGCCGATAAATTAGCAAAAATACCTGTTTCGTTCATTTTGCTTAGTTCAAATAAAATATCTGCTTTTGTTAGATATGGTTTGTCTTTAAGTTTTAAGTAAATCTTCTTTTCTACATCGTTTGGATTATTGTTTAATCTTAAATTATAAAACTTTGTGTTATCAGAGTTTATTTTTTCAAAATATTTTCTTAGAAGTTCTTTTTTTATTCTTTCAATATTATTTTTAGTGTACTGATAACCAAATTCAATAAGCTCTGTAATGTTACTAAAATTATTATTACTTCTTTCTAAATTGGAAAGATCTAATAAAATATCAGCTTTATCTTTATTTTCTTCCCACAATTTTCTTGAAGGAATTGTAACAAGTTGGTCGGCAATATCCCAAGGATAAATTATATTCTCACGAGTCTTTAGCGGACTCGTTACATCGGAAGCTATAAGCATATCGGGATTTAACTCTTCTGCACTAGCAATAGGCAAGTTATCTACTATACCGCCATCAACTAAAACAAGTGAATCTATTTCAATTGGAGGAAGCAAAAAAGAAACACTGGAACTGGCTCGCATAGCTTCGCTTAAGGATCCGGAGTTCAATACAATTCTTTTGCCGGAGATAAGCTCAGTAGTAACCGCTCTAAACTTATAAAGCAATTTATTAAAATTTTTAATTTCATTTAATGGAGCATTTAAAGTTAGATTAGTAAGAAGGTTCGAAATTTTTTTACCTGTGTTTATTGCCTGCGGAATAACAGGAGTTACTCCATCTAATCTAATTGTGAATAAAGCTTTATCCTCGGTTATTTTCTGATCAACAAATAAATTTCTTCGGTCTTCGCTTGTAACAAAAAAGAGTTCTTCCCAGTTTATATTGGTTATTATGGAGTCCAAATCATTCAATGAATAACCTGCAGAAAATAGACCGCCGACTACACTTCCCATACTTGTACCAACTATATATTCAATAGGAATGCCTTCTTCGACCAAAGCTTTAATTACACCCAAGTGTACTATTCCTCGGGAACCTCCGCCACTTAAAGCCAAACAGACTTTGGGTTTGTATTCGGAAACTTTTTGAATTAACCCGAAAGGCAGATTTTTTTCTTTGAGAGGTAATTCTAAATTCACAACTTCTTGAGCTGATAAAAAACCGTAGAAAGAAAGAAACATCAATAGTAATAATTTATTGATTGTTTTCATTTTAGAATTATTTTTGTTAAAAGTTTATTTCCTTTTTTTTCCTGCAGCTTGCTTCTGAATTTTTTGTTGTTCCTCTGCTGCTTCCATCATTTTTTGCATAAACCCTTTCTTTTTCTTTGGGTTTTTAACAGGAACTAATTCATCGCCTTTTTGTTTATTTATAAAATATTGCTGACCGATTGAAAGTAAATTAAACATAAAATAATACAAGTTCAACCCGGAAGAGAATCCCATAAACATAAAAGTCATCATAACAGGCATAATATAAACCATAGCTTTTTGGCTTGGGTCTTTTACGGACATTTTCTGTTGGAAGAACATTGTAATACCAAGTAAAGGAGCTAAACCGGTAATTGCATTAATGCCAAAAAGTGGAAGAGAAAATGGTAATTTATAAATAATATCCGGTGCCGATAAATTAGTTATCCAAAGCATAAAAGGTTCTTGCCTTATTTCTATTGCTACCTTAAAAAAAGTGAATAGAGCAAATAAAATAGGCATTTGCAATAACATTGGTAAACAGCCTCCGGCAGGATTAATTCCGTATGTTGAATACAATTTCATTGTCTCTTTCTGAATTTTTTGTTGATCTCCTTTATACTTTTCTTTTAACTCGGCTATTTTAGGTTGTAGCTGCGACATCCGTTTCATTGATTTGTAACTTTGTTTGGTAAGCGGATACAATGCAAATTTTAATATTATGGAAAAAACTATGATCACCCAACCGTAATTAGGGATAAAACTATGGAGAAATTTAAATAGTGGTAAAAGTATATATTCAGAAATTGGTCTTGTAATAAATTTTAATCCAAAAAAGCTTCCAAACTCAAACATAGCTTCGTAGTTATCACCAGTAGATTTAAGAATATCATATTCTAAAGGACCAATATACAAATGAAATTCGTCTTTTTGATTTTTTTGATTGTTAAAAGGAACTCTTAAACTTAAAGTATAATATTCTCGCGGACCATATTGAGTTTTTACATTCGTACCTTTAAAATCAGCTCCACCTTCAGGGCTTGGCTTAAGAGGAGCGATAATTATAGTAAAATATTTATCCCTTACACCAACCCAATCTATTTTACCATTTAACACTTTCTCTACGGTTTCGCCTTCGGAACTTGCATCAATAGTAACTTTTTCATCGCCGGCATAAGCAGTTGCATTAGAAAAGGTAGCTTCTTCAACAGCATTTTTTTCAACAAAGTTAATACCGTTTTCCCACTCTAAGTCGTATCTAAAACTGCTGATAATATCATCCATATTATCTAAAATAATGTTTACTTTTGAGTTATAACTGTTACCGTAAATTACAAACTCTTTTGTTAAAAACTTATTTTGTGCAGTTTGATATCGAAAAGATAATTTTAGAGAGTCTCCGCCGCTTACTTTAAATTTCGGATTCTTTTCCTGTAGTTCAAAATCGAGTGATTTAGTATTTACAAGCCGACCATCTTTAGTAACATAAACAATATTAAAATCACCGCCTTGCTTAGATTTATTTATCAACTGAACATGGTTATCATAAAAATTATTGGAATCTTCAATTTCATTGTGATACCACGTCTTATATTTTTTAAGATAGAACTTACGAATTCTAGCTCCTTTAGTGGTAAGCTCCATTAAGAATAAATCTGTATCAATTGTATAAATTTTTTCAGGAAGTTTATTTTTAACAACTTCTTCAGTTTGTTCCACTAAAGTATTTTCGGTTACTACTTCTTTTTTTATTTCTTTAGCCGGAGGAGCTTCATTAGTTGATTTTTTATCGACTAATGTTGTATCATTAGTTTTATCGGGTGATTGTTTTGGCGGTTCCGGTGCGTTCATATAAAGCCAAAATACTAAAATAATTCCTATTAACACAAAAGCTATTGTTGATTGTCTATCCATTTAATTAAATTCCAAAATTTTTATTAAGCAGGATCATATCCGCCCTTGTTGAACGGATTACATCTTAAAATTCTCCAAATTGACTTTAACAGTCCTTTTATTACGCCATACTTTTTAAGTGAATCTATTGCATAGTTTGAACAAGTAGGGTAAAATCTACATGATGAAGGAAATAAAGGCGATATAAGTTTTTGATACAACTTTATTAAAAAAATAAAAAAATTACGCATTTTCTATTTTATTTTTTAAAGTGACTAATAATCCGATAAAATCATTGACAATAAAATCTAATTTTATTACCCGATTTCTTTTTTGGTTGATGTAGTAAGGTGTAAACACAATTAATAAGTCTAAATTATTTAAGCTACAAACGTTATTTAAAATTTCCTTATTATGTCTGTAAACTTCTCTTAATAATCTCTTAACTCTATTTCTCCAAACAGCATTACCAGACTTCTTAGATACTACAAAAGCAGCTTTAACATTAGACTCATTAACGCTGCTTTCCCAATAGTAATTTACTTTTAAAATTTTTTGTAGTGAAATTAGTTGTTTGCCTTCACTATAAACTTTAAGAAAATCTTTTTTAAGTTTTAATCTTTCGTTTTTAGAAAGAGTATAGTTCTTCAAAACTAAAATTCATCACTTACAGTTAGTTTTTTTCTCCCTTTAGCTCTTCTTCTTGCAAGAACTTTCCTACCGTTTTTAGAAGCCATTCTAGCTCTAAAACCATGTTTGTTTTTTCTTTTTCTATTACTTGGTTGATACGTTCTTTTCATAATTTCACATTTATTTTTAACAAAGAATATAAATTTAAGTAATTAAACTAAAATAAACAATGAATTTTAAAAAAGTCTGTAATCAATTGAGAAAATATTTCTTCAAAATTATTAGTTGTAAAATAAAGCATAGTGTTTATAATTTACGAATATTCATTATTAAAAATCAAAAATTTATATTATTTGCTTACTATTAACATAAGATATTAAAATTGTAAATAGCAGTTAAAATTGCTATATTTATACATTAAATAATGTTATTTTATTTAGATTAGGAAATTTAATGGAATTTAAAGTAAATAGTAAAGACCTTGAAAAATTGTTGTCAAAAATAATACCGGCAGTTCCTACAAGAACTCCTATGCCGATTTTAGAAAACTTTTTGTTCGAAATTAAAGAAAGTATTTTAACAGTTTATACTACTGATTTGGAAATTTCTTTGAAATCTTCTTTAAGTATTGTAGCCGAAGAAGATATTAAACTATTACTTCCCGCTAAATTATTATATGATATTGTAAAGTCATTAAAAGATAAAACCATAAAATTTGATATTCAACCGAACGGGAAAGTTGTAATTAATACAGAGCACGGTAAATTTAACATCAGTTATTTAAATCACGAACAATTTCCGGAAATTCCTAATTTCCCAAATCAAGATTCAGAGGAATCGGAAGTAAACGAAATATCTATAAACGGAAACGAATTAAAATTTGCACTCGATAAAACTTCCTTTGCCATGAGCAAAGAAGAAATGAGACCTGCAATGATGGGTACGCTTTTAGAATTCTGCGAAGACGGATTAAGGTTTGTTGCAACTGACGGTCATAGACTTGTGAATCTTTTAAATAAAAATATCGATGTAAACTTTGAAGAGCAATATATTCTTCCGGAAAGAGCAGTTTCTGTTTTATCAAAAATTTTAAGTGAAAAAGATGTTAAAATTTATTTCAGCAAAACACATATGTCCTTTAAGCTTAATGGTTTTGAGCTCATTTCCAGGTTAATAAAGCAAAAGTATCCCGATTACTCCAGCGTTATCCCTCTGGAAAACGAATATGTCTTGGATATCGAAACTAACGAGTTACAAAGTGTAATTAAAAGAATGATGTTGTTTTCTACAACTAATACGAGAAGAGTTAAATTTACCATTAGTAAAGACAATTTAGAAATATCGGCAGAAGATTTAGACATGGGAGCTTCCGGAACAGAAAATATAAGCTGTAAATATTCCGGTGAACCTTTTGATATTGGGTTCAATTCATCTTATGTTAACGATGTTTTAAGTCATCTCAGCTCCGAGAAAAAAATCAGATTCAAATTACACTCTGCTACAAAAGCAGTAATTATTGTACCTATTGAAGAAAAAGAAAATTATGAGCTGATGATGCTTTTAATGCCAGTACGATTAAATAATTAAACTATGGTTCTAAATTATATTGATTTAACAAATTTTAGACTGCATGGCAAAACAAATATAGAATTTTCAAAAAATATAAATTATATAGTTGGTGGTAACGGACAAGGAAAAACATCTCTTTTAGAAGGAATATATTATCTTTGTACAACAAAAAATTTAAGTCGTACTTCAGATTCGGAGGCGGTTAAATTCGATAATAGTTTTTTTGAAATTACCGGAAGTTTTACCGAATATACAAAAAACAAGGTTAGAATTTATTATGATTCTAACGCATCTAAAAAAAATATTTTCTTAGATGATAAGCAGATATATAAAACTTCAGAATTAATTGGGAAGTTTCCTGTTGTAGCTCTTCTTCAGAGCGATCACGAAATAACTAAAGGTTCTCCTTCCGTAAGAAGAAGATTCATTGATTCAATTATTTCGCAAGCAAGTTCTACCTATCTTAAATTAATTTTAGATTATAACAAAATTCTAAGAAACAGATCAACCTTGCTTTCTAACATAAAAGAAAGATATGAAAAAAGTTTGGTTGAACAATTAGAGGCTTGGACAACTTCTTTGATTAGTACCGGTACTGAAATTATTAAACACAGAAAAAATTTTATTGAAGAATTAAATGATTATGTTAAAAAACCTTATGAACAGATAATGGGAAAGAGTGAAAGCCCGAAAATAAAATATCAAGCTTCAATTGGGAATGTTGCAGAAAGTGTAAGAGAAACTTTTACTCAAAAATTAAATAATTCTAAAAAAGATGAATTAAGGATAGGCAGAAATCTTGTTGGTCCGCATAGAGATGATTTTGATTTTACAATAGATAATTTAGAGTTGAAAAAATATGGTTCGCAAGGTCAAAATAAAACTTTTCAAATTGCTTTAAGATTTACACAATTTTTTTATTTGAAAGATAAATTAAAGATTACACCAATTTTTTTAATGGATGATGTTTTTGGTGAACTTGATTCAGCTAGAGCAAAAAAAATAAGTGATTACTTAAAAGAAATAGGACAGGCTTTTATTACAATGACTGATTTTTCTCGGTTAGAAAAATTGCATAAAACGGATAATGATTTAATTCTAAATGTAAAAAGCGGAAATGTAACTTATGTCTGATAATTTTAAAAGTTTATCTGAAATAATTGGAAAAGAAAAAGAGTTCTCGAATTTCAGAACTTCCGTAAAAGAAAATAATGTTATAAATGATTTTTATAACATTTTTCCTGCTCTTGAAAAAAACGTTAAAACATCAAATATCTATAAAAGCATTTTATATCTTATTGTAGAAAATTCGGTATTAAGAAATGAACTGAATCTCAAAAAAAAAATTATGATAGAAAAAATAAATAAACATTATAATCAGAAAATTATAACTGATATTAAATTTACATATTCAAAAAATAGTTATAGGAAATTCTAGTGTCAAAGGAAATTAAAAACAGTAATTATACAGCTACCAATATCAATGTTCTAAAGGGATTGGAAGCTGTTAGAAAAAGACCTGCAATGTACATTGGTGATATTGGGCAACGCGGTTTACATCATCTTGTAAACGAAGTTGTTGATAACAGTATTGATGAAGCACTTGCAGGCTATAACGATAAAATAGAAATAACAATTAATAAAGACGGAAGTGTAACAGTAGTTGATTACGGTAGAGGCATTCCCGTGGACATTCATCCGGTTGAAAAAAAATCAGCTCTCGAAGTAGTAATGACAGTTCTGCATGCCGGAGGAAAATTCGATAAAAATTCTTACAAAGTTTCCGGTGGTTTACATGGTGTAGGTGTTTCAGTTGTTAATGCTCTTTCTAAATGGATGAAAGCCGAAGTAAGAAGAGACGGCAAAATTTACTTTCAAGAATATGAGCACGGGATTCCTAAAGCTGAGGTAAAAGAAATAGGGAAAGCTAAAAAAAACGAAACAGGCACAAAGGTTACTTTTATGCCTGACGATACAATTTTCAAAACAACAAAATTTAAATTTGATATTTTAGCCGAAAGAATGAGAGAGCTTGCTTTTCTTAACAAAGAAGTAACTATAAGCATTAAGGATGAAATAGAAGGCGATGAAGATATATATCATTATAAAGGCGGAATAATTGAGTTTGTAAAATATTTGGATGAAACTCGTGTAACTTATCACAAACCAATTTATATTGAAGGGCAAAAAGAGAATACTCCCGTTGAAGTAGCGTTTGAATATAGCGATGCTTATTCCGATAACATTTGTTCTTATGTTAATAACATTAATACTCACGAAGGTGGAAGTCATCTTGTAGGTTTCAAAACTGCTCTCACAAGAACATTCAACAGTTATGCTTATAAGAACAAACTTATAAAAGACAATTCCAAAATATCTCTAACCGGTGATGATTTTAGAGAGGGCTTAACTGCAGTAATTTCCGTAAAAGTTATGGAACCTCAGTTCGAGGGACAAACAAAAACTAAACTTGGTAACAGCGAAGTTAAATCGATTGTAGAAACTATTGTAGGTGAAAAGCTATCGGACTATCTCGAAGAAAATCCTTCGGTAGCAAAGAAAATAATTGAAAAATGTGTTCGTGCTGCTGAAGCTCGTGAAGCCGCAAGAAAAGCAAGAGATCTTGTAAGAAGGAAAAGTGCACTCGATTCAATGCACTTACCCGGTAAATTAGCTGATTGTTCAATTAAAGATCCGGAACATTGTGAAATTTATGTAGTGGAAGGTGATTCAGCGGGCGGTTCTGCAAAACAAGGAAGAGACAGAAGATTTCAAGCGATTCTTCCTATTAAAGGTAAAATACTTAATGTGGAAAAAGCTAAAATAAACAAAGTATTAGAGAACACCGAAATTAAATCTTTAATCTCGGCAATCGGTGCGGGAATTGGAGCCGAGTTTGATGCTGAAAAAGCTCGCTACGGAAAAGTTATAATTATGACTGATGCCGATGTGGATGGAAGCCACATTAGAACTTTACTTTTAACTTTTTTATACCGACAGATGAAAGACTTAATAACTACCGGAAGAATTTACATTGCTCAACCTCCTTTATACAAGATCAAAAAAGGTAAAGAAGAAGTTTATGCTTATGATGACGATGAACGTGATAAAATTTTAGCAAGAATGAAAGGCGGCAGCGTAGCAAAAAATGAAGACGGCGAAATAAATACTCCCAAAGGAGTAACAATATCAAGATATAAAGGTTTGGGTGAAATGAATCCCGAACAACTTTGGGCTACAACAATGAACCCTGAAACAAGAACAATTCTGCAAGTAAACTTAGAAAGTGCTGCAACGGCAGATAAAATTTTTGAGACGCTAATGGGCGACCTTGTTGAACCCAGAAGAGCTTTTATTGAAAAGCATGCAAAATATGCAAATATAGATGTATAATCTTTCTTCGTATTTGCTCTGGCAGACAAGAAGTGAAGTTTAATTTTCGTAGTATGTTCTATTTAAGATAATTACGGAAACAATAGTTCGGAGTTTTCTCCGAAAGTTAACTAGAAGTTATTAAAAATTAAAAAAGTGAAATAAAAATGGCTACAATTTTTGAAAAAATATTACCTGTTGCTCTCGAAGAAGAGATGAAATCATCATACATTGATTATGCAATGTCTGTAATTGTATCGAGAGCTTTACCTGATGTTAGAGACGGACTAAAACCTGTTCATAGAAGAGTTCTTTACGGAATGCATGAACTGGGATTAGCATACAATAGACCATATAAAAAATCAGCGAGAATAGTTGGAGAAGTTCTCGGTAAATATCATCCGCACGGAGATAGTGCAGTTTACGATAGTATGGTTAGAATGGTTCAAGATTTCTCCTTGCGTTATCCTTTGGTTGACGGACAAGGAAACTATGGTTCAGTTGATGGTGATTCTCCTGCTGCTATGCGTTATACCGAAGCACGCCTCGCAAGAATTTCGGAAGAAATTTTACGCGACTTAGATAAGAACACGGTTGATTTTGCTCCTAACTTTGATGAATCATTACAAGAACCAGTTGTTATGCCTGCTTACCTTCCGAGTTTATTACTAAATGGTGCATCCGGTATTGCTGTTGGTATGGCAACAAATATTCCACCGCATAACTTGACTGAAGTTGTTAACGGTCTTGTTGCAATGATTGATAAACCAAATATTACTAATGAAGAATTGATGCAATATGTTACTGCTCCCGATTTCCCGACAGGTGGAATTATCTTTGGCTATGATGGCGTAAAATCTGCATACACAACAGGTAGAGGCAAAGTTGTAATTAGAGCAAAAGCCAATATAGAAACTCACAAAAACGATAGAGAAAGTATTATCATTACTGAACTTCCTTATCAAGTTAACAAAGCTAATTTAATTGAGAAAATGGCAGTTCTTGTAAGAGACGGAAAAGTTCAGGATATTTCAAACATCAGAGACGAATCTGACAGAGACGGAATGCGCATAGTTATTGAAACTAAACGTAATGCCCAGCCCGAAGTTATTATAAACCAGTTATTTAAGCATACACAAATGCAAGTAACGTTCGGCGTTATTATGCTTGCTCTTGTAAATGGTGCCCCTCAAGTTCTAACTCTTTCCGAAACTATGCAGCATTTTCTTGCTCACAGAATGGAAGTGTTAATAAGGAGAACCAAATATGAGTTAGATGCTGCCGAAAGAAGAGCACATATTCTTGAAGGCTACATTATTGCTCTTGATAATATTGATGCCGTAATTGAAACAATCAAGAAATCTAAAGATGTTCAAACTGCTAAATCAAAATTAATGAAACAATTTTCTCTTAGTGAAATCCAAGCAAAAGCTATATTAGACATGCGTTTGCAGAGATTAACCGGATTAGAAAGAAAGAAGATTGAAGATGAATATAAAGAAATTCTAAAACTGATAGAAAAATTAAGAGGAATTTTGGATAATGAAAACAAAAGAAATAAAATTATAAAAGATGAACTGATTGCTCTTAGAGATAGATACGGTGATGAAAGAAGAACAGAAATAATTAAAAACTATAAAGAATTTTCTCTTGAAGATATTATTGCAGAAGAAGATGTTGTTGTAACAATATCGCATGCAGGATTTATTAAGAGAATTCCTGTTAGCGGTTACAGAAAACAAGCTCGCGGCGGAAGAGGAGTTACCGGAGCCGGTACAAAAGATGAAGATTTTATTGAACATATGTTTGTTGCTTCCACTCATAATTTTATTATGTTCTTTACTGATAAAGGAAAATGCTATTGGAAAAAAGTACACGAAATTCCTGAAGGCGGAAGAACTTCGCGAGGAAGATCACTGCAAAATCTTGTTGAAAAAGAGAAAGATGAGAGAATTACAGCTTTTGTAAGCGTTGAGGAATTTGTTGATGATAAATATCTCGTTATGGTTACTAAACAAGGTACAATCAAGAAAACAAATCTTTCTGCTTATTCTAATGTAAGAAAAGGTGGAATAAATGCGATAAACATTGTTGAAGGTGATAAACTTATTGAAGTTAAAATGACAGACGGAAACAATGATATAATAATGGGAACACGAAAAGGACTTGCTATAAGATTCCACGAAAGCCAAGTTAGAGAAATGGGAAGAACCGCTACAGGAGTTCGTGGAATTAAACTTGGCAAAGATGATATAGTAATTGGTTTTATTGTTGTTCGTTCCGCTTCAACATTACTTGTAGTTACAGATAAAGGTTACGGCAAGAGAAGTAACATAGATGAATATAGAATAACAAGACGAGGCGGTAAAGGTATTATTACCGTTAAGACAGGCGAAAAAAATGGTAACCTGATTTCAATTAAAGAAATAAATGATAATGACGAATTAGTAATTATCACAAACTCCGCTATGGTAATAAGACAAGGTGTAAAGAAAATAAGAGTTATGGGAAGAGCAACTCAAGGAGTAAAACTTATCAACTTAAAAGAAGGTGATACTATTGCTGATGTTGCAAGAGTTGTAAGTGAAGAAGAAACTATCGGTGAAGAAAATAAGAATAACAATAAAGAAAATGACTTGGGGATATAAAAATGAAATCTGACAAATTACATATTGAATCTAAATGTGTACATTCGGGAATCGGAGAATATGAGTTCGGTTCTGTAGTTCCGCCGATTTACCAAACCTCTACTTTTAAATTTGAATCAGCTGACCACGGAGGCTCCTTATTTGCAGGGAAGCAAAAAGGTTATATTTATTCCAGAATGCTCAATCCTACTATTGAAGCAATGGAAAATGCAGTTGCCGAATTAGAAGGTGGTACAAAAGCTTTAGGTTGTGGTAGCGGAATGGCAGCTATTAATACTGTTCTTACTGGGTTATTAAATTCCGGTGATCATGTCATTTGCTCAAAATCTGTTTACGGTCCAACGAACACTTTACTGGCAACCGTTCTAACAAAATTCAATATTGAAACTGACTTTATAAACACGTCTGATATAGACAAAGTTAAGGAAGCAATTAAAGATAACACTAAAGTTATTTATGTAGAAACACCGGGCAACCCGACTCTAGAAACAACAGATTTAGAAAAAGTTGCGGAGTTAGCTCATTTACATAATGCCAAGCTTGTAGTTGATAATACTTTTATGAGTCCGATTTTACAAAAGCCATTTGAATTTGGAGCGGATGTAATTGTTCACAGTATGACCAAATTCCTAAACGGTCACGCTGATGTTGTTGCCGGAATTATTGTAGTAAAAACTGAAGAAGATTATTTGCACTTTAGAAAGATATTAAATCAACTCGGTGGAGTAATCGATCCTTTTAATGCTTTCTTAGTTCACAGAGGATTAAAAACGCTTGCTATCAGAATGAAAAAACATTCCGAAAATGCTCAACCTATTGCCGAGTTTCTTGAAGCTCATCCCAAAGTTGATTGGGTAAAATATCCGGGACTAAAATCTTTTCCTTATTACGAAGTTGCACAAAAGCAGCACAAAGCTCCGGGCGGAATGATTTCCTTTGAGCTTAAAGGAGGAATTGAAGCAGGCAAAAAATTAATGAATTCAGTTAAACTTTGTCAACTTGCTGTTAGTCTTGGCGGAGTTGAAAGTTTAATTCAACATCCTGCAAGTATGACGCACTTAACTATGGGTAAAGAAGCAAGAGAATCAGCCGGAATTACAGATGGACTTGTACGTTTATCTGTCGGTATAGAAAACCTTGATGATTTATTAAACGATTTAACAGAAGCATTAAACATGATTTAATTTTTGTGAAAATGTTAGGAGAAATGATAAATTAGAATACGTTGATTATTTCTTGAAATTTCACGAAAAAATCTAATTTTTATAAATTTTTTTGTTGATAATTGGAGTAATTCGTATAGTATTGGGATTTACTCGTATAGTTAACTATTTGGAGTTATTGCAGAAACAGAATTTCTGTTAGAATGGAAAAATTAAAAATATTAATAGCTTTGTTACCCATAATTTTTATGATACATGATTTCGAAGAAATCATTATGTTCAAACCTTGGTTAGATAAGAATAGAAGTGAATTAAAAAGACGTTTTCCTAAATTTGAAGATTTTCTAACAAAGGGAAACTATTTTACTCTGTCCACCTCTGCATTTGCTATTGCTGTTTTGCATGAATTTATTTTAATTTCTTTGGTAACCATACTTTCATTATGGTATAACTCTTATAATTGGTGGTTTGCAGCATTTTCCGTTTATACTATACACCTTTTCGTTCACATTGTACAATGGATTATTTACCGAAAATATGTTCCGGTTATTATCACTTCTATTTTAACATTGCCATATTGCATATATACATTTATTGTTTTTATAAGTACAGTAGAAATATCCCAAACACAAATTTTATTTTGGACATTAGTAGGAATTATTGTAACTATATTGAGTTTTCCGTCTGCTTTTTATTTCGCATTTAAATTTGATAACTGGAAAAACAAGTTTTATTCTACTAAATAATTAAGCTTAGTTTGAAAAAACAAAGGAAAAGAACCTAATAAAAATAAGTACCCTGATAATATCTCTTAATGCATTATTATCTTTAAATTCTTGTGGTAAAGCTAATGTAAACAACTTATTGATAAGAGATAAAGAGGACAGACAAGAAATGCACAGCTTTGTGCAAGAAATAAGTATTGATTCAAAAAGTATAAATCCCGATTTTATAATTATCCCGCAAAAGGGAACAGAACTTTTAAGCACAACAAGAGATGATAATGGTTCGCCTGAAATGGAATATATAAATGCAATAGACAGAATGGGTTAAGAAAGTTTGAATTATTGTTAAAGTAGTAGATAACTAAAAAACTCCAGATAATGAAAATGAGTGGATACGGATTTTTTTTGTATGGCTAAGAATAACAATAATGTTAAAATTATGATTACGGATTACTGTTCAATGCATTCTATAATGAATAATTCATATACTGTTAATACTGCAAATAATTCTCTATAATTTGCAACAAATCATAGAGAACTAGATAATATTCTTAACTATCCTAAACTTATTTACAATGTAAATTTTGTTACTAACCTATTGGTATCCTTATCTTTTATTTTTTAATTTTGAAAAGTTAAAATTGAAAAACGGTAGGTACTAACTCTTATGCTGATTTGAAAGTTACAGTCTTCAAATTTCATTTTGTTTTATAGCTACCCCCGTTTAGTAACAAGTATAAATACAAAAGATAAATTATGAGTATTTTAAATATTGAAATTAAAGCAAAATCAGATAATCATTCCGAAATTAGAGAGTTAATAAAATCAAGAAACGTAATAAACAAAGGTATTGATCACCAGATAGACACATACTTCAATGTTCAGCAAGGACGTTTAAAGTTAAGAGAAGGAAATATTGAAAACTATTTAATTCATTATATCAGAGAGGACAAAGAAGGTCCAAAGGAGTCTGAAATAATTCTCTTTAAATCTGAACCGGGTGCTACACTAAAGGAAATATTATCTAAATCCATCGGAATACTAACTGTAGTTGATAAAAAAAGGGAAATTTATTTTATTGAAAATGTAAAATTTCATATAGATACAGTTCAAAATTTAGGCACTTTTATAGAAATTGAAGCAATTGATAAAGATGGTACAATTGGTAAAAGTAAATTATTAAAACAATGTGAATTCTATTTAGAATTATTTGGCATTTCAAAAGATGATCTTATCTCAGTTTCGTATAGTGATTTAATTTTGAAAAACAAAAAAGAGCAGAATAATAAAGCAGGCACATAATAAACAGTGTTATAGTAATTAAATAAGAAACGCTAAAGAATAGTTTTGTCTCATACAATTTCAAAATTTCATACAATATTTGTATTATATAAGTCAGTAAAGTATGAAAATAACGAGAGACATAGAAAAAGTAATAAACAAGATGATAGATAAATATCCTGTTATTGCTGTTACAGAGCCACGTCAATCGGTAAAAACAACATTACTAAAAGATTTTTTTCCTAAATATAGATGTATCAGTTTAGAAAATCCCGATAATAGAAACCTTTGCGAAAAACGATACAAATCTTTTTTCACTACCAAGTTATCCCAGTTTTTTCTCCAAGTTCTAATAGCCAAAGAATATTTATTTCTCCAATTTTCTTCTAATGTATCAAGATTCATTAAAGCAGCTTCTTCTGTAGGAGCTTTATAAACTTCCTTAAATTGGTTCATAAATATTTTTTTATCCTTAGAAGCAGCATATTTTAGTGTATTTCTTATCTGATGAATTACAGAAAGTGTTGCTTTCTATGTTGTTACCATTTAGTGTTAAGCGTACACTCCCAAGATGATCTCTTACATAGTAAAAGCGTTCGTCTGTTGTGTTTTGTTTGTTCACATAGCCTATCATTCCGTTACCAAATATTTTATTTTTTTTAGCCACTACACAAATTTTGTTTAGTGGCTGTTTTTATAATAGTTGCACAGAGCATGCCCCGCAATCTTTTTAGGCGAGGCAAACTCGCTGACTATATTTATATTTCTTACTGTTAGATTATAAAATGAAGAACCATGATTATAGCACCTAGAAACCACAGTAAATATGAAAGACTAAATAATAATCTTAGTCTATTTATATATTTATTCATTAAACTATCATTTATGTCTATTCTTTTAAATTTATAATCTCTTAGAAATTTTTTCATATCTTTTTGTGATTTAAGTTGATTATATATATTTAGCTCTTTTCTCTTATTTTCCTCTATCCAAGAACTCATTTTTAACCCATAGTATCCCCAGATATTACCCAGTAATCCACCAAGCATAATAATGGTTCCACCAATCATAAATAACATTTTTAAATCTCCTATTTAATAAAATTAATATTATGGAAACATTGATTCGCCACTAGCATCTAACATTGGTTCTCTTCCACTTGTGTTTTCGCTGCTCTCTGATTGATTATATTCTTGTAAAACGGACTGTAAATATTGCACAGTTTCATCTCTAGTGTAGATTTTATCATTTTGTAAGGATAATTGCACAGCAATTATATCTAAAATATAATTCAAGATAAATTCATATGTTATGTTGGATTCTGCTAACCAATCAAAAGCACTTATATCTGCATAAACTCCTCCGCCATATCCAATACTTGTTTTAGGTAATATACCAAGGGTCATTCCTAAATCATTTGAACCTAAAAGATTTACTTCTCCACTTGCTCCTTTTCTCCCTCTATAAAAGAATTCACCAACATTAAAACCTAAACCACCAATATTTTTATAAGAACTAGATGTTGGAAAGAAAGCGGGATTAAATAATCCAGCAACAATACCAGCACCTGCTCCACCCCCAAGACTTGCACCATAAAACATACCATAATTTCCTTTATGGTCAATAGCAAAACCCACATTTAACGCAGCTGTCATAAACTTAGCCATAACTCTAATTTCTGTTTGGAAAACAAACGATGATTTTCCATCAGGGTCAAAACGGTTTAATGGATTACAAAGAGTATAGTTATACGGAGACCAACCCGGGTATTTATCGGCTAATGGATCCACACTATACCAAAAGCTACCATCAGTATCGTAATATCTTGCTCCGTAGTAATGTAAGCCGGTTTCTTTGTCAAGTTCTTTGCTTGTGTAATCATATTTTTGTTCCGTACCGTTGTTTATTTCTCTTAGTGTTTTGCCAAATGCATAGTAATCTTTACCACTACTTATATTTGTGTATTCATCAAGAACTAATCTTGGTGTTCCGAGATGATCTTTTACGTAATAGTATCTTTCGTCTGTTCTTGTGTTGCCACTCCAATTTGCTTTTATATTTTCTATCATTCCGTTACCGTATAGATTATTTTTTTAGCCACCACACTAATTTTGTTTAGTGGCTGTTTTATAATAGTTGCATTATGTAATGCTCGCTGATCGTGTTAGGTGATAATACATGATTATTACTCAACTAACAATTTTATATAATACTCATCCTTGGATCTTTTTTGCACAGTATATTCAGATGTATTTATTAAATCATTATAAATAACTATGCTATCTGAATCAACAAAAATCATTTTATCTTCAAATTCATTCTTGATTATTTTCAAATCACCATTTTTATAATAATAAGTAATCATTTCTATTTCAGCGTTTTTATCATAGTCCAATACTAACAGTGGGTACATACTAATATTTTGCAAATCCCCATTTTCATTATACTTTAGTTTTCCAAGATAATTATAGCTATCATATTTACAAAGAATATATAAGAGTGTATCATTACTAAAATAACCTGTATAAAAATAATTAGTATCTTTTTTTGTTTCTGTTCCATCAATTTTAATTTTATTCAATACTGGATTATATTGATCGAATTGTATTTGATCATAGCTATGAAGATTAAAATAATCCTTATAATATAAATTTTCATCTAAACAAGAAAAAGAAACAAGTATTATTGCAAAATAAATTAATTTATGCTTCATCTCATTCTCCTTATCTTTTTGAAGGATCAAAGTCACTCCACCAATCATCACTATCCTGACTATCTGATGTAAAATCAGGAGAAAAACTTCTATTCTGTGGGAATTGTTGTTTGTACGAGTTTTCAGTATCCCACATTTGATTCCAGTTTGGGGCATTTTGAGGTTCCGTTGCTCCTAAGTTTTTCAGAAATTCTTTTAGCTGCTCGATTAGATTTCCATCTGGATCATAATAAAATTTCCAAAAAAGCCACCCTAAATAATTACTTGGTGCATCTTCGTAAGACCATGCTGTACCTATACTTCCTTCTGCTGCTTGTTTATTTTCAATTTCTGCAGTTTTTTCCCACAATGGAATTTGTCCAAATAACCAAGCTCCTACATTTTCAATAGAAGATAAATTATCTATGTTAGCAGCAACGTTAAAGAAGTGTACAAAATCAATCCAACCTCCATGACGTGTATACAAATATCTATTTTGGGGATTGGGACCTCCAAGTGTAGAATACTTTCCTAGATATGCCAATGTTGTACTAGCATCAGATTTATAAATTCTATTGACATAGTTAAGAAATTTTCTAGGAGAAGTTGCCTGACTTTTATTTGGCTCCATCCCATTTGGATCATAATTATTCAATGGATTACAAGCAGTATAATTATACGGAGACCAACCCGGGTATTTATCCGCTAATGGATCGACACTTAACCATCTACCAATTTTACTATCATAATATCTTGCACCAAAGTAGTCTAATCCGGTTTCTATATCACGCTCTTTTTCTGTGAATTGGTATTTATCTGTAATGGCAAGACTGTAACCTCTTAATTCTTCACCGTAAGCGTAATAGTCTCTTCCGTTTGTAATTTCACTATTTTCATCTATTGTCATTCTTATACTACCAAGATGGTCTTTTACATAGTAAAAGCGTTCGTCTGTTATGTTTAATTTGTTTACATAGCCTATCATTCCGTTACCATATATTTTAACTTATTTTAGCCACTACACATATTTTGTGTAGTGGCTGTTTTTATAATAATTGCATCATGGTGCTTACCCCACAATATTTTTATGCAGGGTAAACTCGCTGACTATGTCAGGTTTACTTTCGTTTTAATACAAACCAGTTTGAGTCTAATTTCTCAGTTACTTCATAATATTTACTTTTAATCTTCATATAATCGTCAAAAGAAAAATTAATAGTAGAAATTTCTATGCTATCCGAAAGCATAAATGTTAGTTCGTATTTATCAAATTCATATCCTATATTCTCATCAGATTCTAATCGTTTAGTTTCAGGATTATAGTTATATGTGAGAACAGCTCTAATACCAAGTTCGTTCATTATATCAAACTGTAACTTTGCATCATGATTATTCTTCAAGAACAATTCTTTTTCCTTGTAGCCTTTTGTTCCTTCAGATGCTTTCCAATTAGGAACTATAAAATCACTCGAATCGACCATTAAATTCCTATGCATAAAATAATTTTCGTTATCTCTTCGTACAATATGATAACCAATAAATTTCGTATAAGTACTATCCTTTTTTAACTCGTTATAAATGTTGATTATGTCGGTTCTTTCTAGTCCTTTTTCTTTAAACATCTCACTACAAGATGTAAGCAATAAAAACATAACTGTTATAATTAAATATTTTTTCATCTTTTTCTTGCTCCATGTCCGATCGCTCTCTGATCTGTTGGAAAGGAGTAATTGAATTTTTCTTTTTGAGTAATTTTAGATATTGATATGAAGTTTAACCTACATTGGGCTATCATGTTTTTATAAATAAATTTTTAGGAACGACTATTCTTCATTATTCAAATGTAGATAAGAAAGATTAGCCGTTCCGTTCCCTTTACGGGGTAGATATGTTAAAAATAAATTATCTTGATTATTAACCTAGAATGAACCGCTGCTAATTAAATTCCCTGAACTATCATAGTGAGCCCAAGTACCGGTACCATCAGCATTCCAAGTAACATTATTTATTAAAACTTCAGTACCACTTTCACTTTTTTCATAAGTGTTTACAGAACCTGAGCCATCGGGATTTGAAATAATTTCAAATCTGCTAACTAGATTTTCATCTTCGTCATACATTAAATAATTAACTGTATAAACCCCGTTTGAATCAGTGGAATATTCCCAAGAAAAACTTAGTTTTTGGGCTTCAAAATCAAAGAATTTTACACTTCCGCTTTTAGTAGCTTTTATTTCTTTGGCTTCCAATACTTTCTGATTAGTTAGTGTAATGCCATCTAAGTTTCCACTTAAATAAACTGTCCAGCCGAATTCCGTATCATTATCATATACAATTAATTTTACCTCTAATCCTGTTTTATCATCTTTCCAAGTTCTAATCCATTCATCTTGTACTTTATTCATTTTATTAGAGTTTTTAGGTGGAGTCCACATGTAGCTATAATTATTAAATAAATTTGCAGATTCTATACAACTTTTTGCAAGCATTTGATATGGGTTTGTACTTTCGGCAAAAGATTGGGGTAACTCAATCTTTTTAAGACTGATTTCAGGTAATGTTTTTTTACCATCAGGTTTTACAGGATTATCATCATCTGAACAATTAACTAAAAATAATGATAGAATCAGCATAAAAATTATCTTCTTTATCATTTTTTTCTCCTTTTTATTTTATACGGAATATTAATTTAATATATCTTATGTCATTTGTCAAATGCTGTTACTTAACAATTAATAATGTTGAAAATTAATAGGAATATAATCAAGCAATTGATGACAAAATTTAATCGTAAATAGATTCCGTTTTAAAATAGAAAAAGCATAGTAATAAATTAAAAGTACTCAGGTTTGTAACTTGCTTAAACTTTTTTATTAATCGTTTATAGAAGTTTTTATGATATTTTCATTTTAGCTGAAGTTTTGTTGCATTTTAATACTTAGATAGTTATTCCATTTAATAAGAAGAATGAATAAGATTAACAAAAGCAAATGTTTTTCACCAAAGAAAATGGAACTTTAGGAGGTTATGGAATATTAAAAACTAATTATAAGAAAACCATTTAAAAATATTTTCTTAAAAGGATTGAAATTATAATGTAGGTTTTTGAATGATTGAGGCGACGATCGGATTCGAACCGATGAATAAAGGTTTTGCAGACCTTCGCCTTAAGCCACTTGGCCACGTCGCCTTAAAATTTTTAATAAAAAATTAGAACATAGTCAATAAAATATTTAACTACTATTAGATTTGTCTGCTCTTAGGTTAATTTGCAAATATACTAACTAATTGTACTATCGTAAATTAATAAATAAAATCAATATAAAAAAGAAAATCCACCTAAGTGGATTTTTAGAGCGGGAGACGAGACTCGAACTCGCGACAATCACGTTGGCAACGTGATGCTCTACCAACTGAGCTACTCCCGCACAAAGATTAAAATAATCAGATAACAAATATAATATTGTTTACAATATTAAGCAATAAAAATTTTATTTTCTTCCTGAATGAATATAGCCTCTGTAAGGTCTGGAATGCTGTACTGTAATAAAACAATTGGGATCTACATTTTCAATTACGTTTCTTGCTTTTTTTAAGTTTCGTCTCTTAAGGATTACAACTAATAAAGAAACTTCACCTGAATTTCCTTTGGCTGGTAAAAGAGTAACACCAAATTTAGCTTTTCGTAAAGCTGAAGCAATTTCATAAGCCAAAGTACGGGAGATAATATTAACTTGTACATAACCGAGTGCAACTTTTTCTTCGAGAGTGATGCCAATAATATTACCAATCCCAAAACCAAGTGCATAACCGAAAAGATTATAAGTATTATCAAGATTATTAAAAACATAGCGCATGGCAAAAATCCAAATTAGAACTTCAATAAATCCGACACCTCCGGCATAATATTTTTTAGCCTGAACTACTAAAATTGTTCTGAAAGTTCCCAAAGAAACATCAAGCATTCTTAAAAACATAATAAGAAGTGCACCTAAAATTGCTTCTAACACTTTATATTTACTCCATAAAAAAATATTAAGAATATAAACATATATAAAATTAAACATAACGCATATTAATATTTTTGTAAATTTGAACTTTAGAAATTCATGGAATATTTAATGTACGAAGTTGAAAGAAAAGAACTAATAAGTTTAATAAAACAAAAGGGAATAAAAAACGAAAAAGTTTTGGAGGCAATGTTAAATGTGCCTCGCCACGAATTTGTTCAACCTATAATGATTTCCCACGCTTATAAAGATACTGCTCTTCCAATTGGTTACGGACAAACAATTTCGCAACCATATACTGTTGCTGTTATGACTGAAGCTCTAGAACTAAAAAAAGGTGATAAAGTTTTAGAAATTGGAACAGGTTCCGGTTACCAAGCTGCAATTCTGAATGAGCTGGGTATGAAAGTTTTTTCAATTGAACGTAACGAAGATATTTATAGAAGAATACAAAAATTTTTTGACGAAAAAAGTTTAAGAATTCATTGCCGATGTAGTGATGGTACAATAGGTTGGAGTGAATTTGCACCTTACGATGGAATTATTGTTACTGCCGGAAGTCCTGTTATTCCTAAAAATTTGAAGAAGCAGCTCGCTGTCGGGGGCAGATTGGTTATTCCCGTTGGTGATAAAAAATCACAGAAATTAATTATTCTACATAAAATCTCCGAAGATGATTATAATGTGCGAGAGATAGAAAATTTCAAATTTGTTCCGCTAATTGGAAGAGAAGGTTGGAACCAAAAATAATTGTGATAGCAGGCCCAACTTGTAGCGGGAAAACTAGTTTAAGTTTAAATTTATCTGAAAAGGTTAAATCAGAAATAATTTCTGCAGATAGCAGACAATTTTATCGACATTTAAACATCGGTACCGCAAAGCCCACTAAAAAAGAACTAAGAAAAGTTAAACATCACTTAATAGATTTTTTAGAGCCGATTAAAACTTACAATGCAAGTATGTTTGAAAAAGATGCAATTTTAATAATTGAACAAATAATTGAAAAAGATAAAATTCCTATTGTTGTTGGAGGCTCGGGGTTATACATAAAAGCGTTGGTAGATGGTATTTTTGATAATGTTGAAACTGATAATAAAATTCGTGAAGAGCTATTAAATAAAAAGAAAAAATTCGGCAATGAATATTTGTTCGAAGAATTAAAAAAAGTTGATCCTAAATCTGCATTAAATTTATTGCCGCAGAATTGGAAAAGAATAATTAGAGCACTTGAAGTTTATAAATCTACTGGCAAACCGATTTGGAAACATCAAGAAGAATATAAAAGAGAGATTGATTTTAATTTTTTACAATTCGGACTAAATTGGGATAGAACAATTCTCTACAAAAATATTGAAGCTCGTGTTGATAAAATGATTGAACTCGGTTTGGTGAATGAAGTTAAGCAAATTTTGGATAAAGGAATTTCAGCAAATTGTAATTCGCTTAATACAGTCGGTTACAAAGAAATAATTGAATTTTTAAATAACAACATTACTCTGGAACGTGCTATTGAACTGATTAAAAGGAATACACGCAGATACGCCAAAAGACAAATGACTTGGTTTAGAAAAGATGAAAGAATTAAATGGTTCGATGTTAAATCCGCAAATGATTTTCCGGAAATAGCGGGGAAAATTTTAAAAAATATTTAAATATCATCAGAAAATTACGTTATGTAATTATTGTTATTAGTAATTCATCTCCCGAATAAAAAACTTAGAGTTGTTTATGTGAAATTCCCAAAAGATAATACTTATGGAATATTAAACACTCCACTACTTATTATATGTTACTTTCTAACAACTTTACTCATTATTTTTCGTTAATTTTACAACTAGAATTGATAAAAACAGATAATTTTATTGCCAAAAGTTGATTTACATACACACACTATTTATTCAGACGGCAGTCTTTATCCCGAAGAATTATTAAATCTTGCTAAAGAAAGAGGAATTTCTACAATCGGGATTACGGATCATGATACTGTTAACGGTATAGAAGAAGCTCTAATCCACGGAGAAAAAATTGGTGTTGAAGTTATTCCTGGAATTGAGATTAGCACATGTGTAGAAGATATTGAAATTCACTTGCTTGGTTACTTTTTTGATTTTAAAAGTTCTGATTTAATAAATTATTTAAATTTTTTTAATAAAGCGAGAAAAGAGCGAGCTAAATCTATTCTTAAAAAATTAAAGGAATATAATATAAATTTAACAATTTCTGACGTTGAAGAATTTTCAAAAAACTCACCAATCTGCCGACCGCATATAGCAAAGGCAATGGAGGCAAAAGGGTATGTTAAAAATTTTTTTACTGCTTTTAAAGAATATCTTGGTGATAATAAATCTGCTTATGAAAAAAAAGTTTATGTTTCGCCCAAAAACACTGTTGATATAATTCATCAAGCCGGCGGATTAGTTTTTTTGGCTCATCCCGGAAAAATGAAAGAAACAATTCTGCAAGAAATAATTAATTCGGGGATAGACGGAGTTGAAACTATTCATCCGTCTCACAAAAAGGTTCAGCAAAAATATTATAAAAACATAGTTAAACAATACTCTTTATTAGAATCGGGCGGGTCAGATTTTCACGGCGGTGATAGAAATGATAAAGTTAATTTTGGAAAGTATTTTACTACCATTTCCAATCTTGATAAAATGAAAAAATATCTGAATCTGTAGAGGGCAATAAAAAATAAACATCATTTATAATTTCAAATATTTATATTAGCACCAAAAAATTAAAATAAAATGAAAAAAATTCTTATAGCTATATTTTTCAGTACTGTAATTTTTGCACAAAACGTAAGTAATTGGCAAAATTATTCAGATATGAAAAGCATTAACGATTTTGTAATAAAAGAAAACATTATTTGGGCTGCAACAAACGGTGGTGTTTTCAGTTTTCATTTAAGTGATAATTCATTTCAAAAATTTACAAAATCCGAAGGTTTGGCAAGCCAATCAATTACAGCTATCGATGTTGATAATGCAGGCAAAGTTTGGATTGGTACAGCTGAAGGATTTATCAATGTTTACGATCCTTCGATAAATAAAATGAGTACTATTTATCAAATATTTCAAACAAATTATTCAAAAAAAAATATTAACGATATTTTTATTCGGAATGATACAGTTTATGTAACAACTGAATTTGGAGTTTCGCTGATAAATCCGGAAAATTTATCGTTCATCTTAAATATTAGAAAATTTGGTGATTTTAATAGCCAAATTCCTGTTTCTAAAATTTATGTAAATGAAAGAATAAATGTTGTAACACAAGCAGGATTGGCAGTAAATAAAGAGGGAATCTCTAATCTATCTGCTCCTGACGCTTGGGAGTCTACGCCATTTTTAACCGGTATTCCCGTCTCTAAAGTTTATGACATCATAACTTATGATGAGAAATTTTTATTTGCCACAAATAAGGGAATTATTCATAAAGAAGATAGCACTTGGAAAACTTTTTTATATGAGGATAAAAATGTTTATTCGCTTCACGTTGACGGGAATTCTCTTGTTTCTTTAGTAGGTAATGAAATCCATTCATACAATCAAAACGATAATTTAATTTATTCCCTTTCCGGAAATAACATCAAAAAAATTATAAAGCACAGAAATACTTATTATTCAAGTTCAAGTAACGGAATAATAAAAATAAAAGAAAATGCTGCAAATATAATTAAACCGAATGCTCCTGTTTCAAATTCCATGCTTAGTTTAACAGTTGATTCTGAAGGCAATCTTTGGTCCGCAACCGGTAAAGATGCTGAAGGTATGGGCGTAATGAAATTTGATGGTACAAAATGGGAAAATATTAATAGAAATAATAATGATGCTTTTTTAACTAACGATTTTCATAAAGTTTCTTCGTCAGAAAATGCAGTTTTTTTCTCTAATTGGGGAAGAGGTTTTGTAAGATTGGTCGATACAACATACCAAGTTTTTAATGCTGCTAATACCGATTTAGTAGGAATTCCGATAGACAGAAATTTTATTGTAATAAATGGTATTGAAGAAGACCAAAACGGTAATGTTTGGTTCTTAAATTATTGGGCTGCCGATAAAAAGCCTATAAGTGTTTTATCAAAAGAAGGTAAAATTTATAGTTACGGAAATAATTCTGTAATTAATTCAGTAATTACAGTTAAAGAGATAATTATTGATCAGAATAATACTAAATGGTTTACGGGAGATATGGGAGGTGATGTTTCCACACGAGGACTTTATTATCTTAACAATAACAATACTTTAGAAAATGAAGATGATGATACTTGGGGAAGGTTAACAGCAAGAAACGGATTAAGAGACGAAGATATAAGGGCAATGGCAATTGATAAATACGGTGAACTCATTTTGGGTACAAGACTTGGTGTTGATATAATTCCCGATCCGGCAAATCCAAACTCGCTTAGAGGCGACCAATATTTTTCGTTACGCAGTCAAACAATAAATTCAATTATAGTTGATCCGATAAACCAAAAATGGTTTGCTACGGAAAATGGAATCTTTTTGGTTAATTCAGATGGTTCCGTACTAATTGCAAATTATACAAAAGATAATTCACCGTTACCTACAAACTTTATAAAAAGCCTTGCTATAGATAAAGAAAAAGGAATTATCTATGCCGGTTCGGATTTTGGCGTTACTGCAATCACTACACTTTTTATAGAACCTAATAATGATTTTTCCGATTTATATGTTTATCCAAATCCTATAACTTTAATTTCCGGAAGTGATGCAAACTTAACTATCAGCGGCTTAGTTGAAGATTCGCAAATTAAAATTTTAGATGTTACGGGAAAAGTTATTGATGAATTTATTGCTTTGGGAGGAAAAAAAACAAACTGGAATTGTAAAACTTCCGAAGGGGAAATGATTGCTACGGGTATTTATGTTATTGTTGCATATAATCCTGAAGCAGATAAAATCGGGTACACAAAATTTGCGGTAATAAGAAAATAAATTTCATGTATGATTGATATAATTGATCTCTCTGTCCAATTTATGGGAACTTACCTTTTTCAAGATGTTAACCTAAAAATATTATCTTCGGATAAAATTGCACTTGTAGGTTCAAACGGAACCGGTAAATCCACATTCCTTAAAATTCTTTCGGGTAGTCAGCAGCCCGAAGCCGGAACAATACAAAAGAAAAAAGGATTACAAATCGGTTATCTTCCGCAAGAAATAATTGCGTTAAGTGAAAATACAATTTTCGATGAAGTAAAAGATTCCTTAAAGAATATTAAACAAATAGAGAATGAAGAGAATGAGATTAACCATAAATTAGCGGATAGTAAAATCTCTAATGAAAAGCATAATGAACTGATTAAAAAGTTGGGCGAACTTAACTTTAAGAAGGAAGAAATTGATTATTATGCAACGGATTCTAAAATAGAAAAAGTTTTAACCGGACTTGGATTTAAAGAAGAAGATTTTTCGAGGCAAACGGTTGAACTTTCCGGCGGTTGGCAGATGAGAGTTGAACTTACAAAAATTCTTCTGCAAAATAATGACATACTTCTTTTAGATGAACCTACAAATCATCTTGATATTGATTCGCTTCAATGGTTGGTTAATTTTCTGAAAAGTTATACGGGTGCAATAATATTGGTCAGTCATGATAGATATTTTGTTAATAATATTTGTAGTAAAACATTAGAAATTTATAGTGGAAATGTTTCTTTCTTCAAAGGAAATTATAATGATTATCTTAACTTTAAAAATGAGAGAGCAGAAAGATTAAAAGCGGAATTTTTAGATCAACAAAAAAAGTTAAAACAAACAGAACAATTTATTGAAAGATTCAGATACAAAGCAACAAAAGCTAAACAAGTCCAAAGCAGAATTAAGCAATTGGAAAAGACCGAAAGAATAGAACTTACGGAAAATGAGAATAAAATAAACTTTAAATTTTTCAACTCAAATCCAAGTGGTGTTTTACCGATTAAAGTAAATAAACTTTCAAAATCTTATGGTGAAAAATCTGTCTTGGAAAATATTTCTTTCCAAATTGAAAGAGGAGAAAAAATTGCTCTTGTCGGACCGAATGGTGCAGGAAAAACAACTCTTTCCAAAATAATATCAAATAGATTGCAGCCTACAAAAGGAAAAATTGAACTCGGGCACAATGTAGAAATTTCATTTTACGCACAAGATGTTGTTGATAATCTTAATTTGGAAAATGATATTTTTACTGAAATTGCAAATAACGATACCGAAAATACAACAGTTCAGTTGAGAACTATACTCGGGGCATTTCTTTTCCAAGGTGATGATGTCTTTAAAAAAATTAAAATTCTTTCCGGTGGAGAAAAAAGCAGAGTAGCCCTTGCAAAAGTTTTATTAAATAAAGCCAATACAATTATTCTTGATGAACCTACAAACCATTTGGATTACGATTCAAAAAAAATTGTTCAGAATGCTCTTGCAGAATTTAAGGGAACTTTAATAATTGTTTCGCACGATGTTGATTTCTTAAAACCGATTGTAACAAAAGTTATAGAGGTAAGAAACAAATCAATTAAAGAATATTACGGCGGTATTGAATATTATCTTAGCAAAAGGGAAGAGAATTTAACGGAAGAAAATAAATTCAGTAACAATGAAAAAGAAAAAATCAGCAGAAAAGATGAAAAAAGAATTGAAGCCGAAAGAAGAAATAAAGAATTCCGAGCAACTAAAGATATAAAAGAAAAAATTACGAACTTAGAGACAAAAATTGAAAAATTCGAAACGGAAATTGCAATATTGGAAGAAGAAATTACAAAAGAGGAAATCTATTCCAATCCCGAACTTGCTAAAACTAATCGACAAACTTTTAACTTATTAAAAATTGAATTAGATAAAACTATTGACGAGTGGACAGAAACAAATGAAAAGTTAGAAAGTATTTTACAATCTCTATAAATTATAAAATAAAATCTCGATAGAAAAATAGCTTTAACTTAGCAGCAAGTTCTAAATAATTAAAGCTATACTTAATTTATTCGTTTAGGCTGAATGTGAAGAAAGATAAATTTACTTTTGAATTTCTATATTCAATGAACTTATTTTTCTCTCAAAATATAAAACATTACATATATTTAAACTCAAAAAATAATAATTTAATTATGAGCCTATAGAAATTTCATGCAAAACATAAACTTTACAAAAATGAATGGTGCAGGAAATGATTTTATTCTTGTAGATTCAATTAGAGGCGATGATATTAAATTTGATTCTAAACTAATTACGCAAATGTGTGATAGAAGAAAGGGAATTGGTGCCGATGGTATTCTTCATTTAATCAAATCGGATGTTACGGATTTTGAACTAATCTATTATAATTCTGATGGTACAATCGGAACTCTTTGTGGAAACGGAGCAAGATGTTCAATAAAATATGCTATTGAAAATATTCTGGACAATAAAACCAAAACTAAGTTTTTGTGTAACAATGAAATTTATTCAGGAAGTAAAGCGGAGAATCTTTTCTTTACTTTTAACTTGAATGAACCAACCGATTTAAAGCAAAACATCGAAATAGAATATAAAGAAGAAAAATTAACTTGCGATTTTATAAATACTGGTTCACCTCATGCCATTTTTATTTGGAATGAATTTCAAGATTCTAAAAAAATATCTTTTAATGAGTTTGATATATTTTCTTTCGGTAAAGAAATAAGACATTCGGAAGTATTTGCCCCTAAAGGAACAAATGTGAATTTAATTACTATTGAAGATGAAAAAAATTATATAAGAACTTACGAACGCGGTGTTGAAAACGAAACCTTAGCCTGCGGAACGGGTACTGTAGCTGCCGCAATAATTCTAAATACAAAAGAAAAAATCGAACTACCAATTGAATTTATAACTTACGGAGGAGACAAACTAATTGTAAATTTTCAAGAAAATAATGGTGGAAAAACTAAAATAACATTAACAGGACCGGCAAAAATTAATTATATTGGAAGTTACAATTTTTAAAAAAAGGAAATAAATGAGTAGAGTTATCTTTACAATAAGTTACCAAATTGAATCTGATAAAAGAAACGAATACTTGGATGTTATTAAAGAATTAAAAAATATTATAAAGTCTGAGGGTTTGGAAAGTTATTCTGTTTACGAGCAAAAATCAAAAGAAAATACTTTTAGCGAAATTTATATTTATAATTCGAAAGAAGCGTGGGAAGAAGCGGACGAAAGTGAAAATGAGAGAGTTGATATTTTAATGACAAAACTTTCTGACTTAATAAAAGATAAAACCACAAAATACACAACTATGTTTGAAGTTTAATAAAAACAAAATAGACAATGTTTGAATATGTCGGTGCAATCCATATGCACTCCAAGTTTTCCGATGGTACCGGTGCGGCTAATGAAATAGCTGAAATTGCTAATGAAGTAGGTCTGGATTATATTATTCTTACAGATCATAATACATTAAGAGCTTTAAATGAAGGTTGCCAAAAGTGGTATGGTAATACTTTAATGCTTGTTGGTTGTGAACTTAATGATAAGGTAAACAAAAATCATTACCTTGCTATGAATATTAAGAAAACATTTTCTACAAGATTATCTGCAAAAGAATATGTTAAACGAGTACGCGATGCCGGAGGAATAGGGTTTATTGCTCACCCGCACGAAGAAAGAAACTCAATGAAAGAACATCCGCCTTATCCTTGGACAGATTGGGATGTAGAAGGAATTACCGGAATTGAAATTTGGAACCATATGTCGGAATGGATGGAAAGTCTGACTGAGCAAAATAAATATAATCATTTTGTTCATCCATTAAAAACTATTGTAGCACCGCCTGCAAAAACATTACAAAAATGGGATGAACTGAACAACACAAAAAAGGTTGTAGGCATTGGTGGAATTGATGCTCATGCTCATAAACTTAATTTGCTTGGTCTTGTAGAAGTTGAAATATTTCCTTATAAAGTTTTATTTAAATCCATTCGCACGCATATCTTAACGGAAAAAAAATTAAGAACCAAAAACTTATCAGTAGAAGATGCAGCATCGATTGTTTATAAAAGCTTAAAGGAAGGAAGAGCTTTTGTTGCTAATTCTTATCATGGAAATGCAAAAGGATTTAAGTTTTTTGGTAAAGCAAATAGTCAAAAATTTCAGATGGGAGATACAATAAAGACTAAAGGAAAAGTTAAACTTAAAGTTATTCTTCCAAATAAATCGGCAAAAATTAAATTAATTTACAATGGGAAAATGATAAGTGAAATAGAAGATACCGAAGGTTCATTTTTTGTTCAGAAAGCCGGGCATTATAGAGTAGAGGTATTTCTAAACAATAAAGCATGGATTTTTTCTAATCACATTAGGATTGAAAAATAATATTTGTTATTTTTCCCGTTTAATTTGATAAAATCTCAGGAAAATTATTTAAATGATAGGAAAAAAGAAAAGAATTAAGAAAAAAGAAATACAAGAAGATAAACTTGTTTCAACTTATTATCAAACACAAGAGTTTATAGAGAAATATAAACAGAATATTATTATTGTAGTTGCTGTTATTGCGGTTATTGTTGTTGCCACTGTTTGGTATATGAGTAAGAAGAAAGAAGATAACCTGATAGCATCCAACAAGTTATCTCAGATAGTTTCCGTTTACGAAAAAGGTGAATATCAAAAAGCAATAGACGGTGAACCCGGAACTCAGTTAGAGGGATTGAAAGCAATCGTTGAGAACTACGGAAACACTGAACAAGGCGAAATTGCAAAGATTTATCTTGCAAATTCTTACTACTCAGTTGGTAATTATGAAAATGCTTTAGAGCAATATGAAAATTATTCGGGTAGTAGCAAATTACACAAAGCTGCAGCCCTTGCCGGAATGGCAAGTTGTTACGAAATGCAAAATAAGTTTTCGGAAGCAGCTGAAAAATATAAAGCCGCTGCAAAAGAAGATAAATTAAAATCACAAAATGCTTCTTATCTTTTAAATGCCGGAATTAATTATCTTAAAGCAGACGAAAAAGAAGAGGCAAAAACTGTTTTCCAATTAGTGAAAAAAGATTATACACAAACAGCAGCAGCTCAAGAAGTTGATAAATATTTACTACAATTATAAACAAATAGAAAAAGGAATATGGCAGATACATCAGATTTCAGAAACGGATTAATTATAAAATTTAAAAATGATTTATATACAATTACTGAGTTTCAACATGTAAAACCCGGTAAAGGCGGAGCTTTCGTTAGAACTACATTAAAAAATATGAAAACCGGAAAAGTATTGGATAACACTTTCCGAGCCGGAGAAAGTGTAGAAACAGTTAGAGTCGAAAGAAGAAAATATCAATATCTTTTTAAAGAAGCGGCTGGTTTGGTTTTAATGGATAATGATACTTACGAACAACTTACTGTTGCTGAAGAAATGTTCGGTGGTGGTGAACAATATTTAAAAGAAGGCGAAAGTGTTGAACTATTAGTTGATGATAATGAACAAATAATTAATGTAGAAATTCCAATACATGTTGAACTGGAAGTTATAGAAACAGAACCGGGCTTTAAAGGCAATACTGCAACAAATGCTATGAAACCTGCAAAACTTCAAACAGGTGTCACAATAAATGTTCCATTGTTTATAAATGAAGGGGATAAACTGAAAGTTGATACGAGAAGCGGTCAATATATGGAAAGAATAAAAAATTAAAGGAACAAAAATGGATTTAAATGAAATAAAAAAATTAGTTAAGATTGTTGAAAACTCAGAGGTAACTGAATTATTTATTAGAGAAGGTGAATTAAAAATAAAAATTTCCAAAAACAGTAAGCAACAAAATATTATTCCTCAATATATTCAAGCAGAGCAACCCGTTGTTCAAAATCTTCCAGAAGTAGTTGAAGAAACCAAAAGCGAACCCGAATTAAAAAGTAATGATGAAGATTTTCATGTTGTGAACTCTCCGATTGTAGGAACATTTTACAGAGCACCCGCTCCGGATGCCGATCCGTACATCCAAGTTGGTGATATTGTTTCTTCCGGTTCGGTTCTTTGTATTATTGAAGCAATGAAGTTAATGAATGAAATTGAAAGTGATGTTGATGGTAAGATTGTAGAAATATTAGTAGAAAATGGAAAACCTGTTGAGTTTAATCAGCCCTTGTTTAAAATTAAGAAAAGTTAATTAAAACTTTTGGAGAAATTTATTGTTCAAAAAAATATTAATTGCTAATCGCGGAGAAATTGCATTACGAATTATTAGAACCTGTAAAGAAATGGATATCGAAACAGTTGCAGTTTATTCGGAACCTGATATTGATTCATTACATGTTGTTTTTGCAGATGAAGCTATTTGTATAGGACCTGCTCTATCAAAAGAAAGTTATTTAAAAATTCCAAGTATAATTTCTGCTGCTCAAGTTACAGGAGCAGATGCTATTCATCCCGGCTACGGTTTTCTTGCAGAAAATTCAGAGTTTTCCGAGATTTGTTCAGAATCGAATATTAAGTTTATTGGTCCTTCGCCGGATATGATTAACAAAATGGGTGATAAAGCCTATGCAAAAAAAACTATGAGAGAATGTGGAGTACCTGTTGTTCCTGGAAGTAATGGAGCAGTTAAAACTATTGATGAAGCTAAAAAAATTGCTGAGGAAATTGGTTATCCTGTTATGCTCAAGGCTTCAGCCGGTGGGGGCGGAAAAGGAATGAGAATTGTTTGGAACAAAAATGATTTGAGTACGGCTTTTCAAACGGCAAGTAACGAAGCTGAAGCTGCTTTTAATAACGGCGAATTGTATCTCGAAAAATTTATAGAAAACCCACACCATGTTGAAATTCAAGTTGTCGGTGATCAATTTGGTAATGTTTATCAATATGGAGAAAGAGATTGTACAATTCAAAGGAGACATCAAAAACTAATTGAAGAAACTCCAAGTCCTATTTTATCCGATGAAACCAGAAAAAAAATGGCTGAAGCAGCTATACTTGGTGCAAAATCAGTTAATTATGAAGGAGCAGGAACAATAGAATTTTTGGTTGATAAATATCAGAATTTTTATTTTATCGAAATGAATACAAGAATTCAAGTTGAGCATCCAGTTACGGAAATGGTAAACGATATTGATTTAATTAAACAACAAATACTTGTTGCAGCAGGTAAAAAAATAACTGAAGTTCCGGGTAAACCAAACGGTCATTGTTTTGAATTTAGAATAAATGCTGAAGACCCTGAAAATGATTTTAGACCGTCACCCGGCAAAATTGATTATCTGCATTTCCCCGGTGGTTTTGGGGTTAGAGTAGATTCGCATATATACAATCAATATACAATTCCTCCATATTATGATTCTCTTCTTGCAAAATTAATTGTTTGGGGTACAGACAGAAATCATGCTATTTCCAGAGCTTTAAGAGCTTTTGAAGAATTTTCATTCGAGGGAATTAAAACTACAATTCCTTTTCACATGGAAGTTTTAAGAAATGAAAAATTTAAATCTGCTGATTACGATACAACTTTTATTGATAAATATTTTACAACAAAATAAATTGAGGTTATAATGAACGTGCCTAAAAATTTAAAGTACACAACTGACCATGAATGGGTGAAAGTTGATGGAAATGAAGCTTACATCGGAATTACTGAATATGCACAGAGCGAACTTGGAGACATAGTATTTGTAGATGTTGATCCTGAAATAGAAGAAATTGTAAAAGGAGAATCATTTGGAACTATTGAAGCTGTAAAAACTGTTAGTGATTTGTTTGCTCCTTGTAATGGTAAAGTTTTGGAAATAAATAGTAAGCTTGAAGATGAACCCGAACAAATTAACACGAGCCCTTATGAAGAAGGTTGGATTATAAAAATAGAATTATCTGATGCTTCCGAATTAGATGAACTATTGGATGACGAAGCTTACAAAAAACAAATTTCCGCTTAAATTAAACATAAGCCGAATTTTTATTTAAGATTCGGCTTTTTTATAAATACAACCACTTTTCCTTAAAAATGAAAAATCATAATACTATTTTAGTTTTAGACTTCGGTTCTCAATACACTCAATTAATTGCCCGAAGAATAAGAGAATATAATGTTCGTTCAATAATTTATCCGTTTACCGTTTCGTTAAAAAAAATAAAAGACCTCAATCCGGTTGGTATTATACTTTCTGGCGGACCAATGAGTGTTTATGATGACAACGCTCCAAAAATTGATAATGAAATTTTTAATCTCAATCTTCCCATTCTTGGAATCTGTTATGGAATGCAATTGGTCGCTCAAAAATTTGATGGAAAGGTAGAACCTGCAAAAAACAGAGAATACGGTAAAGCCCAATTAGAGATTGTTCAAAAGAATAATTTGTTTGATAATGTAAAAAATAACTCAACAATTTGGATGAGCCATGGCGATTACATTACCAAACTTCCGAAAGGTTTTAATGTTTCTGCTAAGACCGAAAATTCACCAATCTGTGCAATTGAAAATATTGAGAAAAAAATATATGGATTGCAATTTCATCCCGAAGTTGCTCATACAAAATTTGGTAAAAATATTCTCAGCAATTTCTTGTTTAATGTTTGCAAAGCCAAAGCTGATTGGACTCCTTCAAATTTTGTTGATGAAGTAATTATCGATATAAAAAATAAAGTCGGCGATTCAAAAGTTATTTGTGCTTTAAGCGGAGGTGTTGATTCATCTGTTGCAGCAATATTGTTGCACAAAGCAATAGGTGAAAAATTGGTTTGTGTTCATGTTGATAACGGTTTAATGCGAAAGAATGAAAGCAGCCAAGTTGTTGAAATGTTTAAGCAAAAATATGATTTGAATATAATTCATATTGATGCTTCGGAAGAATTTTTAACAAAACTCGAGAATGTATCCGAGCCTGAAAAGAAAAGAAAAATAATTGGTAACACTTTTATAGAAATATTTGAAAGAGAAGCAGATAAAATTAAAGATGTTGAATATCTAGTTCAGGGCACATTATATCCTGATGTTATTGAATCAGCTTCCAACCATGCTTCTGCTCATACAATCAAAACTCATCATAATGTTGGCGGGTTACCTGAAAAAATGAATTTAAAACTAATTGAACCGTTTAAGGAACTATTCAAAGATGAAGTAAGAGAAATTGGTGAATTGCTTGGTTTACCATATGGATTTGTGCATCGTCATCCGTTTCCGGGTCCGGGTCTTGCAGTGAGAGTTTTGGGAAAAATTACAAAAAATAAAGTTAAACTTTTACAAGAAGTTGATGATGTTTATATCTCGGCATTAAAAGAATACGAGCTTTATTATAAAATATGGCAGGCATTTGCAGTTTTGCTTCCGGTTCAAACTGTTGGAGTTATGGGAGATCAAAGAACTTACGAATATGTAATTGCTTTAAGAGCTGTAACTTCTCAAGATGGAATGACAGCCGATTGGTTCAGATTTGAACCTAATTTTCTTGAACATGTTTCCAATAAAATTATCAGAAATGTTGTAGGAATAAACCGAGTTGTTTACGATATTAGTTCCAAACCGCCGGCAACAATAGAATGGGAATAGTTTAATTGTTAAAAGTTAAAGAATTACCGATTGATGATCGTCCCAGAGAAAAATTAATATTAAAAGGACCTCAAAGTTTAAGCGATGCAGAGTTAATAGCAATTCTTTTACGAACTGGTACCAAAGGAAAATCTGTCCTTGAAATTTCACAGAGTTTAATAAAAAAAAATAATCTTGCTGTTTTAGCCGCAAAATCGGTTGAGTTTTTTACTAAATCGGTTGGAATAGGAAAAGATAAAGCGGCTACATTAGCAGCGGCTTTTGAATTATCTAGAAGAATAAAATTATCTGAAAAGTGGTTTTCTAATAAACAAATTACATCGCCAAATGATGTGGCTGAAATTTTTATCCCTTTACTTCGAGATGAAGTAAAAGAAAAATTTATTGTAGTTTGCTTAAATAGTGCAAATAAAATTATTAAATACGAAGTTGTTTCAGTAGGAAATCTAAATCAAAGTATAGTTCACCCGCGAGAAGTATTTAAAGTTGCAATAGATAATAATTCTGCAAATATTTTCTTGATTCATAACCATCCAAGTGGTAATTTAGAAGCAAGTAAAGAAGATATTAATGTAACAAAGAGATTGGTCGAAGCCGGAAATATTTTTGATATTAAAGTTTTAGACCATTTAATTATTGCCGGTGGTGGATATATAAGTTTTATGGAAAAGGGAATCATTTAATTTTATTTTTCTTTTCACTTTGACGAATGAGAAGTATTGTTTAATTTTTCGTAGTTTAATGTGGAGAATAAAATGCTGAAGTTTACTCCATAGGTAATATCATTTTTTTTTTATAAAAAAATTATTATATTTTATAGCAAATAAAAGTTTATTAAATTTAATATAAGTAATAAAAACAATAACTCAATAATCATTCTTTTAGGAGGATTCACAAATGACAAAAACCAAAAAGCTTTTCACTACTTCATTAGCAGTAGTTTTCTTAGCAGGTTCACTTAGTCTTACAGGCTGTGGTGGAGTTGGAGAAGATGAATTGGCTCAACTTGAAGCTATAAGAAGTGAAGTTTCTTCATTAAATACTGAAGTTAACTCGCTTAAAAGTGAAAAAACAAAGTTAGAAAGAGAAATTGCTGAAATCGAAGCAAAATTAGATCAATGTGCTAAAGATAAAGAAGCAACTGCTCAAATGTTAAAAAACTTAGGTCTATAGGTCTAAAATATTAAAGTTTAATAATAAGGAGAAAATCAATGAAATTTTATAAGCAAATTCTTGTTTTATTAGCTTTGTTAGTTTTCATGTCAACAAGTATCATTGCTCAAGAAGAAGAAGAAATGGATACTGATGAATGGGAAGCTGAAATTGCAAGGTTAACTGATCAAAAAGCTAATTTAACCGAAACACTAAATAAACTTAAATCAGATATTGATGTTTTAAATGAAAAGAAAAATTCATTACCATCAGTTGATGATTGCCAAGATGAATTATATGAAATGGTTGGTGCTACTGAAGAAGATGTAGCCAATTATCAAGATAAGGTTAATCAACTAATGAACGATATCTCATCTAAAAAACCTGAAAAAGAAGTTAGACAAGCTCAATTAGATGAATTAAAAAAATCTAAATTAAGTGCTTTACCAGGTTTTTATGATTTAGTTCACAACAAAATGCAAAAAATGTTAGATGCTTGGGTTGTTGAACCTAAAGAAGTAGATTATACAGTTGTTCGAGGCGATCATTTATGGGGTATAGCTAAGAAAAAAGAACATTATGGAAACGGATTTGCATGGCCAATGATTTACAATGCAAACAGAGATAAAATCTCTAATCCTGATTTAATTTATCCAAAACAAGTATTTAAAGTTCCTAATCTTTCTGATGAAGAAGTTGAAAAATACAAAAAAATGAGAGCTAATTACAAACCTGCTCCAATGGAATAATTATCAGATAGATAAAGATAGTTCTTTATGATTTTAAGGGAGATCCTAAAAGTTTTTATATAAGTTCATTTTAGTGAACTGTAGAATCTTTGAGGATTTCCCTTTTTTAATTAATCGGAGAAAGTTATTACAAATTCACAAATTGAAAAAAAGATTAAATTAGATTCCGTTGACTTAATAGGTTTAATAGGATTTAATGATGTAAATATAAGACCCCTTGAAAATAGAATTTCCGCTTCTATTACTTTTCGGGGTGATGTTGTTACGGTTAAAGGTGTAAGAACTGAAGTTGAATATGTGGAAACTATTTTGAAAGAGATGGTTTATGTTCTTAACACAACAAATAAACTTGAACCTTCTGATGTAGAAACAATTATTGATTTAACTCTCGAAGGTAAAGAAATTGTTAACGGAAATGAAATAGATTCCATAATTCTTTATACTAAAAAAGATGCAATAAAAGCCAAAACCGATACTCAAAAAGAATATGTTAAAACGATGTGTGAAAATGATATTTGTTTTGGTATTGGTCCTGCCGGTACAGGTAAAACTTATCTAGCGGTTGCTTATGCAATTTCTCAATTCAAAAAAGGAATTGTAAGAAAGATTGTTCTTGCCCGCCCTGCAGTAGAAGCCGGGGAAAGTCTCGGATTTTTACCCGGAGACTTCAAAGAAAAAATTGATCCTTATCTGAGACCGCTTTATGATGCATTACAAGATATGCTACCCGCAGAACAGCTGAAAAATTATATTGAAAGAAATGTAATTGAAATTGTTCCTCTTGCTTTTATGCGCGGAAGAACTTTGAACCATGCTTATATAATTTTGGATGAAGCACAAAATGCAACCAATTTACAAATGAAAATGTTTTTAACACGAATCGGTCCTAATTCAAAAGCAATTATTACGGGAGATATTACGCAAGTTGATTTACCGCCCAAAACAGAAAGCGGACTAATTTTGGTAGAAAAAATTTTAAAGAAAGTTGATGGCGTTGGTTTCGTTTATTTCAAAAAAGCAGATGTTGTCAGGCATAAGTTAGTAAAAGATATTATTCACGCTTATGAAATATTTGAAAATGGAAATTCCGGCAAGAAAAAACTATAATTAAATCTCTGAAAAATCTGTGTTCCAGTATTTCTTAAAATAAAATATAGATAACAATATAAAAGTTTTAATAAAATCTTACCATTTAGTATTTCAATCAAATAGCACTTTTATAAATTCAATTCTTTAATTAATTTTAATCATTAAAGCTATAAATTTATTAGCAAAATGAAATTGAAAAAATTATCATCAAAAAAATATTAAGGAGAGTAATTATTTTGACTTTTCTAACTAACTTACAAAACTATAGTTCACTGCAAGCACAAAGCAATGGTGAATTACCAACTAGAAATGATATTCCCAAAGAACTAACTTGGAATGTGGAAGATATTTACAAAACCCTAAAACTTTGGGAAAATGACTTTAAATGGGTTGAGGATGCAGAAAAAAAATATGCTGAATTTAAAGGAAAATTAAGTGTATTGCCCGATAACCTTTATTCATGTTTGAAGTTTGATGAAGAAGTTGGAATTAAATTAAGTCAGCTTTATCTTTATGCTTCGCTCTCAAGAGATTTAGATCTTAATAATGCTGAAAATCAAGGGAGATACGACAGAGTTTCTAATCTCGGTTCAAAAATTGGTGCTGCTAGTTCTTTTATTATCCCTGAATTATTAACTATTCCCGAAGAAAAACTTTGGGATTTTGTAGATAAAAAAGTTGAACTAAAAATCTATAAGCACCAATTGGAAGACATACTTAGAACAAAAGCCCATACACTTACACCAAAAGAAGAAGAACTTATGGCACTTGCCGGTCCGGTGAGAGGTGTTCCTTCTAATGTTTTTGGAATGTTTAATAACGCGGATATTCAATTTCCTACAGTTAAAGATGAAAAAGGAAACGAGATAAAAATATCGCACGGAAGATATGGTGCTGCAATGTTCTCCACAGATAGAGATTATAGAAAAAGAGTTTACAAAGGAATGTATAAACCCTTTATGGAATATAAAAATACATTAGTTGCAATGTTTAATGGAAATATAAAATCTTATATTTTTAATGCCAAAGCAAGGGATTATAAATCAACGCGTACTGCTTCTTTAGACGCAAATAACATTCCACTTGAAGTTTATGATAACTTGGTTAATACTGTTAATGAAAATTTTGCTCCTTTGCACAGATGGGCAAAGTTAAAGAAGAAAATATTAAAACTTAAGGAACTACATCCTTATGATACTTATGTTACACTTTTTCCAGCTGTTAAAAAAGAGTATGATTATGAAGTATCTAAAGAAATTTTATTGAAGGCTCTTAAACCACTTGGTGAAGATTACTTAAATAGTTTGCAACTTGCTTTTAACAATCGCTGGATTGATGTTCACGAAACTAAAGGAAAGAGAAGCGGAGCTTATTCTTCGGGCGTTTCTTATGGCGTGCATCCTTATGTATTGCTAAATTGGACTGACCAACTTAACGATGTGTTCACTTTTGCTCATGAAATGGGACATAACATGCATTCGTATTATACCGAAAAAAACCAACCTTATCCTTATGCGAACTATTCTATTTTTGTTGCTGAAGTTGCCTCTACTGCAAATGAAGCTCTTCTGCTTGATTACTTAATTGCTAATGCCAAGACCAAAGAAGAAAAACTTGCATTGATTGAAAAACAACTTACCGGAATTACAACAACTTTTTATCGTCAAACAAGATTTGCTGAGTATGAACAACTTGTACACGAAAAAACAGAGAACGGTGAAGCATTAACTCCTGAAGTTCTTTGTGATTTATATGGAAAAATGTACGGTAAATATTGGGGACCAGAAATGATTGTCGATGAAGAAGAAACATATACTTGGACACGTGTTCCTCATTTTTATTATAACTTTTATGTTTATCAATATGCTACGAGTTATGCTGCTTCGCAAGAGTTAGTTGTGCAAATTAAAAAAGAAGGTCAGCCTGCAATTGATAGATTCTTAAATTTTTTAAAAGCAGGAAGTTCACAATACCCGATTGATGTTTTAAAAACTGCAGGTGTTGATATGACCAGTCCAAAACCAATACTTGCTGTGGTAAATAAAATGAACGAACTACTCGATCAACTGGAAGAACTACTCGCTGAGTAAATAAAGTAATTTAGTTAAAGAGACGGCTTCAAAAAACTGTCTCTTTTAAATTAAAATTATCTAAATAAGTAAGAATTGATCTTAAAATTGCGAATATAAAAAAATAAAAATTTGGTCTAGTATTTCTCTTTTTAAGTTGAAATATGTTAGAACTAAGTTAAAAAATAATTGAAAAACAAATTTGCATAAAAAATTTTTATAGTTGAATCTTTCTTTATTTATTTACATCTTATTATCTATGAATATGAAAATTATAAAATTAGTACTTCCCGTTTTATTGGGCGGTGCAGCAGGGTATGCATATTATCATTTTATAGGCTGCAGTAATGGTTGTGCAATAACTGGTAATCCATACATTTCAACTGCTTACGGAGCATTAGTAGGTTTGATATTTGCATTTCCATCGAAGAAGAAAAATGAAAAAACAAAAAATAACTAAAGAAATTGAAATTGAAGATTTAGTTAGACTTATTCCTAATTCTGTAACTTATTTGATGGAACAAGGTATAAGATGTTTAAGATGTGGTGAACCAATTTGGGGTTCTCTTGAAAGTGCCTCAAAAGAAAAAGGTTTTACCGATGAAGAAATTAATAGATTTGTTGATGATCTAAACAAACTTCAAAACTAATTTCTTAAAGGAGGAAAAATGTCATCAGAAAAAGAAACTAAAGGATTTAACTTTAGTAATCCAAAACATAGAAGCTATCTTTATACAGGATTATTTGTTTTTGCCGTAATAATCTTTTTTGTAATTAATAATGTAAATGGTGAATCGGGCGAAGGACCTTTACCACCAAATTATTCACAAGCTGAATCCGGTAAATTAGTTAATTTATCTGATTATAAAGGGAAAGTTGTAATAATTGATTTTTGGGCAACTTGGTGTGGACCTTGCAGAATGGGTATTCCCGATTTAGTAGAAATTAAAGAAAAATATGGTGATAAAGGTGTTGAGGTTATCGGAATTTCTCTCGATGCTTTAACAAGAGGAGGGCAAACTGCAAAAGATGTACTTCCTTTTATGAAAGAGTATAAAATAAATTATCCGATTCTAACAGGAAATGCTCAAGTTATACAAAATTACGGAGGAATAAAATCCATACCAACTTCCTTTGTTATTGATAAACAAGGTTACATTTTGAGTCATTACCAAGGTTTAATTTCCAAAGAAACTTATTTGGAAAATATTGAAAAAGCATTGAGTAAAGATTATAAATCAGATAAAAAATATTTAGCTCCGGAATTTAGCTTATCAGAAATAAAATAGAGACAGATATGAATATTAAAACTTTGTTAATAATTCTTCTTGTGTTATTACTTGTAACTTCTTGCAGTTCCAAAAAAGAGAACGATATTGAAAACCAAAAGTATAAAACCGAATTAAGCAGCTACGCAAAAGATTACATGATTTCATTAAAAAAAGTTTTAATTAAAAATATGCAAGAAGGCGGGCCTATACAAGCGGTTAATATTTGTTCGGATACAGCTTCTGAAATGACACAAAATTTTTCAGAGAAAAATAACGTTACAATTAAGAGATTTAGTTTTAAGAATAGAAATATTTCTAATGTTCCCGATGAAATGGAAAAAAGTATCCTCAATGAATTTCAGAAGTTATCTGACAAAGGAGAACTGACTGGCAAAACCTTTAAACTAAATAAATCAAAAGTTAACGGAAAAACTACAATTACATTTATAAAACCAATTGTGATTGAAGCTCCGTGCTTAAATTGTCATGGAAATGAAACTCAAGTTGATAAGAAAGTTGCAGAATTATTGAAGAACAAATATCCTGCAGATAAAGCTGTTGGTTATAAGGTTGGCGATTTAAGAGGAGCAATTTCTGTAACTAAGGTGTTGTAGTCTGAGATATAAGTTACAATACAAAAAATTTAACTAAGTTAAAAACCTCTCTTAGAGAGTTTCAATTTCAGTTTCTAATACCTTAAAAGTTTATTAGAATTTTTTAAGATTTCTTTATCAGTTATTTTGAATTTTTTCCTTTAGTTCTAAAAAATCTCCAAATTTTTTTAATAAATCCCACGAATATATTCCATTATTTTCACCGTCTTTCCAGATTATACTAATTGCATAATTACCAACTTTTTTGATTTTATCAATTTCATATTTACCTGGTTTATCGGGTCCTTTGGGCGGAGGAGCATAATGTTTCCAAAGGATAGTTTCGCCTTTGTTAGATGCATCAGGTGATTCATCTCGTAAAAATTTTAGAGGATATTTAATGATTTTATCATCATCCCAAGTGATTGTTAGATATTCTTGACTTTCTAGTTTAATTTTTTTTGGTTTGTTCATTATAAATTCCATAAATGAGACTGCCCAAATTTATTATAATTCGAGCAGTTGAGTATTATAAATTTATTAGTCTTTTATTGTGGTACAGGCATGCTCTACTTATTTCCAAGTATTAAAGGCAGTCCGTCTTTTCCTGAACCAATTACAACTATTTTTGAGTTTTTCGAATTTGCCAGTTTTTCGGTAGCTTCAATTCCTTTCCATCTTAGTAAATCTTCGTTTATACCTTGTGAAACTATTTCTTGAAAATCTGCAATACCTTTAGCTTCAATCCTTTTTCTATCGGCTTCTTGTTTTTCTTTTGCTAAAATGAAAGACATTCTTTGACTTTCTTGTTCAGCTTGTAGTTTTTCTTCAATTGATTGTGTTAATCCTGTAGGTAATGCAATTTGTCTTAGTGGTGCACTCTCTATAATAATTCCTCTTGCACTAACATTTTTTTGGAGTTGTTCTGTTATTTCATTGGCTAACTTTTCTCTTGCTTCGGTGTAGAGTGCTTTTGCCTCAAACTTTGCCGTAACTCCTCTAACTACCGAACGAAATTGTGGGATTAAAATTACATTCAAATAATCACCAGCTTCTACCGATTTATAAATATCGTTTGCTTTTGCGGGATCAACACGGTATAGTAAGCTCAATTCCAATTGTACGGGTAATCCTTCTTTCGATGGAACTTTCATTATTTCTTTAATTTCTTGAGTTTTAAAACTATATTTAATTATTTTTGCAACAGGATTAACAATATTAACTCCGGGTTTCAAAGTATTATTACTTACGTTTCCCAGAAAATCTACAACGCCGACTGTACCTGCCGGAATTACAGTAAATACTTGAGTTAAGGTAATTAATAAAGCAACAATTGATATAATTAATGTTACAGTTGCTTCTTGTTTTCTGTTAACTTTTTTTACATTTAAATAAATTGCGAAAAATACAATCGCAACAATTATTCCTACAATAAATAACATTTTTTCTCCTAAATTATTTAATAATTGATTTTATCAATTTCAATGGTTTTGATTTTTTTTGAAAAATTTCAATTGAATTTGCTATGGTCTCTTTTTCAATTTCTATTTTCTCTTTTTTATTTGTATAAATTTCTGCAAGAATATCTCCTTTGGAAACTTTATCTCCAATTTTGCAATTAATAAATATTCCTGCCTGCGGATCAATTTTATCTTCTTTAGTTTTTCTTCCTGCACCAAGTTCTAAAGCACTCATTCCGAAGTTATAATTATTTATACTTTTTATATAACCTGATTTATCTGCAATAATCTTTTCGGAAAATTTTGTTTTTGGATATTTTTCAGGTGATTTTATAAAAGTTAGGTCGCCACCTTGAAGGCTTACTATTTTACAAAATTTGTCGAATGCTTTACCCGAGGTTATCAATTCCTTTGAAATTTCTTTTCCCTCTTTAATGCTTTTTGCTTTCCCTCCAAGGTAAATCATTGCTCCGGAAAGATTGAATGTTACTTCATTTAAGTCAGGTACATCTTTGCCTTGTAAAATTTGGATTGATTCATAAACTTCCAACCAATTTCCTATATAATTCCCCAGAGGTTGATTCATATCCGTAATAAATGCAATAACTTTTTTATTAAAAGATTTTGCGGTATTTATCAAAGAATCTGCTAACTTTTCTGCCTCTTTTTTAGTTTCCATAAAGGCACCGTTTCCGGTTTTTACATCGAGTACCAAACCATCAATACCTTCGGCAAGTTTTTTGCTCATAATGCTTGCAGTAATTAAAGGGATGGATTCAACAGTTGCGGTTACATCTCTTAGAGAATAAATCAATTTATCAGCAGGAGCAATATTTTTTGTTTGACCAATTAATACAGTCCCGCATTTTTTAATTATCTGCTTATATTTTGAAAGATTTAAGTTTGTACTAAATCCCGGAATGGATTCCAATTTATCTAAGGTTCCGCCGCTGTGCCCAAGTCCTCTTCCAGAAATCATTGGAACATTAACACCTGCGGCAGCAACAATTGGAGCAAGAATTAATGAAGTTTTATCACCAACGCCTCCGGTGGAATGTTTGTCAATTTTACTTCCTTTAATTTCCGAGAGGTCTATTACTTTACCGCTGTACAACATTGATTTTGTAAGAGCAGCAGTTTCTTTTTTATTCATTCCTTTTAAGAAAGCAGCCATTAAAAAAGCAGAAAATTGATAATCTGGAATCTCTTTTTTTGTATAAGATTGGATAAGATAATTGATTTCATCTGATGTTAAACTTTTACCTTCTCTTTTCTTTTTTATTAAAGTTACAGTATTCATAGTTTTAAATTTTTATGAGTTTCAATATAACTAAATTTGAAAAAAAATTTGTTTGGAACAATTGAAATTATATTTCTTTTTAGATATAATGAAGTTATAAATCTATTCTAATTAATCAAAAAGTTAAGAGGCTAAAATGTTTGATACAAATTATAATTTCACTTTTGTTGAGAGATTTCTAAAGTATGTAAAATATGATACACAGTCAGATGAGGAATCTACAACTTTTCCAAGTGATAAAAAACAATTGGAACTATCTAAAGACTTAGTAACGGAACTTAAAGAAATTGGTCTTGAAAATGCTCATATGGATGAAAATGGTTATGTTATTGCAACATTACCAAGCAACACCGATAAAAATGTTCCTGTAATTGGATTTATTTCGCATGTTGATACTTCTCCGGCTGTAAGTGGAAAAGATGTTAACCCGCAGTTTGTTAGAAATTATCAGGGTGGTGATATAACATTAAAAAACGGAGTAGTTATTAAAGAAGCAAGTAATCCTGAACTAAAAGATATGAAAGGATTCGATATTATTACAACTGATGGAACTACTCTACTTGGTGCTGATGATAAAGCAGGTATAGCTGAAATTATGGATGCAATGAATTATCTTGTTACGCACCCCGAAATAAAACATGGTACAATAAAAGTTTGTTTTACTCCTGATGAAGAAGTTGGTCGCGGAGCTGAAAAGTTTAACGTAGAAAAATTCGGAGCAAAATTTGCATACACAATTGACGGTGGAACAAGAGGCGAAATAGAAACTGAAACATTTAGTGCAGATGCAGTTCATATAACTTTTACCGGAAAAAATGTTCACCCGGGTTATGCAAAAGATAAAATGATTAATTCAATTAAAATTGCTTCTCACTTTATCGAACAATTACCAAAAGATAAATTATCTCCTGAAACAACAGATGGGAGAGACGGTTATGTACATTGTACAAATTTTAATGGAAATGAAGAACAAACAATTTTAAAATTTATAATCAGAGATTTCATAGATGCAAAATTAATTGAGTTTGAAGATTTTCTTAAAGAGTTAGTTGATAAAACCATCGCAAAATATCCTGGAGCTAAAGCTGATTTCAAAGTAATTGAACAATACCGAAATATGAAAAATGTTCTCGATAAATATCCTGAAATAGAAGAAAATGCTCTCGAAGCTTTAAAAAGATTGGATATTACTCCTTTAAGACATCCAATACGTGGTGGAACTGACGGTTCAAGATTAAGTTATATGGGCTTACCAACACCTAACATTTTTGCAGGCGGACATAATTTTCATGCTATTACTGAATATGTAGCCGTTCAAGATATGGAAATGGCAACTAAAACAATCATTGAAATCTGTAAAATTTGGGAAGAAAAAGCATAAAAAAATAGTTAAATTTATTAATCAAAATAATTTTACCCGTCTGTAACTTATAGGCGGGTTTATTTAAATTTTCCTTAAACTTAATTTAAATATGGTTGAACTTAAAAAACTTACATTAGAAGAATCATTCAAAAGAGGAGTAGAACTTTTTCCTGATAATTTAGCAATATCGGGAATAGGAAAAAATTCTTTAACATTCAAAGAGTTAGCCGAAAATGTGAAAAAAATTTCTGAATTCTTGAAAGAAGAAGGAATAACAAATGGTGATAAAGTTGCTATTTTAAGTGATAATTCACCTAATTGGGCAATAGCCTATTTTTCGATAACTACTATAGGTGCTGTTGCAGTTCCTATAATGACTGAATTTCAATCGGCAGATGTGCACCATGTATTAAGACATTCGGCTGCAAAAGTTATTTTTGTTTCCAAAAAACTTTATGAAAAAATTGGAGAATTTAATTCCGAAACATTAACTACTAAGGTATTGATTGATGACTTTAGTATAATAGCTGCAAAGCAAACTGATGACATAATAAGCAGAAAAATAAAGGACGGCAAAAAAGAATTTGGCAAAATTTTAGATGCTGCTTTAAAATTTGTTGGAGCAAAAAACGATGAAATTAAAGAAGATGATTTGGCCGCTATTTTATACACATCAGGAACAACAGGACACTCCAAGGGAGTAATGCTCACACACAAAAATATTGTTTATGATGCAGTTGCAACTTCCAGCTTTGTAGATATATGTTCTTCCGATAGAATGCTTTCGATGCTTCCACTTGCACATACTATGGAATGTACATTAGGTTTAGTTTTACCTTTAATGGTTGGAGCATCTGTTTATTATTTGGAAAAACCTCCCACAGCTTCTCATTTGTTGCCTGCACTTCTAAAAGTAAAACCTACAATTATGGTAAGTGTTCCGCTTATAATAGAAAAAATTTACAAGATGAAAATTCTTCCTGAAATAAATAAAAAATCTGTAACAAGAAACCTATACAAAGTGGGATTGGTTAGAAAAAGACTAAATAAAATTGTAGGGAAAAAATTATTAAAAATATTTGGAGGTAGTTTAAGAATGTTCTGTATAGGCGGAGCTACCTTGCCATCCGATGTTGAAAAGTTCTTGCAAGAATCTAGATTTCCTTATGCACTTGGATACGGTTTAACAGAGACATCGCCTTTAGTTACGGGTACTGATAATACTAAGGTCAGATTTGGTGCTTCCGGAACCGTTTTGGTAGGAATGGAGGTAAAGATAGATGAACCTGACCCTGCTACGGGAGTGGGGGAAATTTTAATTAAAGGTCCTAATGTAATGAAAGGCTATTATAAAGATCCCGAAAAAACCAAGGATGTTTTTGATAAAAAAGGATGGTTTAAATCTGGGGATTTAGGGCTAATGGATAAAGATGGATATTTATTTATCAAAGGAAGATCGAAGAATGTAATAATAGGAACAAATGGAAAAAACATTTATCCCGAAGAAATTGAATCTGTTATTAATGAAAATCCTTTTATTCTGGAATCATTAGTTTATGAAACAGAACAGAAAATAGCTGCCAGAGTTCATTTAAATTATGAAACCATTGATAAAGAATTTGGCTTGAAAGATATGAATAATACAGAAGCAAGAAAAAAAATTGATAATTTATTAAATACTATTTTAAGTGATGTTAATAAAAGAGTTGCTACATTTTCTAAAATCAATAAAATAATTGAACAACCGGAGCCTTTTGTAAAAACACCTACAAAAAAAATTAAAAGATATTTATATACTTAAAGACTATTAGAAATAAAGATGTAAAGTAAATTAATTAGAAAGAATATTTTTTAACTCAAGTATTCTTGCTTTTACTAATTCAGGATTTGGTGAGCCTGTTGTTTTTTTGTTTTGTAAACATTTCTCTACTGAAAGAAAATTAAAGACATCTTCTTCAAATTTGTTTGAAAAGTTTTGATATTCCTTAATACTTAATTCATTTAATTTTTTATTTTTTTCTGTTGCATATTTTACTATTTTACCGATGATATTATATGCTTCCCTAAATGGGATTTGTTTTAATACAAGATAATCTGCTAAGTCGGTAGCAAGCATAAAACTTCCGTTAATTTCTTCTTTAAATCTTTTTTTATTGATAATGATTGTATCAATTAACAATTTTATCATTTGTAAAGAACTGTTTAGAGATAAAAAAGAATCAAACAATCCTTCTTTATCTTCTTGCAGATCTCGGTTATAACTTAAAGGTAACGATTTCAAGATTGTTAGTAAACTGAAATAATTCCCGTAAACTTTTCCAGTTTTTCCTCTGATTAGTTCAGCAATATCCGGGTTTTGTTTTTGTGGCATGAGAGAGGAACCGGTTGTAAATTTATCGTTTAATTTTACAAACTGCCATTCGTAAGAAATCCATAAAATTAACTCTTCACAAAATCTGCTCAAGTGTAAAAAAGCTAAATTACAACTATGCAAAAAGTCTAAAATAAAATCTCTGTTGGCAACTCCATCCAGGGCATTACCGGAAATTTTTGAAAAACCCAATTCTTTTGCAGTAAATTCTCTATCCAGATTTATTGTTGAACCTGCAAGAGCACCGCAACCCAGTATTGATTCATCACTTTCTGTAAAAGTAAAATTAAATCTTTTTTTATCTCTCTCAAACATTTCTACATAAGCCAGCAAATGAAACGCAAGGGAAATTGGTTGAGCCCTTTGCAGATGTGTGTAACCAGGCATTATGGTTTCAATGTTGTCTTCTGCAAGTTTTAGTAAAGATTTTTGAAGTTCAATTAAGTTTAAAGAAATTAATTGAATTGAACTTTTTGTCCATAATCTTACATCTGTAATTACTTGATCATTTCTGCTTTTGCCTGTGTGAAGTTTCTTGCCAATATCACCAATTTTGTTGGTCAATTCATTTTCTATGGCAGAATGAATATCTTCAAAAATATCTGAATCGGGTTCCCAATTTTTGTTTTTGTAATCAATTAAAAGATTATCTAAACCGTTTTGAATTTTCTGATTTTCCTCATTGCTTAATATATTAATTTTAGTTAGCATATTTGCATGAGCTTTGTTTACTTTTATATCCCATTCAATCAGATTAATATCGAACGAAAGGGAGGAAGAAAATTTTAATGCTTCTTTATCAAAATTTTCTTCAAATCGGGAACCCCACAACATAGTTATCCTATTACTTCTGAGTTTTTATTAAGATTTTTTGTAAGGACTTGATAAGGAAGACTTTTTATATTTATAAAACCTTCAGCGTCTTTATGGTTAAAAGCATCTTCTTCTGTGTATGTTGCCAGTTCCTTATTGTATAAACTATCTTTAGAAACTCTAGAAAGAATTTTGATGTTTCCTTTGTAAAGTTCTAATGTTATATTTCCATTTACTCTTTTTTGAACAGAATCAAAAAAGTCCGTTAATGATTTAAAGAGTGGTGAAAACCATAAGCCGTCATAAATTAAGTTTGAATAAGTATTAGAAGCATTTTGTTTATACCTGAATGTATCTTTATCTAATGTTAATTTTTCCAATTGAAAATGTGCTGTATGTAGAATTGTTGCCCCGGGAGCTTCGTAAACTTCTCTTGATTTAATGCCTACAACTCTATTTTCAATCATATCTAATCTTCCGATTCCATGTTTTCCGCCAATATTATTTAGTTTTTCCACAAGTTGATAACCGGGCATTGAAATATCATCAATTGCAACAGGTATTCCTTCATTAAAAGTTATTTTTATCTTTTCAGGTTCGTTTGGTGCAGTAATAGGATTTTCCGTCATTTGAAATGCATCTTCCGGTGGTGCTTCTTCCGTATCTTCTAAGATTCCGCATTCTGTTGCAACACCCCAAATATTTTCATCAATTGAATAAGGTTTTTCTATATTGACAGAGATAGGGACGTTATTTTCTTTAGCATAAGCTATTTCTTCTTCTCTGCTTTTAAACTCCCAAGTTCTTAAAGGAGCAATTATTTCTATATCGGGATTTAAAGTTTTCATTCCAACTTCAAATCTAACTTGGTCATTTCCTTTTCCGGTGCAACCGTGAGCTACAATATTTGTTCCTTCTTTTTCAGCAATTTCCACCATTGTTTTTGCAAGAAGCGGGCGACCAATTGCAGTTGCAAGTGGATATTCATTTTCATAAAGTGCTCCTCCTTTAAGAGCAGCCCAAGCATAATCCTCAATAAACTCTTTTTGAAGATCAATTACATAAGCCTTAGAAGCCCCAGTATTTTTAGCTTTTTCTTCGATATTAATTAATTCAGACTTTTGACCTAAATTACCTGTTACGGTTATTATTTCGGCATCGTATTTATTACTAAGCCATTTAACCATAACGCTGGTATCTAAACCGCCTGAATAAGCAACTACAATCTTGTTCTTTTTCATTGTTACCTCATTTGTGATAGTTATCTGTGATTAGGTTTTTCAAAATCTCGATAACTTTATCAATGTTGCTGATTTTATTGGGAATAACTAAAACTGTATCATCACCGCCGATTGTACCAAGAATTTCTTCTCTGTTTAATCTATCAATGTAATGTGCCACACCTTGTGCTCTTCCGGCAAGAGTTCTTAATACAATCATATTTTCGTTTTGAGCGATGTTTAAAATTTCGAGTCCCACAAGTTTTGCTATTTCTTTTCCGTAATCCGTGCTGCTAAGAACATATTGAACCCCAAGATTAGTAAATGTTCTTATTACACCAAGGTCTGCAAAGTCTCTGCTTAATGTAGCTTGCGTAATTGTAACACCTTCGTTATGAAGCATTTTCAAAATTTGTTCTTGATTAGAAATAATTCTTTCGGTTAGAATTCGTTTAATTTTGTTTTGTCTTACTAATTTTGATGACATTTTTTTTTATCCGTTTTTGTTTGAATATCCATTTTTTTTAATAAAACTTTCAAAATATAAAGAAAATGATTGATATTATTTTTATCAATATTGTAAAGAAAAAGTGATTTTAAAATATTATAGTTTGTAGTATCTACAATTATTTTATTTTCCATAAATAATTGAGAACTTTTATTAATACTAAAATCAGAACTTATCTCTATACCAAATATTAAACCTTTACTTCCAACTTCAACTATTACGGCAAAGTTTTTTGCTTTTATTTGATTGATAAAGTATTTATTAAGTCTATTTATTTTTATTAAGATTTCTTTAGCAATTGTAACAATATCAGACAAAATATTATGAAGCATTTCACCAAAAATTATATTTCCATGTATGATTATTTCATCAATGAAAGAATGATTGCTTAAAAAGTTTATCAGATATTTTTTTGTGTAACTGGTTCCACCAATAATTGCTATTGAAATCATTTTAATTTTCGTATTTATTTTAATTATAAAAATTTGGATTTAAAGTTTTTACGATATGGATGTAGTATTCCCCTAAACGGGGCGAGGACGTACGAAGCGTAATTCCGTATTTACAGAATTATTTTGTTGATTATTCGTAGTATTTACTTTTGGAAAATTCATGGAGTAAATATAAATTATAATAAAAGAAGTTGTCAACAAATAAATGAATAAAAATTCAGAAAAACAACTTGTAATTAACTTAAAATGTAAAATTATGAAAATTTATACAAAGCTCCCTAAGTTTTAACTTCTCTTCCTAATACATCATAAATTTTTACTTTCATTTCTTGTTTGTATATATTGTCTAAAACTATATTAACTTGAGAGTTAAAAGGATTAGTATATGCTGATTTATTTTAACTATAGAAAATATTTTAGAAAGTACAGAAAGGCTGGTAGCTTTTGGCAAGGCAAAAAAGAAAAGGTAAAATGGAGCAATATTTTTTTATTACAAGCAACACAACTCCTATTTGGGTTTGTTAAAATTATTAAAATAAATTCCGAAATAAATTAGGAGCGATAATAGAACAATAATACTGAATTAGCATATCTCAAACTAAATATTTTTTTTTGATTTAATCAACGCAATAGCATGCTTTCGAAAGAAATACCTTTCTTGACTTGATAATTTTCTAAAATCAACTTTTATACGAACCTTTTTTTCCTTTAATTTATAGCGTTATATTACAGCTATATTAATAATGCATCTTTGTCCAAAACGATAAAGATGATGTCAATTATTAAAAATAAACTTAAAGTTTTATTTTTAATAATTTATTTAATATATTATTTATTAAGTTTAATTATTATAATAATTTAGTAATATAATAGAAGTTAACTCAATAATATAATTATTTTTTTACGAAATAAAAAGCGTGATTTGAAAAGTATTTTTAAACTATATTTTTTTAAACCAACAAATTATTCATGGACTCATACCCTATAAATATTAAAAATCTGCAAGCTAAAACTAAAGAAGAATTAATACAAGAAGTTTTAGAACTTAGAGAGAGTAAATTAAATTTTGGTGATTTGCCAATAGTAGACAGCTATCAATCCGAAGAATTTTATGAATTGCTTTTTCAAAGTACACACTATGGTATTGCTGTTACAGATGATGAGTATAAAATTGATTTTGTTAATAATAGATTTTATCAAATTTTTGAAGTTGAATATTCAAACCTGGAAGATTTAACACTTCCCGAAAGTTTTATCAAATTTTCTAAAAGAAATCAATACGCAACTATTGTAAAAAAATTAGATTTCTTTAAAGATTTTACTCTAGATCTTGGCAATAATAAGATAAAAGAATTAAGAGTTCGGTGCATTCACTTTAGAGATAAGGATAAAAAATTAAAACTAATATTTCAAATTAAAGACATTACCGAATATAAACTTTCAAAAAAAGAAGTTATAGCTTCAGAAAAAAGATTTCGTGCAATAGTAGAAAGTTCACATAACAGTATTATTATAATCAACGAGAATAGAAGGATTGAATATGTTAATAAACAAACCTTAAAACTATATTCACTACATGAAGACGAATTATTGGGGAAAGACTTTACTCTTTTTATTGATAAGGATTCGTTAGCGAAAGTTCAGGAAATTTTTGAACAGATAGTGCAAAATAAAACAGTTCTTTCAGAGTATGAATTAAAGCTAAAGTTAGCAGATGGAAAAAAAATAATTGCAAAAATTAGTACTTCAAACTTAAAGCTTAATAGAAAAGATAAAATTATTGTTCAGATAGATGACATAACAGAAGATGCAAGAAAAAAACAACTACAACTTGTTTTATTGAATATTTTGCAAGCTGTTAACGTAATAAAAAATTTGCCAGAGTTTTTTGGAATAATAAGAAAAGAACTCTCTAATGTTATGGATACCAAGAATTTTTATATTGCACTATATAACTATAAAAATAAGATTTATCACTTCCCTTATTATGTTGATGAAACAGATGAGAACTATGAATCTAGTGAATTAAAGTATTCATTAACTGATTATATAAGAAGAAAAAATAAAGCATTATTGGTGAATGATAAAGTAAGACTTATTTTAGCTAACCAAGGTGAAATTAAAGACTCTGCAACAGGTGTGTATGCCCCAATTTGGATGGGTGCCCCTCTCTTTGTTGAGGATAAAGTAGTGGGTGTTATTGCTTTACAAAATTATCATTATGAAAATACTTATGATCATAATGATCTTGAACTATTAAAACTGATAGCTCAAAATGTAAGTACGGCTATTTGGCGAAAACAGATTATAGATAAACTCATTGAAAGTCAATTACGTTATCGTGATTTTATCTCAAGAAGTTCTGAAGCTATTTATAGAATGGATTTTGTGGAACCTATTAACACTTCTTTACCTATTACCGAACAAGTAAAATTGATTCTTGAGCATGCCAGTATCCGAGAATGCAATTATGCTTTTGCTTTGATGTATGGATTTAATACAAGTGAAGAATTAGTTGGTAAGAAGATTTTAGATTTTTCTGGAAGCGAACAGTATGAAGAAAACTTTGATTTATATTATAATTTTGTGAAAAATAGTTATCAAATGACTGACTTGGAAACTGTTCAATTAAATAAGAAGGGTGAGAAAATTATTATTTCCAATAATGCAGTTGGAATTATTAAATACGGATTTCTCCATAATATTTGGGGTATTGAAAAAGATATTACTGAAATCAAAAGAAATCAAGAAGTTATTAAAGAACTTGCCGAAGGTATTTCTTCACTTACAGGTGGATCTTTCTTTAAATCTCTTGTTCAGTTTTTATGTAAGAAGTTAAAAATAGATTATGCCGTAATATCTGAAATAAGAAAAAATTATGAAAAAGCAGATATATTGTCTTTATGTGGTAAAGGCGGATTATTAGATGTCTTTTCTTTTGAATTAGCTAAGACACCTTGCAACGTAATTTTAAACAAAGGGCATTTTTTAATACTTGATAATATTCAAAAAAAATATCCCGATAATAAATTTTTTACTGCACATAAAATAAATTATTATTTGGGATTGCCTTTAGTTGACTCTAATAGGAAAGTTATTGGTTTTATTACTCTTTTTAATAAAAATGAGTTTGAAGATATTGAGTTTACAAGATCTGTATTAGAAATTTTTGCATCTAGAAGTGCTGCCGAGATAGAAAGAAAACGTTACTTATCGGAAGTTATAATAGCCAAAGAAGAAGCTGAAAAGTCTAATAAACTTAAATCCGATTTTCTTGCACAAATGTCGCACGAAATAAGAACCCCTGTAAATACAATCCTTAGCTTTGCTTCTTTGTTAAAAGAAAATATTCAAGATAGAGTTGATGACGAATTAAAAGATTCTTTCAAAATTATTGAAAATGGCGGAAGAAGATTAATTAGAACTATAGACTTAATTTTAGATGTTTCGCAAATACAAGCAGGCAACTTAAAAATAACTTTAGATACAATTAATCTTATTAAGATATTGGAAGATTTAATGCCGGAATTTGAACAAGAAGCTGCCAAAAAAGATTTAAGTTTAACATTCGATACCGAACTTGAAGAACTGAATGTAATTGCGGACTTATATACAGTGACTCAAATTTTTGTAAATTTAATTCATAATGCAATTAAATACACATTTAAAGGCGGTATTACTTTATCAGCTTATAAGAGTGAACATGGAGAAGTTTATGTGAAAATAGTTGATACTGGTGTTGGAATGAGTGAGGAATTTTTAACAAAAATATTTGAACCATTCTCGCAAGAAGAAACCGGATATACTCGTAAGTTTGAAGGTACAGGTCTAGGATTAACATTAGTAAGAAATTATTGTGAATTGAACAAAGCAAAAATTTCTATCGAAAGCAAAAAAAATAAAGGCTCTACTTTTATTGTTAAGTTTACTCATGATGATTCACAGTTATCTTTCTTTTAGCCTTAATGGTAAATCATATTAAATAATTCTCATAAATTTTTGAAAGATTAAAAGCTAAAGTTGCATATCGAGCAGAGGCAGAATATTTTTCCGTTCGGATAATAATACTATGGTCCATTTCCTAAAAGTTTCTTATTTATCCGTTTTAAATTAAATTTTTATATCTTTAATAATCTTAAATTTTAAAAGGAATCAAGCATGTCAGCCAAGAACGTAAACCTCTTCTTAAATAATTATGAACTAACCGTAAATCAAAAGTATAATAAATATGTTGATGATAAAATTTCTGAGAGAATTTTTAATAAAGACTATACTGTTTGGGCTGATAGTCCTACAGAAATAACTAATAGATTAGATTGGTTATTTAGCTCTGAAGAAACTGCTTCAAAAATAAACGAAATTAATGATTTTGTACAAGACATAAAACAAAACGGCTTTACTGATGTTCTGTTACTCGGAATGGGCGGCTCAAGTTTGGCTCCTGAAGTTTTCAGCCTTTCGTTTGGAAACAAAACCGATTACTTGAATTTGAGTATTCTGGATAGTACGGATCCTGATAGAATTTATGAGCTTACGGAAAACATTGATTTAGAAAAAACTTTATTTATAGTTTCTACCAAGTCGGGTGGTACAATAGAAACACTTTCTTTCTTTAAATATTTTTATACTGTGTGTAGCAAAAAATTGAATAAAGAAAATGCTGGGAATCAATTTGTTGCTATTACAGATCCCAACAGTGGATTGGAAAAATTAGCCAAAGAATTAAACTTCCGAAAAATATTTTTGAACAATCCAAATATTGGAGGGCGTTACTCCGTACTATCTCTTTTTGGAATTGTGCCTGCCGCTTTACTCGGAATCGATATAGAAAAATTATTAAACAGAGCAAAAAATGTAGCAATTGAATGTAAAGAAACAAAGAGTAATTCAGGTAAAATCGGAGTTGCAATAGGCAGACTGGCAATGCAGGGAATTAACAAACTTACATTTATTTACTCGAAAAAAATTATTTCTTTTGGAACTTGGGTTGAACAATTAGTTGCTGAAAGTACTGGTAAAAACGGTGTTGGTATTTTGCCGATAGAAAATGAAAAACTCGAAGAGTCTGAGTATTATAAAAACGATAGAATTTTTGTTTATACACATTTTGCAGATGATCAAACTGAGAATGCTAAAATAGAAAAATTAAAAGCCAAAGGATTTCCGGTAATTGAAATTGTACTCGAAGATATTTATGATTTGGGTACAGAATTTTTTAGGTGGGAATATGCTACTGCTGTTGCCGGTTGGGCTATGGGAATCCAACCTTTTGATCAACCTAATGTTGAATCCGCAAAGGTTGAAGCTAAAGCTATGATTAAAAATTATGTCGAAAATAATGAGTTGCCAAAATTAAATTACTCCATTGAAAACGAAAATATTAAGTTAGCAGGTAAAGTTGAAAATAATAGTTTAAGTGAAGCAATAAAAGAATTTTTAGAAAATCTAAATAATACAGACTCAGCTGATTATGTTGCTATTCAAGCTTATATTTCTTCAAACTCTGAAACAAATAATGAATTGCAAAAGTTAAGAACTAAAATTCAAAAAAAATATAAAACAGCCGTGACTGTTGGTTATGGACCAAGATTTTTACATTCGACCGGACAATTACATAAAGGAGATTCAGGTAAAGGTTTATTTATTCAATTTATATCCGATCGAAAACATAAAATTGAAATTCCGAAAGAAGCTGGCAAAGAGGAATCAGAATTTACGTTTGGAGTTTTGATTAACGCACAACTTTTGGGTGATAGGGAAGCATTGTTAAAAAACAATAGAAAAATTATAACCTTAAATCTTGGAAATGATTTAGTAAATAACTTACAAAAAATTATTGTTATGATTTAAGCCGGATATTGTTTAACTGATTATAGAAATCTCTGAGGAATTAAATTTTTCTTAATGCGAAACTTATATCAACCAGCATGCTTCTTATTTTAAAATTTGTTATTGTGATTGCTAAAAAGCTTAAGAAGCAATCTGCTGTAGCTGTAATCATATTTACTTCTTTTCTCTACACAAATTAATTTTTCAGAGATTTCTTAAAATAAAATCTTCTAAGCGTTTTAATGCTTCGTCTAAAATATCAATCGGTTTTGTGTAAGTAATTCTTAGAAAATTTTCTACACCGAAAACATTTCCGGGTACGGTTGCTACTTTCTTATCTTCCAAAAACTTTTTACAAAAATCTCTACAATTACTGACTTGCTCGGAGTTATTAATTACTTTTTCCAAATCAATGAAGAAATAGAAAGCTCCCTTTGGTTTTATAAAATCAAGGTCTTTTATTTGAGACAATCTGTTTTCAACAAATATTTTACGTTTCTCAAAGATTCTTTTTTGTTCATTTACAAAATTTTGCTTTCCTTTTAATGCAGCCAAAGCGGCATGTTGAGATATGGTACAGGCATTTCCGGTTGAGTGCCCTTGTAATTTATTCATTCCTTTAATTATTGTTTCGGGAGCAAGTGTGTATCCTATCCGCCAGCCCGTCATTGCATAAGTTTTGGAAACACCATTAATAATTATTAGATTATCTTTAAATTTATTGCCCGCAGAAGCAACACTATAAAAGGGTTGATTATTGTAAATTAATTTTTCGTAAATTTCATCTGCAATAAGAAAGATATTTTTTGATAGAACAATTTCTAAAATTTTCAATAATTCTTGTTGAGAATATAAAACTCCACTTGGATTATTGGGATTGCACAAAATTAATGCTTTGGTTTTGGAATTGATATTTTCCTGCAGCTCAGCAGATGTTAATTTAAAGGAATTATTTTTTTTTGTTTCTATAAACTTTATTTCACCGCCGGCAAGCTTCACCATTTGAGGATACGAAACATAAAAGGGCAGCGGAGTTATAACTTCATCGCCATCAGAAATAATGGTTTGAACGGCATTAAAGACAGCTTGTTTAGCTCCATTAGAAATTATGATTTCCTTAAGAGAATAATCAGCTTTATATTCTTCAAAATACTTTCTTGCAATTGCTGTTTTTAATTCGGTTATTCCACTTGCAGTCGTATATTTAGTTTTATTATTAATAATCGCATTTATTCCGGCTTTCTTTATATTGCTCGGGGTGGGTAAATCCGATTCACCTGCACATAAATCAATTACATTAATGCCTTGCTGCTTCATTTCTATCGTCTTTGCAGAAATTTCTAAGGTGCCCGAAAATTCAATATTTTCAATCTTTTGTGATAACATTTTTCTAAAAAAATAATAGTCGTACTTTAAAAATAGTGTATAGTAAGGGAATGGCAAAATAAAAACTGAATGAAAAAGAAATAAAGTTTCAAGTAATATTTTAAGAGTTTTTTGTAGAATTTAAGATTATTATTTATTTATATAACTTAAATTTGAAATTAGCGCATAAATTTTAATATTAACTTAAATTTTTCTCATAAAAAAAGATTCTTACATATTAAATCTGAGTAATTTAATTCGATTATTACATTAAAGATAATTAAGGTTAAGATGGAACACGAAGAAATAAATAAAAAGAAAGAAGAAGTTAAACAATATTTCAGTTCATTATTTGAAACGGTTGATGGATTAATTTCGGGACTCAAACAACGAAGTTCTGAAGAAATTTTAAATGGAAGCGTTGAAAAAGCACAAAAATTATTAACCCAAATTATTCCTTATCAAAAATTTTACGAAAAACTTGGAGAAACTAGAGATGTTTTTAATAAAATAGAAAACTCCAGTGAAACAGAAAATTCAGCTCAAACCGAAAGCGTAAGTAAAGAAGATATTAAACTTGCCAAAGAAAAAATTAAAACAATGGATCAGAAAGAAATTGATGAAGAAGTAAAAGCATCCAATAAGGAGTCGGGAGCTAAAACTGAAAATAATTATAGAATACCTGTACTAAAAGCTTTAATTTTCTTAGGCGGAAGTTCAGAAGAAGTAGAAGTTATTGAGTTTGTAAAGAAAGACATGAAAAATAAACTTTCTAAAAATGATTTGGAAATACCCGAAGGCGAACAAAAAGAAAGATGGATTACCAATCTTTACTCTGAAACTGCAACAATGATTGATGAAGGTTTATTAATTAAAAACGATGCAAACAAAGATTGGGAAATTGCTCAAAAGGGAATAGATTATTTAAGTAAATATTCTAAATAATTACTTAAAATCTGCAAGCAACAAAACTCCGGCATTATCAACAAATACAAATGTTATTTTTAATTTTTGGTTACCGCTATTAAAAAGTATATCTAAAGTTATATTTCCTAATTTTTCTTTTTTTGTTATAGAAATGTTACTTATTGTGTAAGAATCACTTAAATCCAAATAGGCTTTAATCTTTTTTGACAATCTTTTTACAATTTTAGCTTCGGCTTTATCGTTGTAATTATAGACTTTAAATTCTTCTCCTTCTTTATATGTAAAGTGTGTTGCCAAAGCTTTATAATCTTGATTTTTACTTAAATCAAAAATTTTTTCTAAAGTGTTTTTAATGTCCTCTTCAGAAAATTTTGATTGTGCATTAGCTATACTTATTAATATTATTAAGAAAAAAAAACTATAAAAAATCTGTTTCATTGTAAAAACTCCCATGATTTATTTCTGTTACAAATATTATAGGAAAAAAGTTTCAACAAATTAAAAATACTCACATATTCTTGTATTTTATAATTTGAACTAAATGCCTAAAATTAATACCTAAAATGCTTAATCCTTTCACCTTTTGCTCCAATTTCGGTCATAGCTTCAATACCAATTTTGAGATGAAGATCAACAAAATTTTTTGTAACCATTTGGTCGGACTCCGCTGTTTTTATTCCTTCTGCAACCATTGGTAAATCTGAAACTAATAATAAAGCTCCGCGAGCAATTTGATTGGTATAGCCCGCAATAAAAATTGTAGCGGTTTCCATATCAATTCCTATAGTCCCCAGTTGTTTTAGATAATCTTTGAAATTATTATCCCATTCCCAGACTCTTCTATTAGTTGTATAAATTACACCTGTTCGGTAATCTAAATTATACTTTAAAATTTTATCCGAAACAAACTTATGAAGCTTAAACGATGGTAAAGCCGGTACTTCCGGAGGCAGATAATCGTTACTTGTTCCTTCACCTCTTATTGCAGCGGTTGGCAGAATAAAATGCCCGATTTCCGTGGTTTGTTTTAAACCTCCGCATTTACCAAGGAATAAAACTCCTTTTGGATGTTTGGCAATCAGCAGATCCATAATTGTAGCTGCATTTGCAGAACCTATACCGAAATTAATTATTGATAAACCATCTGAATTTGTTGCAGCTTGCATAGGTTTACCGATACCATTAACATTGCAATTAAACTTTTCACTAAATTTTGTTACATAATTACTAAAATTTGTAAGTAGGAGATAATCTCCAAAATCATCAATTTTAGTACCTGTATATCTTGGCAGCCAATTTTTTGCAATTTCTAGTTTACTTTTCATATTTGTTTTTACTTATTTTTAATGTTATTATACTAAAAAAATATCCTAAAGCACTTCCTATTAAAGCTCCGAAAAAGATATCGGAGGGATAATGAACTCCCACATAAGGACGAGAAAAAGCAATTAAAGCTGCTATTATTAACAAAATCCATCTTAACTTTGGGTAAAGCCGCGAAAAAAAAGTTGCAACCGCAAAATTATTTACCGCATGCGAAGAAGGAAATGAAAAAGATTTAGAGCAATTTACCAAAATATTTACATTATCCAAAGCATTACACGGTCTAATTCTCTGAAATAAATTTTTTAATAAGTTACTACTTATTTGATCGGATGCAGCAATAAGGAAAAGAATAACAATAGCAGCGGGTTTACCAATCTTTCCTCCCTTGAGGAATAAAATAAACCACAAAACGATATATACTAAATACCAATTTTTAACATTAGTAATAAACGGAAAAAATTTATCGAAGATATTATTAGAAATTGTTTGGTTAATAAAATTAAAAATTGATAAATCAATTGAATATAAAAAATCAGCCATAAAAAAATAATTTTTTGATTTAAATCACATAAAAAGTATTAAAGTAGTTTGAGAGATAATCGATAATATAAATCAAAATACTAATTAATAAAATTATAACAAAACTCTTAATGGAACAAGCACTTAAAGTAATAAAATTTGATTCTGAAGAAAAAAATGACGGAAATAATGAAACTTTGTTAGAAGAATCAACCCAAAGCAAAGCCAATTTAATGCCCTTGAAAATAATTGCAATTATTATGGCTGCGTTTGGGGTACTCTCACTAACATTAGAAGTTGCGTTTTTTAATAATTTCAGATATGAAATATATTTAGCAAGATTAGTACCAACAATATTTTCATTAATAGTTTTAATCTTTTTGCAGACAAATTTCGGTAAAAAGAATAATGTAGTTATAACGCACATATTGTTTTTACTATTTTCAGCTTCCATAAGTTTTGTAGTTTACAATATTCCCAATCTGTTTAATTACCATATAATTTTTGCTTCTATCTTTTTGCTTGGAACATCGATGTTTGTTAGATGGAATAAGAAAAATCAAATAGCCGTAGCATTTTATTCGTTACTCTTTTTTATAAGTACTGCAGTTGTTGCAAATCTTTATGATAATTTAACTTATTTAATTCTTACTTCATCATTTTTAATTTTAGGATTATCAATATTTGCAAGTAATTTAAGAAATACAAAAAGCAAAACTACGATTAAATATTCAAGTAACGGAACTAATAATCAAAAAGAAAAGACAAACAAAAGTTCGGAGGATGTTTATTTTAAGGAATTAATTGAAGATTCCTTAATACCGTTTTTCAGAATAAAAATGGATGGAAGTTTTGAGTATTCAAATAATGCGTTCAAAAATTTATTAAAAATTAAGGAAGATAACCAAGATAAACCGTTAAACTTTTTTAATAATATTATACAAAACGAAAAAGTAAAAAAACATCTACTAAAAAAGATTGATCATAAAGGAAAGGTTGAAAATTATAGATTCTCTTATAAAGGAGCGGAAAATGAAGAAATTTTTATTATTGATTGTAAATCCCAAACAGTTAATAATATAAATTATCTTGAAGGTTCAATTAAAAATATTACACTTCAATATCATAAGGATAAACAATTAAACGCTGAACTCGAAGAACTTAAACAAGCAAAGAAACCAAGTTCAACAATTATTCCCAGCATAGCAGCAAATGCAGTACCCAAAAGTAATATTATATGCAGAATGGGACACGAGCTCAGAACTCCGATGAACTCCGTACTTGGGTTTTTAACATTAATTGAAAATGGTTTGTTCGAAAATGAAGATGAGTTAAAAGAATTTTCTCATAGTGCAAAACTTTCTGCCGAGGCATTACTCAGTTTAATAAATGATGTTGTAGAAATTTCAAAAATTCAAGATGGTTCCGTAGAAATTATAACGGCGGATTTTGAAATTCACCCTCTCATTGATAAAATAATTAACACAATGAAACCTCATTTGGATCAAGCGGAATTAAAACTTAACTGTATAATTGATAACAATTTACCTGAAAAAATTCATGCAGATCCGGAAAAATTTGAACAGATTATAAATAATCTTTTGAGAAACGCCATACACTCATCGGAGAATGGAGAAATAACATTAACAATCAATAAAAAGTCCATAGATGGAGAAGAAAAATTAGAAATAACAATTGTTGATTGTGGTGTTGGAGTTTCCGATGAAGAGTTAGAAAGAATAATTAATGATAAAATTATTACTGAAAAGACCGACTCAAAAATTACGGCAGGAGTCCTTCATATAATGATTGCCAAAGAACTGACTAAACTTATGGATGGTAATTTTAGTGCAAGTTCAATAGTAGGAAAGGGAAGTAGTTTTACTTCTGTAATTGATTTGGATAAAGTTCAGGAAATACCTAAACCTGCTACCGATAAAGGAGATGATGAAAAAACTACTGTAGCTAAGCAAGATAATAACAAACCAAAATTATTGCTTGTTGAAGATAATCCGATTAGCAGAAAAGTAGAGCAGAAATTACTAACTGATGCAGGTTACAATGTTCGAAGTATTGATAAAGGCGGGGAAGCACTTGATCTTGTTAAATCAGGCCAATTTGATTTAATACTTATGGATATTGAGTTAAAAGATATGGATGGACTTGAAGTTACCAAGCAAATAAGAGATTTGCAAGATGAAACTAAAAAAGATATTCCTATTATTGCCGTAACTGCTCATTCCAGTATGAAAGATAGAGAAAAATGTCTTGTTGCAGGTATGAATGATTATATTTCTAAACCAATAAACATAGCCTTTTTGAAAATGACCATTGATCAATGGCTGCAAACTACAAAATCTAAATAATAATCAGTATCTAATAGAAGGCATCTAAAGTATTTTAAATTTTTTGTTGTACGGGAGGGTTTTAAAACCTCCCGCACTAATAATTAAAAGCCCTTTTGTTGTAGAATTTTATTTAAATCATCTTGTCTTATATTTAAAATTCTTGCTTTATATAATCTTGAAGTAAGTTCTGCCCAATTTGGATTTTTGCTGAAAATATCTTTAAACATTTTTAATGCTTCATCAAGGTTACCTGTATTAGCCAATGTAATTGCGTGCCAATATTTCATTTCTTCATTCTCGGGAAATAGCTTTTGTGCACTCTGATATTCTTCCATTGCTAAACCCATATTATTGTTTTCAATGGCAAGGTCTCCTTTATTCATATGTTCGTATGCCTTATGAATTTTTAAAAGCCTTTTTAGTTCTTTAATTGGTGTTTGGTGATCTTCAACTCTTAAATCAATTTTTCTATCAACCCAAGGTTTATCAGTATTTTTAGAATTAACAACTAAAATTGCAGCAGATTGTTTTCCTCTAATATCTCCGTCTTCCATTTCTGCTGCTTCCAGTGCAGCCATAAGTTTATCCTCCAAAGCACCACTAGTTCTTTCGAACGCACTTGCCATAGCCTTAGGAACAGTTTGGTTTAACATCATATTAGCTTGCACGGAGTAATCTCTTCCTACAATGTGGTTAGCATAATCAATACAATTTTTTCCTGTATAAGCTGCAATATTTCCTTGATTATCTAACATTGCAACCTGTCTTAAATCTCTTCCTTTATCCTGATCGATAAGTAATTGCAGAACTTGTTTAGCTTCTAAACCTTGTTTCATAAGTGCTAAACCCCTTGAGCCGTATTCAGGATTTATAAAAGATTGTGTTGCCACAACACCTACACCTGCTTCTCCCCAAATAACAGTCGGACCCACGGAAAACCAATGAGATTGAACTGCAACACCCATTTCTCCAGTATTTTGATCAAAGGCAACAATTGAATAAGTGTGTGCCAAAGGTTCTTGGTTTTTTACATATTGAGCAAATGTTATTGAAAAGGACAGAATAATTATTGTAAATATTTTTTTAGTCATTTTTTATTTCCTTCTTTTGATTGTTTTCTTCGATTTCTTTATAAATTAAACTTATTAGAGTTTCTCCTTCTACCGGTTTTCTACTGAATTTTTCGGAGTAAATAATTAACTTTTTATTTTCATCTAAAATAAATAACGGATGAAATAAATTAGTTCCATACTTCGATTCTAAATCTTCAAAGGTAAACTCAGCTGTTATTTTATTAGTTTTAACGAAAAGTGTAGATTCATACTTATCTATATCGGGGAAAATTAATTTATCGGAAGAAAAGAAATGTCCCCTTAATTCTTTTCCAACATCTTGATTAAATTTTGGAGCAGTATTTATTTGATAAACATTTGCACTCTCAAATATTTTAGCAAATTGTATTGAGGAAAGCGAGTTTATCCCTTTATTTCCGGTAAGAGCAATAAATCTTCCTATTCCATCTAAATTTATATTAGTAAGAGTCTTTTCTGAAACTATACTGCCAAAATGTGTACTCATGCCATTTTGTCTTGCATTAGTTACTTTATCCCAGTTAGTATCAACCAACAAAACTCTTATATTGTACTTGTTTAAAGCTTTATAAATTGCAAGGCTGAGTTGATTAATTCCTGCAATAACAATTCCTTGAGGATTTGGATCAGAGAGTTTTAATAATCGTGCAAGCGGAGTTGCACTTAAACCGTATATTAAAATAGTTGATATAATTACCAAAAACATAATCGGCACAAGTAAACCGGCTCCTTCGTAATTAGAACGGGCTAGATCCAGAGAAAAGATTGAGGCAACAGCGGCAGCTACAATTCCTCGCGGAGCCATCCACGAAAGATAAAGTTTTTCTTTCCAACTTAACTTTGAACCTATCGTTGAGGAAAATATTGTAGCAGGGCGGATTAAAAGTATCAAAATAGCAATAAAAAGAAATGTGCCCGAATCTAACATCTCTAGATCTTCTACTTGCAATCTAGCGGCAAGAACTATAAACAAAGTTGAAAGTAAAAGAACCCCGAGATTTTCTTTGAACTCCAAAATATGTTCAACAACAATTTGTTTTTGGTTTGCCAAGTAAATTCCCATTAAAGTAACTGCAAACAAACCACTTTCATGTTGTATTGTATTTGATAATGCAAATACTAAAAGTAAGGTAGCTAGAGTAGCCGGATTTTGAAGATAATCCGGAATAAAATCTTTCTTTATTAAAAAGACTAATAAATATGCCCCGACTATTCCAATGAGTGTACTAAAAAAGATTGTCTTTAATATTGCAAATATAACGGATGTGGTAGCTTCGCCTAAACCTGCCGCTATAATTGTATCGAAAACCAAAAGTGCAAGCATTGCTCCTATCGGATCATTTACAATTCCTTCCCACTTTAATATGGAATTTATTTCTCCTTTTGGTTTTACCAAACGCAAAAGTGGCATTATTACCGTTGGTCCGGTTACAACTAAAATTGCACCTAAAAGAATTGAAATTCCAAGTGATAAATTCGTAAAATAGTAAGCTGCCAAAGATGATAAAATCCATGTAACAACTGTCCCGATAGTTATAAGATTTCTTACTATTTTGAAAACAGGTTTAAGCTCTTTTATTTTAAGTGTTAATCCGCCTTCAAAAAGGATGATTGCTACAGAAAGCGAGACAAATGGAAAAAGTAATTCTCCGAAAACTTCATCGGGTTGAAGAATCCCAGTAATTGGTCCTATCAGAAACCCGATAAAGAGGAGTATAAGAATTGAAGGAATTTTTAAAACCCATGAAATCCATTGACCTGCTATACCTAAAGCAATTATTGCAGCCAAACCAAATAATAAATTTTCAGTCAAGTTTAAACTCTCTTTCTTGTAATAAAAAAAATAATATTATATAATATAAATTATATTCCAATTAAATGTTAAAACTAAAAAGAAAATGAATGATAAAAAATTTAATTTGCAATTTTTTTTTAATATATGAAAACAGTCTTTAACCAACTTGGATTTATTTCAAATAATTTTTTGGGAATTATAAGTAAGTAATGCAAAATTTATATATTATCTAATAAAAATTTGAAAAATATTTTATGAAAAAGAAAAGAATAATAATTATTGGTTCTAACGGAATGTTAGGACAAAAAGTTGTTGAACAATTTAATTCAGAAAAAAACTGTGAAATTCAATTAGCATCTTTTGAAAATGATTCTTTTTTTGAAGGAATACCTTATCAAAGAATTGATATAAGTAACAAAGCGGAAGTAAAACAACTGCTTCTGGAATTTTATCCAGATTTTGTTATAAATCTTGCAGCATACACTAATGTTGATAAAAGCGAAACTGATAAAACTTCGTGTTGGAATATAAATGTAAATGGTGTTGAATATCTTGCAAAATATTCCGTACCGGTTAATGCACATTTAATTCATATTTCATCAGATTATATTTTTGATGGCAAAAACGGACCTTACTCCGAAGTGGATTTACCAAATCCGATTAGTTATTACGGCAGAAGTAAACTTGCAGGTGAAAATATTATAAAAAAATATAACACACCGCATACAATAATAAGAACAAATGTTCTATTTGGAACTGCAAAATATGGAAGACCGGATTTTGTTAAATGGGTTGTTAATTCCTTATCTGAAAATAAAAACATAAAAATTGTTACCGATCAAATAAATAACCCAACATTTTTAGATGATCTTGCAAGTCAGATTAAAGTGATATGTAATTATAAAAAAGAAGGAATTTTTAATATTGGTGGAAAGGAATTGTTAAATCGATATGAATTTACAAAAAGAATTGCCGAGCATTTTAATCTTGATTTTAGTTTGGTTACTCCAATTACTACTGCCGAACTAAATCAACCTGCTGCAAGACCGCTCAATTCCGGATTGCTGAATCTTAAAGCGGAAACAGAAATAGGTTATAAACCTCAAAGTTTGAACGAATGTTTATCAATAATGCAAAACCAATGGAACAAACTGAAAGACGATGATAAATAAATATGACGGTTTTATTTTTGATCTTGACGGAACTGTTTATCTTGATAACCAAATAATTTTTGGTGCTGATAAAGTCATTAATAAGTTAAAGGAATTAAATAAAAAAATAGTTTTTCTTTCTAACAAAACCACAGGGAATATAGAAGACTATTTTAATTTCTTAAAATCAAAAAATTTTAATGTAACTCTTGATGAATTTGTAAATGCTACCGAAATAGTAAAAAAGTACCTTTCAGAGCATCATCAAAATAAAAATTTTTATGCTGTTGCCGAAGAAAAATTTATAAAAGAAATTATTAAAGCCGGATTGAAATTTTCAGAAGATTATAACCAAATAGAAATTATTCTTATTACTTTAGATAGAACATTTAACTCAAAAAAATTAGATATAGCTGCAAAAGCTTTAATAAACGGAGCAAAGTTCTATGCCGCTAATATTGATAATACTTGTCCCGTTAAAGATGGCGAAATTATGGATGCAGGAACAGTTATTTCTCTTTTAGAAAAGCAAACCGAAAAAAAATTAGAGAAAAATTTCGGTAAACCTTCAAAATATATTATTAAGGAAGTACTAAAAAAATTAAATGTAAATAAGGAAAAATGTTTAATTATAGGTGATAGAATTGAAACCGATATTGCTATGGGTAATTTCTTTGGTATAGATACGGCTTTGGTTTCTACGGGAATAAAAAATCCTACAGCTTTCTTTAAGGATAATACGCCCACTTATCGTTTTAATTCTGTTTTGGATTTAATTAACTATGTTGATAATTAATGCTTTGTAATTTATAAATTGTATTAAATACTTATAAAAAAACATTTCCGGCAGAGTCCTTTTGGAAAAATCGGTTATAAAAAACTGCTTTGCTTTTATTTTTTTAATAAATTAAAATTACGAAAAAGGGGAGCGGAACGGCTGTACTTTTATATTAGGATAATAAAAAGAACAGCCGCTCCTAAAATTTATTTAGATGATAAGTTGTACCTGTTGAATTCTACATTTATTTCCTTAGTATTCACCTTGCTTTTTTCCAATAAATAGTTGTTATAGAATTTTTTACAAATTTCTTGTACTCTTTTGCTCTCATCGAATTTGATCTTTCGTTTAACTGCAAATATTCCAATTTTATTTTTCATTTTTGTTAATGATAAAGCGGCTACAATACGTTCTTCTTCGATTCCACTATTTTTTAACATTCTTAGCAAAGGTATAAGAGCTTTTTCTGATTTTAGTTCACCAAGAAAGTAAGCACAGTTTACTTTTAAGCCTATATTATCTAATTCAAGATCGACTAATAGGTTTTTTCTACATTTTTGTACTCTTTAACAGAAGATTTTGTTCCTGCAAAATTTAATGTTGTGTTAAGCACAGTAACAAAAATGTTAATACGGTTATGTTCATCTTTTTCATTCTCATCTCCAGGTGATTCTTATTTTTAATTTATTTTTTACTTATGACGAACGTTGCATCAAAAAGTTTTAAAGAGAAATATTTTTACCCTAAAAAATTCAATCGATTATTCTTTTTTGCTTTTAAGATGAAGTTAAATTGAAAAAGTTTTGAAAAAAAATTTTTACTTAGTGATTAAAACTATTTTTCTTTTGAATTTCTATTATTAAATTTTTGGAATTTATCGGAGAATAAATGTCTTTACGCAGGTTACCGAATTTATTAAAAGTTAAATCATTCTTTTGTGTAAGTTTTTCAAAATCTCCAAGACTGTAAGGAAAGATTTTTGTAACAATTGTTTCTTTTCTTTCTGCACTATTTATTTCTATGATAAAATCAATGTTGTTTCCTTTTATCAAATATTTTCGGATTATTTGAATATTATCATTTTCATATTTGTTTAATAAATAATATCCTGATTTAGGTAAAGATGAAAAATTCAAAATTTGAATTATTATCTTTCCGTTTTTATTTAGGATTATAGGTAATTTCTTAAAAAGAATCTCTAACTCCTCATTGGAAATATTTGCAATAGTGTTTCCGAGTGAAATTATTAAATCATACCTTTTCGTTAAGGGAATGGCATCTGTTTTGGATTGGAAGAAATTAATATTTAGCTCCCTTTTTTGAGCATTCAACTTTGCTAATTTTAACATTTCATTCGATTGATCAACTGCATCAACTTTTAATCCGAGTTCGGATAGGGCAATAGAATCAACACCTGTACCACATCCAATATCCAGAGCATTGTTGTATTGCTTTTCAACAAAGTTTCTCAAACTTTCCGTTTTGTTCTTTAGTGATTTTTCAAAGTTTATCATCAAATCGTAATTTAATGATAAACTATTATAGAAATCTTTATTATTCATTAGTCCTGATTTGGTTTTATAAATGTAAAAACTTCATTTTCACTTTTAATTTCCGTGTAAGCTTTAAAGTTTTTTTCTTTTACAATATCAATCAAAGGCTGCGGAGTAAACGGTGTAATCAATAAGTACATTTCATTTTCTCTAAGAGTAAGAATTTCTTTTGTAACTCTGCCTGCAGGGTGCAGACCGTTTTCCAAATCAATTCTGGCATCATAGGTTATTTTTACATTGCCGGCTTTTACCCAATCAGGCTTTTCTTCTTTGTTGTATTTATTTTCTTTAATTGTAATTTCATTTTGTCCAGCTGCGGCTCTTAATTTGTTTATCAAATCCGCAAGAGAAACACCGCCAACTTTGCTTGCTTGACGGAGAGTTGTAACTTTGCCTAATGTTTTTCTTAAAACTTCGTTTTTAAGTTTTTTAAACGGTGGTGCAATTTCTATTAATTTTTCTTCAAGCTCGGGATAATTTTCTAAAAGTTCATTGATTTTTATTTCGGGAGTTATTTGTAATTTAGCCATAAATTTTGAGTCCTTATTTTTCTATTCATCATAGGTTAATAATCTTCTTTCACCTTCTATGTTGTTAATTTTTGTGATATCTTGTGTAAGTTCAATAGTTCCGAGATATTCTCTGTCGTTATTTCGTACGGCATAATAAGCTATGTGGACTAACTTTCCACCGAAGTTAATCCAAAATACTGCTTCATCTTGTCTGCCTGACTTGAAATCATCAACAATTTTATTAACAATATGGACACTTGATGGAGGATGACAGTATTGCACTTCTCGCCCGAGTATTGCTTTGTTTCTTTCAAAGATTCTATCTTTACCGTGCGAGAAAAATCTAACTTTGTCATCTTTATCCACAAAGGTAATATCTTGAGGAATACTGTTTAGCATAGCTTCTAACTCTTCTGTGCTGAAAGCTCCTGTAGATAATTTTATTTTGTTGCTTCCGAATTCTTTCTTTTCTTCAATAGTGATGTTAGGCTTCCATTCATTTTCAGGATAAAAAAGAGTAAACCCAATCTCATCACTTTGCTCATAAATTTCGTACCAATCAATTTCCGTTAAAGTATCTAAAGACATTGGGAAAAGAATTTTTTCTTCCTTATAGAACATTTCTTGAATTCCGTTTATAGCTGGGAAAAACATAAGTTCCCAAAATCCTTCGAGTTCCTCTTTATTTACTTTGGGAGCTTCACGCAATATTTCCATACAGGATTTTAAGAAACTTCTTATTTCATCATGTTTTCCCCACATTACCATAGGAGGACCGGTTATGTTATATTTTTCGAGAAAAGGAAAGAGGAGGTTTTCTTTTTTTACATAATGTTTTTCTATGTCCATAATATTGGTGAAATGAGTAAGTAGTTCCGTTAAAACATCATTGCAATTTTCATCTTGCTTACGGTTTTTAATTTTATGATATGAGTGCTGAATTTTATCAAGTTCTTTTTGTAATGCATTATTTTCTTTTATGAAAGTATCAATAGGATGACCTTCGGGCACCGATTTTGCTGTTGAAGTATCAATATTTCCTTTTAATGCTTCCGTATGAATATCACAAAATTTTAAGACTTCTTCCCGTTCCAAACCTTCGCTGATTAGTTCTTCTTCGGCTTGAACAACTTCACCGTAAGGCACACTTCCCATTAATTCGGTTAATTCTTTTTTTACATCTTCCGCCGATTTATTCTTGTGTAGCTTTAAAATCAGTTCTTTTAATTTATCGACTCTTAGGCGACTATTATTTATTAGTTCACTCATATTTTTCTCCTACATAAGTTTTATAATCAGAATAAAAAATCTTGATAAAGATACAGGTATTTAAAATATTTGTAAAGGAATTTTTAGATATATTTGACTTGTTTTGCAACAATAAACTAATTATATTTATAATCAGAAAATTCAATCCGATTATATTGCTATTATGCCAAAGTACAATAAAAATAAAGAAAAACCAATTCAAAACTACAGATTTTATGTCCAGCTTTTTTTTGTTATCTTATGTTTGTGGATTGGTGTAGAGTTTTATTTATTTGCAACTTTTCTGGAATCGGGTGGAACTACAACTTTTCATGAACGTCCTCCCGGAGCTGAAGGTTTTCTACCAATTAGCTCTTTAATGAGTTTATATTATTTTTTCTTATCAGGAGAAATACATCCCGTACATCCTGCAGGACTGATTATTTTTGTAGCAATTATCGCAGTTTCTTTAACATTCGGAAAATCTTTTTGCAGTTGGATTTGTCCAATTGGATTTATCTCGGAAATGGTGGGCGATTTCGGCGAAAAAATTCAGAAGAAACTTTTTAAGAAAAGAATAAAAATGCCAAAGTTTTTGGATTATCCATTAAGAGGTTTAAAATATTTCTTGTTATTCTTTTTTATCAATGCAATCTTTTTTTCTATGAGTACACTTGCATTAAAATATTTTTTAGATTCGCCTTACAATATTATTTCCGATGTAAAAATGTATTACTTCTTTGCTGAAATTTCTACGTTTTCGTTTATTGTTATTACCGCTTTAATTTTTCTTTCAGTAATTTTTAGAAATTTTTGGTGTAGATATTTATGTCCTTACGGAGCTTTGCTTGGTTTCCTTTCATTTTTAAGTCCTCATAAAATAACAAGAAACAAAGAATCGTGTATTGATTGTGCATTATGTGCAAAGGCTTGCCCTTCATTTATAAAAGTTGATAAGGTAAATACAGTATTTTCTGATGAATGCACAACTTGTATGAGCTGTGTTGATGTTTGTCCGATTGAAAATACTTTAGATCTAAAATCGGTTTATACAAAAAAGAAGTTCAATAAAAAATTCTTGGCTGTTGCAATTCTTGGAATATATTTCCTGATTTTAAGTATTGGAATACTAACCGGCAATTGGCATAATAACATAAAAAATGAAAAGTATTTAGAATTATATAAACAAAAAAACTCAATTGGACACATCAGAAGTTCGGAAGATGTTGAAAAACTAAATACTAAAGCTGAAAAATCTAAGAATAAATAAATTTATAATTATAAAACTTATTGCTAAATCCAAAGTAAATCGTTATTTTTAAAATAAGATAATTAACTCTTAAAATATCATTCGAGGAGAGGTGTTATGAAAAAGAGGTTGCTTTTTATCTTTTTGTTCTCATTTTTTTCAGTTTTCTATTCTCAAAGCAAATGGAAGGTTAGTGGTCAAATTAGACCACGATTACAAGTAGTTGACAAAAACTTTAGCAGTGATATTGCGTCAACCAATTTTACCGAATTACGAACGAGAGTTGGAGTTAAGTTTTTACCGACCCCAAAACTCACAGGCTTTATTCAATTACAAGATTCCAGAATTTACGGAAGTGAACCTAATACCTTGACAAATACTTCAAATATTGATTTACATCAAGCTTACTTTAAATTAAATCAATTATTCGACCTGCCTATCAATATCCAACTGGGACGTTTTGAACTTTCTTACGGGCCGCAAAGACTAATTGGTGCAGTTGGTTGGCATAATGTAGGCAGAAGTTTTGATGGTGGTGTTATTCAAGTAAACAGCAAGAAAGTAAATCTTGACTTATTTATGCTGCAGACTAATGAAAGTTTTAACGTAAGTGATACAAATGATTTTTCCGTAGTAGGAATTTACAGCGACTTAAAAATTGTTAAAAACTATAAAATACAACCCTTCTTAATTGCTGAAATGGAATATGGAACTGATTTTGGAAGATACACTTTAGGGTTTTACATTAATGGTAATCTGAGGAGATTATCTCACGAAGTGGAAGCTGCTTACCAGTTTGGCTCACTAAATAAAAGTGTTGATATTGCGGCATATATGTTTGCACTAAATCTAAAATATAATTTCGGGAAACCCTCATTCGGAGCTGGAATTGATTTGTTAAGTGGAAATGATTTTATGGATGCTGAAAACTATCAAGCTTTCAATACACTTTATGCAACTAATCATAAATATTACGGATTTATGGATTTCTTTCTCAACATTCCTAATAGTACTTATGGAGCAGGATTGATTGATATGCATTTGAAAGGCGAAATAAAATTAATTAAAAAATTAAAAGCTTCAGTAACCTTTCATATTTTTAATTCAAGTAAAGAAGTAACATTACCTGACAATAAGAAATCAAACAGCTTTGGTTCGGAGGTTGATTTGACATTAGCATATAAGTATAGTTCTTTAGTAAAATTTCAAGGAGGATTTTCTTTTTTTTCACCGGGTGAAATATTCAAACAGAGGAAAGGAGAAGATTCATCAACTTGGGCTTACTTAATGGCTGTTGTTAATTTCTAAAAAGAGGTAACTATGTCAGAAAAGAAAAGTTTTATCGGCAATTTTCTTCCGCCTCCCAAATGGAGATTTTCAGTAATAATATTGCTAGGTATTGTGGTTGGCTTGGGGATTCACGTTCTCAGTATATCAAATGCAGTTTCTTATTTATCCGATGATCCCAAAACCTGTGTAAACTGTCATGTGATGTATCCTGAATACGCAACATGGGAAAGAGGAAGTCACGGAAGAGTTACAACTTGCAACGATTGTCATGTGCCTCAAGATAATGTTTTTAAAAAGTACATGTTCAAAGCAAGTGATGGGTTAAGGCATGCTACAATGTTTACGTTCAGAATGGAACCTCAGGTAATCAGAATTAAAGATATGGGCAGACAAGTGGTG
>PDWI01000249.1_pt1 | contig 83648 bp, 66 predicted proteins | sample 1430891 | NCBI WGS metagenome assembly PDWI01 (sample SAMN01162508, study PRJNA174530) | Oral metagenome, whole genome shotgun sequencing project. | biome: Marine environment; feature: Marine mammal; material: Swab sample of the gingival sulcus; isolation source: swab sample of gingival sulcus... | reverse complement strand
GGGGCAATTAATAAAAAACATTGTTACGCTGTCGGGCAAGGAAATCCGCAGTTTTATCAGTGATAAAACACTGTTTCGCCTGGTTGTTATGATGTTTACCGTGGCCATTTATATTATTGCCAACGGGGTTACGACCGAGGTGAAAAACGCCAACATTGGTATTGTAGATTATGACCGCAGCGCATTAACCTATCAGATCCGCGATGCAATGTTGCCCCCGGAGTTTAAACAGGTTAACGATATTGCCGAAGGCGACATAGATAAACTGATGGACAGTGGCACATACACCTTTGTTTTATCGGTTCCGCCGCAATTTACCGCCGATTTACTGGCCGGCAAACGGCCAGAGTTGCAGCTGCTGATCGACGCCACGGCGATGACACAGGCAGGCGCAGGAGCACGCTATATTGCGCAGATTGTTAATCGACAAATTACCGATTATTTAGGAAAACATCACCCCGATATTGCCCTGATTACACCCAGAATTAATATACTGTTTAATGAAAATTTACATACGGAGTGGTTTTTACCTGCGATGCAGGTAGGGGCGTTCGCCACCTTGTTGTGTTTTATTCTGGTGGGCGGTGCGGTTATCCGTGAGCGTGAACACGGCACCATTGAACACTTGCTGGTGATGCCGGTAACGGCTCTGGAAATTGTGCTGGCCAAGGTTATCGCCAACAGCATGATTATCCTGATAGCTTCATTTGTGTCGATTTATTTTGTCGTACACTTGCTGGTCGGGGCTCCCATTAATGGCTCGCTGGCACTGTATTTGCTAGTTGAGGCCCTTTATCTGTTATCCATTTCCAGTATGGCCATTTTGTTGGCCACCATCGCCCCGACAATGCCGCAGTTCAGCCTGCTGTGCATACCCATTTATGTGATGCTGTATGTGCTGTCTGGCAGTTTAACGCCGTTCGAAAACCAGCCGGTACTGTTGCAGTACATTATGCAGTTTTCACCCTTAAGGCAGTTTACCTCCATCAGCCAGGATATCCTGTTTCGCGGGGCGTCATGGCAAATGATTGCACCGAGAGTCGCCATCATTGCGCTGCTGGGGCTGGGTTTTATTGTGATCGCCCTGTTACGTTTCAGAACGATGTTGGCACGGCAAAGCTGAGAAGAACCAATGATGAAAAACACTGTATTACCTGTATCTATTGCATTATTCCTAACCGCATGCAGCTCATTCACGAAGGTTGATACAACCCCGCCCATCACACTGCCGGCGCAATACGAACAGGCGAGCCAGGCAATGAGTGGAGAACATATCGAGCAATGGTGGCGCACCTGGAATAACCGCCAGTTAGCCGAATTAATTGAGCAAGGGCTGCAACAAAGCAGCGAAATACAAATAGCCAAAAGCCGTTTGGACGAAGTATCTGCCATGTTAAAAATCGTCAAGGCGGATTTGTCGCCTTCCATCAGCGCAGACGCGCTTATTGGTTCCAGTCGTAGCGATATAGCGATAGCAGATCATAAAAAAATACGCGTGGGCGGCCTTGTGGCTGCGTGGGAACCGGATATTTGGGGGCAAAAACAAAGCGATGTTGATGCCGCGCGTGCAGCCGCATGGATGGTTAAAATGAAAACCTATGGGGCGCAAATGCTAGTGGCCAGCAGTATTGCTGAAAACTATCTGCGTGCCAGTCATACCCTGGCGCAGCAGGCGCTACTGGAACAAACCGTTGCTACCCTAACCCGGCTAAAATACTATGTAGAGGGGCGTTTTGATGCCGGACAGGCCAGCACTTACGATGTACAAACCATTCACACAAAAATTCAGGCCGTTAAATCCCGACAAGCCACGCTAAAGGCTCAATTCACTGCCTATGAACGGTCAATCGCGGTATTAACCGGGAAAATACCACAAGGCTTTCATTTAGATAAACAACAGCTCGCGCAATCAGCACTGTTTTTGCAATTACCGTTGCCGCCAAGTGGTGAGCAACCTGAAGGGTTACTTAACAAACGCCCCGACCTGATGGCCGCAGCGGCCAATGTTCAGGCGAAAGCAGCGGCAGTGGCCAGCGCCAAAGCCGATTTTTTACCCCGTTTTGATCTACGCTTTTTATGGCAAACAGGCCGCATAGCGTTGTTAACCGATCTGGATGGTTGGGGCAGTATCGCCAGCTTTGGCGTGCAGTTACCTATTTTTACCGCCGGTAAAATCCGGGCGAATGTCAATGCCAAAGACGCCGCACTTAAAACGGCGTTACTCGAATACAACCACGCTATTTTACAAGCACTCGCTGAAGTGGATAACCGTTATCAGCTGCAATATGCGCTTACCCAACAAGTCAGTGAAATGACAGACACCGTAGACAACAACCAACAGCGCGAAGTCTCGATACAAAAATTGTTCAAGTATGGTGATAAAACCCTGGATGATGTCATCCGTGTGCAACTGGAAACGCTAAAGTACCAACAGGAATTATTGGCAGCGCGCCTAGCCAGTGGCTTGAACCTTATTGCATTGTATAAAGCGATTGGCAGCGGCTGGAGTGACTAAATCCGGGTCAGCGATAGTGTTTACCAGCCCGGGTGGATGGCGGTAACGTAAAAGTGATCGCCTGCAAGAACTTCAATTTATTTTACTGTTTTACCAAACCCATTCCAAAACATCTTGCACCTCTTATCGTGCCCTTCTTTGTGTATGGAATCTAACTTGTGTTTTCGTTTACGCATATTGCACCTGGAACCACAATTATAGAACGATAGTCAGCCCCATTGTTACGAATGATTGCCATTTACATTAACATATTTTAATATACGCGCCTTGCCTTCATCGGATTTGATTGGCTTTACCTTCTCATTCTCTCCAAACAGAGTGTTTAAGAGGTATCGGTACTGCGTAATATATATTAACCCCTTATACGCCGGTTAGTTTTATGCAAGCCCCTCACTGACTTTGATGAAGGACACACTTTTTCAGAAGATCACATGAGAGGAACCCATGTTAAACATGAATATTATCCGTAACAACGCTGGCATACTGGGACTGCTGTGCCTTTTTTCTGCATACTCACATGCCGTACCACTTTCGACCCAGGTACTTCTGGGAGATCAGAGGCTCGATCAGATACTGCGTATGAACGACCTGAATAACGATGGCGATGCAAATGATACTGGCGAAATGCAGGTTTATTTTGATGCGTCCAATGCTTCCGGGCTGGCATCGCCTACTTCAAACGTCTTTACCATTACTTCGACAGCCTCTGGTTACCAGTTCTTTGGTGATGGGGATTCAGATACAGTTTATCGTTTGCGTGACCATAACCGTGATGGTGACGCTCAGGACATGGGCGAAGCAAATATCTGGTTTTCCAGTGCCAATGCCGAAGGATTGTCATTGAATACTCCTAACGGTACGGCAGAAGGGCCCGATGGTGCCATCTACATTGTCGAAGCGGACACGCTTGGCAACCCCAGTGGTGATTACGTTTATCGTACCGAAGACATCAATGGTGATGGAGATGCAAACGATGCTGGAGAATCCAGTATCTGGCTGGATCTTACTGCATTGAATCCGTCTTCTTCACCATTTGAAATTAGCTTTGATGGCAGCACCGCCTATATCGCAGACACCCTCGGCGGGGATACAAACGTTTTATACAGCGCACGTGATGATAACGGAGACAGCATTGTTGACAGCAGTGAAGTTGCGGTATTTGTCGACGACGACAACACCTTTGGTGTGCCGATTGACTTTGCCTTCGAAACCTATCATCAGAGTTTGGTATCTTGGGAATTTTTTGACTTTCGCGGCCCGCAGTCCGTATTTCGGTTAACGGATGTGGATAACAGCGATATGATAGATTCATCCAGCGAAGTTAAAGAAATCTGGAACGACGATTATCTGCCAGATGGCTTTGTATCCCTTGTTGCATTCGCTATTGCAGCCGGGCCAGGCGGAGAGTTGATGCTGACATCAAATGGCGGCCAAGATAACCAGAAGAATCTCATTCGACTGATGGATCTGAATGGTGACGGAGACTTTTTCGATACTGATGAAACCATTCTATTTGCCTCAGCTGCGATAAATGGTAATTATCCTAACCGTCCCAGAGCGGTATCCTATCTGTACTCTGAAGTTCCGAACCCGGGTACAATCTGGTTACTGGCATTTGGCTTGATGGTTGCAGTTGCGAAGCGCAAGATTAGTGTTAAATGATTTTATCGAGGCTAGACTTGCACAACCGACCTCTAACCGGTTCATCTAAAAAGAGACCATTATATTGATGAAAACGGAGTAATCGTTTGTCTCCAGGGCAACGTCGGTTCGCACTGACGCCCTGATACCAGGCATCGGCTTGAGCAAATACCCGGTCAACGACGGAATGATGAATGCCAAGCTGAACCACAATGGTGCCTACATGCCATTTTTTCAACAAAATGATAATGATTCTCAATAATGCCAAATTGACAACGCAACTGCGACTAAAAGCTATTCTCTAACAGCTATTCTTGATATGGGGTTTGGCGTTAAAAATCTCATGTGTTTTACACAGTTTCAAAACACTCGTCTACACTGAAAACTATGCCTATCTTTATTTGGTTTGTTGTAGATGAATGATGTGGTCGATTATTAATCGCTTGTTTTCAAAAAAAGGATCTACCTCGCCGCTTGCTTTGGGTATTGAGATTGCTCCCACAGGGGTTTGCGTTGCTGTGCTTGCCCGAAATGCAGCGAGTGCTCCGGTTGTTAAAGCCAGTGCCTATTTTCCCTGCTCACAAAGCGATTGGGCAACGGTGCTTAGGGGATTTTGCCGTAACAATGATCTCGAGGGCGCGGATCTCAAAGGTGTGAAAACCTACGTAGCCTTTCACCCTGATTATTATCAACTGATGCTGATTGACGCGCCGGAGGTGCCAGACGAGGAATTGGCAGATGCGGTGAAGTGGCGTGTTAAAGATTTCGTTCATGGTGATATGGAAAACTACGTCGTGGATGCATTTCGCTTGCCGGAAGACGCGTACCGTGGCCGTATGAACATGATTTACGCGGCCTATATACAGAAAGAACTGGTTATGTCCGTAGTAGAGCTGTGTGAGCGACTAGGCCTGCATTTGATGACTATTGGTGTGAGTGAACTGGCGCGAGTTAACTTGACGATGGGGCGTGAAGAGTACGCGAATCTGGGCGTAGCCTTTCTGCATATGGATGAGCAAAAAGGCCAGATTGACCTTATGGAAAATGGTTGCCTGTATATGTCTCGTGGTATTGATACCGGTTATGCCATGTTCGATCAAGGCGCGGCGAGTGCCACTTCGAATTTGGGTGATGGCGGATTGGATCTGCTCGATAACGCTTTAGGCATGGATAACAGCGATCGGCTTGATGGTTTGGTGCTGAATATTCAGCGATCTTTGGACTATTACGAAAGTCAGCTGGGTAAAAATGGTATCAGTAAACTGATGTTGCTGACACCAATGCCGTTATCATCTGAAATTTGTGAAAACCTGTCGGCAAAACTGCCGGTTAGTGTGGAAGCCTTTCAAATAAACAGCCTGTTGGATTGTCAGCAGGATTGTTCAGGTTTTATGGATAGTTGCAGCGTGGCTGTGGGGGCAGCCCTTGGGGGTGCCGATGCGGCAGATTAGGCAGAGCGTAAATTTTTATCGTGATGAATTCAAAAAACCCAAGATCACCTTGCCAGCCGCGCAGATGTTTCAAATCATTATGGTGGTGCTGGTCGGTTTTCTGGTCGCGGGTGGCTATCAGATCTGGTCTTTACAGGTGCAAAAAAACCATATTGCAGCGCAGGAATCGCAACGCAACCAAATCCAGGCGCAGTACGAGAGCATGCAAAAGAATTTCGTGGCACCAAAACAGGATGCCTCGCTGTTGAATCAAATTAGAGCGCTTGCCGAAAATGTTAACCGAACCAAGAAACTAAAACGTTTTTTAGAAGCTGAATCTGCAAAAAGTGTGTTTTCTTTTGCTTCGGTGTTAGATGGATTGGCAGCCAGTGATGTTCGCGATATCTGGTTAACCGAAATAGGTATGAAAACATCGGGTCGGCAATATGAATTAAAAGGCATCACTCAGTATGCTCAGGCGATTCCTGATTATATTGAAAAATTAAAACAGGCCGATGCCTTGCAAGGCACTTCTTTTAATGTGTTCAGTATCGAGCAGGATACCGATCATGACGGGCTTCTTCATTTTACCTTGAGCAGTGAGGCAAGTGATGAGCAAGATGAAGAATAAATCGGTACCGATCAGCGATAAGTTGAATGGGCTGTCATTGAGAGAGCGCGTTATTGTTTTAGTGATGGCCGGTTTGTCGCTGTTATGGATTTATGATTATGTGGCGTTAACGCCTTATCTGGAAAAAAGCCAACAAAATAAAATGCTGCTCGATCAATACCGCAACGAGATGAATGCAGCGCTGAGCAATATTGATTTGTTGATGAAGAAGCTTGAAGACGACCCGAATCATCTGTTGAGGGAACGGATTGCTAACAAAGAAAATCAATTGAAACAATTAAACACGCTGATTGGTAAATCGACACAGGGATTGATTGAGCCGAAAAAAATGTCACAGGTATTGGGTTATTTGCTAAGCAAGCAATCCGGGATGGCAATTAAGTCGGTAAAAAACTATCCGGCAGAACCCGTATCCTTTAAGGAAAATGAGCAGGCCGAACCTGAAGTGTTGATGTACAGGCATCGTTTGGAACTTCAATTGGAAGGCACGTTTTTTCAGGTGGTGGGTTATTTGAAAATGATAGAAGCGTTGACAGAACGATTGTATTGGAATGATATGAAATTCACCATGAAGCAGTATCCAAAAGGGCGGCTTTTGCTGGAGGTTCACACCTTGAGTATAAGTAAAGAGCTTATCCAGATATATGAGTAAAGTGATGAAACCCTGTTTGCTGATCGTTTTAGTAGCCATGCTGTCTCCTTATGCCTGGGGTGGCAGCGACCCGATGCGGCCATTGTTTTTTAATAGTGGTCAGCCCTCCAGCAAAAAAGTCGCCAAGGTTAAACCGTTGGTCTTGTCTATGATTTTAAATGCCAGTCATCGAAAAGTTGCGGTTATCAATGGCCGCTCGGTGCAGGTTGGTGACGTTGTGGCGGGTTATCGCGTGGTAACGATTAATGAAAATCAGGTTGCGGTAACTCGCCGAGGTAAAACGAGAAAGCTTTATCTTGGTAAACCAAGGGCGCGGACCAGAACCACAATAATAAAGCGGATTATAGATGCTGAAAACTAGGTGGTATATATGAAGAAATGTGCAATTTTATTGTTGTGTTGGTTATTGACGAGTTGTGCCAGCCGCCAGCTTGCCGACACTGAAACATCGGCCGAGCCAGATACCAAGCCTGTTCCGGCGGCATCTTCGCCACCGGCAACAATCAGTGATCAACAACAGCAAGCCGCTAAGAAAAAGCAGGCAGATTTGCGGGCGAAAAGAAAACAGCCAAGATTTGACGTGCTGGCATCGGCCGCACCGGCCAAAGATTTTTTTATGAGCCTGGTGGCAGGTAGCCATATCAATATGGTTTTGCACCCGGAAGTGAGCGGTAAAATCACCATAAAACTAAAACAGGTAACGCTGGAAGAGGCCCTTAAAGCGGTACGTGATGTCTATGGTTATGATTTTTTGCGCAAAGAGTACGGCTACCAGATAGTACCCAGAAAGCTACAAAGCAAAGTGTTTAGAATAAATTATTTGAACATTAACCGTATTGGCCGTTCTTCCACGTCAGTGAGCAGTGGGCAGATCACTGCGTCGGGCCAAAAAAGCAATTCCGGCGGTTCGTCCGGTTCTTCATCTTCTTCCGGCAAGGTGGCTACCGTTCAAAGTACGCAAATAAAAACGCAATCCAATAGTCATTTCTGGAAAAGGCTCGATAATTTATTGACCATGATTGTAGGCGGAGGGGAAGGCCGCAAAGTGGTGGTAGATGCCAATTCAGGCGTCGCGATGGTGAGAGCCTACCCCGGTGAACTGAGAAATGTCGAGGCGTTTTTGGAACAAGCACAGCTCAGTTTGCAAAAACAAGTCATTATTGAAGCAAAGATTTTAGAGGTAAACCTCGGTGATGGTTATCAGGCAGGTATTCAATGGGATACCTTCGGGCTGGGGTATGGTGGAGAGCTGAGTGCAACAAGTCACGAGGTTGCAGGTGCACTGGAATCCAAAATGATTGGTGAACTAGTGGATAAAACGGCGGAAGGATTATTTACTTTTGGCATGAATTTTACTGACTTTACCGGCGTTATAAAACTGCTGCAATCCCAGGGGGATGTGCAGGTGTTATCAAGCCCGAGAATCGCTACGGTAAATAACCAAAAAGCGGTCATTAAAGTGGGTACCGATGAATTTTTTGTCACCGAAATTTCCTCATCCACCACCAGTACGTCCACCACCACCACCGATTCACCCCAGGTGACACTAACGCCTTTTTTCTCGGGTATTGCGCTGGACGTAACGCCGCACATTGGTGAAAACGCAGAAGTGATATTGCATGTGCATCCAACCGTAACCGAAGTTACCGAACGGGTTAAAGATATCGGCATCGGTGATGACAATTTAAGTTTGCCATTGGCGTTTAGCTCGATACGTGAAACCGATTCGGTCATTCGAGCGGCCGATGGTCAGGTAGTGATTATTGGCGGGTTGATGCAAACCAGTCAGGAAAAGAAAGAAGCCGGTGTGCCGTTGCTAAAAGATTTGCCTGGATTGGGCAAACTTTTTCAACAGGAACGGGATGTCAGCAAAAAAAGTGAATTGGTGATTCTGTTAAAACCAACGGTGGTGGATGCGGATCAATGGAAAGAGGATTACGATATTTTGCTCGATCGTTTCCCGAATCTTTCGCAATAAAGGGTAACTACTTATTATGCCCAGACAACAAAAAATACGTATCGGTGATTTACTGGTTCAAAAAGGCTTGATCAACGAAGACCAATTAATGCAGGCGCTGAATGAGCAAAAGCGTTCTGGCAAAAAAATTGGTGAAGCCGTTGTTGGCTTGGGGCTGGTGACGGAAGAGCAGTTATTACAAACGCTAGCCGATCACTTTGGCTACCCTTATGTTGATTTGGCCCGGTTTGAGTTGCGCACTGATTTGGTTTTATCGCTACCCGAAAACCAGGCGCGTCGGTATCGCGCTATTTTGTTGTCGGAACAGCCAGATGGCTACCATGTGGGTATGATTGATCCACTGGATCTGTTAGCCATCGATGAATTGCAGCGGGTACTAAAACGCCCAATATACCCTGCATTCGTTAAAGAACAGGATTTGTTGGATGCGTTAGATCGTATTTATCGTCGGCAGGATCAAATTGCATCTATCGCTACTGAACTGGATAGTGAATTGGAATCCAGTGATTTCGACCTGGATCGCCTTGCCGCCAGTATCGAGGCGGCCGAAGCGCCAGTTGTGCGCCTACTGCAAAACATTTTCGAAGATGCTGTGCAGGTGCGCGCTTCGGATATCCATATAGAACCCGATGAAACCGTGTTGCGGGTGCGTTTGCGGATCGATGGGGAACTGCAAGAGCAGGTGATGAAAGAAAAACGCATTGCATCGGCATTGGCATCGCGTTTGAAAATCATGTCCGGGCTGGATATTTCCGAAAAGCGTTTACCGCAAGATGGCCGGTTTAATATTCGCGTTTTGGGTAAAAGCATCGATGTGCGCTTGTCAACTTTGCCGGTAGCCTATGGTGAATGCGTGGTCATGCGTTTGTTGGATCAAAGCCAGGGTATGATGTCGATTGATAAGCTGGGTATGCCCGCACAGGTTGCCAGCAGGTTCGAAACCCTGATCAAGCGCCCTCATGGCATGGTGTTGGTGACCGGGCCTACCGGTAGTGGTAAAACCACCTCGCTTTACGCGGCGCTGAATCTACTGAACGTGCCGGAAAAGAAAATTATCACCGCTGAAGATCCAATCGAATATCGTTTACCGAGAATTACCCAGGTTCAGGTAAAAACCAAAATCGGTTTGACCTTTGGGTATGTGTTGCGCACCGCACTCAGGCAGGACCCGGATATTATTCTTATTGGCGAGATGCGTGATCACGAAACAGCGGAAATCGGCTTAAAAGCGGCGATGACCGGCCATATGGTGTTGTCGACCTTGCATACCAATGGCTCGATCTCAACCGCAATGCGCTTGATAGATATGGGGTGTGATGCGTTTTTAGTGGCTTCTTCATTGCGTGCTGTGGTCGCCCAACGGTTAGTTAGAAAAGTCTGCCATTACTGTAAACAGCCCTATCAATTATCGCCCCAGGAAGCCACCTGGCTTTCCCATATAGACGCTTCGGCATTGCAGGCGGATTTTATTAAAGGAGCCGGTTGCCATCAATGCAATCATACCGGCTATTCAGGCCGTATCGGTGTGTATGAACTGCTTGAGTTCGACGAGCCGATGTTGCAGGCGTTGCGTAAAAACAGTGTTGCGGAATTCACCGAGGCGGCTTATCAAAATCCCTATTTTAGAGCACTTGGTCAATGTGCATTGGACTATGCCAGGCAGGGTATTACCTCTGTACAAGAAGTGTTTAAGGTGTCTGCATCGCTGGATGATCGGGTTGCACCAACGAGTTCACCGTTGAGTCGTTAAACTATGGCCACTTTCACTTACAAAGGTAGAACCAAAACCGGGGAACAGGTGACCGGTTCGCTGGAAGCGTCCAGTGCCGATGCGGTTGCGCGACAGTTGCAGGAGCAACTGATTTTGCCGGTGGCAATCAGTGAAATACTAGAGCAACAAAGTAACGATATTGATCTGGCTAAATGGCTGCCGCTGCCGAAAATTGAGCTGGATGATATGGTGATGTTTTGCCGACAAATGAAAGCGCTGGCCAAAGCGGGTATTCCTATTATACAAGCGATTAATGGCCTGGCAGAGCATAGTAAATCAGTCAGGTTGAAAAAGGCACTGTATGATGTGGTAGCCCGTTTGCAAATGGGCGCAAGCCTGGCGGCGGCACTGAGCGATCACCCAAAAATATTTTCCACCCTGTTTGTATCGCTTGTTCATGTGGGCGAAAGCACCGGTAAACTCGATGATGCGTTCGAAAAATTGATACATCATCTTGAATTGGAACGCGACACGAAAAACAGAATCCGGCAAGCCGTTCGCTACCCGACGATGGTTATTGGCGCAATGGTGGTGGCTATGGTGGTGGTGAATATATTGGTCATCCCTCAATTTGCAGCGGTGTTTGCGAAGCTGGGTGCCGATTTGCCGTTGCCGACTAAAATTCTGATAGCAACTTCCGAGTTTACCATTGACTATTGGTGGCTGATCTTGATGGTATTGATTGGCGGTATTGTCAGTTTTATTCGTTATATAAAAACCGATGCTGGCGAACTCTGGTGGGATCGAAAAAAATTGAAGCTGCCGATTATTGGTAAGATATTCGAGCAATCAGCATTATCTCGGTTTACTCGATCGTTCGCGATGATGTCCGAGTCAGGGGTACCGATCTTGCAGTGTTTGAATATCGTGGGGGGAACACTGGGTAATGCCTATATTAGCAATGCCATTGGTGAGATTCGTCGGGGCGTTGAACATGGTGATACCTTGGCGCGTACCTGTGCAGCCAGCGGTATGTTTACCCCATTGATTTTACAGATGATTTCCGTTGGCGAAGAAACCGGCAGCCTGGATGCGCTGCTACACGATGTATCGGATTTCTATGAAGAGGAAATTGATTACGACCTGAAAAAACTGGCCGATTCCATCGAACCTATCATTTTGGTCTTTTTGGGTATTCTAGTGCTCACACTGGCATTGGGCGTGTTTTTGCCGATGTGGGATCTAGGTTCCGCCATGAATAGATAAGGGAAGAGTTTTTCAGAATATATTTATATATAAGGTTATTATTTCGCTATCCTAAGTTGACCTAATAAAAATTAGGCTAGTATTGAGTATAACATTGGTGAAGTTATTACAGCTTTAGATTTATTATTCTTGGTATGAGGTAGTTAGAGTATGAGACACCAACAAAGTGGTTTTACACTAATTGAATTAATTATGGTTATTGTCATCTTGGGTATTCTATCGGCGTTTGCATTGCCGAGGTTTGCGGATTTGAGTTCCAACGCCGAAAGAGCTGTTATGGATGGCGCTTATGCTGCCGCGAAATCTGCATCGGCAATTGTTCATTCCGCGTATTTGGTTAAGGATGATTCTACTGCTACGGGTGTAGGTCTCGATGGTGCGTGGATTACTTTGGTGAATGGCTATCCGTCTGCCGATGATGCTGATGGAGGAACGCTATGTCACGCAATGAATATTGAAAATAGCAGCCGCTTTAGTTGTAAGGACGATAATGGTGATCCCGCCATCGCTACTGTGGCGTTGAAATCAAAACTATCTTGCCAATTTACTTACAAGGAAGCGACCGTAGCCACCACCGGTGCAATCGTCGCTCCAGTATTTACTTCGGTTACAGGCTGTGATTAAGCTTTGATTTAAATTATCCATTCGGGGGCGTATGCGCCCCCATTTTGGTTTCTATGAAAGCAAATAAAGGGTTTACCCTTATTGAACTGATAGCAGTTATTATTATCCTGGGCATTCTTTCCAGAGTTCCTATTGGGCTATTTGCCACCACCGACAGCGTGGAAGCGAATATTGTTAAAAACCAATTGCTTGCTTCTTTGCGCTCTGCGCAACAATTGGCTTTAAGTCGGCAAAATCTGACAGCGACAGGTTCTGTTGCGATGAACATGAACCTGGTATCTGGCAACTGGGTGTTTTCGACGACTTATCATGACGCGACCAGCCCGGACGCTGTGACTTTTGATGTTGTTGAAATTAAAAATAGAAACACGACTTTACGCTATAGCAGTTCACATTTTTCCGGTGGTTGTACCGCGATGGCAGCGGCTACTTCGTTGACCGTTGAGTTTGACGGTAATGGCAATGTAAAAACAGGTGATCGTTTGCGTATTTGTATTGTCGGTGATCAAGCGATCAATGTGTGTGTGGCTTCTTCAGGTTTTGCTTATGAGGGAGCGGTATGTCTTTAGCGGCTAACTCAACCAAAATCAGCCCAGCTAAAATCAGCGGTGTTACCCTGGTTGAACTGGTGATTACCATTGTGATCTTGAGTATCGCTTTGGTGGCGGTGGTATCGGTTTATTCCAAAGCTATCGGGCAAAGCGCTGATCCCGTTATTTATGCCAAATCGGTTGAGATTGGCCAAGCCTATATGGATGAAATCTTGACGAAACGGTTCGACGAGACATCACCTGTTGGTGGTGTTCCCGCAACACCGGTTGGCAGTTTAACACCTGTGGCCAATTTGGGGCCCGATGCCGCAGAAACATCCCGCAATCTATATGACGATGTTGATGATTATGATTTTGCAGCCGATGGCACGCCGGAGTTTTCTACCCTTGCGCTGGTGACCGGTGGCGGCTCCGGGCAATACGTCAACTATTCTATAGAAGTCCGCGTTGCTTATGTCAACCTGGCGTCGGGTTCTGGCGAGTTGTCAGGCTTGGGATTAAGTGCTGCCAACAGTTCCGTAAAACGGATTGATCTTATTGTGTCCAATCCCCTTGGCACACCCGTCACATTCACCGCTTATAAAGGGAATTATTGAGTATGAAGTGGCTGACGGTTAGCAGGTGGTTGATTTTCGTTTTCGAGGCAGCCAATGTAGGGCAAAAAATGGCGACAAGAGGGCGTTTATAATGATAAATGCCCGGTTTGAAGCATTTTTTAACGCCGCTTTTCATACTACGACAGCAACACAGATAGGCAATCAACGGCCTGCCAGTGGTGGCTTTACCCTGATCGAATTAATTATTGTGATTGTGATTAGTGGTATTATCGCGGCCGGATCTGCCAAGTTTATATCGGATACCGCAGCAGGTTATGTCGCAACAGCAGCCCGACAGGGTGGTGCAGCCACAGGTGTGGTGGTGGCAGAAAAAATGAGTCGTGAACTCAGATCGGCCCTGCCCAACAGTATTCGCACCTATGCCGGCAATACCTGTATCGAGTTTGTTCCTGTTTTGCATGTGGCAAAGTATTTAGCTGCCCCAGTCATTCCGCAAAGCCAAAGCACCACCGTGGAACTGGTTAACTCGGGTTATGTATCTGATGGATCTGCGGCTGAGTATGCGGTTATTTATCCCGTGGATGTCAGTGAAATTTATTCGCTTCCTGTCAATTCAACCGACCCTTCCCATCGAACGCGAGTGGCGTTATCACAAGTGGCAAGCAATGTAATGACATTATCGGCTGCTCATCAATTTCCGACTGACTCTCCGACAAGGCGAGTCTTTGTCGTTTCGCAGCCGGTATCCTATTGTTTGAATGTAATTTCATCTGTTCGTGGTATTTATCGTTATTCAGGATACGGTTTCAACCCATCGGCTTCTGTGCCAAATTCTGATAAAGCGAGCCTTTTGGTGAATAATGTCAGCACCAATAATTTCAGATTTGTCGTTGTCCCTGCCACATTGGTTAGAAACGCCTTGGTGGAATTTTCGTTCGAAATTGAAATGGATAATGAAAAATTCCAAATCGATCGCGAGGTGCAAATAAGAAATGTACCTTAAAAAACCTGTTAATAAGTTCAGCAGCACCGGCCTGGGTTTGCCGGTGGCCCTATTTGTGATTACGGTGATGGCTTTTATTGCCCTAGCCATTAATAAGCTTGGCAGTACCGGCGCAAAATCAGTCAGTGTCAACCTGTTGTCTGCAAGGGCATTTTATGCCGCAGAAAGCGGTATTGATATTATGCTGGCGATAAATGGCGGAAACCCGCCAGCCTGTTCCGTGGCCGGTACCACGATTGATATAACCAACATGGCCGCAGGGCTTGCTCGATGCCGTGCAAGAGTAACCTGCACCACCACCAGCCCGGCCACCACCTATCTGCTGCAAAGCACAGGTTCGTGCGGTAGCGGTGTTGATCAGGCCACCCGAATTGTTCGCGTCGTTGTGGAGTGATTCAATGAAATTGAACACCATTTTTTATGCTGTTAAAAGGCCCTGGTCAATCATTGGCTGGTTAAGTTTTGCTTTGAGCGTTTTTCCCGCGTGGTCCGCCCCCGGGCAACCAACCAACAGCAATGCGTCGCTGGTGGCTCATTATTCCTTCGAGCAGCTATCCCTGTCTTCCGGGCAAGCGGTTTTTAACGATGACAGTGGCAATGGTAATACCGCTGTGAGTGTTGGCAGTGTGGGTACTATTCCAGTCGGGCGTGTATGCAAGGGTGTCAGAATATCTGACAATTCGAACAGCCGCATCATCGATGCCGTTAATTCCGGTGTGGATATTAATGATAAGCTTGGTAACTCCGGCACGATTATGCTGTGGTATAAAGCAGCGAATCCGTGGGTTGATGGTGGTGATCGAACCATCGTCGATGCCAGCACTGATGTAATTGGAAATGGCAAAGATAAATACTTCTACCTGGAAAAACTAAATGATGGTCGCTTGCGGTTTTCCTTCGAAAACTCGAATGATGAAGATTTTAATTTGTATACAGCCCCGCATTCTTTCAATGCTGGTGAGTGGGTGCATGTAGCCGTTACCTGGGATCTGTCTAAGCAAACCATGGCAGTTTTTGTAAATGGTTTGCAAGCGGCATTGCAGTCAATTAATTCAACGTCTGGGCTGGGTGATTTTGGAAATATTTATTTTGGTGACAACGCCTCAACCTATGGTTCTTCCGATCTTTCAGCTAATGGGGATTTAGACGAAATTCGTTTATACGATAAGGCGCTAACCGAAGCTGAAATTGCTAATGTGATGTCGGCAAGCCATGCTTGCTCGCCGCTGGTGGCTCATTATACCTTCGAACAGCCATCCTGGACGTCCGGGTCTGTCGCTATCGATGATTATACCGGTAACGGCAATGCCGGGGTAAGCGTCGGTGCAGCGGTGACTGATCTCAATGGCAAAGTTTGCAAAGGTGTCAATATCCCTTTCAATTCAGACAAATCGACCACTGATGCCATCGATTCCGGCCTCGATATAAACGATAAGATCGGTAATCAAGGTACCATTATGCTGTGGTATAAAGCCCGCAGTGCATGGATGGGTAGTCGCGAGCGAACCATTGTTGACGCCAGCGGTGATACGGTTGGCGGCATGGCCGATAAATATTTTTTTCTGGCTAAACAACAAAATGGAAGTTTGAAGTTTTCTTTAGAGGATTCCAAGGATCACGATTTCGATTTAACAACATCTGCCAATTTTGTCTTGGCGAATTGGTGGGTGCATCTAGCTATTGTTTGGGATTTGCCGGGTCAAACCATGAAAATTTTCAAGGATGGTTCGCTCGCTGCTTCACGAACCTTAAATTCAACGCAAATCTTGGGAGATTTGGGAAATATTTATTTTGGCGATAACTCCTCGGCTTATGTTTCCCCTGGTGCCTCAGCGTATGGGGTTTTGGATGAAATACGTTTATACAATACGGCGCTAACCGAAGCTGAAATTGCAGACGTGATGAATGCAAGCCATGATTGCTTCAAGCCGCTCCCGGTGGCTCATTATGCGTTCGAACAGCCATCCTGGGTTTCCGGGCCTGTGGCTATCGGTGATCATACCGGTAACGGCAATGCCGGGGTAAGCGTCGGTGCAGCGGTTGCTGAGCCTGATGGCCAGGTTTGCAAAGGCGTCAACATACCCGACAATTCCGACAAAGCGACCATTGATGCCATTGATTCCGGTCTCGATATTAATGATAAGCTCGGTCACCAAGGTACTATTATGCTGTGGTATAAAGCGAGCGATCCGTGGGTGGGTAGTGGTGAGCGAACCATTGTTGATGCCGGTGGTGATACGGTTGGTGGTATGGCCGATAAATATTTTTTTCTGGCTACACTAGATGATGGTACCTTGCGGTTTTCTCTGGAGGATTCCCAGGATCACGATTTCGACTTATATACAGGCTCGTATTCTGTTGGCGCTGACGCGTGGGTGCATTTAGCTATTGTTTGGGATTTGCCGGGGCAAACCATGAAAATTTTCAAGGATGGTTCACTCGCTGCTTCACGAACCTTAAATTCAACCCAAATCTTGGGAGATTTGGGGAATATTTATTTTGGCGATAACTCCTCGAAATATGTTTCTCCTGGCGCCTCAGCCAATGGGGTTTTGGATGAAATACGTTTGTACGACATCGTGCTAACCGAGGCTGAAATTGCCGATGCGATGGCTGAAACCCATGATTGTTCCAGTTGTACATTAGGTGCTTTTATCGTGACTCAGCCTGAGTATGGTTTGGCCTGCCCCGCCTCCAGGGCAGCGGTCAATGTGACAGCTCGATGTGATGACGGTGTTACTATTAAAACCGATTACCTGGGTACCGTATCATTATCGGGGCCAGCCACCAGCACTTTTTACGAGCAGGCTACCGGTGGCAGTGCCCTGACTCAATATACCTTTACTGCACCAGATTCCGGATCGAAAACATTTTATTTGTATTACAACGACGAAAACCCCAATGTACACACCACGGTTTCCGATGCGCTGGCATCGGTTTCATCCACCGCATCTTCGGGAACCGATTTTCGTGCTCAGGGATTTTTGCTGTCGATGGATTCTGCTGACACTCATCTGCCTTGTAATAAAAGCGGTAACATAACGTTAACGGCATTCGGCCAAACCAACAATGCCAGCGGTCAGGCCTGTGAGGTGATATCGGGCTTTACCGGTAATAAAAATGTCGATGTATGGTTTAATGTGGATACCGATGCCGATGGCAACTATGATGATGCCAACCGAAACATGATCGTTAACGGTACCAGTATTTCAGCAAATACTGCCAATAGCGACAGCACCGTACTCAGTTTTATGAATGGCAAGGCCACTTTTCATTTTGCTTATCAGGATGTCGGTAAGGTGAAGGCGTTAAATTTTCGCCATGACAGCGCACCTTATAACGGCAGTCCTTTTTCTGCCATGAACGCAAATTCAGGGCCGTTGGTATTTTATCCGGCCAGTTTTGCACTGACTGGAGTAAGCGGATCACCCACCCATGTTGCCGGTGCTCCTTTTGAGCTGGGTATTCAGGCGCAGTGTACCTCCGGCGCCGACCCGATAGATTATCAACCCAATACAGCCGGAACATTACAAGCTGCACTGGTAAGAACAAGTCCAACGGGAACGGGGGTAAACGAAGGGCAGCTAACCGTAAAAAATGGCAATACCGTTGGTTCGAGCAGCTCCGTTAGTTATTCCCCTATGGGATTGCTACCGGGTGATTTTGATAACAGTGGTTATTCCTATCAGGCGGATTATTCGGAAGTGGGGCAAGTGCAACTGCATATTCGTGATACCAATTATTTTGGCGTTACCACTATCCCGGCGGCTTCTATAAATATGGGGCGCTTTATTCCTGATCACTTTCGTGTCGCAGGCAATACCCCTACGTTTGCTAACGGTGATGGAGCGTGGACGTGCAATATGACTTACCAGGGTCAGGATTTTGAATATGCGGTTGATCCACAAATCACGCTAACGGCATACAGTGCCAAAAATCAGGTCACCAAAAATTATGGTGGCAGTCTGTGGCGCTATGGCAACAATACTTTTGCCAATCGAGCTTATACCAATCAGGCTGCTGTCGATTCCACACTAAGTGTTGTCAACGGTTCCCTGCTGTTTAGTGGTCAATCGGATTTTAATGGCGAATTTACAGTTACCATCGATGATGTGTTCACCCACAATAAAGTGAATGCCATGCCTGTTGCGGCGGATGCGCCTTTTGCCACTAATATCGATTTATTGCTGACGGCCAGTGATTTGCGTGATGCTGACAGTGTTTGCGTGAAGGCAAATGCCGCAGCCGCTTGCCAAAGTTATACGTTTACCGGTATCACCGGTAATGAAATTCGTTACGGCCGGGCAAAAATCGAAAATGCTTTCGGCCCGGAAACCAGGCCGTTGAAAATTCCCATGACCATTCAACACTGGACGGGGACCGAGTACACCACAAATACCCAGGATAATTGCAGCAGCTATTCATCGGCAACACCAGCGCCGTTTTCTTTAAGCGGGTACCAGGGTGGTTTGAGTGCGGGGGAAACCACTCCCCAGGTTAGCGGTGTTGCCGGTGCCGGAGATACGTTCGGTGCGGGTAAATATGTAACAGGCCGTGCCATTGAATTGTCTGCCCCTGGATTGGGCAATACCGGATCGGTTATTACCACTCATTCGGTGCCATCGTGGCTGCAATTCGACTGGGATGGCAATGGCACCCGGGATAACCCCAGCGGCGAGGCCATATTTGGCCAGTACCGTGGTCATGATCGTATTATCTACTGGCAGGAAGTGACTGACGATTAGTCTGTTGCCTGTGATTTCGTTGCCGATGCCAGTTATGCTGATATTGATAGCTCTGATACGCCCAAGGGCGCGTGTGCAAGTGCCACCTGTTATAGTCAGTCTGATGGAGACGGCGAAAGCCAATGGGCTGGAACCCCTTGCTTATATCCGGCATGTTCTATTGGATATAGCCAATGCAGATACGTTGGAAAAAATCGAGGCGTTGTGGGAGGAGAGGCATTGCGGCTCTGTTTTACATCATCAGCGAGCCAACCCTGCCTTATGTTCGGTTGTTTTTCAACCAGACCATTGAGTGGCTGACCGTCTCCATCCATGGTGGCTATGGCATGTGCATTTCAGTGGTTACCAATGTGAAATAGCAACAGCCCCTAGTTATTTTTTATAAAAATGATCTCTTCTGAATATGCGATATCAACCCCCCCTATACACTCCGAGTGCACTATCATGCACTCGGCTTTCTCTGCAACCATATGTATATCCTTTTTAGGTAAGATATGAACCTCCATGTTTTTTCCTGATTGCTCTGATGCCAAGTACTTTTCCGTTTCGAAGCTATTCCGTTTCGAAGCTATAATCCGGTATAGCTATTGGAATATGAAGAGATGCCATTCCGCCAGGCTTGAGAGATTCAAGCAATCTGCTAATCAGTCTTTTGATTACAGGAGGAGTGTTGTGTTGCAGAGAAATAAAAGAATAGCAAACATCTACGGCTGGAAAATGATCGGCATCGGTTATTTTTGAAATGAGGATAGGTCTAAAATCACCTTCAGGAGCGAATACCTTGATATTTTTGATAGCGTCCTCTAGATGGCTCTGACTGAAGTCAACACCATATATTGACCTGAAATACTTCATAGCATTAACTGCGAGACGACCCACGCCACAACCAAAATCAAGACAATCCGCTTCAACTGCTTGTTTACCCGTGTATTTTTCATAATGGTTTTTGACACGCTCAATAAAAAATGCTCCAGATTCAAAAAAATTAGATTTTTCTTCGTTAATCATATTTTTCCGGAACTCATCTTGAGTTATTACAGAGTAATAAAGCTCACTTTCTTCTGAACCTTGATTTCGCCAATAAAAAGCTGTTTTGTTTAGTAAGGCATCGAGGGTATTGTCAGGTAAGTCAAGTGTTTCGCCGAAATTTTGAGCGCAATCTAGGCGTCCCATGTTATTTTCCATGAACTGTGTCCTTTCGTTAATTAGTCGACCCTGAAAAATTCAGATTTCATCATGCTTTGTTCTCCAATGCGTTGTCTGAATTTAACCAGTTCCGTAAATAAAATTCATGGAGTTGGGTGTTTTTCAGGGGCGACTAAATAGTTACCCGTGGTGAACTGGATGGGCAAAGTTTAGCTGGTCAGTATTAAAACTTGCCGATCTTGGATTATTCAATTGGTGGCTCACCAACTAGGTCTCCCCAGTCAAAAACGATTAGAGCGTAATCGGGCAATGGTATTTTCATCATTTTGTCGCTGGGTGTAGCATCCAGTTCAGACTGAAGTACATCATCGAGCCAACGCTCCAGTACGGTGTCATCTGGGAGATCAGCCTCGAAAACGAGGACATACAGTGAGTCAGACCAGAGGTCAAATATAACCGGGGCCAGTGCTGCCGCTACCTCCAGAGATTCAGTTGCTGCCGCCCGGCCTGCAACCCCCCAGGATAAGTGATGTATTTCAAAGTCTCGGGTTTGTGCTTCGAAAGTCAGAGGTGGCGGATCTGGCACGAACACAAAGGTTCGCTTGGCAGGTGATTTGCCTGGTTTATGAATGGTGCAAAGCTTTTGTTCCAGCCAGGCGAATAGACTGGATACACGGGCATCACGTTTTTCTACGCTCATGCCTTCTACCCAAAATGGTGTGGTTTTTTTTCTCATTTAAACCTCAAAATTTCGCGCCGTGAGCCAACAGTTTCAGCAATCCCTTTACGATTACTTTGGCATTTGTCTCGTGACTCAATACGCGTTGGACGCCGACGATTCGGCCATTGACCATCAGATGTCCACCATGAGTGACGAAGCGAAGGATACTTTGACCAGAATTATTGTTGATACTCAGGAGCGTCATTCCATCTTTCGCTCTGCTGCTGTTATAGAGTGCATCTAAGCGGCCTAGTTGAATTCCACCAGGGTGTCCACCAACTCGCAGGCTCATGGCGGTTTTCCCCGGGATGCGTAAGATTTTGATGGAGGCGAGTGAGCCAGCGGCTATCGAGGAAACCAAGAAAACACCTTTACCTACATTACGCCCAATTTCCGGATTAAGATCCGCAAGATCAGCGATTCCAGCTCCTACTCGGCCAAAGCCTTCACTCAGTAGGTTGATCCCATGACCCTGATTGGCACCTGACAACTGGGATACGCCGTCCACAATAGAGTTACTGCCCAGCACGAGCATGACTGCGCCGCCAGCTGTGGTACCTGGTTCGGGAACTATGATTCCGACGAATCCGACAGCACCCTCTACAATGCCTAACACTACTTTGCCAGTGCCCCAACCAACCCGAGAGAGCAGAGTCGCACGTGTCTTGAGAAATTCAGTTTCTATTGCGTGTTTAAGATATTTGGCATGGTCTTGGTCAGAATAATTTGAAATCAAACCGGTTCGATCAATTTTGATGACCTTTTGGCGATGATCCACTTCCCAACTATCCAAATCGATGACTGGATTAAACATTTCGATTCGGTAACCTTTGCCGCCTTGGGAGGGGAAGGCCAGTATCTGCAAAAGGACAATAGAAAGATCAAGCGGGTAGTTTTCGACAAATGTTGAAATCATACGATCAATCATAATTTGGTGCTCCTGAACCCCGATCCCTGAATAAAAAACCATGAAAACAAAGAAGCTTTCCTTACGCTGATTTCACCAATGCATGAAGGCCGCTTTCGACTTGAACATGTGAGGCATATTGCTGAAGATAAAGCGCTGTATAGCTCGCTTGGTCTTGAAAACATTTTCAGGCCCAGCACACTGGGTGGTTAGTTGAGAAGAATGGAGACTACCTGCCGGATACACGGTCAATCAAGTCGTATTGATTTGCATTAGCTGTATTGTCCTGTCGCCGGTTGTGTTTTTATGCCGTGCCTCAATGATTCAGTTTATCTGCGACAAAATCAAAAATAATGTCACTGGCAATGTTCTGGCTTTCTGCGTCACTTCTGCCTTTGTATTCGACCTGACCGTTTTTCAAGCCTCGGTCGCTGATTACGATGCGGTGTGGTATGCCAATCAGTTCCATATCGGCAAATTTCACTCCCGGGCGTTCTTTTCTGTCGTCTAACAGTATGTCTATTCCTGCATTTTGTAGCTGGGCGTACAGTTGTTCGGCTTTTTCGGCGACCGCCTTGGATTTATGCATGTTCAATGGAACCACTGCAACCTGAAACGGGGCGATATTATTGGGCCAGATAATGCCTTTGTCATCATGATTTTGTTCGATGGCTGCCGCTACTATGCGGGATACGCCGATGCCATAACACCCCATTTCCATTACGATGGCTTTGCCGTTTTCATCCAGCACGCTGGCATTCATGGACGAGCTGTATTTGTTGCCGAGTTTGAATATATGCCCGACTTCAATGCCACGTTTGATTGTAATGACACCTTGCCCGTCAGGGCTGGGGTCTCCTTCCTGGATATTGCGAATATCGACGACAGTTTCTGCGTTGCAATCCCGCCCCCAGTTCAAGTTAATCAAGTGAAAGTCGTCTTCATTGGCACCTGCGACGAAGTTGGTCAATTGGGCTGCCGAGCGATCGACAATACATCGGATTGCTAAACCAACCGGGCCAAGCGAGCCAGGTTTGCAGCCGGTTACCTTTAAAATTTCCTGATCAGACGCGAATTCCAGTGGTCGGGCAATACCGGCCAGTTTTTCGGCTTTCACCTGATTCAGGGTATGGTCGCCACGCAATATCAACGCCACCGGGTCTGCCGGTTCGCCCTCGTGATTAACTCCTTTGACAATTAGTGTCTTGATGGTTTTGGCCGGATCAATATTCAAAAAGTGGGCAACTTCTTCGATGGTTTTTTGGTTTTCGGTGGCGACTTTTTCGCTGGCCAGTGGTGCTTCTTTTTCGGCGGTCAGTGCCACCGCTTCGGCGCGTTCGACATTGGCGGCATATCGGCTTTCGGTACTGAAGGCGATATCATCTTCGCCAGAGTCGGCCAATACATGAAATTCGTGCGAGGAATTGCCGCCGATAGCCCCAGAGTCGGCTTGTACAGCCCGAAAGTCCAATTGCAGCCGGGTGAAGATAGCGCTGTAGGTGGCGTACATCAGTTGGTAGGTTTCGTCCAGTGATGCCTGGTCGATATGGAAAGAGTAGGCATCTTTCATGATAAACTCTCTGGCCCGCATGACACCGAAGCGAGGGCGGCGCTCATCCCTGAATTTTGTTTGAATCTGGTAAAAGTTGGCAGGCAGTTGTTTATAGCTGCTGAGTTCGTTGCGCACGAGATCGGTCATCACTTCCTCATGAGTCGGGCCAACACAGAAGTCTCGGTCGTGCCGATCCTTTAGCCGCAACAGCTCGGCACCGTAGTCAAACCAGCGTCTGGATTCTTGCCATAGCTCTGCAGGTTGAATAGCGGGCATCAATACTTCCTGTGCTCCTGATCTATCCATTTCTTCACGCACGATGTTTTCGATTTTGCGCAGTACTCGCAACCCCGTCGGTAACCAGGTATACAAGCCCGAGCTGAGTTTGCGGATTAATCCGGCCCGTAACATAAGCTGATGACTGATCACCTCGGCATCGGCAGGGGTTTCTTTCAAGGTGGCAACAAGGTATTGACTGGCGCGCATAGCGTATCCTGAATGGTTTGGTGGTGTGTTTACCGGTTTGAAGTAATCGGGTTTATTTGTCACATCGTGGCGGACGCGTTATTTTACCCAGAGTTATGCAGTTCGGAAAGTGTTTGCTTGTTTTTCAATCTGGATTTAGAAATCTCTAAAATGCAGGCGGCCCTGGTTGTAGAATGGTTAGCAAACAAAAAAGATGATTCCTGAAACTGAGTGTTCTTGTTGCTACCCGTGTAGGGCCTTTGGCTCTTCGTCGTAAGGTTATTGCCGATTTACCTGAAACAAAAAACATTGCGTAAAATTTTGTTAAGCGCAGATAAAGATTTCCAGTACGCTGCTTAGCATGTTCTTTTGCGGATTTATCCGAATAACGTATAGGGATGTGTTACGTTTAGCTGTGATATTTTCCACTGATGCTTGCTTCATCGACTAAATAATTCGGTCTGACTGGTTTAGTTCGGTGACTTTGGCCGAAATTGAGCCATCTTTGATAAAAATCTTGATCGACTCATCCTTTTTCAATTGTGACAGCGACTGGATCACAGTGTTGTTGTCATTGGTCACTGCTGCATAGCCCCTGGCCAGGGTGCTGAGTGGGTTCATCGCATTCAGTTTAGCCAGGGCGATGGCAAACTGCTCGCCTTTGTTGCCAATATGATGGGTCGCCTGATTTGTCATTTGACGATGTAATTGTTCAATTCTTGTCTGGCCTGCTTCGATTTGTTGCAATGGCGAATGAATACGCAGGTTTTGGCAATGCCGGTCAATTATATGTTGGTTATATTCAATGAGCTGCTGCTGAGCCTTGATCAGACGACGGGATAACTCCTGGGTATGCTGAAGTTTTTCGTTCAGCATTACTTTCGGCGGTTTTAAACGCTGCGTAAATGAAACAATTTGCCGATCTTGAGATGACAGGTAGCGGGTCAGTGCTTCTTCGAGGCGTGCTTCAAGGTTGTCGATTGTCTGAGCCAGCTCGATTTGATCCGGGCTGAGTCGTTCTGCGGCTGCCGATGGTGTTGGTGCGCGTAAATCAGCGACAAAATCTGCAATCGTAAAATCGGTTTCGTGGCCTACGGCACTGATTACAGGTAGGCGGCACGCATAAATGGCTCTTGCGACAGACTCTTCGTTAAATGGCCATAAATCTTCCAGAGAACCGCCACCACGTCCAACAATCAGTGCGTCTAGGTTTGCTATCGAGTTGGCGGACTGGATGGCCTGAACCAGTGTTTTGGCGGCGCCTTCGCCCTGCACCTGAGCCGGAAACAGTGTCAGTTTGATTAATGGAAAACGACGCTGGAACACAGAGATAATGTCTCGAATGGCGGCACCGGTAGGCGAGGTAACAATGCCAATATGCCTGACAAAGGTTGGCAGTTGACTTTTGTTCGCCTCGTTGAACAACCCTTCTTCAAGTAGTTTATTCTTCAGTTTTTCAAATGCCTGGTAGAGATCGCCCTGACCGGCGGGGTGTATGCTATCGACGATCAGTTGATAATCGCCCCGCCCCGAGTACAGGCTGAGCTTGCCGCTAATTATCAACTTGTCGCCTTCGTCTGGCAGTGATTTGAGTTTTTGGTTTTTGTTCCGAAACATGGCACAGCGGATTTGTGCTTTTTCGTCCTTGAGGGTGAAATACCAATGACCGGAGGAGGGGCGGGAAAAGTTGGAGATTTCTCCTTGCACCCAGATATTGGCGAAGCTGATCTCCAGCAGGTGTTTTACCTGGTTGTTGAGATCGGTCACAGTCAAGGGTGTCTGGATATCGTGAAGTAAACAGGATTGTTTGGTCATCGGATTCTTGATTTGGTTTACGGTTTCCCGATACGACTCTATAATAGCGCGTTTTAATATGACAAGGTAATAATAAGGTTAGTCTTATGCTCCGAATTGCTCAGGAAGCTTTAACATTTGATGATGTACTCTTACTCCCAGGCTATTCCGAAGTATTGCCTAAGGATGTGAGTCTCAAAACCCGATTGACTCGCGCTATTCAGTTGCAGATTCCTCTGGTTTCTGCCGCAATGGATACCGTTACCGAATCCCGGCTGGCTATTGCGATGGCTCAGGAAGGTGGAGTCGGTATTATCCATAAAAACATGACCATAGAAGATCAAGCCTCGCATGTCCGTGCGGTAAAGAAATATGAGTCTGGCGTGGTCAAAGATCCAATTACTGTCAGTCCGGAAACCACAGTGAGAGAGCTGGTCGGTATAACCATGGCCAACAAAGTATCCGGGGTACCGGTCGTGGCCGGAAAAGATCTGCTGGGTATTGTCACTGCCAGGGATATTCGTTTTGAAAGTGGTCTGGATACACGGGTGTCGGAAATCATGACCCCGAAAAGCAAGTTGGTCACTGTTCTTGAAGGGACGGAACTCGATACGGTGAAGCATCTGTTACACAAACATCGAATTGAAAAGGTGCTGGTGGTCAATGATGACTTTGAACTAAAAGGACTGATGACAGTAAAGGATATTCAAAAGTCGCAGGATTTTCCGAACGCGTGTAAGGATGGTCTTGGCCAGTTGAGGGTTGGTGCGGCGGTTGGTACAGGTGAAGAAACTGAACGTCGCATTGAAGCTCTGGTCGCGGCGGGCGCCGATGTGGTGGTTGTCGATACCGCGCATGGCCATTCAAAGGGTGTCATCGATCGGGTTCGCTGGGTTAAACAGAACTTTCCTGAGGTGCAGGTAATAGGAGGTAATATTGCCACCGGTGAAGCGGCGGTGGCACTTGCCGAAGCGGGTGCAGATGCGGTTAAGGTCGGTATCGGCCCGGGTTCAATCTGTACAACGCGGATTGTCGCGGGTATTGGCGTGCCTCAGATCAGCGCGGTTGCGAATGTTGCCTCGGCACTCGAGAAATATGATGTGCCATTGATAGCCGATGGCGGTATCCGGTTCTCGGGTGATATTGCCAAAGCCATAGCCGCTGGCGCTTCCTCGATTATGGTGGGGGGGTTACTGGCGGGAACCGACGAAGCACCTGGAGAGGTCGAGTTGTATCAGGGTAGAACCTATAAAGCCTATCGTGGTATGGGTTCTTTAGGCGCGATGTCTGGCAGCCAGGGTTCGAGTGATCGTTACTTCCAGGATGCGGCTTCAGGTGTCGAAAAGCTGGTGCCGGAAGGTATTGAAGGTCGTGTTGCATGCAAGGGGCCAATGTCGGCTGTCGTTCATCAGTTGATGGGTGGTGTTCGTTCCAGTATGGGCTATACCGGTAGCAAAAACATGGAAGAAATGCGTACCAGACCACAATTTGTCCGTATCACCTCTTCGGGTATTAAAGAAAGTCATGTGCATGATGTGACAATCACCAAAGAAGCCCCCAACTATCGTTCCAGTCAATAGTGGTTTGGAGTTTACAATCTTATCGAGTCAGTAAAAAGGCCAGGTCAGCAAAATTCGGTCAATCACATATCGGGGCTTTATGGCCCCGTTTAATTTTCAGGAGCAGTTGCTTGTGACAACTCACAATATCCATGATCATAAAATTCTGATACTTGATTTCGGCTCACAGTACACTCAGTTAATTGCCCGTCGGGTACGTGAAATAGGGGTTTATTGCGAAATTCGCGCCTTTGATATGAGCGAAGATGAAATAAAGGCATTCGCTGCCAACGGCGTTATTTTGGCGGGAGGGCCGGAGTCGGTTACCGAGCTCGATTCACCGCGTGCACCTGAAATACTCTTTGAGCTGGATCTGCCAGTGCTGGGCATTTGTTATGGTATGCAAACCATGGCAGAGCAGTTTGGTGGCAAAGTGAGCTCGTCAGACAAGCGCGAATTTGGTTATGCGCAGATCGAGGTGGCCAAGCCAAGTCCGCTGTTTCGAGATATCGCCGATCATCTGTCTGCCAATGGTAACCCGCTGCTAGATGTCTGGATGAGTCATGGTGATAAAGTAGCCCGAATTCCGCAGGATTTCGAGGTGGTGGCGGCGACCGGAAGCGCACCGGTATCGGCGATGCAACATGTAAGTAAGCCACTCTATGGCGTTCAATTTCATCCAGAGGTGACCCATACCAAACAAGGCAAACGTATTCTCGAACACTTTGTCCTGGGTATCTGCGGCTGTGCAGCGTTATGGACACCGACTGAAATCGTGAAAGATGCCATTGTCACCATTCGCGACCAGGTTGGTAGTGATAAAGTGTTACTGGGTTTGTCAGGTGGTGTCGATTCCTCTGTCACTGCGGCCTTACTGCACCGGGCGATTGGTGATCAGTTAACCTGTGTTTTTGTCGACAATGGTCTGCTACGTTTGCATGAAGGCGACCAGGTGATGGATATGTTTGCCAAAAACATGGGGGTTAAAGTCATTCGCGCTGATGCGGAAGAGCTGTTTCTGACTAAATTGGCTGGTGTCGCCGACCCGGAAGAAAAACGCAAAATTATCGGTAATACCTTTATTGATGTATTCGATGAGCAGGCCGCCAGAATTACTGACGTAAACTGGCTGGCACAGGGAACCATTTACCCGGATGTAATCGAATCGGCTGCCGCCAAAACCGGTAAAGCGCATGTGATCAAGTCGCACCACAATGTGGCGGGGCTGCCGGAAGAGATGAAACTGAAACTGGTTGAGCCGTTGCGAGAACTATTCAAAGATGAAGTGCGCAAAATCGGCCTCGAACTGGGCTTGCCTTATGATATGGTTTATCGCCATCCATTTCCGGGGCCGGGACTCGGCGTGCGCATTCTGGGCGAAGTGAGAAAGTCTTATGCCGATATGCTGCGAGAGGCCGATGCGATATTTATCGAAGAGCTGCACAATGCAGACTGGTACCATAAAACAAGCCAGGCATTCGCGGTGTTTTTACCGGTCAAGTCGGTCGGGGTAGTGGGTGATGGCCGAAGGTATGAGTATGTCATTGCGATACGCGCGGTCGAAACGGTCGATTTTATGACGGCCAGATGGGCACACTTGCCGTATGAGCTGCTGGAAAAAGTATCGAACAGAATTATCAACGAGATTCCGGGTGTATCGCGAGTGACCTATGATGTTTCGTCCAAACCGCCGGCTACAATAGAGTGGGAGTAGCGGGGAGCGTGTAACGGGCGATATCGGACAATGCCTGATATTAGTGGTACAGAAGAATAAAGAGTTGCTTACCTCGTAAATCCAGAGCTTGCCTCCTAAAATGCAGGGTATGATTCAGCTCAGATCGGCGTCATACCTTTCTCGACGATACCTCTTGATATAGCTCTTCGCTTGAAATTTTTCCTGCAAATGAAAATCCGGAATATTGGTGGCGGTTTTTAGCGATTTGAAAACTGCGGCAGATACGCGCTGGCTTTAAGTGGCGATTAAAAATAGCCACCTTTGATTCAAAATGTCGTGTCAATTTATCGTATCTAAAGTAATTGGTGCTCTCTGGCCATCAACAACAGGGCCAGAACAATATGGTCGTCTGTCTTTTCCAGCCCTCGCTCTGCCATTGTGTGTTCGACAGTATCCTGTACCTCGTCAGTGGTTTGATGAAACAGGTCGGTTGCCGGCAGAATTTCAAAGGGTATGTCAATTTGCGCGCTGTCAAACAGCATTTCCAGCCGTCGTGATTGCTCGCTTTCATTGATCACATAAATCGTGTTTCCGTCCAGATCCCGGTGTAGTTCACGAGCGATATCTATGCAGGAAGCACCCTGGTGGTAATGGTTGTCCAGGTTTGTTTTGGTCGCATTTCGGCTCTCGTAGTAGGTATCGAGCCAATCGTCATCCGGGATAATCAGTACCGATTTGATTCGGGTATCAGGCAGCGACCAGGAAATGGCAGTGGGGAAACCTGAGTCATCATTCAAATTGGTTTCTACGTGTAGGAATACGGTATCATTCATGGCGAGGTTATTCCGCAGAAAAAATGATGCGGTAAAGGTAAAATAGAATTCAGTTGCTGCAAAACGACACAACGCAGTGTATCCGGTTTTTTTTCAAGTACAATTTTTTTATCAAACACACGATACAGGGCAGGGCGAAATAGATGAATCCAGATAGTGACTGTGAAACTGTCAATGCATTCAATACGGGGTTGTTTGCTTTTTTGAAGCAATCACCGACGCCTTTCCACGCCGTTTCAGTGATGGCAAAAATGTTGGATAAAGCCGGTTTTACCAAACTCGACGAATCGGATGAGTGGCAGCTTTCTGACAACGGCAAGTATTATGTCATTCGGAACGGATCGTCGCTTATTGCCTTTGTCAACCCCAATAATATTGATCCGGATGTTGGCGTGAGGATGATGGGCGCGCATACGGACAGTCCTTGTCTGAAGATCAAACCGGAGCCGGAAATTGAGAAAAAGGGCTATTTGCAGTTGGCTGTCGAAGTCTATGGTGGCGCATTGCTGGCCCCCTGGTTCGATCGTGATCTGTCCATTGCGGGTCGGGTGTGTTTTTTGACCGAAGCGGGTAAGCTTGATCATGCGTTGGTTGATTTCAAGAAACCGCTTGCTTTTATCCCCAGTCTGGCTATCCACCTGGATCGCGAAGCCAATAAAAACAGGTCGATCAACGCCCAAACTGATTTGCCTGCATTGTTACTGCACCAATACGGCGGGGGGGGCGAAGACAAGGCGGCCGCCGCTAAACATAGATTTCGCGATATATTGAAGGATAAATTGATCGAGAACCAACCTGACAGCGAGGCGGCAACTGTTTTGGATTACGATCTGTCACTCTATGATACTCAGTCGCCCGGTTATGTTGGCTTGAATCAGGAGTTTATCGCATCCGCCCGCCTGGATAATCTATTAAGCTGTTTTATCGGCGTTCGAGCCTTGATCGATGGTGCAGGTTCATTGCCAAGCCTGATTGTATTCAATGATCACGAAGAGGTCGGGAGTGTTTCTGCGGAAGGTGCTCAGGGGCCGTTTTTAAAGGCCGTACTGGAGCGGCTAACCGGCAATGCCGGCTATCTAACGCGCTGTTTATCCCGATCATTGATGATTTCAGCCGATAACGCGCATGGCGTACATCCCAATTTTATCAGTAAACATGATGAAAACCACGGGCCTTTGATTAACTGTGGCCCGGTGATCAAGAGCAATGCCAACCAGAGATATGCGACAAACAGTCAAACAAGTTCATTCTATCAATACCTTAGTAACAAGGCAGGTGAACCCTGGCAGTCTTTTGTCGTTCGTTCAGATATGGCTTGCGGTAGCACTATTGGACCTCTTACCGCAGGCGAAATGGGCGTGAAGACTCTGGATGTCGGTGTGCCTCAGTTTGCCATGCACTCGATTCGCGAAACGGCGGGAGCCAAAGACCCACATTCGCTGTATCGGGTTCTGATGACCTATTTTAACGAAGCCAGTTTACCTGCATAAAACTGGTTCTTCGACTTCGCTCGAACCTTTGTTCAGTTTTGCTGTCTATGGATATCTGCAGCACTTTCATTGGTTTGTTTTCGTCCACCAACAGTGGATACACCGTCACGACTTATTGGGATTTAGCAGACCGATACAATCTCTATAGGTAGTGATAGACCTCACAGCTACGGGTTCAGTTCGTTAGCATTGGTCGCAATATAGGAAGAATAGTGTTCAGGATGATGGGTTGCGCTTCTGCAGTGGGGTGAAGCCCGTCTTTTTGCAAGAGTCCTGGAACCAGGGCGACATTTTCCAGTAAAAACGGCAGATAGGCGACTTGGTGTTGTGTCGCTGTTTCCTCGAACAGTTCAAAAAAACGGTTGGCGTAGACCGGCCCGAAGTTCGGGGGGACATGGATTCCGGCAATAAGTACCGATGCGCCGCTATCACGGATTTTTTTGACAAGTTCGTTCAGGTTTTGACGGATAGTCTTGAGCGGAAAACCCCTCAAGCCGTCGTTGGCACCGAGTTCCAGAATCACTATTTTGGGGTTATGCGTTGCCAGCGCCTGGTCAATCCTGCGTAAACCGCCATGGGTGGTTTCACCGCTGATACTTGCATTGATCACTTGATAAAACTTTTTGTTATGCGGTTTTTGCTGGTTTAACCAGCTCTGCAACAGAGCCACCCAGCCTTCGGATTTGTCCATGCCGTAGGCGGCACTCAAACTATCGCCAAAAACCAGAATTTTATCGACATTCTGTGATGTGGTCGCACCCAAAACCGATGCCAAACTGATCTCGAATGTCAGTATGCCAAGGGTAAGCAGTACTATTTTGGCGTGGTAAGTAAAACGTTTCATAAACTCTGTCAATCTTACGTGACAATCACTCCGCTTGGGATTACCAAATGTTAACGCTGCTTGTGGCGTGATTTCAACCTCCCTACAATGAACGCCTTCGACATGAACAGACGACTTTGACATAGGTCGGAAACACGGTAGTTTTATGACGAGTTCAGAGTACAAACCAGCCCCGATTCTTATTATGCGGGGTGTATCCAAGACGGTGGAATTTGATGGCGATTTAATTCAGATACTGTCAGATATCGATATTGACGTGGCCCAAGGGGAATCGTTGGCGATTTGTGGTGTTTCTGGTTCGGGAAAAACCACATTGCTGGGATTGTTGGGAGGAATGGATCTGCCATCGGAAGGCGAGATCGTTATCGATGGGGTCAATATGGTTGATCTCGATGAGGAAGATCGGGCTAAAATGCGTGCTGAGCATATTGGCTTTGTTTTTCAGTCTTTTCAGTTAATCGGATCGCTCACCGCGTTGGAAAACGTATTGTTACCTATGGAATTGAAGCAGCAAAGCAATGCGCTGGAACTAGCCAGAGAATATCTTGAGCGAGTCGGATTGTCTCATCGATTGGCTCATTATCCTGCCAACCTGTCCGGTGGCGAGCAGCAGAGGGTAGCTATTGCCAGAGCGTTTGCTTGTCATCCCACTATTCTGTTTGCTGACGAACCTACCGGCAATCTCGATACAAAAACCGGGGCAGTCGTTTCGGATCTTTTATTTGAATTAAATAAAGAAAGCGGCACGACTCTGGTGTTGGTGACGCACGATGAGCGACTGGCAGAGCGCTGTGATCGAACCATTCACCTGGTCGCGGGTGAGATTCAGTCATGTTAAGTTTGCGTTTGGCCATTCGTTTCCTCAGGCAATCGTTCCGAACAAGAGCACTAAAAACCTTGATGGTTTCAGTCATACTGGCCACTACAACGATCTTTGGTATTGGCTTGTTTGTGGGCGCGATCGATACTGCACTGAATGCTGGTTCAGCCGAGTTGATCGCGGCGGATCGGCAGCTTATCAGTTCGAAACCGGTGAAAAAGCGATTGATCAGCAAAGCGGCCTCGTTCAATTTATCATCCGCATCAAGTCTGAATTTGCGTTCGATGGTGCTCGCCGGTGATGAGATGCAACTGGTTGCGGTTAAAGGGGTTTCCGATACCTACCCATTGCGCGGACGGGTTGCGGTCAAAGATCACATCGATGCAGAGACACTCAATGTAAAGGCTGCTCCGAAACAGGGTGAGGCATGGTTATCGCCCAGACTGTTACCCTTGCTGGGCGTTGATATCAATGATCGGATTACCTTGGGTAACCTTCGGTTGACTGTTACCAAAATAGTGGTGAAAGAACCCGATGTCAGAGTTGGTTTCGCAACCCTGGCCCCGCGTGTAATGACTAACCGGCTGGATGTGGAAAGCTCCGGTTTGGTCATTCCTGGCAGTCGTCTTTCATACACCTTTTATTTTACCGGTGATCAGGATGATTTGGAACGATACGCGTCCTGGCTAAGGCCCAGGCTGGTCGACGGCCAGGAGTGGGTCAGTGTGAAAGACGGTCGTCCGGCGGTATCCAACTCGCTAGTCAAGGCTGAGCAGTACCTGAATCTCGGTGGTGCCCTCGCGTTAATTCTGACTATGACTGCCATTCTGGTTGCCGCCCGAGAATACAGTTATGCGCAAATAGACCCGGTTGGTTTGATGAAAGCCTTGGGCGTACCTTACCCGGTTATTCGAAATATATACGTCTGGCAGCTTGCAATCATTGCGTTGGCAGGATGGGCGATCGGAGTTATGGTCGGCGGAGTCGTTTTTTCGCTGGCTGTGTGGCTGGTGCAATCTATCTTTCCATTACCCGGTCTCGGTCAACTAGGCGTCGGTGCTTTTATCGAACTGCTCGCTGTCAGCTTGTTTGCCTGCTTGGTCTGTGTCTTTGCTTTTATTTTTCCTATGTTAGGTGGATTTCGAACAGTATCTCCGATGCTGGTATTGCGCCAGCAGCGCGATCAGATGCAACTCCCCCGGCATGGCTATAGCGTTACCCTGTTAAGTCTGTTGGCAATTTTGGCTGTTTACGTGGGTAGTGGAAAACTGCTTATAGGGCTAGTCGGCGGGCTGCTTTTCCTTTTGTTGTTGACACGATTGTTTATGCTGGCGGTATTCGCTTTGATTGAAAAACTAATAGGAAACAGTGCGGTAACAAACCGGTATTGGCATATTGCCAAGTTGGGAATCAAGCGTCTTGTACGCGAAAAAAATCAGACAACAGCGCAGGTATTTGCGTTGTCTACCGCAATTATGGTTCTACTGGTGTTAACCCTGGTTCGCTCGACCCTGTTAGACGAATGGCAGGCATCCTTGCCGGAAAACACGCCAAATCATTTTCTTGTCAATGTTTCACCTGAGCAAGTCGGGCCAATTAAAATCCGTTTAGCCGAAGCGGGGATCTATTTGGCGGATGTTTATCCTATGGTAAGAGGGCGTTTAATTGAAGTTAACGGTCTGCCGGTGAAGCAAACCATCGCTGAAAATAAAAGCGTCGAAGCGCTGAATCGAGAACTTAACCTGACATGGTCTGAGCAATTGCCGGAAGCGAATACGATAGAGGCGGGAAAATGGTGGTCTGATCCGGCGACAGCGCAAGATGCAGCCGGATCATTCGCGCTGGTTTCCGTCGAATCGAGACTGGCCAAGCGCTTGAATATAGACTTGGGTGACCGATTGACCTTTCTTCTGGGTGACCAGACTACCGTTGCCACTGTCGCCAGTATTAGAGGCGTAAAGTGGGAGTCGATGAAACCGAATTTTTATGTGGTATTTAGCCCGGGTGCTCTGAATGCGTTTCCTGCTACCTATATGTCGAGTTTTTACCTGCCGCCATCAAACAAGTTGAGCCTGAATCAGGTTCAGTTATCATTTCCGACGGTGACGATATTGGAAATTGACCAGTTTATCGCTCGTATTCAAACCATTATCGCTCAGGTGACGAACGCGATCGAGATTGTGCTTCTGCTTGTTTTAGCCGGTGCTGTTATGGTGGTCGTCGCGATTACCAATTCAACATTGAATGGTAGACTCAAAGAGGGCAGTATTGTCAGGGCGCTAGGGGGTGGTCGAGAACTGATCAAGGGCAGTCAATTTGCAGAGTTTTTGCTTCTGGGTATAGTGTCGTCTCTGTGGGGTATTATCAGTGCAGAGTTGGTGGTCGCTGTTTTGGTCACTCAGGTTTTTGCTCTGCCCGCGAATCTGCATCCGGTTTTTTGGCCAATGTTTATCATTGGAGCCAGTGTCGTTGTGTGCCTGACTGGTATGATACAGTTGGCCAGCGTTACCAGGGTGGCACCCACTCGAATACTTCAGCAAGTGGGGTAAAGTGTTTCAAGACAATGGGTTACACGCCTGAACTAAAAACAAAGTCGCTGTTTGGAAAAAATCATGTTTGAATTGAAATACAAAACCAGCCCGAAGTGGACTGAGGCTGTGCTGGCCGATTTTGACAGCTTTTTGCTGGATCACGCGTCGGCAGAGAAAAAAGCCTCGGGTATGGCGGTATCCATGTTATCGCATTACCCGGATCGTCCTGAGCTGGTTTCGGTTATGGCTGAGGTGGCTGTTGAAGAAATGGTACATTTTCGTGAAGTGCTTAAATTGATTCTCGAGCGGGGGCTGGCGCCGGTCGCCGATACTAAAGATCGTTATGTCAACCGCTTGCGAAAAGAGCTGCGTAAAGGATCAGATGTTTATATGATGGATCGCTTGATCCTGGGCAGTGTCATCGAAGCGCGTGGTCACGAGCGGTTCGGTCTGGTTGGAGAAGCCTTGCCACCGGGGCGGACAAAACGTTTTTATCAATCCATTACCAAGTCGGAAGAGCGTCATCAATTTGTATTTCTTGAGTTGGCATTGAAATACCTGCAGCGTGATGACGTAATGCAACGTCTGGATTACCTGCTGGATCGGGAGGCCGAGATTATCGCCGAGCAGACGATCAAGGCGGCATTGCATTAGAAATGGTTTTTGTGCCTGCGCCAACGTCCTGTCAAAAAGCCCTTGTAAAGTATCTGGCAAACTATGCTGAGCCAGAAGTAGGCAGGCTTTGCACCGATTCAGTCAAGACTGGAAAATACGCCCATTGTATTGTCATACCCTGTTATAACGAGCAGATCTCGGCTATTTATCGAGTTTTTCAGCAGGTTCTCGATATCGAGTCGCTGTTAGCGATCATTGTCGTTAACGCACCGGACAATGCATCACCCTCATCGCTGAAAAGTACCGCTGAATTGTTAAACGCCCTGTTAGACAGCTTTGCTAACAGTAGTTCAATTTCCACCCAGATAACGTTATTGGAGCAACCTAAAACGCGCATACCTGATACGCTGGTTGTGGATCGTTGCGTCGTCGGTGAGCCGATACCCAAAAAACAGGGCGTGGGACTGGCGCGTAAAATCGGGGCAGATATTGCCTGTTATTTGTATCACCAGGGCTTGATCGAAAGCTCGCTGGTATTCAATACGGATGCCGATGTCGTGTTACCAAAGCACTATATTGAAGATGGCGTGCAGGCACATCGATCCGGTGCGGCGGCTTTGGTGTATCCTTTTGAGCATCATGTCGAGTCTTGTGCCGGCCCTGTGCAGGTGAATGCCGATTCCGCTCAGTCTGATGCGTTGATTCAAGTCAGTTTGTTTTATGATCTGTCTATCCGTTATTACGCCGCTGGTTTGCGCTGGGCCGGCTCTCCCTATGGCTTTACCGCAATTGGCAGTACTATCGCTTTTGATCTGTACAAATACGCGATGGTTAGAGGTTTGCCCAAGCGGGCCGGTGGTGAGGATTTTTATTTGCTGAACAAAATGGCAAAAGTGGGTACCGTTCATTGTCTTCAGACAAGTCGTATTCGCATAGAAGGCAGGGTTAGCGACCGGGTACCTTTTGGCACCGGGCCAGCACTTGCAAAGCTGATCGAGCGACCCTGTCTCGTCGATTTGAATTACTGGTATCATCCGAGCATTTTTCTTCGATTGAGGTTATGGCTCAAGCTGTTAAAATCGAGCTGGCAGGCCGGTGACAACGCGTTGTGTTATCAGCCTGGTGCGTTGTTTGAGCAAGTTTTATCTGAACTGGGCCTAAGGGAAGGCGAAACGGAATACGACGAGCTGTGGCAATTTGGGCTGTCAGTCAATTTTGATCAGCTATTGTGGCAAGCGAAACAGCAATTCAGGACGCAAGAGCGATTTGATAAACATTTGAATGACTGGTTCGATGCATTCAAAACGCTCAAGTTTGTTCACTTTTTTCGTGCAAACTATTACCCTTCAGTTTCAGTGCTATTCGTTCGTGAGCATGTAGCAGAAATTGCTCCGGGCCTACTTCCAAAATTTGAGCAGTTGTTATCGCATTATGAATAATTCGTTTATTTCAAAGTTGCAGCCATGGGAATACTTGGTTAATGGAATCGTTTTACGGGGTTGCCATACGGAACCGACGGGCAAACCGGTAATACATTTTATTCATGGCAACGGTTTTAGTGCGCTCACCTATGCCCCATTTCTTGAACTGTTGGCGGAACATTACGATTTGTTCTTGTCCAATATTCAGGGCCATGGTGGTAGCGACCCCGGTGAGTATTTTCACGGCTGGAATGAAAATGCACATTATTGCAATGAGGTATGGCAAAACCTGGGCAAGCCCTGGCGGCGTGTGCATAAAATTGCGATGGGACACAGTTTTGGCGGTGTTCTTTCGGCGCTGATAGTGGGTTCGTCCAAGCATGATTTTGATGAATTGTGTATGCTCGATCCGGTTCTGTTTATGCGCCATATGATCGGTGTTATGGCTTTTTCCGATGCGCTGGGGATCGCGACATCGATCAACAAATTGTCTGAAAAAGCCATGAAACGACGTGCTGAATGGCCTAGCCGAGAAGCAGTGGTGACCTCTTTGCACGAAAGAGGAATGTTTTCCGGTTGGCACCTTGATGCATTGCAGGCGTATGCAGATTATGCCATTAAAGATGAACCTGACGGGTCAGTTTCTCTGATGTGTCCGCCGAGAGTCGAAGCCCAAATCTTTGGCAGTTACCCCCGTCAGCTTTGGTCAAGTGTCAAGAATATCAAAACACCGGTCAAAATGATTTACGGCGAACGCACCTATCCCTTTGTTCGCCGTGCAGCGGTCAAGTTACGTAAACTGCATAAAAGGGCAACCATTGTCAGTTGCCCCGGTGGGCATTGCTTTATGCAGGAAGACTTCCAGTCAACCGCGCAGCTATGTTTGAAGATGCTTCGTCAGTAACCTGACGAAGCCATATTGAATCCGCTTTTTATAATGCCCGAACCTTGATAACGTGCTCGATTGCTTTCAGTTCAGCCAGAATTTCAGGGGAGGGCTGCTGCTCTACATCGAGCAGGTTGTAGGCAATATCGTCACGGCTTTTGTTCAACATATCGACAACATTGACATTTCTCTCAGCCAACACTGAAAGCACCTGGCCCAAAACACCGGACACATTCTGGTTGGCAAAGGTGATTCGGTAGCCCTGGTTACGTTCCATTTGAATGTTAGGGAAGTTGACCGAATTTTTAATATTGCCGTTTTCCAGGAAATCCACCATTTGTGTCGCGGCCATAACCGCACAGTTTTCTTCCGCTTCTTTGGTACTGGCACCAAGATGTGGCATCAGCAGTGTGTTAGGCGCGGATAACAATTCTGGTGATGGGAAGTCCGCGACATATTTGCCGACTGTGCCGTCCTGGAGTGCCTGAACCATCGCGGCTGTGTCAACGATTTCCGCCCGTGCGAAATTGAGAACGACCAGCCCTTTTTTGGCGGATTTCAGAGAATCGCTGTTGATCAGGTTTTTGGTGGCCTCGATGGCCGGTACATGTAGAGTGATAAAATCCGAGTGGGCCAGAAGGGACTGCAAGTTTTCCATTTTCTTTACGTTGCTGGAGAGTCTCCAGGCTGCGTCGATGGATATCGCCGGGTCGTAACCCACTACGTTCATGCCCAATGCAATGGCCGTATTGGCGACGCCTGAACCTATCGCCCCCAGACCAACGACACCGAGTGTTTTACCTGCCATCTCGATACCTTTAAATCGTTTCTTTTCTTTTTCCACGAGTTTCGATAGCTCGGCGCTATCGGTGATGGCGGTTTGGCTATTCACGTATTCCATGCCCTGGGCGATTCCCCTGCAGCTAAGCAACAAGGCGGCAATAACGAGTTCTTTTACCGCATTGGCGTTAGCCCCCGGGGTATTGAATACTACGATGCCTTTTTCAGAGCAGGTTTTAACTGGCACATTGTTGGTGCCGGCACCGGCACGGGCTATAGCTAACAGGCTTTCTGGCAGCGGTTCGTCATGCAGCTTTTGACTGCGCAGAATAATGCCGTCTGGGTTGTTGATTTCACTGGCTACTTCGTATTTGTCCCTTTGAAAAATTTCTAGTCCTTTGAGAGCGATCTGGTTGTATGTTTTAATTTTGCGCATTTTTTAACTCTTGTTTCTGATATTTCGGTATCGGCGTGCCGAAAAAGCAGGCATGGGCAGGCTTTCCCGGTATCCGCTCAGGTTCAACTCGATAGCACTGGCTGCTATTGGCAGTGTGGTCAGGCTTTGACTTTTTCAAAGGCCCATGCAAGCCAAGGCATCAGTGCTGCAACGTCTGATTTTTCCACCGTGCTGCCACACCATATGCGTAATCCAGCCGGTGCATCCCGGTAGGCGCCAATATCATAGGCTACCTGGTTCTCTGCAAGCAGCTTGATCAGGCTTTTAATCTGCTCGTCTGACAAATCCAGCTTCAGGCAAACACTGGTGTTGGATCGGGTTTCGGGCGTTTCTGCCAGAAAATCTATCCAGTCGTTGTTTTGCACGAACTCCTCGATTATGGCGAGGTTGTCTTGTGACTTTTGAATACAGGCGGCGACGCCACCAATTTGTTCAACCCAGGCCAGCGCATCCAGGTAGTCTGCCACGCATAGCATCGACGGGGTATTGATGGTTTGGCCAACAAAAATGCCTTCGATTAACTTGCCAGCCTTGGTCAGGCGGAATATTTTCGGCAGTGGCCAGGCCGGTGTATAGGTTTCCAGTCGTTCAACCGCGCTCGGGCTGAGTATCAGGATGCCGTGAGCACCTTCGCCGCCCAATACTTTTTGCCAGCTGAAAGTGATTACGTCCAGCTTTTCCCAGGGTATTTCCATCGCGAATACGGCAGAGGTTGCGTCGCAAATGGTCAAACCTTGTCGCGTATCACTTATCCATTCGCCGTTGGGCACTTTGACGCCGGAGGTGGTGCCATTCCAGGTAAATACAATGTCATGGTCAGGGTTGGCCTGGCTCAAATCCGGTAACTCGCCATAGCCGGCATTGAATTGATTGACGTTTTCCAGTTTCAGTTGCTTGACGATATCGGTGGCCCAGCCTGAACCAAATGACTCCCAGGCAAACACGTCTACCGGGCGTTGTCCGAGCAGTGACCACATGGCCATTTCCATTGCGCCGGTATCGGAAGCGGGCACGACGCCTACCCGGTAGCCCTCAGGCAACCCCAGGATTCTTGCCGTGTCAAGACAGGCTTTCTTTAGGGCGGCTTTGCCCACTGAAGATCTGTGTGAACGACCGAGAGTAGAAACGTCCAGCTTGGTTACCTGGTAGCCTGGCCGCTTGCTGCAGGGGCCGGAAGAAAAGTTAGGATTCGCTGGTTTGATAGATGGTGCCATGGATTTCCCTCATTAAGTTCGGTTGTTGATGTTCGCTGGCCTGAATAGGACGGGTATCAACGGTATTAAACTCTGAGCCAAAAGTAAATCCAATTGGGTCAGATAACTTGACTGAACTTTCGTATTCTCAGTGGTTCAGCTTGTAATCATCGTGCCCTGAACTAGGATTTTGGGGTCAATAGTAAGATAATCACTATTGGAGCCTGAGGTTTTGGGGCTCTTTTTGTTTCCCTGTGTTGGGTTCTGTTTCGATATAAAGAATCGTGAGAAGTTACCATGAGTGAAAAAAGTGATCTGCTGGGGCAAGCAGCCCGTTTCGCAAACTCGCTGGCGCATTGTCGAGAGTTGCATATAAGTGTTGTCAAGGCTGAACCCAAAGGGTTGATTCTTCAGCTGCCCTATGATACGCGGTTGATTGGTAACCCTGAAACAGGTGTGATACACGGCGGCGCAATCACTACCTTGATGGATTCGGCTTCGGCAAGTTGTCTTGTTTACGCTTTGGATGAGTACGAATTTTGTCCAACGCTGGACTTGAGGGTTGACTATATGCGGCCCGCTAAACCCGGTTTGCCTGTTTTTGCCCGTGCCTATAGTCATCGTGTTACACCCAATATTATTTTCACCCGTTGTCTGGCTTATCAAACCAAAAAAGAACAAGGCGGTGAAAAGCAGGTGCGTGTGGCCCACTGTGTGGCTACCTTTATGCGAATCGGCAAAGACAGCATGCCGGCATCCTTTATCAATTGGATAAGGAGAGGAGAATAATGGCCAGTAATTCTGACCGAACGGCAAACGATGTTCTGACGGCGGCACGTGAAACAGGTGATTATAGCCAGGTGATCGCGTCGATACCCTATGCGCAAACCATTGGTGTCGAAATAGTTCGGTTTGGCGATGATGTTATTTTTAGACTGCCCTGCAAACCTGCCAATATTGGCAATCCAGTACTTCCGGCAATTCATGGCGGGGTCATTGGCGGGTTTATGGAAGTATCGGCGTCGCTGTATTTGGTTATGCAGCAGGAAACCCCCAGAATGCCCCGAATTTTCGACTTTTCAATTGATTTCTTGAGAGCAGGGTTGAATCAGGAAACCTATGTAGAGTGTGAGCTTGTCCGGCAGGGAAATCGAGTCGCCAATGTCATTATTAACGCCTGGCAACAATCCCGGTCAAAAGCGATCGCTACGGCACGAGCACATTTTATATTTGATTAGGTGATTTGGCCAAGTCGTTCGCCTATATCGTCGACCGATCAAATGCTGGCCGCCCCGTTCTGCTGGCTCGATGTCGGTAGCTCAGTTTGGCCAAATTCATATTTTTTCTTGAAATATGGAATCTAACCCCCATTAACTTTTCCAAGTGTTTGGCTGGCGGCCAGCGTATGGCGTGAAGCCGCCCAAATTATTAACCTACTGGCGATCAGGAGAAAACAAAGCTATGTCTGTAGAGACAAAAAAAGAAACCCTTGGTTTTCAGGCTGAAGTAAAACAGTTACTTCACTTGATGGTTCATTCGTTGTATAGCAACAAGGAAATTTTTCTTAGAGAGTTAATATCCAACGCATCTGATGCTGAAGACAAGTTACGCTTTGCTGCGCTGGCTAATGATTCGCTGTATGAGAATGACTCGGAGCTTAAGATTCGAGTTGATTTCGACAAAGAAGCAGGCACGGTCACCATTTCGGACAATGGAATTGGTATGACTCGCGATGAGGTGGTTGAAAACCTGGGTACTATTGCCAAGTCGGGTACCGCTGATTTTTTACAGCAGTTGACCGGTGATCAGCAAAAAGATTCCAACCTGATTGGTCAGTTTGGTGTCGGTTTCTATTCCAGTTTTATCGTTGCCGACGAGGTCACGGTGCAAACCAGAAAAGCCGGAGCAGAGGCCTCTGAAGGCGTTCAATGGCGGTCAAAGGGTGATGGTGAGTTTACCATTGAAACGATCGACAAACCAACCCGTGGTACGTCTATTGTCTTGCATTTGAAAGCAGAGGAAAAAGACTTTGCCGATAGCTGGCGTTTGAAAAGCCTGGTCAAAAAATATTCCGATCATATTTCGTTTCCCGTTGTGATGAAGGCCGAACCAATGCCCGCTCCGGAAGGGGATGAGGGTAAACAGGAAACGCCCGAAGAAGCCAAGGACGAAACGGTCAATGATGCTACCGCGCTGTGGACTGTGCCCCGTAACGAGTTACAAGACGAAGACTACAAAGAGTTTTACAAGCATGTGTCGCATGACTTTGAAGATCCCCTTTCCTGGTCGCACAATAAAGTCGAAGGTAAACTCGAATACACCAGCCTGCTCTATATTCCTGCCAGGGCACCTTTTGACTTATATAACCGTGAAGCACCCAAAGGTGTGAAGCTCTATGTTCAACGCGTCTTTATCATGGACGACGCGGAACAGTTTCTACCTCTGTATCTGCGCTTCGTGAAGGGTGTCGTCGATTCAAGTGACATATCTTTGAACGTGTCGCGAGAACTTCTTCAGGGCGATAAAAACGTTGACAGCATGCGTTCGGCACTGACCAAGCGAGTGCTCGATATGTTAGGCAAAATGGCCAAGAATGAGCCAGAGAAGTATGCTGAATTCTGGAAAAGCTTTGGCCAGGTAATGAAAGAAGGCCCAGCCGAAGATTATGCCAACAGAGAAAAAGTTGCCAAGCTATTGCGCTTTGCCACAACGCACAAGGGTAGTGAGACTCAGGATCAAGGCTTTGAAGATTACGTTTCTCGTATGAAAGAAGGTCAGGACAAGATCTATTACATTACCGCCGAAAGTCATGCGGCCGGTGCCAGCAGCCCGCATTTGGAAGTGTTCCGCAAGAAGGGTATAGAAGTCATCATCATGTATGATCGTGTTGATGAATGGCTGATGAGCCACCTGTTCGAGTTTGATGGCAAGCAGTTCCAGAATGTCGCGAAAGGTGAATTGGATCTCGGCAAAGTCGAAGACGAAGAAGAGAAGAAGCAGGTAGAAGAAGCAGCCAAAACTTACGAAAGCTTGCTCAAGCAATTAAAAGAACTGCTGAAAGACAAAGTGGAAGATGTCCGGGTGACTAACCGTCTTACCGATTCACCGGCTTGTCTGGTACTGGGCTCTCATGATATGGGCATCCAGATGCGACAAATAATGGAAGCGGCCGGTCAGCCGTTACCTGACACCAAGCCAACGTTTGAAATTAACCCTGATCACCCTTTGGTTCAGCGATTGAACGAAGAGCAAAGCGATGACAGATTCAACGATCTTGCTTTGATTATTTTCGATCAAGCCAGCCTCGCCGGTGGTGAGCACCTGAAAGATCCGGGGACTTTTGTCAGTCGGTTGAATAAACTTCTGTTGGAGTTAACCCAATAGGATTGGTTTGCTTTTGTTCAATTTTGAGTATTGAATGATGGTGGCGGTGTTTCCTTACGCCGCCACCATCCCGACATCGCCGATTATTCCTTACCGGCAGCTGTTGGCTGAGTTGTAAACAAGATATATTCCACTCGAGTAATTTCTCCGTCGAGGTCGGCGTCAGCGGCAGCGAACTGTTCAGCTAGCTTTTCGTCAGCAGAGGCTTCCTGCTTGCTTAGCTTGCCATCCTTGTTTGCATCCAAAGACACAAATTCCGCTTCGGACGCGATTACGTTTGGATCCTGTGAATCTTGCTTCGGTAAATCTTGGGCCATTACGTTGGCCGAGAACAGTGCGGTTAAAAAAACAATAGGCGTATATTTCATACTTGATTCCTTTAAAAATTAAGACATTAACATTTTAAATAACGTACGCTGTAACTAGCGAGGTGGCGTACGATGACTGGTAACTAGCAGAATTAATGCCATATAGAGTAAAAATAATAAAAACAATGGGATAGGGTTATTCCTGCAGGATTGGGTCAGGTTATTTGGCGGGCTGGCTGAGGCATTGGTTTCCTGGTTGCAACGCAGGATGCCGAAAAATACATAAAAATCCAATAAAAACAATAAAGTAGAGTGTTGCATTTTGGCAACAACGAGTTGATCGGCTATCGGGAAATATCGGATATATTTACTGGCAGAACACATTGGCTCAACAACGGCTAACGTTGCCGATATTGACTGGGTGCCTTGCCTGTCCACCGCTTGAATGCCCGGCCGAAGTTCGATTGGTCATCAAAGCCTAGTTCAAGGCCGATGTCATTGATGGTTTTGTGCGTTGTCCTGAGCAGTTCTATGGCAATGGTCTCTCGAACTTTGTCCAGAATACTTTGGTAAGTCGTCCCTGATTTACTTAGTTCCCGCCTGAATGTTCTTGGTGAAACGCAAAAATAGTTCGCTGCAGACTCCAAATTCGGAAAGGCATGGGTGTTCTGGAGAATATAATTTCTAACCTGTTGTACCAAACCGGATTGACCCTCGATACGGGACATCAATTGCTGACAGATTTCTTTGACCGATTTTTCGGTCATTGGGTCAGCGGTTGGCAGTGCTTTGGGTAAAAAATCAGATTCAAAACACAAACGGGTAGCAGGTGCATCGAATACCACCGGGTAGTGGACTCGTGTTAACGCATCATGCCAGTGCTCAGGTTGCAAACAACTGAGTTCTGCGCGTTTGATGGAAGTTTCGGGAACTGCAGCCTGAACCAACAAATGTGTGGAGCCACTCAAGATGCTTGAGAGCAAAAAGTAGCTCAGGTCGCCAAAATCTAGAGACTCGTCAATTTGTAAAGCGGCTTCCGCTTGGTTGTGGTTATTGAACACCAAGCTAAGCTCGAACAGTGGCGAGCGAATTTTCAAGTACTGGATAATGGCTTCTATTGCGGATTGATAGGTGCTGCAGCTCAGTGCGGCATAACCCAATATACCAAGTGAAGTGACATTGATATGCTCACCGAAACGCCAACCCAGATGAATGTCGCCTGTCGCGCTTATCGCATTGCGGATAAACTGTTCGTATTGTTTAAAACTGATTCGAAGACTCTCATCTGAAAAAGAGTCTGGGGTTAATTGTGTATTGATAAGTAGTTTATCAACCTCGATACCTTCGGTTTGCATCATACGAAACAAAACTCCCGGGAAGAAAACTGGCAGCACGTTATCATAGGCATTAAATAAATTTCTGATCATCGTTGTCTATCTGAATTCTTCAATGGTTAATCGAAAAGGTTATAAAAATATTTATAATTCAATGGGTTAAAAAAATAAATGATTGCGTCAGGGCGCTTTTTTGCATTGCTTAAGAATACTAATAAATCAGCGCGAGCACCAGTCGGGACAGGCGGTGATCAAGTTCTCGGAAAAGGGCCGATAAATCAAGTGGCGACTATCTTCCTGTCATGCATCCTTTTTTGATCTGGCCGGATATAACCAATTATTGTCCATGTCAACACTTCGTTTTCGGGTTGGAACCCCTATAATCTTTGTTAAGAAGCCAGATTTTCGTTGTTATTTGAAGGAGAATACAAAATGAACATAGTTAAATTGACTGGTTGTTTACTGTTATCTCTTGCAGCTACCCAAATTCAAGCCGGTGAGGTGTTGCATGGGGATGAAGTCGCTCGGCTGCTTGTTGGTAACACTGTGGAGGCGAGTTTTCATAATGCAGGTGAAAGCGGCCGCCATGTGTTTTTCGAGTACTATGATAAGGATGGTAAGATTTATGGTCGTGAAGGCAAGTTTGAGCACGCTGGAAGATACACGCACTATATAGGCAAATGGAAGGTGCAAGGTGACAAGTTGTGTGCGTCAGTCTACGGTCGGCCTTATTCCTGTAGCAGTTTCGAGAAGGTCAGGGATAATGCCTACAAGCGGATTTCGGACAACCTACAGTTTGATGATATCAAAATACACAAAGGGAAGTATTACCCGGATCACTGATGCGGATAACTGGAAGTGCAGAAAGTCTAAGCGGTGTAGAAGTATAAAGCACAGGGCTCGCAACCAACCCAATAGCGGGTTGGTTGCGGGCTTTTTCTGTATGGCGGGGTTATCCGTTATCGGCTGAAAAACGGCTGCTTTTTGATGCAGCCGGGTAGTTGTTGGCGTTGCTGTTCAGTGGCACAGCCAGTTAGCCTTAGAGTTTAGCGGCAAGTCGCGAACCCTGATCAATGGCTCTTTTGGCATCCAGTTCCGAAGCGACATCCGCACCACCAATCAAGTGCACCTTGGTGCCCTTATCGTTGGCGCCTAGTTTTTCCAGCTCGTTCGCGAGATCGCGTCTGGGTTCCTGGCCGGCACAGATGATAATGTTATCGACTGCCAGTAGTCTGGGTTCGCCTTTGACTGTGATATGCAGCCCCTGGTCATCGATTTTGTCGTAGTTGACCCCGGCGATCATTTCCACATTTTTCATTTTCAGGGTTGCGCGATGTACCCAGCCGCTGGTTTTACCCAGGCCACCGCCGATACTGCTGGTTTTGCGCTGTAGCAAAAAGACTTCCCGTTGCGGCGGGAGAATATCTGCTTCGGTCATGGCTGAACGGTTTTCCAGGCTGATATCGATGCCCCATTCGCGATACCACTGACTTCTTTCGTCTTCTGAATGGGAATGCACCAGGTATTCGCAGACATCAAAACCGATGCCGCCGGCACCAATCACGGCTACCTTTTTACCCACTGGTTTTTGCTTGTTCAAAACGTCCAGGTAAGAAAGTACTTTTTCGTTGTCAACACCTGGAATGGAAGGTGTGCGGGGTACGATACCGGTCGCGACTATCACTTCGTCGAACGCTTCCTCCAATAGTTCCTGGGCAGTGACCCAATGGTTCAGTTTTAGATTGACGCCTCGCTTTTCAATCATTTTGCCGAAGTAACGCATGGTTTCGTTGAAGTCATCTTTGCCGGGTATTTGTTTGGCGATATTGAATTGACCACCGATTTTATTGTCGGCATCGAACAAGGTGACATCGTGACCACGCTCTGCGGCAACGGTCGAAGCCGCCATTCCGGCAGGCCCGGCGCCGATAACCGCGATGCGTTTCTTGTTTTGGGTTGGCAGATAACGAAGTTCCGTTTCATGACACGCTCTTGGGTTGACCAGACAGGAGCAGCGTTTTGCTTTGAATGTGTGATCGAGACAAGCCTGGTTACAGGCAATACAGGTGTTGATTTCATCTGCCTTGCCATTTTCGGCTTTCTGAACGAAATAGGGGTCGGCGAGTAAGGGGCGAGCCATCGAAATCATATCCGCTTCACCGCTACTGATGATATTCTCCGCCATCTCTGGTGTATTGATTCGATTACTTGCGCAAACGGGAATAGAAACGAGTTGTTTCAGTTTGCCGGTTGCAAACGAAAATGCACCACGAGGAACCGAGGTGACTATAGTCGGGATTCTGGCTTCGTGCCAGCCAATGCCGGTGTTAATAATTGTCGCGCCGGCGGATTCGATTTGTTTGGCGAGCTTAGCGATATCTTGCCACTCCTGACCACCTTCGACCAGATCCATCAACGACATACGGTAGACGATAATAAAATTTTCGCCGACGGCTTCACGAACTTTACGCATGGTTTCGATGGGAAATCGCATGCGATTTTCGGCACTGCCGCCCCATTGGTCTGTTCGTTTGTTGGTTCGCTCGCACAGGAACTGATTGATCAAGTAACCTTCCGAACCCATGATTTCAATCCCGTCGTAGCCAGCATACTGCGCAAGGCGTGCCGAGCTTGCGTAATCGTCAATGGTAGCCAAAATCTGTTTATGACTCATTTTGGAGGGTTTAAACGGTGTAATAGGCGATTTAATGCCAGATGGTGAAACACTGTATGGGGTGTATCCATAACGACCGGAATGAAGTAATTGCAGGCATATTTTTCCGCCTTCGTTGTGGACTTGACTGGTGACACGGCGATGCAACAGCGCAGTTACCTTGTTTTCCATTCTGGAACCAAGAGGTAATAGCTCGCCGCGACGATTGGGCGAATAACCGCCTGTAACGATAAGCCCGACACCTCCTCTGGCGCGTTCAGCAAAATAGGCAGCCAGTTTGTCGATGTGGTAAAAACGATCTTCCAGCCCAGTGTGCATGGATCCCATCAGGACGCGATTTTTCAAGGTGGTGAAGCCGAGATCAAGTGGTGCGAGCATATTTGGAAAATAGGTGTTGGACGCGTTCATAGTTTCTTCTCTTATCGAAATGGTTTATCGTTAACCGTCTGTTGGCCAGATTGTGAACATTGCATATTCGGGCGAGCGGATTTTAGTGCGTTAAAATCCATATAGAAAGTGTGGAGACTGTCTTGACGGGTGGCATAACGGCCAATTTTGTTACATCGACGAGTATTGGAGCCTGGTAGTGAAAATTTCGATGTTGCTGCTCACGATCAGATTAGTGATGATTGGATTTATGATCGTTACACTTGACCCTGGCGATCAATTCAGTCTTGAGACATTGAACAGATCGCCAGGAAAACAGGACTGATGACATTTTCGAAAAGGCTTTGCGTCATTCTCTTTATTTGCCTGGTCAGCCTGCGTTTTTCTGTAGTTGTTCGTAGCGTGCTACCAGCTTTCTGGCACTGATTACCACAGGCAGGTCAATCATCTTGCCAGCAAATTCAACTGCCCCTTTGCCTTTTCCCGTAGCCTGGTCGAAAGCCTGGATCAGGTCACGCGCATGATTGACTTCCTGTTCGGAGGGAGTCAGTTTGTCATTCAGTATTTTGGCCTGCTTGGGGTGAATACAGAAGGCACCGGTAAATCCCATTTGCTTTGCCAATTCAATGGTTTCTTCAAATCTGCTCAAATCACTGTAGTCAGCGATTGACCCTGGAAATCCGAGAGGTTCAATTCCGGCTCGCCGACAGGCAAATACGATCATTTGGTTGGGCATTTCGAGGGTAGCAGGAATGGGCGACATGCCAGCGGAGGCGGAAAAGTCTTCCGAACCCAGGGTCATCGCAATGACCCGCGAGTGAGAGGAGGCAATTTCGTCCAGGTGAGGCAATGCTTCGACCGATTCAATCATGGCAATGACTTTGGTCTGTCCGGCTTCGATTCCGAGCTTTTTCTCCTGGTTCCCTATCGCGGCGGTGATTGCTTTGATTTGTTCGATGTTTTCCACTTTCGGAATGACAATAGCCACAACGTTCGGGTCAACGGCGGCCTCGACATCCAGTAGTGCCATTTCCAGTTTCAGGTTGATTCTGACCAGCGCCGAAGCTCCTGCAACCGATACTTTCTTGGCCGCTTCCTTGACTTTTTGTCTGGCCACTTCTTTTTGGGCGAGGGGGACACTGTCTTCCATATCGAGAATGTAGGCATCGGCACCACGGGTATGCGCCTTGTCAACAAATTTGTCAATATGCACCGGGATAAACAAAAGTGACCGCCATCCGGGATATACGTTAGTATTTGTCATCGCTTGGTCTCTACTGTTAATTGTTATACGATTTCAGCATCGAGTTTCATGCCCAGTGCATTTTCGCTATCTACCGACCACAACTGCAGGTTTTTGCCCTCCAGCAGCCCTTGCACCTCAAAGGTATTTATATCGAAAGTCGGTCTGAGAGCCCTGAATTTGAATTTCTTGATGGTTTGATTGGGTAGATGGGTCTGTTTCAGATCCAGTAGAAGTGTGACCAGCAATGGGCCATGTACTACAAGCGCCGGGTAAAACTCCTCGCCGGTTGCATAGGGTCGATCATAATGAATACGATGCCCGTTGTAGGTAAGCGCGGAAAAACGAAACAGTAGCACCGGGTCTGCCTCGATGGTTTTGCTCCATTGAGCTGATACTGATGGTTCTTTACCCTTGGGTAGTGGTGCCGCTTCGGTCGGTTGTTCTCGGTAGACAATATTCTGAACCTGGCTGATGCACAGGTCGCCGTGCTGGGAAATATCATGTTTTACATTGACAAAAACCAGGGTGCCGGTGCTCCCCTGTTTCAGGTCAACGGACAAAATGGTAGATATGCGCGACGCAGGTTCTCCAATAATCAATGGCTTGTGAATTTCGGCTTCTCCGGCGGCCCACATTCTTCTGGGTAGTGGCACCGGAGGTAAAAAGCCACCTTTTGACGGGTGACCGTCTGCCCCGGTTGCGGATGCTTTTGGAGTGGCAAGAAAGTACAGCCATTCCCAGAATGTTGGCAGTGCATCGCCTTTTTCCGGCAGTATGTCGTGATCCAAAGCCGCTGCCAGTGCGCGAGCAGGAAACAGTGTGATATCGTCTTCCTGCGTTTCCTGTTTGCCTTCCCAGGTTTTCAAATAGTCTAAGTCGATGTCGGACATAGGTTTATAGTTCCTCGATTGCTTGCTTTTTTTGTATCAGTTGTTCTCTACTTTCTTTACTGCTGTATCAATGCACCTGACCCGGTTCTGTATCGGCGTCAGGCAACCGCTATGACGCCTTGATCATGGAGTTTGCCAATTTCGCTGCTGCTCAGCCCAACGACTTCGGCGAGTATTTCATCGGTATGTTGTCCCAGTTGCGGCGCGGGTTCGGCGGGTGCGCGCTCAAATGCGGAAAAATTCCATGGCGCGCCGGCTGCCAGATAGCTGCCGATAGCAGGTTGATTAACCTGGTTAAACATCGGGTTTGCCGCCGAGCATTCCGGGTCGGAATCGACCAGTTGTTTTACCGTTTGATAACGGCTCCAGCAGACGCCCCGGGCGTCAAAGATGGCTTGTACCTCCGAGTAGGTTTTCTGGCTTATCCAGTTGCCAATCAGCTCGGAAATAGCGTCTCTGGCTTCAAAGCGGTTGCCTTCTTTGGACAGGTCGGTATCAAGTTTGGCGGCCAGGTCTTTCATTGCCTGAGTCGTTTCGGTGGCATCACATAGTGATTGCCACTGTTTGCCGGTCAGGCCAATGACCATGACGCGTTCGCCATCGGCGGTTAGAAAATCGCGTCCGAATGCACCGAACAGGTAGTTACCATAGCGTGGCCGTTCGACGCCGAGAGTGGCTTCTGCGATAAAGCCAAGATGGCTGAGTACCGCCATGGCGGCGTCAGCCAGTGCCAATTTGATGTGCTGGCCTTCTCCGGTGCGCGTCCGGTGTCGTTCTGCCGCCAGCAGGCCGAGCGCCGCCATTTGCCCGGTGACTAAATCCCATGCCGGTAACACGTGGTTGCTCGGGTCTTTGCTTTCTTGCGGGCCAGTAAGAAAAGGCAGGCCAATCGCCGGGTTCACGGTATAGTCAACGGCCGAGCCACCGTGACGGTCACCCTGTATGGTCAGTTGAATCAAATCAGGCCGTTTTTCTGTTAAATCCTCGAACGATAGCCAGCCTTTGGGGGGGAAGTTGGTCAGCAACATGCCGGAGTCCTGGCCGGAAGCGGTGATAATCTGTTTAGCCAGCTCAGACCCTTCGGGAGCGCGAAAGTTGATTGCGACCGATTTCTTCGATTTGTTGAGTCCAGCCCAGAACAGGCTTTCGTTGTCTTTGGTGACTGGCCATCTTTTGTAATCGAGTCCGCCGCCAATGTTGTCAATTCGTATCACCTCGGCACCTAACTGGGCCAGAGTCATGCCACCTGAAGGTGCGGCAACAAAAGCGGATGCTTCAACAACCCGCATACCAGAGAGAATGCCTTTCATATTCGTATCCTAGTGTTTATATTTGCAGTTTCTATTGGTTATAGCGATAAGAAGCATAAACCAGCACTTTTAATAAATCTACAACAGGCTATAAATCAGCTTCAGGTAATAAACTTACATCAGGAATCCCATTATGCGATCGGTAGTATTTACTGAAACAGGCTCTTTAGAAGTCCTTAAATTGGCAGACATCCCGTTACCTGAACCTGGGCCGGGCCAGGTCAGAGTAAAATTGACATCGGTTGGGTTGAATCGGGCCGATGCCCTTTATCGCGAGAATAAATACTTTATCAAGCCTGTCTTTACCTTATCGAATGAGGTAAACGGAAATAACGCGACAGCACAAAAGTATTGCAGAATAGGGCTGGAAGGCGGTGGAATTGTCGATAAAACCGGTGACGGTGTCAATCTGCCAATCGGTCAGCGGGTCGCGCTTCTGCCTCTGACTGTCGATCCGATAGCCCAGGGCGCGTTGTCCGAGTACGGTATCTACAATGCAGAACACCTAATCGATGTGCCGGAGTCTATTGACGACAGTATTTCCGGCGCCATTTGGATGAAGTATTTAACTGCCTGGGGAGGAATGGTGGCAAACGGCAATCTACAGGCCGGGCAAGTGGTGACTATTACTGCCGCGTCCAGTTCGGTTGGTATTGCGTCGATACAGTTGGCAAAAATGTTGGGAGCCACCGTTATCGCGACTTCCACCAGTGATGACAAGTTACCGGAGTTGTCCGCTCATGGTGCTGATTGTGTGATAAATTCGAAATCCGATGATTATGTCGATAAAGTCAAAGCAATTACCGATGGCAAGGGTACTGATTTGGTGTTCGACGCCGTCGCCGGCCCGGGCATCAGATATTTGGTTCAGGGATCAAAGCGTGGCGGCTGTATTGTTATCCAGGGAATGTTGGATCGCAGGCCAATGGATATACATGCCGGAGTGCTGATGAAAAGGTTGCTGACTATAAAAGGATTTACCCTGGATACGGTGGTCGAAGACAAACCTTATCTTCATCGTGCGTTGGATTGTATCAAGACCGGGTTGACACAGGGGAAACTGATACCTTGCATCGCAAAAAAATTCCCGCTCGCTGATTTCCCGGAGGCGTTCCGTTTGCTGGAGTCGAACCAACACGTTGGTAAGATTGTTGTGATTCCCTGAAAATCAAAGACCAGCTTGCCACCGAATGTTTATCGCTTGCGTTTCACACTATTTGAATTGCTTTGTGTCAAGTGATTCAGTCGGCTTAGGGCATATACTTAAAGGCGAGGATGTTTGATTTAACATGATGGTCTGCCTGGTAGGTCGAGCAAGGAATGTGTCGGTTTCGGCGAATCGCCTGGCAGGTAAAATAGATTTGTAAAAAAGGCGGATAGAGTTTTGTCAAATTGTTGTTTTGCAGCAAGATGGTAAGACTGAAGTGGATACAACGAATACTTTATGATATTTGATTGGGAGGCACCTTGTCAGAACAAACAACACAAATGATCCAGCAAGCAACTGAAGCAATCGACACAGTCCAAGGGTTGGTCGATCAGGCTTTGTCTCATATTAAAAAGCGCTGCGTCAATGAAGCCGGTCGGATATCATCTACCCAGTTGGATCAATTTCAACTGGCAACCTACGATTTGGCCTTCTGTTCTGCTGAAACCGCCGGTGCGCGTCATATGATTGAATATGCGACCACGGTGCGAGACAAGCGCGGTAACGAAGCCCCGATCCTGATCGAAGAGCGTATCGCCCTCTATTTTTGTGCTGAGATGGTTCAGAGTGTGCGCGCCAGACTGGCTCCGCGGCTTGGTGATTGCGGGCTTGAGTTTAGTGAATTGGCGGCGCTTGACAAGCCTGATATTCAGGCCTTTTGTCAGACGAGTCTAAATACGAGCAAGCTGGTGGAACTTGGTAGTCTGATGATGGAGCAGGATGGCCGCACCGGCGAATACCTGCTTGATGAAGACAAAGAAATCATGCGGGATACGTTTCGTGGTTTTGCCAACGATGTCGTTATGCCCCAAGCGGAAGAAATTCATCGTCAGGATTTAATCGTACCCGAAAAAATATTGGGTGGCCTTATTGATATGGGCTGTTTCGGCTTGTCTATACCAGAGCAGTACGGCGGCTTGCAGCCCGATGATCACGAAGACAATATGGGTATGATCGTGGTGACAGAGGAATTGTCTCGTGGCTCGCTGGCGGCGGCGGGTAGTTTGATTACTCGTCCCGAGATACTTTCCAAAGCACTCCTGGCCGGTGGTACCGAAGAGCAAAAACAGAAGTGGTTACCAAAATTGGCAGTGGGTGACCCGCTTTGTGCCGTAGCGATCACAGAACCGGATTACGGTTCCGATGTGGCAGGTATGAAGTTGAAAGCGGAAAAGACTGATGGCGGCTGGGTGTTAAATGGCAATAAAACTTGGTGTACCTTCGGTGGCAAGGCCGGTGTACTGTTGATATTGGCGCGGACTGATCCGGATCCCGGCAAGGGGCATAAGGGCTTGTCTATGTTTCTGGCTGAAAAGCCGTCTTTCGATGGTCATGATTTTGAGTATAGCCAGCCCGAGGGAGGCAAGATCTCAGGTAAGGCGATACCGACCATTGGTTATCGGGGTATGCATTCGTTTGACGTATTCTTTGATAATTACTTTGTTCCGGACGCAAATCTGCTTGGCGGTGAGGCGGGGCTTGGTAAAGGCTTTTATTTTACCATGGCCGGTTTTGCCGGGGGCCGAATCCAGACTGCGGCACGCGCAACAGGGTTGATGCAGGCGGCGTTCGAGAAAGCCATCAGTTACGCCAAGGAAAGAAAAGTGTTCGGTTTGCCGATTGGCGACTATCAGTTAACCCAGATCAAGATAGCCCGTATGGCTACCCTGTTGGCGACATCCCGTCAGTTTACCTACGCTGTTGCCAGATTAATGGATAAGGGCGAAGGTCAGATGGAAGCGAGTCTGGTTAAATTGTTTGCCTGTAAGACTTCCGAATGGTTATGTCGCGAGGCACTGCAAATACATGGTGGTATGGGGTATGCCGAAGAGACCGATGTAAGTCGTTACTGGATAGATTCCCGTGTTCTTTCCATCTTCGAGGGAGCGGAAGAAACCTTGGCTCTGAAAGTGATAGGAAGAAGTCTGATTGAGAATGCTGCGTAACGTGAATGGCCTCTGGTTGATTCAGGCAGTGTTGTTTTAGATAGTGAACGCGCCGGTCATGGCGCGTTTTTTGCGGATTACGAGTGAAAATGCTCAAAAAATTAGAGCTAAATCAAATCAATAATTTGCTCGGCGTAATACGTTTATAAAAAACGTGGGACAAAGCTAATGACTACCAAGAAACGTCACGTCATTTATGACAAGGACAACAAGCCTTCACAGGATAGCCCCTGGATTTTCAGAACCTATGCAGGCCATACCAATGTCTGGGCCAGTAATAAACTGTATCGGGACAACCTGGCAAAAGGCCAGACCGGGTTGAGCATCGCGATGGATCTGGCTACCCAGTGCGGTTACAGTTCGGATCATCCGATTGCCCAGCCGGAAATCGGCAAGGTGGGGGTTCCAATCAACTCTCTCGATGATTTTCACGTTCTGTTCGACAATATTCCCCTCGCTGAAATGAATACGTCAATGACTATCAATGGTACGGCCATGTGGTTACTGTCGCTTTATGTCGCGTTGGCCGAAGAGCAGGGCGTCGATGTTTCCAAACTGATGGGAACCACACAGAACGATTTGATCAAAGAGTATCTGGCGCGCGGTACCTATATATTTCCGCCTGAAGACTCGATGCGTCTGATTGTCGATATGTACGAGTTCTGTTTGCACAATGTGCCATCCTGGAATGCGTCCAATATCTGCTCGTATCATTTGCAGGAGGCGGGTGCGACGCCAGTACAAGAATTGGCGTTTGCGCTGGTTACCGCGATTACCATTCTGGACGCTATCAAAGCCCGCGATTGCTTTTCCGAGGAAGAATTTGAACGCTGTGTCGGGCGTATTTCCTTTTTTGTCAACGCGGGAATGAAGTTTGTCGAAGAACTCTCGAAGATGCGAGCATTCTGTGAAATGTGGGAGGAAATAACGAAGGAACGTTATCACGTCAAGAATCCCAAGTTTCGCCGTTTTCGTTATGGTGTTCAGGTCAATTCGCTTGGACTCACCGCAGAACAGCCTGAAAACAACGCCTGGCGAATTATAATCGAAACGCTTGGTGTTATTTTGAGTCGAAAAGCGCGCTGTCGTGCGCTGCAATTACCTGCTTGGAACGAGGCGCTTTCGCTACCGCGCCCTTGGGATCAACAGTGGTCTTTACGTATTCAGCAAATTCTCGCTTATGAAACCGATTTACTCGCTTATCCTGATTTGTTTGACGGTTCGGTCGTGATCGAGTCAAAAGTCGCGGAGCTCAAGGAACTGGCTTACGCTGAAATCGATAAAATTCTGAAAATGGGAGGTGGGGTCGAAGCGGTAAAAAGCGGCTACATGAAGTCTGCTTTGGTTGCCTCGCAAAGTGAACGTATGCAGAAGCTGGTCAACGGTGAGCAGATTGTGGTGGGTAAGAATCGCTGGGTCGAAGGCTTGGAATCGCCTTTGGTAAGTGACTCCGATGGCGGTATTTTTATGGTTGACAGTGACGCGGCCAAACGAACCTTGGAGGCATTGCAAAAAACCAAAAACGAACGGGATGAAGCGGTCGCTCAGGCAGCTATCGAACGTTTGAAAAAAGACGCGAAAAACAATGTTAACCTGATGGATGCGTCTATCGCTTGTGCCAAAGCTCGGGTTACGACAGGCGAATGGGCGGATGCGTTACGAAGTGTGTTTGGTGAGTATCGACCGCCAACCGGGGTCGATGGTCAATCACTGACTGTAGATGGAGAAACGTTGGACAATGTAAGGGCGAAGATCGATGCATTTATCGAGAAATACGGTTATCGTCCTAAATTGCTTGTCGCCAAGCCGGGATTGGATGGTCACTCCAACGGTGCCGAAGTAATTGCCGTGGCAGCGCGTCATGCCGGATTTGACGTGATTTATTTCGGTATTCGACTCACGCCGGAAGAGGTTGTACAGTCGGCAATCGAAGAGAACGTGGATGCTATCGGTGTTTCGCTTCTCTCCGGTTCCCACAACGAAATTATGGCTCAATTGTTTGCCGGGCTTGAAGAATCCGGTGCGAAAGGTGCGATACCTGTTGTTTTGGGCGGGATTATCCCTGAGCCGGATCACCAAGGAATGATCGAGCAGGGAGTAAAAAGAATTTTCACCCCCAAGGATTTCGATCCAATGGGTGTCATGGCGGAAATCATGGATGTCATCGAGGATTCCAAGTCTGCCTGATAGGGCAATTTGTCAATCATGCCGGGAAACAGAACGACGGACAATATGATTTCTGATGAATTAAAGGCACTGGTAGACCATGCGTTGGTACTGGAAAAGTGGCCCGTTGCGCGTTTGGTTTCGATCTTTGAGACCGAGTCGGAGGCAGCGGGTGTTCAGCGTCAGGCAATTATGGCATATCTCGCTACGGTTAAGCCGACTCGTTGTGCTCGTATACTGGGTATTACCGGGACGCCCGGTGCCGGCAAATCCAGCCTGATAGGGCTGGTCTGCATGTCACTTCTGTCCAGGTACAGTGACATATCCATTGCGGTGATCGCTGTCGATCCGTCAAGCCATACTTCGGGCGGGGCGTTACTGGGAGATAGAACCCGAACGAATTTTCCGGTGGCGGAAAAACGCCTGTTTTTTCGTTCCCAGGCATCGGCTTTGGATCTGGGAGGGATGGGTCGAAAAACCTTTCAGGTGGTCAGGCTGTTAAGAAAACTCTTTGATCTGGTTATTATTGAAACGGTGGGTATTGGTCAAAGCGAAATTGAAGTGGATCGTTTGAGTGACCAAACTCTGTTGGTGATGCAACCACTGGCGGGTGACCAGGTTCAGTTTATGAAGGCAGGAATTATGGAAGTGCCTGATGCATTTGTTATAAACAAATGTGATGAGGATATGCTGGCACAGAAAAGCTATCATCTGCTGAGAGCCAGTTTGAAACTGGCCAATATTTATGTGAACGAGGAAAATCAACAATCGAAACCGATTTTTCTGACCAGTGTCATCAAAAAAAAGGGAATAGAGGAGCTGGCCGATCACCTGCTTGGTGTGCGGAATTTGGAAAACGACGCAGAGGCATTTGCTGTCACGGAGCGTTTTTTTCTCGAAAAGTGGGTGAAAGAAGAGTTTGGCAACTATGGTCTCGGAGTCTGTGAGCAGTATCTGACAGCAAACGCAAATCATTATTTTTCGTTTGATCAGGTATTGAGTGCGCTTGTAGCGTTATTCCGGCGGCAGCTGCCACCGTTAACCAAATTTGATTATTTTTGATCTGAATATAATAAGAGGACGTAACATGACAAAAGAACTTTATGATATTGCCGAAATGCCACCTTTGGGTGAAGTGCCAAAGAAAATGCACGCTTGGCTGATCCGCCCCGAGCGTTTTGGTGAACCGACCAAAGCTTTTGCCAAAGAAGTGCTGGATGTGCCTGACATCGCTGACGATGAGGTTCTTGTTTATGTCATGGCGGCGGGTGTTAACTATAATAACGTTTGGGCGGGTCTGGGTATTCCGGTAAACGTTATTGCTGCGCGTAACAAGGCGGGCGAACCTGAACAATTTCATATTGGCGGTTCTGATGCGTCTGGCATTGTTTACAAGGTTGGCAAGAATGTGACCAACGTAAAAGTGGGTGATGAGGTTGTCGCGCATTGTGGCATATGGGATCAGAATGCACCTTCTATAAAAGCGGGTAAAGACCCGATGTACGATCCAAGCTTCCGGATTTGGGGTTACGAGACCAACTGGGGAAGCTTCGCCCAGTTTACCAAGGTGCAAGACCATCAGCTTATGCCTAAACCCAAACACCTGAATTGGGAAGAAGCCGCCGCTTATATGTTGGTTGGCGCGACTTCTTACCGAATGTTGATGGCGTGGGCGCCAAATAATGTTAAAAAAGATGACGTGGTATTGGTATGGGGTGGAGCCGGTGGTATCGGTTGTATGGCCATTCAGATCGCCGCTGCCATGGGGGCGAAACCGATAGCCGTTGTTTCTGGTGAAGACAAGTTTGAATATTGTAAAAAATTGGGTGCCATTGGTTGTATCAATCGTAGGGATTTTGACCATTGGGGAATCATGCCTCACTGGAAAGATGGCGATGCTTATGGTGCGTGGTTAAAAGGCGCCCGTAAGTTTGGTAAGGCGATATGGGATATTCTGGGTGAAAAGCGTGGTGTCGATGTCGTGTTTGAACATCCGGGTGAAACTACGATTCCTACTTCGATTTTTGTCGCTGAAACCGGCGGTATGGTGGTTATCTGTGCAGGTACAACCGGTTTCAATGCCACGCTTGATCTTCGCTATCACTGGATGCGTCAAAAGCGTTTACAAGGGTCTCATTTTGCTAATGACGAGCAGTCATATGGCTTGAATGATCTGGTGTGCGAGGGGAAGGTCGATCCTTGCATGTCCAAGGCGTTTACTTACGATGAACTACCCGAAGCGCACCAGCTTATGTACGAAAACAAGCACCCTTCAGGCAATATGTCGGTACTGATTGGCGCACCCGACTTTAATATGGGAGTGTCTAAATAATCAAAATAATTACTTAGGTATCCCCATCACGGATGTACAGGAAACGATCGAAGTGGACAAATAGATCAGCTTGGAATTCGTGATTACATAACCACCCGCATTGGCTGGTGTTTTACTTTTACCATACAAAGGATGTGTCGCGAGCAGCTGCGACATATCCTGTTGAATGGGTTTGGTCTTGTTGTAGGGTATCGTTGGTGGTATGTGGGCCGAGTGATGCGTTAAGCATCGCAGGTTTTGGACAGGCGAGAACAACCAACCCTAACCGGATTGGTGATAGTTTAACTGTTAACTCATGTTTTCTGATTTTTCTTCTATAAGTGACTTCGCTTGCCAGTCATTGTCACTCTATCCAGGTGTTGGTTGATGAAGCGGTAAATGGTAAAGAAATTCGTCATTGCCAAGCGCTGCGTTTTTTGCTAGTTTGGTTATTTTTTTAGCAGATCCCGAAGGTTCCTTCTTTTTGCCATCAGGGTATCGATAAATTTGGTGTACGCGATTTTCTGTTCGAGTGCGCTTTCAAGTATTTCGTTGAAATCTTGCAATAAGGTCTCCAGGTCTCTCCGAGATACGTCAGAGTGGCTTGATTGGTCGTCTTTTCGTGGCGCAGCAGTTGTACTATCCTGGTTCATTTCCTCCTTTAGCTCTTCTCCTATAGCGTCGACGACCTTTGAGTCGACTATATCGTTGTTCTCAAGAAAACACATGAGTAGGGTTCGATCCATAACGATATTAATTCTTCTCGGTACTCCCATTGTATAGTGATGTAACTTGGTCAGAGCTTGTTCGGTAAAGCCGGGCTTATCCGTCCATCCCACGTGCAACAATCGATGCATGACATATTGTTTTACTTCGGCACTGCTCAGTGCTCTAAGGTGGAAAGAGGCAATAACACGCTGCTGGAATTGGAGCATGCTGGGATGTTGAAGTTTTCCTCGCAATTCTTCTTGTCCGAGTAGAAATGTTTGCAGCAGCGGTTTGCTATTGACTTGATAGTTAGACAACAATCTGAGTTCTTCTAACGAATCATGGCTAAGATTCTGCGCTTCGTCAATGACGAGTAAAGCACGTTTATTCTGGCTTGATAGACCGAATAGGTAGTCTTCTATATCTCGTAATACTTGTGCTTTGTTGTGGCCACTGGTATTTAAACCAAATGCATTGGAGATATGCTCCAGCAACTCTTTTGGATTCAGGTTTGACGTAGACACCTGGCTGGCGATGATCTCGTCTGTTTCAATCGAGTCGAGCAAACTGCTGGCAATCGTCGATTTGCCGGTGCCTATTGGCCCGGTGATGACAATAAAGCCTTCACCCTGATGTAATCCGTATTGTAGGTAATACAGTGCCTTTTTGTGGCAGGCACTGGCATAAAAAAACTGCGGATCAGGTGTTAACTGGAAGGGTTTGGCGCTAAACCCAAAATGTGCTTCGTACATCAGAAGCTCCTATTGATAAACTTGAAAACTGATACATTAACTGCCCTAAAATCGTGCTAAGGCGGAGAAGCCCACGCGGTTTTCATCGAATGAGTTTTCTGTGACAGATGAATTCTGTTTATTAAATGTGTAGCTGATTGAGCCGGTAATTTTGCGCGAAAACTGCCTAGTAAGAATGGCTCGGGAATAGATTTCCTTAACCGTTTCTTCACTGGCCAAATTGATATTTCGTTCAAATTTGTTCCAACCCCCGCTCATTTGAAATCTTGTTCTGGAACCCAATTCCCAGCCCCAGGAAAGTGCTCCACCAAATTCCCGGTCGTAGTTTTTATTGTTAAGCGCGCCTGATTTCAATGACTTGGTTCTATGCCAGTGCGTGTTTAGATTGAGCGTCGTTTTGCTACTGGTATACTGAGTCGAGTGAATTAAAGAACGAACTAATACCTGATCTTTCGATACATCCAAAAGAGGCATATCAATGCTGACGAGTTGCTGACCATCTTCAAGAACCGCGTCAGGATCTGTTGGCACGAAACAAGCAGAGAAGTCAACTGATGTGCCTTCGGGACAGACCAGAAACCCCAAGCCGGAGGAAAGGCTTTGTTGACCGAAGCTGGTCACTGAATCTTTGTAAGCGATGCTGTTGGCAATTTTTCTTGTTTTATGGCTAAGCTGAAATTGGTAGGTTTCGCCAAAAAACCGGTTTGAATAAAACCCGGAAACAGCGGTTCTGGCAGTAGGCGTCCATAAAAAATCAACGCCAATAAATTCATCGTCGCCTCCGGTTTCTTCCCTGTTTAGAGAAACGCCAATGGCTGACTTTTGTGTTGATCTTCGAAAGCCTAATCCCCAGCTTGAAAACTCAAAGTCTTTAGCGCTATCACCATTAGGTGCCGCATACTCGTATTGGCCAAGTACCACAAACGAGTAATTATCAGCAAGCTTTATTCCAATAGTCCCTGAAATCAACTGATTTTTACTTTTTTCTGAATCATATGTCCCAGCGCCATTAAAACGCCAGTTTAAGTTTTGCGCTTGCTTGCCGTTTGCGGTAGCGAAATTAGCCGAATAAATGTTTATATCAGAAAGGTCGTTGTCTGTGTGTGTTCTGCGGTAGTCGGTTCCGAAACTTGTATTGTGCCAGTTACGCTGGCCAGAACTATATTGTATTCCTGCGGCCGCAGTTTGAGTTTCAACTTGTTTACTTCCGGTAATACCATCGCTAAATGATCCGGGCTGCAACCGAGAGTTGAAAATGTTTCCGTTAACAAAAAGTCGAAGCGTACGATCGAGTTCGTAGTGGTTCAGTGCTGCACTAAGCGTATTTTCATCCCTGCCTTCAAAACCTGGATTACTGTAACGATGATAGTAATAGCGATAGTTTAAATGATAGTCGCTGTTTGCCGTTTTATCCTTCAACGCTATTCCAGGCGATACTGACGTAATAAAGCTGGTCTCCTCTTTACCAGTGGTATCCTGGTTAACGTTATCACTCCAGCTTTCATCCAGGGTAAGAGTTGGAACAAGCTTGACTTTTGCCTGACAAAAAGCCGGAATGCCAAGTGTCGTCGAAAAAAAAACACTCATTAATATGAATCTCAATACGATACGTTGCTGTTCAATTGCCAAGTAAGTACCCATCCTGATCGCCTACTGTTTGTTCAGTATCACTGGTGACGATAGTGAACTATCTGACCGATTTTCTGTTTTCTATTTTTTTTTGCTGTAATAGTAGCCATATCCATAATGATCTCTATACGAACCTCTGGATTTGTTAACAAGATAACCGATGGCGAGATCTTTATCTAATTGAGAAACGGCGACTTCTATATCATTCAGTTTGGTTTCATTTTCTTCGACAACGATAATGGCTTGACCAACTAGATTGGCCATGACATGTGTCTCATTTACCCCAAGGAGGGGCGGAGCATCAAATATAACAATACGATCAGAGTAACGTGTGGCTAGCTCTTTTGTTAATATATGCATTTTTTCAGAGGCCAATAGCTCTGATGATTGGTTATGAGGGTGGCCTGCAGGAATAAATTTGAAGTTGTCAATGTTGGTTGAATACATAATGTCAGACACGTCTTTTATCTCCCCGGCGAGGTATTCAGTCAGGCCGGTTTTGATTTCGACGCCAAGTTCATTGGTGATACTGGGGCGGACTACGTCAGAATCGACCAATAGCACCGTTTTATTCTTTTCCAACGCAATGTTCAGAGCCAGGTTAATGGAAGAAAAAGTTTTCCCTTCATGTGCGTTGCAGCTGGTCACGATAATAAGGTTTGGAAAGTGTAAGGATTTCGCCAAGGATCCGAACGCATTGTTGATCAGTTTTCTCTTGATAGCACGAAACTGTTCTTTTAGCACCCGGTTTTCACTATCCTTAGTGACAAAGCTTTTGCTGTCCAGATAGGCTGTGTCGATAGCTACGTACCTGCTGTTATTGCCTGCAGATTTGTTTTCGGGGGTGTCGGCACCCGCCCGGCTATCGACGCCACTCTTTGACCCCGCTCTTGAGTCATCAATGGTATCAGGTGTTGTTTGCGTGCTATCACTTTCGCTTGAGACTTTAGTTTCTGATAGGTGCGCCGCTTCAGGGGTCTGGACTGAATTCTCTGATTCTCCAGCCGCGAAGGACTGATTGTCCGGCGTTTTTTGCTTTGTTGGTTCTATCGTTTCGACTTGGCCTTCAGGGTTGGCTGGCTCATTGGTTTGCGCACTATCATCGGCCTCTTCTTGTAACAGGGATGATTCATCCAAAGTTGGTTCGTCAGCATCGTTGGAACCGACTTTCAGTTTGGCCATTGCCTTTTCAATCGTACTCATTTTTCTCTCCTTAACACTCAATGAGGCATGGTTGTCTGCCGGTTATGCTGAAAGCTGAAGCGCGATCAATACGCAGTACAGGCCAAAAACGGACAGTAATAGCAGGCTGAACAATATCAATGACAAACGTTCTGTTTTGCGAATCTGTTCCAGGTTAGCCATGGCTACCGAACCAAAAACGGGTAAGCCGGTTAGCCTGGTCAGCTGATTTGCAGAAACGAGGACGGGTTGCACCTGACTGGCTAAAAACGCGAGCCCGATACCTGATCCCAAACCAAAAATCATCACCAGCGACAAAAGCAAAATACGATTTGGTCCTGACGGATGAAGTGGTATCCGAGGCGGATCAATCACCTTGAATTGAATATCGTCAGCAGTCAGGTCGGCACTTTGAGACAGGCGTGCTTGCTCTCTTCGGGTAAGCAGTTCGTTGTACTTTGATTTGGTAATCTCATATCCTCGATTGAGAGAAACCAGTTCGGACTCAATTTCAGGAATCAAATGTATTTTTTCCTGCACGGCATTGACTTTTGCCTGATAGTCCTGAAACCGTACTTGCAATGATGCTTTCTCGTTTTCCAGCCGGGTCACATTAAGTTTCATCTGTTGATATACGGGATTGGTGTCGAGACTTTCTGCTGCGACATCATAATGCGACGACTGAGCGTTTATAGCATCAATTTCTTTTTTTCTTTGTTCTTCGAGCTTTTTGATGCGACGGTTAAGCTCGACAATATTAGGGTGTCGGTCGGTATATTTAAGTGTAAGACTGTCAAGTTGCGAGCGCAGTTGCGCGATGCGACCGTCATACTCGGTGCTGACAACCGTGGTTTTTGAACGCTGCTGAATAAGTCCAAAAGTCGGCTCTTCTCCTTTCAGTTGCGCGCGGGCGGAGCTGAGGCGAGAGTCGATTTCGCGTAATTTGAGCTTCGTTTCCTCAAGTCGCGATTTTTGGGCAGACAACTCGGAATAGTAACTGGACACATTGACACCCAATATGTTGGAGTATTTTTGCTTGTACTCGGTTAGTCTTCGTTCGTCCTCAAGTAATCGGGTTTCGTATTCTTTTATTTGTCGATCGATAAACTGTCCTGCCGTATCTGCTTCATTTCTGGATTCACCAAGCGTGTTTTCAATAAAAACAGTTAATGCTGACTGTACGACCGTCTTGGCTTCTTCGGGTTTCTCAGCCTCATACTTGATGGTAAATATGTTTTCTCGTCCCGCCGCTTCTATGAGCAAGTTATTTTTCAGTTTGTTCAGCATGGATTCGTATTCTTCATCGCTTTTTGCGGCTATATCCAGATCTGCCATTCTCGAAATCTTTTCAAGATTTGGTCTTGTCATCAGGGTTTTGACCATCAGGCGCAGTTGGCTATCGGTGTTGGGTTGTACTGTCAATCCGCGCAGTAATGGGCGAAGAAGGGACTGCGTGTCGACATAGACCTTGGCCTCGGATTGGTAGTTGTCAGGCAGTTGCCACACAAAGTACCAGCCTAGAGGACAGAGTGCCCAGATTGTGATAATGATCAGATATTTTTTTAGCCAGATCCCTTTTAGATAATTGACTAGTTGGTCAATCAACTCCTGCATTTACAAAGCCTCTCTGTGCATGTTGTCCGATACCTTTTGTTGTTTTAAGGGGTTAGCGCCTAAAAAAGGCGTTAGCCCTCAACAACTGATGCTTTACTTTGGTTTAAAACCACGCTTCCGGAATAAGAATAATATCACCCGGTAATATATCCACGTTTGCCGTAATGTCTCCTTGCTCTATTAAATCTTCCAGTCGTAAGTCATAGTGTTTATATTCGCCATTTTCAATTCTGAGTAATGTCGAGCTGTTGCCGGCTGCAAATTCGGTCAAACCGTTGACCTGAATCAATACGTCAAGCAATGTCATGTGTTGAGTATAAGATAACGCTTGGGGTTTCGCGGCTTCTCCTATTACTCGAACCTGTTCACTGAATGGGCCAACAAATTCGCTGACGCTAATGGATACGATCGGATCGCGAATATACACCGAGAGCGCTTTTTCTATCTGTCTTGCCACTGCGGTCGGTGTTTTGCCGGCAACTTCAATATCTTCAACGAGCGATGTCGTGATCATTCCATCGGGGCGAACTTCAAAGGATCCGCTGATTTCCGGATTTCCCCAGACAAAAACATTGAGCTCGTCTCCAGGCCCAATTAAATAGCGATAGTTTTCCGAATTCTTGGTGATGGATTCTTTGATAGTCGCTTGCGTCAAATCACTTGTTTGAGTTGACGCACATCCGACCAATACACTTGAGATAACCATCGCTATGACTGTGACTAACAGTGACGAAGTATTTATAGCTTTCATGGAGAAATCACCTTTGAACAGTTTGATGAGAGAATTATATGTTTCTTTTGTGCGGTAAACGATTACCGAGTGCTGGTTTTTTGCATTTATTTAGTCAAATCTTGTAAATTTTGAGCCAATTCAAGAAATACACTTTAGTTTTTCACTCGAATAATCAAAAATACGTCGCACTAACGCAAATAATCTTATTAAAACACAAACCAGTTTACTATAGTGTAGTTTCGCAAACGGTTTGGGGATTTGGTGAAGGTTTGCTGATTTATTGGCTGGATTTCTGACCAAAGGGGTGACCAGGGGGAAGTATGACCGAGACTATGGCGAATAAGACGTTCAAAATTATGTGCATAGTGGGAGCAAGGCCGAATTTTATGAAAATCGCTCCTATTATGCGGGCCTTTGCTTCGGAAACACCCTCGATTCGTCCCATCCTGCTGCATACCGGGCAACACTACGATCATGCGATGAAAGCACTTTTGTTCGATCAATTAAGGATTCCAGTGCCGGATATTGATCTCGAGGTGCGTGGCGGTAGTCACGCTGAACAAACTGCTAACATTATGCTGCGACTCGAACCTGTTGTTTTGCGGGAAAAGCCGGATGCATTGCTCGTTGTAGGAGATGTGAATTCCACTATCGCGTCTGCCCTTGTCGCCATCAAACTGCATATTCCGGTAATTCATGTCGAAGCAGGTCTGCGCAGCCGGGATATAGCTATGCCGGAGGAGATTAACCGGCTATTGACCGACCGGATATCACAGCTTTTGTTCACTACGGAAAGGTTGGGAAACCAAAATCTTGAAAACGAAGGTGTCGCCAAAGAGAATATTCGGTTTGTCGGCAACGTGATGATCGATACGTTGCTGCATAATAGGGAAATCGCGCCTTCAATTGACCAGGTTATGCAATCCTACGGTCTCGATCAGTTAAAAAAATCATTGGCTAAAAGTGATAATCAATTTGTTTTTGTTACCATGCACCGGCCTTCCAATGTCGATGATGCGTCGACCCTGGCCCGGTTACTCCAAAGTATTCGTCAGGTGGCGGATCGTATTCCGGTTGTTTTTGCCGTTCATCCTCGAACCAAAGGCAATATAGAGTCATTTGGTTTACAGGATAAACTGGAACATCAGAATATTCATATCACGCCTCCGGTGGGTTATCTGGATTCAATTACCTTGATGTCCAATGCAAAATTGGTCTTGACAGACTCTGGTGGGATACAAGAAGAAACCACAGCACTGGGTGTACCGTGCTTGACCATGCGGGAAAACACGGAGCGCTGGATAACTGTCGAGGAAGGAACCAACATTATTGTCGGCACCGATCACGAAAAGATTATCTCGGAATTCGGGCGAATAATGGATGGCACAGGTAAAGCAGGTCGCCGACCTGAGCTTTGGGATGGAAACGCCGCAGTCAGAATTGTAAGAGAAATAAGGGACTGGTTTGAGTCAGGGGACTATGGGTTGCTGGGTTGATCGTCGATTGATATAAAGTTAGTTTGTTGGCTGTTGTTAGAAGTTGTGAACCAAAGGGGCGCCCGGTATGTTGCGCAATGCCATGACCATCGATGTTGAAGATTATTTTCATGTATCGGCATTTGAAAACCATATTTCAAAATCAGCTTGGGATCACTTGCCATTACGAGTGGAGGAAAACACGGAGCGTTTGTTGGAGTTGTTCGAATCAAAAAATGTGTTGGCGACTTTTTTTGTACTGGGCTGGGTGGCTGACAAATGCCCAAATCTGGTCAAGCGAATTAGCGATCAGGGGCATGAAATTGCCAGTCATGGCTATTCCCACGCCAGAGCGACAGAACAGACCCAGGAAGTCTTCAGGGATGACGTAAAACGATCCAAGGAATTGCTCGAGAATCTGTGTGGCAAGCCAGTATTGGGCTATCGTGCACCCAGTTTCTCGGTTAACGAGTCAAACCAGTGGGTGTTTGATACGCTTGTGGATCTTGGGTTTGTCTATAGTTCCAGCACTTACCCGGTTAAACATGATCTCTACGGCGTTCCTGATTGGCCGCGCTTTAAATATCAGCGGGAAAACGGTCTGATTGAAGTGCCCTTGACGACGTTAAAAATGGGCAGCAGAAATCTGCCGATCGCGGGAGGGGGGTACTTTCGTTTGTATCCATACTTTTTAACCCGATATTTCTATCGAAAATTTCATCAGGTCGAACAAAAGCCGGGAATATTCTATATGCACCCTTGGGAAATTGATGTCGATCAGCCAAGACAAAAGGGAATTTCCTTCAAGTCTTCTTTTAGACATTATCTCAATATTGGTCGACAGGTAAGTCGGTTGTCCACCATGTTGGATGATTTTTCGTGGGGCAGGATGGATCAGGTGTTTGAGCTGAATATGACAGGGAGTGATTGCAAATGACCAATTTGGTCACCAGGTATATTACCAGGAATGATTTTGCCAAATGGGATGCTTTTGTCGAATCCCATCCGGAATCGACTTTTTTTCATCAGATAGGTTGGTTGCGAGTCATACAGCGAGCCTTTAATCATGTGCCCCATTATCTGATTACCGAAACATCAGAAGGGCATCTGGCCGCTGTTCTTCCGCTGTTTGAGATAAAAAGCATGTTGTTTGGGCACTCGCTGGTGTCGGTTCCTTTTTGTGTTTATGGCGGCCCTCTGGCAGATAGCGAAGAGGCCATGCTGCAGATCACAGATCATGCTGCCGAATTGGCAAAACGCTTAGGCGTTGACTTTCTGGAGTTGAGAAATGTAAATAAAATACGTGACGACTGGCCGGTTAAATCGATTCATTCCACATTTATCCGGCCACTAGAGGATGATGACGATAAAAATCTGGCTGCCGTGAAATATAAACAACGCGCTGTCGTCAGAAAAAGTCTAAAGAACAAGCTTGTGATCAGTTTTCCAGCCGACGCCGATGAGTTCTACTTTGCGTATTCCACCAGTGTTAGAAATCTCGGAACGCCAGTTTTTTCCAAACGCTTTTTTCTTGAATTAAAAAGAGAGTTCGGAGAGGATTGTGAAATCCTGTCAGTAAAGAAAAATGGTCAGTTACACAGTGCCTTGATGAGCTTTTATTTCAGGGATACGGTGTTGCCCTACTATGGTGGTGGACTACCTGAAAGCCGAGGCTCAAAAGCGATGGATCTGATGTATTTTGACCAAATGTGCCGGGCTGGGAAGAGGGGATACAAGTTTTACGATTTTGGCCGAAGCAAAAATGATACTGGCCCCTTCAATTACAAAAAGCATTGGGGATTTGAACCGAAGCCGCTGAATTATCAATACTTTCTCGTCAATGCAACCGAGCCGCCCGATTTGAATCCGCTGAATCCGAAGTATCAGCTTATGATTGACACCTGGAAAAAACTTCCGTTACGGCTGTCGCAGTTAATCGGCCCGCTTGTTTCAAAATATCTGGGTTGACTATGGTTAATACCAAAGCGTACAACACTAAAAAAGACATTCTTTATATCGTGCATCGAATACCCTATCCTCCAAATAAAGGGGATAAGATTCGATCCTTCAATATTCTCAAGTTTCTCAACCAGCACTATCGTGTTCATCTGGCAACCTTTATTGACGACCCGGCAGATCAGCAGTTTGTTGCCAGGTTGGATGAGTTTTCCTGTGATAAATTGGTTGTGTCTATCCACCCTCTAGCGCGAAAGGTTTTTAGTCTGCTGGGTTTGTTGACCGGTGAGGCGCTAAGCAACCGGTTCTACCGGAGCAAGCAAATGCAAAGCTGGATAACTGATAAAGTGCTGGCACAGGGAATCAGCAAGGTGGTGCTGTTCTCGTCTCCTATGGCTCAATTTATCAACTCGCTGACGGCCAGTATCGATGTGTCGATCATGGATTTTGTTGACGTCGATTCTGAAAAGTGGTTTCAGTATGCCGATAAACATGCATTTCCAATGAATTATCTGTACCAACGTGAAGGACGCAGTTTGCGAGCTTTCGAGGCTCAGGTGAGTGACAAATGTCGTGCTTCTATCTTTGTTAGTCGTAGTGAAGCCGAGTTGTTTAAACAAAAAATCTCGCTCAATCATCCGGAAAGGGTAACGGCGATATCAAACGGTGTGGATATCGATGTGTTTAATCCGGCGACTGTTTATAACACTCCATTCGATGTTTCGGAAAAATCTGTGGTATTTACCGGAGCCATGGATTATTGGGCCAATATCGATGCGGTGAAATGGTTTTGTCGGGAAGTCTGGCCTCGGGTTAGATCTCGAAACCAAAACGCGGTTTTTTATATTGTTGGCTCCAAGCCAACGGAAGATGTACTTGCGCTGGGGGATTTGGATGGCGTCGAAGTCACCGGTTTTGTGCCTGAGGTACAGCCTTATCTGGCCCATTGCCATGTTTGCGTGGCACCGTTACGTATCGCCAGAGGCATTCAAAACAAGGTGCTTGAGGCATTGGCAATGTCGAAAGTCGTGATAGCGACACCGGAGGCGCTGGAGGGTATTGTCGGATACAAAGCAGAGTCGCCTGTGGCTATTGTCTGTAGCGAACCAGAAAAATATGCGCAAGAAATTCTGAACACGATTTCCAGCCCTTCTCCCCAGATTTACGCGCCAGCTCGGCGTTATGTCGAAGCCTATTTTTCATGGCAAAGTCATTTGTCTCAACTGGAAAGTCTGCTTGAGTCTTAATGGCAGATAAAATCATCCTGATGGCGGATCATAACCGGGTTACATGAGGTGAAAAAATTGGAAAAACCTGCGAATTTACAGAGCACTTGGTTTATTTTTGGTGCATTTTTTTTATCGACTACCATGGTAGTCCTGGTCTATTCGGATACAATTCTGGCCATGGTCAAGACTTGGTACGGGTCAGAAACCTATAACCATTGTTTTTTTATCGTGCCCGTTTTTGTTTATTTCGTCTGGAACAAGCGATTTAAACTGCACGGCTTGCCTGAGCCCTCACTGTTGGGTTTGTTACCCGTCGCGGCACTGGGTTTTCTATGGTTGTTGGGCGCCTTTGCTGATGTTTCGCTGGTCAAGCAGTTTGCGGTGGTCGGAATGATCGTGACTGCGACCGCTGCCTGGCTGGGTGTACACCTGGCTCGTCAAATTGCGTTTCCGCTTGGCTTTCTGTTTTTATCCGTTCCGATCGGTGAAGAATTTCTTCCTGTTATGATGGATTTTACGGCCAGCTTCACTGTTACGACGCTTAAATTGCTCGGGTTTCCGGTGTTTCGGGAAGGCAATTTTTTTAGCCTGCCAAGCGGTAATTGGTCTGTCGTCGAGGCTTGCAGTGGCGTCCGATACCTGATTGCTTCCGTTACCATGGGGCTGATTTATGCTTACATCACTTACACCCGTTTCTACAAACGGTTTGTCTTCGTTCTTGTTTCTATCATCGTTCCTATTATTGCGAATGGTTTGCGTGCGGTGCTTATTGTGCTGTTAGGGCATTACAGCGGGATGACTATCGCCACCGGGGTTGACCATCTGATTTATGGCTGGTTGTTTTTTGGTGTTATTGTGTTCATCCTTTTTTGGCTGGGTTCCTATTGGCGGGATGATATGGGCGCAGCCACTGATGAAGTCAGTCTTGATTTATCTGAGGGAACGGCCGATTTAAAACGCTGGTTATATAACCGGCGTCGGTTTAGAGTCACGGGTTTGCTGTTGATTGTATTGTTGCTTTGGCCAATCTGGTTTAATTGGAGTGTCAGTCAGGGTTCAGAACAGCTTGTGACTCATCAACTTCCGGTTGGTGACGGTTATGCAGAATGCCGACATTGCCTGGTTGATTTCAAGCCTGGTTTCAATCATGCGGATCATTATAGCGAGAAGAGCTACGAGACCAAAAAACAAGATCGAGCTGACAAGCCCATGTATGTTTTTATTGCTTCGTATTACTCATGGAACCCCAAAAGCGAACTTATTGCTTATCAGAATCAATTGATCAAGCCCGCTGATGAAAACCATCGAATTATCAGCCAGGGGGAAAAAGACGCGATGATTCGCACTGTTTCCAGGGGGCAGCAGGGTAGGTGGTTAACTTATCACTGGTACCAGGTTGTCCCTGTGCGGTCGGGTGAAAAACCAGGCCGGGTAAATGAAGCGACAACGACAACAAGTAAAATCAAGGTGAAAGTATTGGAAGCGTTGAATCGACTGATAGGTCGTCATTATATAAGCCAGGTTGTTGCAGTCTATACGCCAACGAAAACCATAGGTGATTCTGAACAAAGGTTACGCCAGTTTTTATCTGCCGAAAAAGATCATCTAACCCAAACAAGTCGCTTTTATTGATGTCCCGGACTATTCCGCTTATCGCTCATATACTCCATCGTTTTGATGTTGGAGGACTGGAAAATGGTGTGGTCAATTTGATTAACCGTATTCCGGAAGAGCGTTTCACCCATGTCATTATCTGTATGCAGGGGTATAACCCGGAGTTTTGTCGTCGTTTAAATAGACAAGTGGCGGTGATTTCTGTTGCTAAAAAAGAAGGCAAGGATCTCGGCGTTTACTTCAGGCTTTATCAGGTAATAAAACGACTGCAGCCAGATATAGTGCATACCAGAAACCTATCCGCCATGGAGGCGCAATTGCCTGCGTTTCTGGCCGGCGTGCCCTATCGGATACACGGTGAGCACGGCTGGGATATTTATGACCCGAAAGGAGAGGTGCGCAAATATCAAATAATACGAAAAGTGTTCAGTTTCTTTGTGCATCGGTTTGTTCCTCTTTCTTCTGAACTCGAAAACTATCTGGTAGAGCGGGTTGGCATACCGAAACATAAAATGACCAGAATCTGTAATGGCGTTGATTTGACCCGGTTTGGCAATCAGGTGTCCGAAAAGCCTTTAGCCTGGCCCTTTGCAGTGGATAGTTTCGTTTTTGGTTGTGTCGGCAGGCTGGAACTTATCAAGGGGCATATTGATCTGTTGCGGGCATTTCATCTCGCTTTACAGCGGAATCCAGGGCTAAATTTGCGTTTGTGTCTGGTCGGTGATGGGTCTCAACGAGCTGTTTTGGAAACATTTATCGCAGATAACGGTCTTGTAAATGACATTTATCTTGCAGGTAATCAAAGCGATATTCCGCGCTATTTAAAACAGTTCGACTGTTTTGTTTTGCCGTCACATGGTGAAGGTATTTCAAATACCATATTGGAAGCCATGGCCAGCGGCTTGCCGGTAATTGCAACTCGCGTAGGTGGTAACGCAGATTTGATATCGGAAGATGGTAACGGATTGCTGGTCGAGGCCCGTTCACCAGAAGCTATGGCGGAGGCGATGTTGCGGCTGGCTTCGGATAGAGTGTTACAGGAAAGATATTCAAACAGGTCGCGCCAGCGAGTGAAAGAGAAATTCTCTCTTTCTGTCATGGTAGATAATTATATCAATGTATACAGCAGGAAATAGGTCGATTTCATGTGTGGTATAGCGGGCATATTTAATCTCGACGGTCAGGGTCAAATTGATCAGGAATTACTGGCCAGAATGAATCAGGCGCAGTTTCATCGTGGCCCCGACGAGGGCGGGATGTGGACTGACCAAGGGATTGGTTTGGCGCATCGTCGACTTTCCATCATCGACTTGTCTTCTGCCGGGAAGCAGCCGATGACCAATGAAGACGGGACAGTTATCGTCTCGTTTAACGGGGAAATCTACGATTTTCAGTCGCTTCGGGAAGAGCTTGTCGCCAAGGGGCATGTGTTTAAATCCCACACGGATACGGAAGTCATAGTGCACGGCTGGGAAGAGTGGGGCGAGCGGTGCATAGAAAGGTTTCGGGGTATGTTTGGTATCGCCATTTGGGATGCCAACAAGAAACAATTGTTTATGGCCAGAGACCGATTGGGCATCAAGCCGGTTTTTTATACTATTACAGAAAAAGGAACCCTGTTATTCGGTTCTGAGCTGAAAGTCCTTTATCAGTATACTGACCTGAAGAAAGAAATTGACCCGCAATGTGTCGAAGATTATTTTGCGTTTGGCTATGTGCCGGAGCCGCGCACCATATTCAAAAATATCTATAAGCTGGAGCCTGGGCATACCCTGTCAATCAAAGTCGGTGAGACAAAGCCCACGATCGAGCAATACTGGAATTTACCGTTTCAAACTGATGAATCGCTTTCCTACGAACTGGCCCAAAAGGAACTGGTTGAAAAAATGCAGGAAGCTACCAATATCCGGATGGTGGCAGACGTGCCGCTGGGCGCGTTTTTGTCGGGTGGGGTCGATTCGAGTTCAGTGGTGGCATTGATGTCAAACAACAGTGAGGCACCGGTCAATACCTGTTCCATTGCCTTTACCGATCCCAAATTTAATGAGTCTGAGTTTGCTCAGCAAGTGGCTGATCGTTATCAAACCAATCACTTTCTGGAAACGGTCGATACAGATGATTTTGGTTTGATCGAGAAACTTGCCGAACTCTATGATGAACCCTACGCCGACAGTTCGGCAATCCCCACTTATCGTGTCTGCGAATTGGCGAAAAAGCATGTTACAGTGAGTCTGTCCGGTGATGGTGCGGATGAATCCTTGTCCGGCTATCGGCGTCACGTGTGGCATATGAATGAAGAAGCGGTCAGAAACAGGTTGCCTTATGGTTTCAGACGAGCGGTTTTCGGCTTTCTGGGTCGGGTGTATCCCAAGTTGGATTGGATGCCACGAATATTTCGTGCAAAAACGACGTTTCAGGCATTGGGACGAAGTTCAGTCGAAGCCTATTTTAATACTGTATCCATATTGAAAGATGAGCAACGGGCTTCGCTATATTCACCTGAATTTAAAAAACAGTTAAATGGCTACAATGCGGTTGAGGTATTTAATCGGCATGCCAGCGAATGTCCCTCCAGCGATCCCGTCAATTTAATTGAATATCTCGACCTAAAGACCTATTTGGTTGGCGATATACTGACGAAAGTGGATCGGGCCAGTATGGCCCATGCGCTTGAAGTCAGGGTACCGCTAATTGACCATAAATTGATTGAATGGATCAGTAATTTACCAGCGAAATTTAAAATCAAAGGCCAGGTTGGTAAATACATACTGAAAAATACCATGGAGCCCAAATTGCCTGAAGATATCCTGTATCGCCCCAAAATGGGCTTTGCGGTTCCGTTGGCCAGCTGGTTTCGTGGGCCGCTGAAAGACCATGTAAAAGCCCATATCCTGGGTGATAGATTGTTATCGACTGGTTTTTTTAACAAGGAAGTGTTAACCGAACTTGTCAACGAACATTTGTCCGGGCGCAGAGATTATAGCGCGCCGATATGGACGCTGTTAATGTTTGATTCTTTTCTGGGTAAGGTGATGAGTGAGTCATGAAAATTCTGCATATACTGGATCACTCCATTCCGCTGCAAAGCGGCTACACGTTCAGAACACGCTCCATAGTGCGCGAACAGCGAAAGCTTGGTTGGCAGACAGCGCATGTTACCAGTGAAAAACACAATCAGGCTGCTGGTGAGGTTAATCTGGAAGAAACCGTTGACGGCTTGACATTTTATCGTTCCAGTGCGTTTTTACCCGCATTGCAGAAGATGCCTGTCTTGAATCAATGGTTAATCAGCAAGGGGCTGGAAAAGCGTATTTTGGCAGTCGCAGCCATAGAAAAACCCGATATTTTGCACGCTCACTCTCCCGCATTGAATGGCTTGGCCGCTGTCAATGCCGGCAGAAAACTGGGGCTTCCTGTTGTCTATGAGGTCAGAGCCTTTTGGGAAGATGCTGCGGTTGATCACGGCACGACACAGGAGGGCAGTTTGCGATATAAGCTGACCCGAGCACTGGAAACCTATGTGCTTAAAAAAGCCGATGCGGTCACCACGATATGCCAGGGTTTGAAACAGGATATCGAGTCGCGTGGCATTCCTTCGGCCAAGATTACCCTGATCCCCAACGCGGTTGATATCGATAAGTTTGAGATTATCGCCGACAAAAACCCCGCACTGGTGCAGCGTCTCAAGCTTGATGACAAGTATGTCGTAGGATTTATCGGCTCATTTTATGGTTACGAAGGACTGCCGCTGATTGTTGATGCTTTGGCTATTCTGAAAGATACCATGCCGGAGTTGCACGTGCTTCTGGTCGGTGGTGGTCCGGAGGAAGAGAAGCTAAAAGCCTATGTAAAACAAAAAGGTTTGGTCGATAGTGTGACCTTTACCGGCCGGGTAGCGCATGATGAAGTAAATGATTATTACTCGGTTATCGATGTATTGCTTTATCCGCGGCTGAGTATGCGCCTGACAGAGCTAGTGACACCGCTCAAGCCACTTGAAGCCATGGCTCAAAAAAGTTTGTTTATTGCCTCTGATGTAGGTGGGCACCACGAGTTAGTCGAAGATGGTAAAACCGGTATCTTGTTTAAACAGGGGGATGCCACCGCACTGGCCGATAAAATTCGCGGCTTAAAAGAAGATATCGCGCTTCACCAGTGGTTAAAAGAACACGGCAGAGAGTATGTTGAAACAGAGAGAAACTGGACGCGTAGCGTAAGCAACTATAGCAAGCTGTACCATAAGTTAGTCGATATGAACGCCAGGCGTTGAATAATCGACCTGTTCCCACTGCAAAGGTAATCGATCCCAATGAAAATTGCGTTAATCGGCCCAGTTCCGCCACCTGCCGGTGGCATGGCGCATCAGACCATCCAGCAACAGTCCCTGTTGGAGAATGCCGGCGTTTCTGTCGTGCTCATCCCAACCAATGCCGATTATCGCCCCGCCTTCATTGGAAAACTGCCCGTAGTCAGGGCAGTTTTTCGCCTGGTGCAGTATTTAATTGTGTTGCTGATTTATCTGCGCAAAGTGGATGTGGTTCATTTGATGTCCAATTCCGGCTGGTCATGGCACTTGTTTTCGGCACCGGCTTTAATTGTTTCCCGGGTTTTTAATGTTCCCGTCGTTATCAATTATCGGGGTGGCGAGGCTGGCCCTTTTTTTTCGAAACAATGGCGATGGGTCAAGCCGTTTCTTACGCTTTCCCGCAACCTGGTGGTGCCGTCACAATATCTGGTCAATGTCTTCAAAGAGTACGGGCTTTCCGCGCAGGTCATTCCGAATACCTTGAATAGTGACCTGTTCAATGCCGACGGTAGAGACGATAGCGGTGATTATGTGTTTGTCGCACGCAATCTGGAGCCAATCTATGGTATTGATATTGCTATCAGGGCTTTCAAGATTGCGCTGCAAAGATTTCCGCGATTAAAGCTGGTCATTGCTGGCTCCGGCCCGCAAGAAGTCGAGTTAAAGCAATTGGTTGACTCGTTGAGCATAACTGATCATGTGCAGTTTGTTGGCCGACTCGATCCGGCTGGTATGGCAGAGCGCTATAAAACAGCGACAGTTTTACTCAACCCGAGCAAAGTCGATAATTCACCCAATGCGGTCATCGAGGCGTTAGCCTGTGGCGCCTGTGTTGTAAGCAGTGATGTCGGTGGTATCCCCTATCTTATCGACCATGATAAAACTGGTTTGTTAGTAACTGGTCATAATGCTAAAGACTATGCCAATGCCCTGATTTCGGTGTTAGTCAATCCGGCAAAACTGACTTCGTTGACCGGCGCAGGTCAGCAAAAGGCAAAGCAGTTTGATAAAACCAAAGTAATCGAGCAATGGATGAAAATTTACCAGGCAGCGGCGCAGGGCAGGACTCCAACGAGAGGTTCGATAAGGACAATGAAAAAACAATTTGATGTTATCGCCACCTGTTTTATCGCCAATGTGTTGTTTCCTTTACATGAGCGAATGAAGAAGCACAGCACAGTACAAGCCTATCGTACCATGATGCAAAACCAGTGGCTTAGTCCTGGCGCGTTAGAAGTCTACCAAAACAGGGAGTTACACTCCTTCATGGAAAATATCTCACGTCATGTGCCGTATTACGCCAAGCTGTTTGAAGATCGGAAGCTAGACCCTGCCTCCATCCAGTCTAAAGTTGATTTGGTTAAATTACCTTTTTTGACCAAGGCCTTGATCAAAGCGCATACCGAGGAGTTAAAAACCACCGGTCCTAGCCAATTGTCACGGTTCAATACCGGCGGCTCCTCTGGTGAACCGCTGATATTTTTTATCGGTAATACTCGAGTCAGTCATGATGTTGCGGCTAAGTGGCGCGCAACGCGGTGGTGGGATGTCAATATCGGTGATAAAGAAATTGTGCTTTGGGGGTCTCCTATTGAGTTAGGCAAACAGGATAGAGTTAAAGCGATACGCGACAAGCTTTTCAGAACCGAGCTGATATCCGCTTTCGAACTCAACGATGAAACCAAAGCCCGTATTGTCGGTGAAATTATCAAGCGACACCCCCCCATGCTGTTTGGTTATCCTTCTGTTTACGCCATGTTGGCCGAATATGCAGAACAAAACGGCATTGACCTTAGCAACACTGGCGTCAAAGTGATCTTTGTTACGTCAGAAAAACTATACGATCACCAAAGGGAGTTGATTCAACGGGTATTCAATGCTCCGGTCGCCAATGGCTACGGGGGAAGAGATGCCGGGTTTATTGCCCATGAGTGCCCCCACGGCAATATGCATATCACTGCCGATGACATAGTGGTAGAAATAATTGGCAGTGACGACCAGCCTGTCAGAAATGGTGAAGCAGGTGAGATCGTCGTTACTCATCTGAGAACCGCTGAGTTTCCTTTTGTTCGTTATAGAACCGGTGATATCGGCGTTCTGTCGGATGATAGTTGTCCTTGCGGCAGAGGTCTGCCGATCTTAAAAGAAGTGCAGGGCAGAACGACAGACTTTATTACTGCTATGGATGGTACGCAGATGCATGGTCTGGCTTTGATTTATCATGTTCGTGATGTGCCCGGGGTCAATAACTTCAAAATTGTTCAGCAAAGTCTGAGCCAGACGGATATTTTGTTAGAAGTGAATGATAATTTTGACGATTCATCACTAAAAGAAATAAAAAATAACTTTAATAAACGCCTTGGTCAGGATGTAACGGTTACAATTGAAATTGTGGATCGGATTGCAAGTGAAAAATCCGGTAAATATCGCTATGTCGTTAGTAAAGTGGGTGATCAGGTGTGATTGATAGCCTATATCTTCTCGCGGATATTGTCTGTATGTGTTTTTTGATGTACTGGGCAAATAAAATGGACAATGAAGAATGAGAGATTTTTTACTTGTCGGTTTTTTATTCGTCGTGGTTTTCTTTTCGATTAAAAAGCCTTTTATCGGTGTCAGTGCGTGGATATGGATTGCTTTAACGGCGCCTGCGTCCTGGACGTTCGGGTTTTCCCAGCAACTAAGGCTTAATCTCACCATTGTTGTGGTTACCGCCTTCGCCTATATGATATATAAAAATAAACCCAAATTTCGGTTTACGGCAATACACTTCTGGGTGTTCGCTTTTGGCTTTTGGATGCTGATTTCAACGATATTCAATCTGCAAATTGACAGCGGCTTCGTCTGGTATAAATACGGCGAGTTCCTGAAAGTTCTGGCGTTGTTTTTTTTCGTTACCATAACCGTGGAGAAAAAAGTACATGTTGACACCTTTGTCTGGGCTATTGTGTTGTCGATCTCGTCATATGCGGCCATGGAGGCGTTTAAGTTTATATTATCGGGTGGTGGTCACCGAATTGTAGGTAAGGCAGGAATAATAGCAGACCGGAATGATCTTGCTGTCGCTGTCAATATGTGTATTCCCCTCATCCTTTATTTAAGAAATACGGCCTCAAATAAAAATATCAGGCTTGGCCTTTTGGTTCTTGCATTGCTTAATGTCCTGGCAATCGTCGGTACCTATTCCAGAGGCGGTTTTGTTGGCTTGGCTATTTTGTTTGTTGCACTTTGGCTCAAGTCTAATCGAAAACTGGTTTATTCATTGATTGCTGTCGCTTTGTTGCCTGTTCTCTATGAAAGTGCCCCTGAGGATTGGAAACAGCGTCAGTCAACGGTAGAGACGGCAGCAACTGAAGACAGTTCTTTTATCGGTCGCTTATGGGCATGGAAAATAGCGACCCTCATTGCGGCAGATAATCCTCTTACCGGGGGTGGTTTTAAGGCGACGACAGACCCTGTCTTATGGAATACGTATGCACCCGTTACGCCAGACTATGGCCCGATAGAAACACCACCTATCCCGTTGGATAAGGCGCCAAAGGCGGCTCATAATATCTATTTTCAAGTGTTGAGCAGTGGTGGTTTTGTGGGACTGTTTCTATTTTTGGCAATGATGTTAGCTGGTTTTTCCCGGAGTCGTAAAAATGAGAAGATTGCCATTAAAGAGAACAGACTGTGGCAGTCTGAACTCTCAAGTGCGATAAATCTGTCTTTCGTAGCCTATGGTATCACGGGCCTAAATGTGAGCTTGGCTTATTTTGAATTAATCTATGCTTTGTTGGCGTTGGTGATAGTTGTTTCGCATGCGGTAAACAAGGAAAAAAACGGGGATGCTACTTCCGTAAAGTGTTGATCTGGAGTCATTCTTAAAAAATGTGCCTTGGTATGATTCGGGTCGGTAGGTCAATTTAATAACACTTATCACTTTTTGGGCAAAGAACAGCTTTTTTCAAGAAAGTAACGATCCATGGATGAAATTTTAAACCTTGTGGCGTGATTGTTGTGCAATCCCAATGGCTTTTCAACGCTTTTTTAAAGCGCCCGCTATCTAAATAGTAATTAGCTAAATAATTATGTGAGCGCGCAATTCTCTCCTTTAATATAGGTCTAATTTCATCTGGGGGGGATTCAAGGAGTAGTTTATTCAAGAAAATTGGTAGTTCTAACAAATAGTTTTCACTCTTTGACAAAGAAACTTCCGATTCGTTGACGACAAATGTGGGTTCATCAAGAAAGTACAGGTGTTTGTCTTTGGCTAATTTGTACGCAACGTAGGTCCACTCGTAATACTTTTGGTGCTTATCAAAAAAATCAGATCCTATGGAATCTGTTTTGAATAATCCGCCACAGGATGCGAGCCAATTTCCAGTCATAAGGGAATACATCGGGTTATCTTGGTTTTTGGTAAAATCTGAGAAAAAGTGTCGTTTAGCTTCACTTCCATTTTTTTTCTTATAGCCATTTGAAACAACAACATCCAGAGTACTATCGACTTCAAAGGGAAATAACCGTCTCTGAACGGTATTTTCGATCAGTACATCATCATCGTCCAGGTAACAAAAATACTCGGTGTTGACTTTTTTCCTCGCTTCGTGGACGGCATTTGGTAGGCTTGGTCTTTCGTCATAGAAAAAGCGAATTCTGCTGTCCGTTGACAGCTGGTTCCAGGTTTCCCGGGTATGGCTAGCACCGTTTAGCATAACCAGTGGAATGGTTTTTACACCAGATTGATTGCATATGGAATCAATTGCATTTTCCAGGCAGGCTAACCGAGCGGTTTCGCCTGCTGTAGGGATTACAACAGTAACTTCTTTTGTAGGGTAAGCCATAGAGTCCTATCAATTATCCAAATGTTCGTACCCGATGTCAGGTGCGGTACTATAATGTGGCCGATCATAAAAATTGACAAGGTGCTTATTCTGTCTCTCATTTCATCAGCAGTAAACGTTTTAAATTAGGCCGGATACTTAACTGGTGAGAAAGGGATTTTGCAGGTAATGACAATTTGTTTCTTTTAATCATGTGCCGTGCTGCTTGCGATAACTTTTCATTTCCGACAGATTTTGCCTCGCTGGCAATTTCTTTCCAAAAATTTATGATATACCCGGACTTTATTTCGGGCAATGATAAATCTAAATTTCTAATTGTTTCTAAATAGTCAATATCCGGGAAGGCATCCACTTTCTACCGGCAGCTCGCTAATTCTAATTCTGCCTGTGTTCTAAGGCACTTTTCGCATTTTCCGCAACGGCAGATCTGGAACCAGAATTAAACAAGGAGTCTTTCTCAAATTTCAGGATAGCTTCAACTCTTGATACCCCGTCCCTTTGATGTTTTTCTAAGCTGTGTGTTTTCATAAAGCACCTTATAATTATTCTTTTGGTAATTCAGCTAATCAAAGCTGCCATATTTCGTGAAGACTAATTATTGATCTCAGACAGTATCAGCTAGAAGGTAGTCCTTTAACCGAATTTAACATTCGAGTAAATTTGTAACTATTTTTTAGTTTGGGGGGTAGAAGTTTCATAAAAACGCTTTCATTTTGGAAGTACTGCTTATCAGATTCATCCAGCCACTCTACCCCTCTGTTTCTCAGCGAATACTCCCAAATGCTCCGATTTTTGTGGTAAATACCCCCAAAAAAAATAACGGGCTTCTCAAATATTGCTGCCACAATAGCAGAATGAGTCCGATTCGAGAGTATAGATTTTGCATGTGCATGAATTCTTACCCAGTGTGCATGAGAAACTGAATAAAAGGCGGGATCCAACCTGATTGCAGATCGTCTGTAGGGGTTAATGGCTAAGGCTTCGCGATCTATTCTGATTACATCCAAATCATATAGTGATCGAGCTGGTCCATATTTTTTTTCTAAGTATGCCTTATCTAGATGAAATGCTGTGTCATTGTCATGATACACGAACACATTTTCAGTTTTAAAACTATTACAGATTGAATGATATGTTTTGTATTCCCTGGCAAAAAAACACAGCGTTTGATAACTTCCGTTTTCCAGTATGTCGTTCAACTTATCAAGTGTTTCTCTGGAAGGGTCAATAGTGCAAGGCCCCTGAATTATAGTGGAATTTTTAGCATCTGCAGCGTGTTTGAGAATATCGTAAATTTTTCCAGAATTGTAGGGGTTGTAACCGCCTCCACCATGAATGTAAACAAATTCATTGCGGCCCAGATTTTGAGACATAAAGCGATTGAAATCATATTTTTCGTAGTGGCAGCCAATGTCATCTGCTAATTTGTATGCTCCATCATAGATAAGTTGGTCGCCATAGTTGC